>Ga0208482_1000689_pt1 | contig 10029 bp, 9 predicted proteins | sample LakMenEpi26Sep10_FD_150737 | JGI IMG/M metagenome (GOLD analysis project Ga0208482, IMG submission 150737) | Freshwater microbial communities from Lake Mendota, WI - 26SEP2010 deep hole epilimnion (SPAdes) | ecosystem: Environmental > Aquatic > Freshwater > Lake > Epilimnion/Euphotic zone ... | reverse complement strand
CACATTGCATCACTTCGTGACGAAGTTGAAAAGTTGACACAACCTCCAAGCGGCTACGGAGTAATTGTCGGAAAAAACGACGACTCGACGGTTGATATTTTGACGAGTGGCCGAAAAATGCGAGTGACTGTGCATCCAGAAATTGATTTTGATGGTCTCGAACGAGGTGCCGAGGTGGTGCTCAATGAGAGTTTCAACGTCGTCAAAGTTCGAACACCAGAAGCAATCGGTGAGGTAGTGCATCTGAAAGAAGTGCTCGAAGACGGTGTTAGAGCTGTCGTGACTGGTCGTGGTGATGACGAGCGAGTCTGCGAGCTTGCCGACTCAATTCGTGGCACTTTATTAAGGAGCGGAGATTTGCTTCGAATGGATCCGAAGTCGAACCTGCTTCTCGAGCGCTTGAGTCAACCAGAAGTCGAGCATTTACTGCTTGAAGAAGTGCCAGACATCAGTTATGCAGACATCGGCGGACTTGATTCACAAATAGAGCAAATAGCTGACGCAGTTGAGTTGCCCTTTTTGTACGGCGACCTATTCGCAGAGCATCAACTGCCTGCGCCTAAGGGAATTCTTCTCTATGGTCCGCCTGGGTGCGGTAAAACTCTCATCGCCAAGGCCGTGGCAAACAGTCTGGCCAAAAAAGTCTCGCTTGCAAATGGTGGCGAGAAGGCGAAAAGTTATTTCATCAACATCAAGGGACCAGAATTGTTGAATAAATACGTCGGCGAAACCGAGCGTCAAATCAGATTGGTATTCCAACGCGCACGCGAGAAAAGCGAAGAAGGTTGGCCTGTAATCGTCTTCTTCGACGAAATGGACTCGATGTTCAGAACACGTGGAACCGGAATCTCTTCGGATATGGAATCAACAATTGTGCCGCAGCTTCTCGCCGAAATTGATGGAGTCGAGGGCTTGCGCAACGTGATTGTGATCGGCGCAACAAATCGCGAAGACTTGATCGACCCAGCGATTCTCCGACCAGGGCGTCTAGATGTGAAGATTCGAATCGAACGTCCCGACGAGAAAGCCGCTCGTCAGATTTTCGCCCGGTATTTGACAAATGAATTGCCAATATCTTCTACGACTATCGAACAGTACGGCGGCTCGACTGAAGTCGCCATTTCAGAGATGATTGAAGCGACTGTCAGCGAGATGTACCGACAAGATGAAGAGAATCGATTTTTGGAAGTCACCTATCAAAACGGTGATCGGGACGTGATGTATTTCAAGGACTTCTCCTCTGGAGCAATGATTGAAAATATCGTTCGGCGTGCAAAGAAACTTGCCATTAAGCGCTTAATCGCCGGCGGGGAACGTGGTATCAATCTTGAAGATTTGAAATTGTCGATTCGTCAAGAGTTTAAAGAACACGAAGATCTGCCAAATACAACCAACCCTGACGACTGGGCGAAAATCTCAGGCAAGAAGGGTGAGCGAATCGTGTTTATCCGCACTCTTGTGCGCGATACTTCAGATAAAAATTCTGGTGGGCGAGCGATTGAGAAAACTGCCACAGGCCAATATCTCTAAACCACTCTTATGAGCATCGCCAAAGTTCTAGGAATTGAAACTGAATACGGAATAATCGCAACAGGCGTCGACTCAAGTCCTGTTACTTCATCTTCATTGCTCATTAATTCATATGTGAGTCGATTCGACGCGACGATCGGTTGGGACTTCGACGCCGAAAGACCGGGGTCTGACGCTCGCGGCTTCAGTCTTGACGATGTCTTTCCGCAAGATATTGAAATGAGCATGGTCAATACGGTTCTAACAAATGGGGCTCGGTATTACGTTGACCATGCACACCCTGAAGTTTCGACACCTGAGTGTCGCACAGCGAGCGAGGCTGTGTTGTTTGACCGTGCTGGTGAAGAAATCGTTCGTCAAAGTATGGATGCAGCCAAGCGCGTGCTGCCTGCTGGGGCCGAACTGGTTGCATATAAGAACAATTCAGATGGAAAAGGCAACAGCTATGGCTGTCACGAGAATTACTTAGTCAGCCGTTCAACACCTTTTGGCGAATTGGCAGCGTTGATCACCACTCACTTCGTTACTCGCCAAGTTTTCTGTGGGGCAGGCAAAGTGGGTAGCGAGTTCGAAGGTATGCCATCGGCATCGGTGGCTTATCAAATTTCGCAGCGCGCAGATTTTTTTGAAGAAGAAATCGGACTTGAAACAACACTCAAAAGACCGATTGTAAATACGCGTGACGAACCTCATTGCGACCCGATGAAATATCGACGTCTGCATGTAATTGTCGGCGATGCGAATATGAGTGAAATAGCGACATTTCTAAAACTAGGAACCACGGCGATATTGCTGGCAATGATTGAAGACGAGCAGCTAGATAGTTCTTTAGTGCTTGCAACCCCAGTCGCGGCAATACGTCACATAAGTCATGATCCAACCCTTCGTCAAAAAGTACTTCTTGAGTCTGGAAAAACTTTTACGGCTCTAGAACTTCAAGATGCTTTATGTGAACGCGCTGAGAGATACGCCGAAAGATTTGGTCTCGAGAGTGTTGGCGAAGAAGACGGAAAATTGATTTTGCGTCGATGGCGCGAGGTAATAGAGGGTCTCAAAGAAGATCCGATGTCGATGCGTCATGTCATTGATTGGGTGGCCAAAAAACGAATTGTTGATGGAATGTCAGAGCGACATAATCTTCGGGCAAACGATTCGAGACTGAAAGCGATCGATTTGCAATACCACGATATGCGTGCTGACAAATGTCTCGCGTTGCGCGCGAATCTTGAAACGATGACAAACAAAGAAGATGTCCTGACTGCGACAACAACTCCGCCTGACACCACCCGTGCATATTTCAGAGGTATGTGCTTAAAGAAATGGCCGACTGATGTGGTGGCCGCGAACTGGGACAGCATTGTGTTCGACATCGGACGAGAACCATTGCGAAGGGTGCCGATGATGGAGCCACTACGTGGAACCCGACAACTGACTGAAAGTCTCATCGCCCAAAGTTCATCGCCATCTGAATTAGTGGCTTCCCTTGGCGATCAGGTGTCATCTTCAAGTTTTAAGCCGACTAATTAAACGATTGTCACATCGTCGTAGTTTTACAAATCTTTAAGAATTGGCTATGGTGCGACTATGGCCGAAAGAACTCGTAAACAGAAAATTGCAAAAGAGCGCACGAGCACTGAAGACACCGTTGAAGCCAAAGTATCTTCAAAGGGCGAGAAATTGAAAGCAGACCTTGACGACCTGCTCGACGAAATTGATGAAGTGCTCGAGACCAATGCCGAGGACTTCGTTAAGAGCTACGTGCAAAAGGGCGGCCAGTAGCCGTATCCTAAAAATATGTCAATGCCGATGTTCGCAGCCGGTTCTGACCCTGGTGCAAATTTTGGAGAATTGCTTAAACGAGTCGGAATGTCGCCATTCGCCGCGCAGACTGACGCCAATGATTTAACAATTCCGCACGCAACGACGTGCGTGGCGATGCGTTTCGCTGGCGGTGTCGTCATGGCTGGCGATCGTCGTGCGACTTCTGGAAATTTGATAAGTCACCGCAGCATGGAAAAGGTTGTTCAAGCCGACGAATTTAGTGGCGTTGCGATTGCAGGAGCCGCCGGCCCAGCAATGGAAATGATAAAACTCTTTCAACTACAACTCGAACACTATGAAAAGGTTGAAGGCCAGACTCTTTCGCTAGAGGGCAAGGCAAATCAATTATCAATGTTCGTTCGCAGCAATCTTCCGGCTGCGATGCAAGGCATGGTTGTCGTGCCGATCTTTGCAGGTTTTGATTCGCTTTCGAACTCTGGGCGTCTTTGGGATTACGACGTCACCGGTGGTCGTTATGAAGAGAAGGATTTTGTAGCCACGGGTTCGGGCATGCTTCATGCCAGCACAGTGATGCGAGTTGCGTGGCGACGTGATCTGTCGGCGAATGACGCGATAAAACTTTGTGCGCGAGCACTCTGGGAGGCCTCAGACGCCGATTCTGCAACTGGTGGCCCAGACTCTTTGCGCGGCATTTATCCAGTTGTCGCCTCAATCACCAAAAATGGTTGGCTTGCCGTCGACGATGAAGCTTTGGCAGATATCTATAAAGAGATCACAAACGAAGTTGGTTTGCGATGAGTATGCCGTACTACGTACCACCAGAACAATTAATGAAAGATCGAGCGGATTACGCTCGAAAAGGCATCGCCCGAGGTCGCACTCTCGTTGCATTGCAGTACCAAGATGGCATCGCAATCATTTCTGAGAATCCATCAACGACATTGCACAAGATCAGCGAGATTTATGATCGCATTGCTTTCGCAGGTGTGGGCAAATACAACGAGTTCGATCAACTACGTGTCGCAGGTGTACGTGCGGCCGACTTGAAGGGTTATCAGTTCTCGCGGCAAGACGTTGATGCACGTGGCTTGACGAATCAATACGCCCAGATTTTGAGCCAGATGTTTAGCGAAGCGCCAAAGCCAATGGAAGTTGAATTGTTAGTCGCTGAAATCGGTACAGATAAGGCAAGCGACCGTCTATTTCATGTGCTTTACGACGGCACGGTTCTAGATGAACACAATTATTGTGTGCTCGGTGGAGACAGTGAGTCTGTCGCGACAAGACTTAGCTCAGCATTCAAACCAGATTTGGTCTTGAGTGAAGCAGTCAAGATTGCGACGTCAGTATTGGCAGGGCCCGATCGCAAGTTGTCGCACGAAGATCTCGAGGTGGCAATTCTTGAGCGCAACGGTCGCCGACGCTGTTTTAAGCGCATTGAGGATTCAGAAGTTCAAGCTCTTCTCGGCTGATATCTCAAGTTTTCTTTCGAATTCGTTTTACAGATTTGTAGTGGCTAGGTTTTGCCTATGGACCGCCGAATTTTTGGGCTTGAAAACGAATATGGCGTCACCTGCACACTTAGGGGACAGCGACGACTGAGCCCGGATGAAGTCGCACGATATCTATTTCGCAAAGTCGTAAGTTGGGGGCGAAGTTCAAATGTGTTTCTTGAAAATGGGGCACGACTTTATCTAGACGTCGGGTCACATCCCGAATATGCCACTCCAGAGTGCGATTCAATCCATGACGTTGTTGTCCACGATAAGGCGGGCGAGCGAATTCTTGAAGAGTTGCTTATTGGCGCCGAACAACGACTACGCGACGAGGGAATTCGTGGAACGATTTATCTTTTTAAGAACAATACCGATTCAGCGGGTAATAGCTACGGGTGTCACGAAAACTATTTGACTTCGCGAAGCGACGAGATCGAGAAATACTCCGAAGTTTTGATTCCTTTCCTTGTCACGCGACAGATTTTTACCGGTGCTGGCAAGGTTCTGCAAACGGCGCGTGGTCCGATCTATTCAATCGCTCAACGGGCAGAGCACATTTGGGAGGGTCTGAGTTCGGCGACGACCCGCAGTCGACCGATCATAAATACACGAGATGAACCACATGCCGACGCAGAAAAATATCGCCGCTTACATGTAATAGTCGGTGACTCGAATATGAGTGAGTACACCAATTTTGTAAAAGTTGGTTCAACCGCATGTCTGTTGAAAATGATGGAGGATGAATCGTGCGTACTGCGTGACTTGACTCTCGAAAATCAGACTCGGGCAATTCGCGAAATCAGTCACGACATCACATGTCGACGCAAGATTCGACTTGCCTCTGGTCGCGAGCTTTCGGCGCTTGATATTCAAAGAGAGATTCTCGACAAGGCTTTGCGCTACGCCGATACGGGGAGGTTTGATGCACTCGAAATGAAAGCGCTTGAAATGTGGGAGCACTGCATTTCAACGATCGAAAATGATCCGCTCAAACTCAATCGTGAAGTTGACTGGGTGATCAAATATCACCTTGTTGAGGCTTTTAGAAAGCGACATGAACTCGCCCTTGACGACTCTCGAGTGCAATTGGTTGACTTGCAATATCACGACATTTGTAGAGATAGAGGATTGTTCTACAAACTTGAGCACAACGGACTTGTAAATCGGACTTGTACTGACGAAGAAATTGAGATTGCGCGTGTCTTGGCACCTCAGACGACCCGCGCAAAACTGCGTGGTGACTTTATTAAGCGTGCGAAAGAGAAAAAGCGTGATTACACCGTCGACTGGGTTCATTTGAAGCTCAATGACCAAGCGCAGCGAACCGTTCTATGCAAAGATCCGTTCAAATACAGGGATGAACGAGTTGACAAATTGATTGCTTCGCTATAGAGATATTTTCAGCCAACTACGCTGGTTGAGTGTCTGACATCGAATTAGATCCGCCAGCGAAAAAGCCTTCGCTTTTCTTGAAGCAAGTCATTGAGTGGATAGCCGTAATCGCCATTGCATTGATAGTTGCCGTGTTGGTGCGACTGTTTTTGCTGCAACAGTTTTATATTTCGGGGCCAAGTATGGAAACAACGATGTTCAGCGACGACCGGGTGCTCGTGAGCAAATTGGCCTATGAGATTGGCGAGATTGACCGGGGAGACATTGTGGTCTTCGATCGAGCAACGATGAATGGAAACCAAATCGAACATGACGACTTGATTAAACGAGTCATTGGTCTCGGAGGAGAGACGATAGAGATCCGCGACTGCGTGGTTTATATTGACGGTGCGAAACTTGAAGAGTCGTATCTGCCGAGTCGCGATCTTGAGTTGACGAATCTTTCTGATCGGTGTGGAGTAGTCAATATGGATGCTACGAAAATCGAGAGCGATGAAGTCTTTCTCATTGGCGACAATCGACCACAGTCATTCGATAGCCGTATGTTTGGTGCCATTAAAAAAGATTTGATAATCGGTCAGGCCTTTGTAATCATTTGGCCGCCCAATTCGTGGTCAAGTCTTTAATTTTCGCAATTATCTAACAGTTATGCCGTATCAAATACTCGGCGGCTAGCGTCGCACATTCGATCGGACCAATCGCTGTAAACGGCGTCTACGCCCATCAAAAGAGCTGTAACCAATTGTTCGCTGTGCTGTAGATCCCAACTAAAGGCGGCAAGGTTGAAACGATGGGCGAGTGCGACAAGACCACCATTCCAGTCAGTGTGATGCATATTCAAGACATCGATTCCATTTTTGGCAAGATTGGCACATCGACGTTCGGGGCCTTCGTATATTTTGCTGAGACGAATCGAGTTGACGTATTTAAATGACGGAAAGGCTTTCTTCCAAGAAGTTAGAAGTTCAATATCGGGGTGGCAAATATAAATATCCTGCTTTGAATTGGTTTCGCTGACCAACTTGTCGATAAGAGCCATCGCTGATGAATCACAGATATCGACAGATACTGGCGTGATTGGAGAAGAAATTTCAAGCAGATCGACAAATCTTGGTATCAGGGCATCTAATTCACTTGCGTCGACATCGCAGATTTTGGTTTTGCGAAATTGAAGTGGAGAGCGACGATTGACAAATCCATCGTGGTCTATGACTACTTGTAAATCTTTCGTGACCCAACAATCGGTTTCGAGTCCAGTTGCGCCGAGCTTTAGCGCGAGTTTAAAAGCGTCGCTCGTATTTTCTTGCACATGCGCGCTTGCGCCTCGATGGGCAAACAAGATTGGCTGTGGGTAAAGCGAAGGAAGTCGCTGCTGCACACTCTGATGATAGGAGAGGACTTCTCCTAGACTTTGGACATGTTTAATCTGACCGGGAGCGAGATTATGTTCTTGCTGATTATCGGTCTGGTTGTGCTTGGACCAGAGAAGTTGCCGGATGCAATTAGGCGAGTAGGTCGTCTTTATGCCGAACTGAAACGTATGTCATCTGGGGTTCAAACCGATTTGCGTAAAGTCATGGACGAACCCCTAAAAGAGATGATGAATACGACGAATTCGATGAAAGCGCTGTTCAATGACACCTCTGATCAGTTTCAAAGTGCGGCAAGAGAAATAGCCACGCCAAGTTTTGTGCCGTATAGCCCGAGTGAGTCGAAGGCTCCTGAATTACCTGTTGTTTTGTATGACGGCGACGACGTCGAAACCGAATCTTTAACAAATACTGATGACCAAAAGTCTGAAAACCTATCTGCCGACTTGAGTTCAACTGTTGTCGAAGAGTCGGCGGCCGAGATTTCGCTAGATGATGTGTCTTGATGGCATTTAGATCGTCTAAACCAGAAGCGACGACAATGTCGCTGGCCCAGCACCTGGGTGAACTACGGATGCGATTGATTCGCTCGATTCTTGCCGTCGCATTGGGCGCAGCAGCGATTCTTGCTTTTTATGATCCGGTATTGCGATTTTTGACCAAGCCTTATCGAGATCTATGCGACAGTCGTGCCGACTTCAATTGCGATGGATCTCTATTTGCACTCGGACCTCTAGATGGTCTCACAGCCCGAATGAAAATCGCAGGATATGGCGGCTTGGTAATTGCGCTTCCGGTTCTTCTTTGGCAACTTTGGCGGTTTATTGTGCCGGCTTTGAGCAAGAAAGAAAAGAAATACACGATTCCGTTTATCGGATCTTCGGTTGTTTTATTTGTTGGTGGTTGTGCTCTTGCCTATTGGACATTGTCACGTGCGCTCGAATTCTTGATCTCGTGGTCGGGGACAGAAGTCAATCAAGCGTTTCAAATAACAAAGTATGTGAGTTTAGTTATTTTGATGATTTTGGCATTTGGGGTTGGCTTTCTCTCACCACTTTTGATCGTTTTCTTGCAATTAGTGGGCGTTCTGACACCAAGAACCTTGATCAAGCAATGGCGCATAGCAATTGTTGTAATTTTCTTCATGGCTGCGATCATCACTCCCAGCGGCGATCCGATAACTCTGATGGCGCTCGGCTTGCCGTTAACAGTTTTGTATTTTCTGGCGATATTGATTGGATTTGTCGCAACTCGTAAACGCGTGCGTAACAGCGCTTAGTCATCAATCAAAAAGCAATGCCTCGTCCTAGACGCGATGAATTGATTGCTCGCTACAACTTTGCGATTGACGAATTTCAAATTGAAGCGCTCGACGCGTTAGATCGTGGCGACTCTGTATTAGTGGCGGCCCCAACTGGGTCAGGAAAAACACTTGTCGCCGAATATGCAATTGAAGCAGCGAGACGTCAGGGTCAGCGCGCCTTTTATACCGCGCCCATCAAGGCACTTTCTAATCAGAAGTTCAATGATCTTGTCGCACACTATGGAAAAAGTGAGGTCGGGCTGCTTACGGGCGACAACAGTATTAATCCGAATGCACCAATTTTGGTTATGACAACCGAAGTTCTGCGCAACATGATTTACGCGAGAAGCGAAGCACTGGCAATGCTGAGTGTCGTTGTATTAGATGAGGTTCACTTTCTGCAAGATGCCTATCGTGGACCGGTTTGGGAAGAAGTGATTATTCATCTCGACCCAACTGTGCAACTTGTTTGTTTGTCCGCAACTGTTTCAAATGCGACTGAAGTTACAGAATGGCTCAGCACGGTACGCGGCAAGACGGTGCCAATCGTCGAAGAAAAAAGACCCGTTGAACTCATCAATCATTTTGTGGTTGGTGACGCCGCGACACATGAGATCAAAATTTTTGAGACAATCGTCAATGGTTCGCCTAACCAAGAGATTTCAAAACTTGAGTCGACCTCATCGCAGACAGATGCCCGAAATTATCGGGGTGGCAACCGAAGATCGAACCGAGCATCAGCACCGAAAAAGAGATCGCGTTTGTTTACACCGAATCGAGTCGAAGTCGTCGACCTTCTGCAGCACGAAGACCTTCTGCCTGCCATTGTCTTCATATTTAGCCGAAATCAATGCGACGAGGCCGCAGAAGCGTGCATTCGTGGGGGGATACGACTAACCGACGCAAACCAGCGTGCGGAGATAGCAGAAATTATCGATAGCAGAGTTGAAATGTTTAGCGATGACGATTTGGCGGCATTAAGTTTTTCGAAGTTTGCAAACCAACTTGAGTTTGGCGTCGGCTCACACCATGCGGGTCTCGTACCTGCGTTCAAGGAGATAGTTGAAGAATGCTTCATTAGAGGACTGGTGCGTTTGGTCTTCGCAACCGAAACGTTGGCTGTCGGTCTGAATATGCCCGCTCGAGCAGTAGTCGT
>Ga0208482_1000688_pt1 | contig 10031 bp, 1 predicted proteins | sample LakMenEpi26Sep10_FD_150737 | JGI IMG/M metagenome (GOLD analysis project Ga0208482, IMG submission 150737) | Freshwater microbial communities from Lake Mendota, WI - 26SEP2010 deep hole epilimnion (SPAdes) | ecosystem: Environmental > Aquatic > Freshwater > Lake > Epilimnion/Euphotic zone ... | reverse complement strand
CCTTCTCCGAGTGAGTTTATCGCCTCAACTTTTCCTGAACAATCTCAAGCCCCTTTAGGTTGGGATGATTCGGAACAAATCGCCCAATTGTTGAAAACCTTATCGGATTCTCGGTATTTGTTAGTAATTGATGAGATAGAATATATCTCACAACTCGGGAGTAAAGATGCGGCTTTCAAAAGTTATGAATCTTTATTTCAACAGATTAGTGAGTCTTCCCATCGTAGCAGTGTTTTATTAATCGGTTGGGAATTTCCGCTTTCGTGGCAACAGTTCGCGTCTAAAACCTCAGTACAGTTAACTGGGTTATCGGAACAAGACTCTCAACAAATGGTTTTATCCGGTCAAGAATCCCTCTATTTAGATGAAAAATTCCTATCAGAATTGATTCATTTATGTGGTGGCAACCCCTTAATTTTAAAATTATGGGCGGCTAAGATTCCTGATTTTACAATTAGAAATCTGACGAAATTAATCAAGCAAAATACCTTGGTTATTGAAGAATTGGTACGTCAATCCCTGCGAGCAGAACAGGAATTGTCCGACCTAGAAATTCGTTTAGTCTGTTGGTTGGCAGTAAATCAAAAAGCGGCAACCTTGAGTGAGTTAGCAACGGATTTAATTCTCTCGGAAACTGAAGCCGAAGTCCAGACTTCCTTAGAATTTTTAGTTGAGCGATCGCTGTTAGAAACAACTAATTTTAGCGCTCCTATGGCTTACACGGTTAATAGTAACTTCAGAAAAGCCGTCTGGTATCAGTTAATGGGTAAATCCTTTAATGAACTGGGTTATAAACACTACTTAGAAGGGGAGTTTCAATCGGCTAAAATCAATTTATTGCAAGCAATTCGCTATCATTCGGCTTTAAGTGCAGGTCATTATAATTTAGGTTCGACCTATGAAAAGCTCGATCAGTTTGAAGAAGCCAGAAAACATTATCAAATTCTAGTCGATGTGGATAATAACCGCGCAACACAGGCGGCGGTAAATAATTTAGCACGATTGGAAATTTTAGATGGCAAAACCGAGGAAGCTATTGATAAATTAGAAAAAACCTTGGTACAAGTTAAGGATAAAGGAATCCGAGCCGCCTTATATAAGAATTTAGGCTGGGCTTATTTCCTAGAAAATAATCCAAAACAGGCTGAAGTTGAGTTACGTCAATCCTTAGAATTAAAAGAATCTAATGTGGTAGCTTACTATCTTTTAGCTCAGGTTTTAGAAGCCCAAAACCGTCATAAACAAGCCTTAACGTTTTGGAAAACGGCCTTAGAACAGGACGAATTAGATCAAAAATCTAATGGTGTTACCTGGCGTTTACCTGAATTGCTGGCTTGGCGGATGACTGCTCGCCAACGCTTACTGAAATAATCGCTTAAGTAGGTAGGCGGGATTAAACTTTTTCATTTAACAATATGTAAAGGAGGCTTAGATCAGCTATTAGAAAGCGTTAGAACGATTTACAATCGTTTACATGGAGACTTTATAGAGCCTACCTACTTAAAGCCTCCTTTCCCTATTTCCCTGACTTGGGGATTGACATCCACCCCGCCGTAAACGGACGGGGATTCCTCACCACGCTACCTTTTTAGGATGGTCGCTGAATGGGGATAACTGTCCTTTCGGATCAACAAAGAATTTCGTTGAAAAAAATCTACTAGATCATAGTTTAAAACATCTTTTGAAAAAATAAATTGACTTATACAACAAGGTAGAAATTTTAGCAATTGCAACCTTAAAGGTTATTTTTAAAAAACCGCTCCCTAAGTTTACCAAGGGCTTCCAATCATTGTAAATCCTGACCAGTAATAGGGATGGGATAGGCTGGTAATATTAAATTCTGTCAGATTCTCAGGGAGAGGAATAGCGCCAAAGGTGGTTATCAATTGATCATTTTCGATCCGAGTTTTTCCTTGAATCATGTCAATTTGTGCCTCTTGTAAAGCGATCGCTTTAATCGGAGCTTGCTTTAAAGATTCATAAAATTCACTCATTAATCCCAAGGTTCCTTGATCACTAACATACCATAAACTCGCTAAAGCGGATTTAACTCCCGCCTGCACCGCTAACCCAGCAAATCCTAATTCTGACCGTCGATCTCCTAATGCTGTTCGACAAGCACTTAAAGTTAATAATTCCACTATGGGATTATCCCAACCCAAATTAGGAAGTTCTGTTAAGGGTAATTTTTCATTCCATAATTGAATAAAAGAATTACTCGGAGATCCGGTTTTAAAATCAGCGTGGGTGGCTAAATGAATCACTTGAAAATCAGATATACGCCGTTGGGATTTCAGATTTTCCAGGGTAAATCGTTCGTTTAAGAATTTTTCCCCAGGCCAAATTTCAGTAATATTTTGGAGTTCAATTGGAACCGCCGGAAGTGGATTTTGTTGTTGAAATTGACTGGCTCCCATGGCTAGGACTTGCGCTTGACCAATGGGTTGATATCGAAAGTCAATTAAGCTGGTACTCGGAATTAAACTAATCCCATATTTTTCGGTTAAAAATTGTTGACCATCCCATAAAACTGCCATCGGTAAACTCCGTAAACCTGCATCCAGGGAGAATAGAATTGTAGAAATTCCTAATCTTTTCAAATTATCTTCTATCGGTTGAATCATCCATTGATAAAGTTGTTTCGCCGGAGCTTGATAACTGACTTTATCCCGTTTTCGGGGGTTGGTAATTTCACTTTGTAATTGTCGAACAACGGGGAATAATTTTTCTTTAGTGGCTTCAGGAACGCTATGTCTTATGGGTTCACCGAAGGAAGGAACCACAATGATTTCTAATTGCTCTTCCCTGGAAACAATATAAACAATCGCATAAACCTGTTTAGTTTTTATCTCTAATTCTTTTAAAAATTGTTGAACTTCTGAACGATTTAATTGGGTTCCTTGGACTCCTAAATGTTGTTTAAATTCTTGATTTCTTGACTGTTCTAATGCTAAAAATGTCGAATCTAAGTTATCAAAACCAAAAGCAATATCTACCGTTGATAAAATTTTCTTGGACAGAAAATTATTGTTATCATTAATAATAATTTCAGGAGAAGTTTCTTCTATTTTTTGTTCTTGGTCAGGAGGAATTAAGGCATCTTGTTGTAGGATAACTCCGGTATCAATTAAGGGTTGATTTACATTGGGGGGAATATTAGGCGCGTCATCGGTGGAAATAACAATATTTCCTGATGTGAATGAACCTTCAAAACTTTGGAGTGGCAGAATATTAAAGTCTCCTGTAGTAATGACGGAGGCTGTTCCATTCATTGCTAAGTTACCTCCGATTTCAAAGGGAGCAACAGGGGGATTCAGTGGCCCTCCAGCCTGACGAATCGTAATCGAACCCCCGCCCAGACGTCCTGCGGTGGAGATACTGGCGGTTCCCGTGGGGGAAAATTGGGTGGGGAAGGAGTTGGTAGCACGGAAGTAGCCTTGAGTTGATTCGGCAAAAACGTTACCCCCGAGACCATTGGGGGATTCAGCGTTAATAAATTCGACCTGAACATCATTAATCGGGTCGAGGAAGACGTTACCGCCCTGGGTTTGACCTTGGGTATCAATTTGTCCGGTGGTAATGCTGGTTTGGGCTTTAACCGTAACATTACCGCCTGTCGAACCGGATGTCAGTATATTTCCGGTTGTAACATTTCCGGTATTCGCTTCTAGGGAGATATTTCCGCCCGCATTACCTGGGGATGAGCTATTCAGGGTGTTAGTAGTAATATTTCCCTGGGGGGTACTTAGGGAAATACCCCCACCGTTAGCATTAGGGGATGAACTATTCAGGGAGTTAACCGTAATATTCCCGTTACGGCTATTGAGGGTAATACCAGGGGATGCGGTAATATCACGGGTGGTAATATCATTATTGGCGGTGACTGCAACCGTACCATTACTGAGAATATTAGCATTGAGGTTAACAATATTACTGGCATTAATATTCAGTCCCCCTGACCCTAGGGTAATAGGGGCGTTAGCTTGGACGGTTCCGGCGGTAATCCCTAAACCGTTTAGGGTAGATTCTGTGGTAAAAGTATCTAAATTTACATCATTATTCCCCGCGTTAAGAGTTAACTTTCCTTTTCCACCAAGGGTTGAACCAATAAAGTCAATTGCTCCATTTCCAATACTGGTGTCTAATGTAACTGAATTTCCAGAAACATTAACGGTATTTACGGAGGAAAAGTTAAGTCCGGCGCTGGTGTAGATATCTCCAAACAGGTTAAGGGCGCTCGCTTGTTGGAAAATTAATCCGTTTATGGGGTTATTATTATTACCAACGGTATTCAGGGAAATTGTTCCATTTCCGGCGTTGAGTGTTAGGGTTTGGGAACCTGTTATCGGACTATTATTAAATAGAATATTACCATTATTTCCGGTGGTATTAATAATAATAGGATTTTCGAGTTGAGTTCCCCCAGAAGCATTACTAAAATCAATATTATTATTTGTAGTTAAATTGCCTTTTAGGGTCGTGAGTCCGGTGGTATTAACTTGCAAACTAGACAGGGGGTTACTATCACCCACAGTAGAAAAAGTAATATTACCGCTACCCGCATTCAGGGTTAAGTTACTATTTCCATTGATAGAATTATTGAAAATAATATCACCACTATTATTAGTTCCCGATGAAGTTAGGGTAATATTAGGGGATGCGAGTTGTAGGGGACTATTATATTGTTGTTGACTTCCGACCCCATTATTGCTAGAGGTATTAATATCACCATTTAAAATAATTGGATTATTTCCAGTGTTTAAAGTAACATTTCCCGCTTGGTTGTTTTGGGTGCTGGTATTGATTTCCCCCAGGGTAATATTAGCAGGAGTTGTCATCGTAATATCACCGCCATTGCTATTAGGAGAACTGCTATTAATAATTCCGCCACTACTATCAATATTTCCCGTATTGCTATTTAATATAATAGCTTGACCTTGGGTAGTTAGGTTGGCGGTAGTGATATTATTTTCGGCATTAATATTAATAGTGGCGGTATTCGTGGCGGTGATGGGTTGGGTTAAATTAACCGTACCACTGCTATTGATATTAATTCCTTCTCCCTCAAGATTAATTCCCCCATTACTATTGACATCTCCACTGGTTAGATTTAAAGTATTTAAGGGATTTGTTGCTCCTATTGCTTGATTAATATTAACCGTTCCCGTCCCCGCTTCCAGGGTTAAATTAGCAGTCCCTGGAGTATTACTATCAACGGTATTATTAAAGGTAACATTTCCACTTCTGGCGGTTCCCGATGTGTTTAAAGTAACGATATCTGCATCTAAAATCACCGGAGAATTAAAGATAATATTATTCCCTGAACCAATAGTAGCAGAAGTATCAATATTATTAGTTAAATTAATTGTATTTCCAGAGAGAGTTAGGGTTCCGGCTTGACTGGTTCCTAAATTAGATTCTGTGCGGGTAATTACTGCGCCTATAGTTAAATTTTCAGCCGCATTTAGGTTGATTTCTCCTCCGTTTTCGGTGGTTGAACTACTATTAAGAATACCCGATGCGGTATTAATATTTCCGGTATTACTGGTGAGAGAAATTCTTGACCCATTACTAATAATATCCGCCGTTGTAATATCTCCAGTAGCACTAACATCAATAGGACTATTATTAGCTGTTATGGTATCACCTAAATTAATATTTTGAGTTGCATTAACATTAATTCCCCCATTCTCTACCGTTACCGCAGACTGAGTAACCACATTTCCGCTATTAATGATTAAGTTTTGTAGCGGCAGACTATCCCCTATTGCTTGACTAAAAGTTGCATCTCCCGTTCCAGTTTCTAGGGTTAAACTATTACGTCCTCCCATTAGCAAGGGGAGGGTAGGAGTGGGGTCAATACCCCCGTTAATTGTTCCATTAAAGGTAACATTCCCCCCGCTATTATTTCCCGTTGTATTGATAGTAATATTGGGTTTAGGTAGAATAACATTAGCATTAAAATTAACATCACTTCCCTGACCTTTGGTGGCTGAGGTATTAATATCTCCAGTTAAATTAATAGTATTATTTCCTGAAGAAATATCTAGGGTTCCTGCCTGACTATTGGTAGAATTAGAGGCGGTACTGGTATTAATTCCTCCTAAAGTAATCGTTCCCGAAGCGTTGAGGGTTTGGTTGCCGCCATCATTATCAGAAGAACTACTATCTAAAATGCCAGCTTGGGTATTAATTTCCCCATTGGTAGCAGAAACCGTAATTGTATTACCCTGACCTGTGGTGGCGGAAGTATTAATATTATCAGTTACCGTAATAATATTATTAGCAGAAGTTAAACTAACACTTCCTCCTTGGGTGTTTCCACGGGCATTAATTCCGGCAACCCTAATATTACCCGCCGCATTAATCGCAATATTTCCCCCACTTCCCTGAATAGAACTACTATCAATAATTCCAAAACTACTATTGATATTTCCTTCACTACTTTGGAGATTAATTTCACCCCCGGTATTAGTCACGGAATTAATTAATAAATCTCGATTTCCTGATATGGTGATACTTCCTGAACCTGTGGTAGTAATGGGGGTATTTTCTCCAATAATTACACTATTTGTATTCTCGCCATTCTCGCCATTATTCACACCATCGATTAAAATTGACCCCGTATTACTTTGAATTTTACTCTCTCCAAATATTCCCACCGCCTGACTATTAGCAACTGCCGCACTACGACCTTGAATATTAATATTCCCACTCGCTAAACTATTAATTTCTGCGGTATTAATTAAAATAATCCCATTACTCTCACTCCCCGTACTATTGCCAGTTCCAGTTAAATTAATGCTCCCTGTTCCTGACGATTGAATTAGACTATTTCCCAATAAAATACCCTGTCCACCTAAAGAAGATGAACTCACTCCAGTTAAATTCAGATTTCCATTAATAACCCCAATAATAGGGTTATCTAAAATCAAAATCCCATGACTATCGGGAGTTTGACTACTACTTCCCACTAAATTAATATTTCCCGTTGCTGTCGCGGTAATATTTGCACCTCCAAATAGGGCAATTCCATGACTACTATTCCCCGTAGCACTACTAAGTCCATCTAAATTAATATTCCCAATTCCAGTAGAAACAATTTCACCTCCATCCCCAATAAAAATTCCTATACTTGAGGTTAAACCCTGTCCCAAACCGTTAATTTTAATATCACTATTTAGGGTTTGTATTTTTCCATTCGCGATAAAAATTCCCTCGCTAATATTACCCTGACCACTAACCCCCGATAAGGTAATATTTCCGGTTCCTGTGGAAGAAATTAGGGAGTTATTTAATATAGAAATTCCGTCATTATTATTTCCTGTGGCGTTATTATTTCCGTTTAAATCAATATTTCCAGTTCCGGTTGAAGCAATATTACTATCACTAATATAAACTGCCACGCTATTATTGATTCCGGCGGGAGTTCCTGTGATTTTAATTGTACCATCAACGGTTGAAATATTACTTTGGTTCAAATTCACACCAAAACTATTTAATCCATTCTCACTACTTCCAGTTAAGGTAATATTCCCTGTTCTGCTTTGTAAGGTAGAATTATTATTGAGTAAAACACCAATATTATTGGTTTGACTGCCTTTACTATTGCCAATAATACTAATATTTCCTGCCTCTGAATTAATAGTAGATTGTTCTAACCAAACTCCTATATTAGTCTCGGTTTGTAGACCACTGGTTCCAGTTAAATTAACATTTCCATTGCCAGAATTTAAGCTACTATTCGTTAATAGAATCCCATGATTAAAGGGTTGGTTATTAACCGCAATGCCATCTAGGGTGATGTTTCCCCCCAAGGTATTAATTTGACTATTATCAATCCAAACTCCAGAATGGAATAGGACATTTCCTCGACCCGTTGCGGTAAAATCTCCTCCCTTTGTATCGAGGGTAGCGTTTTTAATATAAATAGCACCATTATTATTATTCTCAAAATCTGCATTAAAATTCAGGTTTAATTTATCACTATCATTCGGGATACTATCCCTAATAGTTTGTCCATTCAGAATAATATTCCCCGCCGCATTTAAGGTTAAACTTCTTTCCCCCCCAATTCCATCAAAATCAAAGGAAGTTTGAAAGGTAATATTCCCATCTTGGGAATTGGTTCCCACATCCCCGGTTTCTACAACAACATTACCTTCACTCAACGCCGACTTCAATACAAAAACACTTAATCTCGCATTATCATCGCTGGTATTAAATAGTAATTCACCCGTGGGTAAAGGATTTTGATTCAGGTTTGTATTTCCCCTCGTATCATCAACAATATCAATATTATTTGGGTCAAGTAACCAAGTTCCTCCTAACCCGACAGGGGCTGAAATATCGGGGGCGGTGTTAATATCTAAAATACCGCGACTACTGGTTTCAACAAATCCGCCATTGCCATTTTGGATTCCTCCCCGCACCTGAATATTACCATAAACTTGAGTTAAATCTTCAGACCAAATAATAACTCGACCGCCATTTCCCGTGTCTAAAGCATTAGCATTAATAAAAGAATCTGGACTAATAAAGGTTTTTTGGGCATGGGGAAAATCCCCTAATCCTTTATAGTCTCCCCCGATTAAAATTGTTCCTCCTCCGGTTAATCCCGATGCGTTTAAGGTACTATTAATTAAGCCAATTCTATCCCCAGTTAACTGAAGATTTCCCCCGCTTTGATTGGGTGAACTGACATCAATAGTTCCTGATAAAATCGTAGTTCCAGGTGTGGTGGGAACTGTAATTCCCGAAGCAGTTAAAATAACCTGTCCCTGTTCATTAACCTTAACTTGACTCGCACTAACTGAATTTCCTCCAGTGAGTAATTCCGGTAAAGATAAGGCGGTAAAGGTAGAATTATTTTGAGGAATATCTGAAGTTAATTCTAAATTTAATAAATGTCCGTCCTGGGAAAGTCGAACTAAATTTTCCCCAGTCACCGACGCAATAGTAATATTTCCGGCGGGTGCGGATATTGTTCCGGTATTTAAAACCGTTCCTGCTAATAATGTTATATTCTCTCCAGGGGAAACCGTGAGATTTCCGAAATTAACTAAACTCCCAGGATTTTCGGAATTAAACACAAAATCCCTAGGAGTTCCGACTAAGGTTTGCCATTGATTTTCCCCGATAGCTTGTAACCAATTTTGATTCCCAAATCCAATCGAACTTGCTGTCGTAGCGGTAAAAGAGGCAGGAATATTTAAACTGGCATTTTCTCCAAAAACAATTCCCGCCGGGTTGATTAAAAATAGGTTAGAATTTCCGCCCGTAACTTGAATTAATCCATTAACAAAAGAGGCTTCTCCCCCGGTAACTCGTCCTAATATATTCTGAATTTTAGGATTAGAAATAAAGTTAATAATTTGACCCTGAGATAGTCCTAACTTTTCAAAACTATGGAATAAATTTGCTCCATTTCCCGATAAACTGCCGCCATTAATATTAAACTGATTTCCCTGATGAATGACTTGGGTTCCGGTTCCATCCTGTGCCGGAATAATCGTTTGTGCCACAATTGAAGTGGGAAATAGGCAAACTAACAGTACCGATGGAAGGACTACCCGGGGAGTGAATAGAACCGGAATTTGTGCAAAAGGTTGCAATTTGAGGAGGCGCGTTTGTTTCCGATTCATATTTCTAACCTATCCAGAGAAACCTGTCTCTATCCTAGGCCAGTTTTTCCTAAATAGCAACTCTTAATTTTGATAATAAATTATAAATCTTTATAAATTCATCAATTTCTATAGTAAACTAAGAAAATGCACTCAATCCCGTCTAATCATCAATGGATCAACATCAACATCCGGTAATTCTGAATGAGTCTGTCGCCACAACGGACTTAGCAACCCTGCGCCATTGGCTACTGGATTTATTTTGTCAACTCGCCTATAAAGAAGGAGATTTTGTACTTTCTTCCGGTCAACAGAGTTCCTACTATATTAATGGTAAACAAGTCACTTTGCATCCCCATGGAGCTTTGGCTATTGGCCGTTTATTATTAGCAATGTTACCCGAAGATA
>Ga0208482_1000687_pt1 | contig 10046 bp, 14 predicted proteins | sample LakMenEpi26Sep10_FD_150737 | JGI IMG/M metagenome (GOLD analysis project Ga0208482, IMG submission 150737) | Freshwater microbial communities from Lake Mendota, WI - 26SEP2010 deep hole epilimnion (SPAdes) | ecosystem: Environmental > Aquatic > Freshwater > Lake > Epilimnion/Euphotic zone ... | reverse complement strand
CTGCTGGCTGCGGCCGGGGCGAGGGTTGGGGGGGGTGGTCTCATCCACCCAGGCGCCGCCGCTGTCTCCGTAGACCCCGGTGGTGGAGAGGTAGCCAAGCCACTGCAGCGGCTGGCGGCGCAGCATGGGCTCCAGCAGGGGGAGCAGCGGATCGCCGCCCGGGCCATCGGGACCAGCCGTCACCAGCACGTGGCTGATCCCCTCCAGCGCACCGGCTTCGCCGGCACTGCCGGTGGCGCTGTCCAGCCGCAGCCAGCCCAGCCCCGGTTCGGGCCGGCGGGGCTTGCGGCTGGTGAGCAGCACGTCAAACCCCTGCCGGGCCATGGCCCGGCCGAAGCGCAGGCCCGTGAAACCGCCTCCCAGCACCAGCAGCCGACCGGCGGACTTGACATCTGCTGCGACTATGAGTACACCTGTATCATCCACGGTTGTTCGTCATGGCTGGTCTGATGCTCGCAGCTGGCTCACGCGTCACGGGTTCGCGCGCAGTTCGCTCGCTCACGGCCCCCTCAATGGTCTTGTCCCCCGTACTGCGGACCTGCCCCGCCGCTGGCGCTTTCCGCCTGGCAGAGCCCCAGAGGCTGGCTGCCCGTCGCCTGCGCCGGAGTGGGGGTCTGGTCACTGCCCTGGTGTGCGGCGGGGTGCTGGCGGCTGCCCTGTGGATGGCCCCGGAATCACCCCAGGATCAGGCGGCCATCTGCCAGCGCCACAACGGCGTGGCGGCCTGCCGGGTGTGGTGAGCAGCGGCTTCCACCTCCAGGGGGCTGGCCGGCTGGCTGGCCGGTGCCACCAGTTCCAGCAGCTTGAGGGCCAGCCGCAGATCCCCCTCCGTCCAGGCCCGGATGGCCATCGCCCGGCGCGGGTCGTAGAAGCTCTGCTGGCGATACCAGAAAAAGGCGTCGCAATCGCTCTTGTGGCCATTGCAGGCCAGGCAGGCCGGCACGCAGTTTTCGGTCACGCTCGGCCCGCCCTGGCATTTGGGGAGCACGTGATCGATCGATTCGGACCGTTGGCCGCAGTAGATGCAGCTGTGGTTGGTGAGCTGGTGCAGGGATTGGCGCCAGCGGCGCAATCGGAACTTGGGACAGAGATCTTCCAGAAAAACCCCATCTGAGGTTCGTCCATCTCTGGCCTGCATGCGCCTTGCTCGGCTGGTGCCAGTGTGGCGGCATCTCCGCTGGTGACACTGTGTCGGCGGCTGCTGTTCCGCCGATGCGCTGCCTGATGCGGCTGGGGCCCACCGGCCGCATCGAGGTGATCAGTCCCTACGACGCCGTCACCCAGGCCCAGTTGCGCAGCGTGCGTCCCCGGGGGCACTGGAACGGTGCCTCCCGCCACTGGGACTTTCCGCTGGAGGCGGCACCGGCCTTGCTGCGGCAGCTGGCGGGTCGCTTTCCGCTGGATCCTGAGCTGGAGGAATGGCTGGCCTGGATGGGGCAGCCGCTGCCGCCGCTGCCGCCCCACCGGCAGCTGGTGAGGGCTGCCCAGCTGGACCAGCCCCTGGAGGATGGCCGGAGCCTCTTTGTCCACCAGCGGGCTGCGGTGCGCTGGTTGCTGGCCCGCCGGGGGGCGTTGCTGGCGGATGCCATGGGTCTGGGCAAGACCCTCTCGGCCCTGGTGGCCGCCCGGGCCATGGTTCGCCTGGCGGACTGCCGCATCGTGGTGCTGGCGCCCGTCGGCCTCCATGGCCACTGGCGCAGCGAGGCCCTGGCCCTGGGGCTGCGGCTGGAGCTGCACAGCTGGGCCCGCCTCCCTGAGCACCTCCCCCCCGCAGGCACGGTGTTGATCGCCGACGAGGCCCACTTCGCCCAGAACCAGCACACCCGTCGCTGTCAGGGGTTGCTGCGACTGGCGCGCCACCCGCGGCTGCGGGCGATCTGGCTGCTCACCGGCACACCGATGAAGAACGGTCGGCCGTTGCAGCTCTTTCCCCTGCTGGCGGCCATCGGCCATCCCCTCGCCCAGGACCAGCGCCGCTACGAGGAACTGTTCTGCCAGGGCCATTGGCGTGAGCGGGGTGGTCGCCGGCTGTGGCAGGCCAGTGGTGCCAGCCAGCTTCCCGAATTGCAGCGCCTGATCCGACCCCTGGTGCTGCATCGGCGCAAGCAGGATTGCCTGGACCTGCCGCCCAAGCAGCGACTCCTGCACACCGTGGCGCTCGATTCCGACCAGGCCCAGGGATTCGACCACCGGGTCGAGCGCAAGGTGCTCGACTACCGCCGCCGGGTGGCCCTGGGGGAGGTGCGCCGGGACGCCGAGGTGCTGGCGGTGTTCACGGCCCTGCGCCAGATCAGCTCCAGTTACAAACTGCCGGCCGCCGAGGCCCTGCTGCGGCCGCTGCTGGCCGCGGGTGAGCCGGTGGTGCTGTTCACCGCCTTTCTGGCCAGCGCCCGGCAGCTGGTGGAGCGGCTGGGCGGGGGCACGCTGCTCAATGGGGCCGTGCCGGTGGCCGAGCGCCAGCGGCTGGTGGATCGCTTCCAGGCCGGAGGCAGCGATCTGCTGGTGGCCACCTACGGCACCGGCGGCCTGGGGTTCACGCTGCACCGGGCCCAGCACGTGCTGCTGCTGGAGCGTCCCTGGACTCCGGGCGATGCCGAGCAGGCCGAAGATCGCTGTCACCGCATCGGCATGGCCAGCGGGCTCACCAGCCATTGGCTCCAGTTGGGCGTGGCCGATCAGCTGGTGGATTCCCTGATCGCCAGCAAGGCGGAGCGGATTGCCCTGGCCCTGCACCGGGGCGAGCAGGAGTTGCGGCGGCGGTCACTGCCGGCCATGGTGCGCGAGCTGCTGGAGCGCTGGTGACCTCAGGGTCTGGCTGGAGTGGTCCGCTTGCTGTCCTCTGCGCACAGCTGGGCTCGCACCCGCAGGTCGCTGCGCAGCTGTCCGTCCAGGGCGTCAGCTGGGATCGCAGCGGCCAGTTTGATCGCCTTGCGCAGATCAGCGCAGGCTGCCCGGTCATCGCCAGCCAGGCTGTGGAGCAGATAGCGGTCGTTGAGGGGAGCTGGATCCTTCGGGAACGCCGCCACCACGGCATGACAGGCCTGCAGACGCTCGCTGAGGTTGGCCAGCTTCAGCTCCCGCAGGCAGTCATCGCGGCGAATGGCCTGCTTTGGTAGGGGTGCCTCTGCGCAACCGGCGCAGACGAGCGCCACAACCAGTAGCGGCCAACAGGTCGACCGGGCCAGCCGCCGCCAGGTATCAGGTGCCGTAGCGCTCATTGCGGGTCAGGCCTCCGGTCGACCTGGGCGCTTCACCACTGCCCTCAGGCTGCTTGAACAGATCTCCCAGGTAACGGCCGCAATCCGGGAATTCCGTGGGGTTGTCCACCACGGTTTCCGTGATCAGCACTGCCGCGTGCTGGGGAGAGGTCTTGAACGGCCCATCGCCCTGACGCTTGATCACGGCATAGGCAGCATCCCAGCTCACTGGGTGGGTGTTGCCGTTGTTGCGCATGAAGCAATAGATCTGGGCCCCCTTGGTGCCGATTGTCGTCTGCCGGGTCTGGGCTTCGACCCCGGCCGGCACCAGCGGGCCTGCCACCAGGGCCAGGGCCAGCGCCTTGCCCAGCTGCCGGCGCCACGGGCGGGCAGCTCCGGAGGGATGGGGACGGTTGAACGACGCTGTCAGGCGTTGGCCCATGGCTTCAGGATCTGGAAGCAAGGCCCAAGCTATCGATCGGGCCGGGCCTCGTCGAGTGCGGAGGTCGCTCACCCCGGAGGACCGGCCTGGGGTACCACCAACCGAACCACCAGGGGCAGCACGATCAGCACGGTGATCAGACGGATGGCGTGCAGAGCGGCCACGGACGCTCCCACGCCAAATTCCGCACCCACCAGGCTCATGCCACTGATCCCCCCCGGGGCCGCACCGAGCAGGGCCACCACCGGATCGAGTCCCAGCAGGCGGCTGCAGAGCAGGGCGATTCCCAGGCCGGCGATCACCAGCGTGAGGGTGATCAGCAGGGCGGGCTTCCAGAGATGACGCAATTCCTCGAGGGCGGTGGCCGTGAGGCTGGTGCCGATCACCGTGCCGATGGCGATTTCCAGCACGGTGCGGGTGCCAGGGGGCCAGCTCACCGGCTCCAGGCGGCCACTCAGGCTCAGGGCCCCAGCTGCCAGCAGGGCACCCGCGAGGGGAGCTGCGGGAATGCCGGTGCGCAGGGCGAGCAGTCCGCCGCCGATGCCCGCCAGGAGCATGATCGGCAAAGTCCAGAGTGTGGTCATTCGTCCATTCTCTCCGTGATCCGGCGGCGATCCAGCTGCGCTGCAGTTGCGATCAGGGGGAAGTCAGTGCAGCGCTGCGCTTGGCTGGGGTCGGAATCTGTGTTGTCATCGGCATCATGTCTCACCTGTCATGGCAGCAGAATCCGTTTCCTTTCGGATCACTCGCAACACCGAGGATCTGGCCCAGACCACCCATGCCCTCTCCCAGCGGGTCGTGAAGCTGGAACAGCGTCTGCAGGCGTTGGAAGTGCAACTGGCCCAGTGGTCTGATCAGGGCAACCACCAGGAGTCCGAACAGCTCGACAGCCTGGAGAATGTGGAGCGACTTCTCCATGATTGCCGCAGTCTGCTGGGCTTTGAGGACCAGCCGGCCCACCCAGCTGCCGAGGTCGACGAGGACCATCTCCTGGGAGGTGATCAACCCCTGGCCGCCTGATCGTTGCAAACCCTGCCCCTGGTCAGCGGTGGCAGAATGGAAAGAAAGTCGGCCATGGCATTCCCCACCATCTCCACTTCGGCTTCCGCCCACGGGTCCACCCCTGGCAGCAGCTCAGGGTTGCGCCGCCCAGCCATCACCCCCTGTGCTCCCCCCGAGCCAAGTTGCTCTTCATTGCGCAGCAGCGAAAACGACCACCAGCTGGAAAAGCTGGAGTTTGCCCTCGCTGTGGCCATCACCCGCGGGGATGGCACCAGGATCCAGACGTTGCGAGACCAGATCGCCGCCCTCGGCGGCAACTGCGAGGAGCCCGGCACCTGAGGGAAGTCCATCGTCCCCTGATCAATCGCCAGGCTGATCCTGGGCCCGTTCCCAGGCTGATTCCAGGCCCCACCTTGGCGCACTTGTCTGCTGCAACTGTGGCGCGTGGGTGCCTCAGAGCCGATGGGTCAGCCAACCAAGCCGACACCTTGAAGGACAATTGATCGCGATTGCAGGCGCTATCGAGTCTCTATAGTTATCCAATGACCGCCACTTTCAGCATCCCTACAAGTACCCCCGTAGCCAAGGCCCTGCCGGCAGTGACGCCAGCAGACCGAGATCTCCGTCCCCGTCTCCAGGCCGAACTGACCCTCTGGGGCTCCCGAGCTGTCAGTGCAGCTGCTGCCGGCGATCTTGATCAGGCCGCCAGGGCCATTCTGGCTGCCCTGGACTGTGAACGCCGCCTGGCAGGTTTTGGTCCCCAGGTGATGCAGCTGATCAAGCCCCGGCACTGACCGGAGCCGTAAGCCGTATTCCCATTCAGCTTGATGACTGGAGAAAGAACTCGATACGCCAGCGACCGGATTCTCTTGCCCAGGGCCAATGATCGGCCTGGAGCTCCCAGCAATTTGTGCGCAGAACTCCCACGGAGATCGGTAAGCCCACCTGCGAGGCGATGGCCACGATCTCCTCAGGATTCGCCGCTGATCTGACCCGGCTCGCTGTCTCAGGATTGGTGATGAGATGACGGCTCAACGCCGTGAGTTGACGAAGCTGTTCCGGAGTGCTTTCTGGCTGAAGCATTGCAGATGATTGCTCTTCCAATCTGGGCACGATGCTCTAAAGGGGAGGTTCAATTTAGTGTTCGGAGGGCTGCTATCTGAAGCGGTTCGCATTCTCCTTGCTGATTGTACACCATGCAGAGCAAAACCCCCTCAGTAGAACTGCTTAGCCACTTTTCATGGTTTTCGTTTTAAGCAGAATACAGCGGTTGATTTTCTGTCTCTGCCAGCCGGGCATCAGCGAGGCGACCCAGCTCCAGGTCATCGACCAGGTCCATCAGCTCCTCGTAGGCCTTGGCAGGCACGCAATAGAAGGCTTGCTCGTTGTGGTTAAGCACTGCGACGGCCATCCCCTTGCCCGCCGCCACGGTGGCAGTGGGGTTCTTCTTGTGGTCCGTGATGCTGACGGCGATCTCGGTCAACACGCGATGCGCCATGAACAACCCAGCCCAGCACTCCGGTCCAGTCTGAATCGCGGCAAAGGACCCTGAGCAATCCTCAGGGCTGGGCCAGATTCGGCCCGGGCAAGAACACCAGGCGTTGGGGCTGGACCCAGGGCGACGCTTCAGGTGAAGCCAGGGACTCAGAAGTGGCCGGCAATGCACTCAGGATTGCGAATGGGATCTGCGCGCGACTCTTTGCCTTGAAGCCTGATCCTGGAAAGAAGAGTTGGCCTTCGATCACAAGCGCCGCAAGGGATCGATCCCAACCGTGGTTCAGAAGAAGGGGCTGAGGTTATTTCGAACCGGTTTCGCCATCTTCAGGCCAATAGGAGGAATTCCAATGACCATTGGAATCGAGGAGGCCGGCAGAGATCAGGAATTGCCGAGCCCAGCCTGGCTCCTTGATCTTTTCATTCACCCAGGCCAGGTTCTCAGACGTGAGGCGCGTCTGTTGTGCTGAGCCATCTGGCAGGCCCTGACCTGGTGGATGTTGGCGGGGAGGGAAGCAGGGCCATGGGACAGCTGGCCTCATGGGCCCTGAACCGTAGATCTGTGGGGGTGGTGTTGGGGTGGCGGGCGAACCATTCGCCATGAAGCCGCATCAAGAATGGCCCGCTCGCCGCGACCTGTCATGGCCGACCGGCTCTTCCAGTGCTCACTGGCTTCTGACCGGTCGGCTTCAGGATGCGAGCAGGCGTTGCTCGGCCTTGGCGAAGGCATCGTCCACGTCATCCCCGCACCAACGGCTGTAGGCCGCCAGGTGGGTCTGCACGCTGTGCCCCATCGCCGCGGCCACCAACTTGGGCGGCAGGTCGCAGATCACGTGGGCTCGGTGGGCGTAGCCATGCCGGCAGGAGTAGGGCACGAGCTTCTCGCCCTTGGCTTCGTAGTCCTGCCGGAGCTTGTTCCAGAGGGGCCGTCGGTGTAGGTACTGCCTGATGTCGTTGCCCGCGTAACCCACGCGCATGGGTGGGAGCCGGTCGGGGGCGTACTGCTCGGCAAGCTGCCACTGAGAGGCCCAGTCATCACAGGGCAGCAGCCTCAGGGTGCGGGGCTTGGTCTTGCCTCGTGAGGCCATCTTTTCATAGGTGCACCAGAGGCGGCCGTCGCGGAACTGAAGGTGGTGCAGTTCCTCAGGGCGCAATCCGTAGGCCGCCATCAACTGGAAGCCGAAACGCCAGCGGGGATCAGGGAGTGCTTCCACCAGAGCAAGGATGTCCTCTACCCCCAGGGGTGTGGTGAACGCTTGTGGGCTCCTGGAGCGCCCCACATAGGTCGCAAGATTCTGCGGCGGCGCCCAGTCCTCGCCCAGACGCTGCTCCTCACGTGCCCAGCGCAGGAGGGCAGTGGTGCATTGCATCTGGATCTGCCGGGTGCGTCCTCCCGGTTTGTCTGCCCAGATCTTTGCCAGGCCCTCGAGCAACTGCTTGCGGTCAGTGGTGGAGCAGGCATCGCCATGGCTCCCAGCACGTGCTTCATGTGGTGCCGGTAGACCCGCTCCCAGGTCGAGCCCTTGATCTCGCCGCTGAGCAGCTTGTAGTCACGAAAGGCTTCGATCAGCTCGGACCAGTCCTCGATCGAGAGGAGTGCGGCAGCAGCGCTGAGCTTTGAGCCACCACCAGCGCTGGCGGGCAAGCCTGGAGCTTCTGCAACTGATAAAGCACCGGGTCCAGCATGGTGCGGCCGGATGATGCGAGCTACGCAGAGATCAGGATCAACGCCCTTCTAAAATTCATTAAACACATAGACGACTGCATCCTGAATTTCATCGACTTGATCGCATTGCCATGGAATGGGTAGCAATACCTGTCGTCTTTTTCCTCCGGCCGCACCTGCAGCGATGTTCAACCGGACGCTCCCCCGATGTTTCAGAACGGTCCAACCTCTCCGGCAGCCCCGCTGAGACAGGGCGTGAGACACCACGGTTCGGATCGTCCCCTCCCAGTCACGGGCCGGTGCCATGTGGGACGTTTGGTGAGATGTTTGGCCCTACAGCCTGGCACGGCCTATCAGGTACGGTCAGCCGCTGGCAGCCCTAAAGCCAGTGCCAGACTGGCTTTAGAGGGGATTTCTCAGTCCTGGACTAAAAGCGGGTGACCGGATTCGAACCGGCGACGTTCAGCTTGGGAAGCTGACATTCTACCACTGAATTACACCCGCAAATCTGAAGTTGAAGCCTCAGGTTTTGTGGCCGACGCGAAGGAATCAATCCTTCGAATCGGCCCATCAACCCTAGCAACTGTTGGGCCTATCAGCCGGCGAGGGCTGCAGCACAGGCCGCCACGCCGGCGCCGGGGGTGCCCTTGTGCAGGCCCAGGTCCGCCAGGGTGGCCTCAATGGCGGCCACGGCGGTGAGCACGTCGCGATCACACACGAAGCCCAGGTGACCGATGCGGAACACGTGACCCTTGAGGTGGTCCTGGCCGCCGGCCAGCAGGATGTCGAATTTCTCCTTCACGGCCTTGCGCATCGCCTCGGCGTCGATGCCCTCCGGTGCCACGGCGGTGATCGCAGGGCTGCCATGGCCCTCGGCCGCATAGAGGGGCAGCCCGATCGCCTTCATGCCGGCCTGAGCGGCGGCGCGGTGGCGGCTGTGGCGGGCGAAGATCGCCTCCAGACCCTCGGCCTGCATCATTTCCAGGGCCGCCTGCAGGGCGAAGTAGAGGTTGATGGCAGGGGTGAAGGGGTTGCTGTCGGCCTTGGCCGATTTCCTGTACTTGCCCAGATCCAGATAGAACTTGGGCAGGTCGGAGCGGCCGTAGGCCTCCCAGGCCCGCTCGCTCATGGCCACGAAGGCCAGGCCCGGCGGCATCATGTAGCCCTTCTGGGAGCCGGAACCGATCACGTCGATCCCCCAGGCATCCATTGGCACGTTGCAGGCGCCCAGGCTGGTGACGCAGTCGGCGATGGTGAGGGCGGTGCCGTGGGCCTTCACGTGCCTGGCGATCGTCTCCAGGTCGTTGATCACCCCCGTGGAGGTTTCCGAGTGGGTGAGGATCACCGCCTTGATCGCCTTGGCCGTGTCGGCCTCCAGGGCGGCACGGAAGGCTTCCGGATCGAGGGGCTGGCCCCATTCGGCCTTGATCACCTGCACGTCCAGGCCATAGGCCTGGGCCACCTTCACCCAGCGCTCGCCGAACTTGCCGTTGTCGCCGCAGAGCACCGTGTCGCCCTTGCTCACCACGTTGATGATCCCGGCCTCCATGGCCGCAGTGCCGCTGCCGGTGATCACCAGCACGTCGCTGCTGGTCTGGTGCAGCCATTGCAGCTGCTCGGTGGTGCACTTGACGATCTTCTGGAAGTCGGCGCTGCGGTGGCCGATCGGGTGGCGGCCCATGGCCTGCAGGACGGTTTCCGGCACCGGCGTGGGGCCGGGGATCATCAGGGTGAGTTTGTCCTGCATGGTGGAGGCGCGGGCGGATGGGGGCGAGGGGCCACCATAAAAAACAGGGCATCCAGGGGCTGCCCCCACCATCTTTCCGCCCGGATGGAGCCGTCCGCTCCGCCATCGCCCCCCTGCGCTCTGCCTTTGCCCGCTTCCTGCTTCCCCTTCGCCTGCGCGCTCGAGGATGTCCTGCGGCGCAGGCAGCGGCTCGGTTCCAGGTGGGGCGCCGCCGTTGCGCTGTCAGGCCGATGGCCCTGAGTTCGGCCTGGTTGCCCGCCCTGCTGGTTGTGCTCTGGGCCTGGGTGTTGCGCCGCAGGCCCCACACCGCCCACAGCACCCGCGTCCGCCGCAGCGCGATCGTGCTCGTCGTGCTGCTGAGTGGCCGCTATCTGCTGTGGCGCGCCACCAGCACCCTCAACCTCGTGAGCGCCGAGGCCACCGCCCTGAGCCTGCTGCTGCTGGCCGCCGAGGTGATCCTGGTGGGCCACGGAGTGCTGCAGCTGGGGCTGGCCTGGT
>Ga0208482_1000680_pt1 | contig 10080 bp, 11 predicted proteins | sample LakMenEpi26Sep10_FD_150737 | JGI IMG/M metagenome (GOLD analysis project Ga0208482, IMG submission 150737) | Freshwater microbial communities from Lake Mendota, WI - 26SEP2010 deep hole epilimnion (SPAdes) | ecosystem: Environmental > Aquatic > Freshwater > Lake > Epilimnion/Euphotic zone ... | reverse complement strand
GGCCAGGGCGCGGGAGCGGGGAATGGCCTCACAGCCACGCACCAGCGCGAGGGCCTGCTCCAGATCGCCATCCTGGCTGAACTCACGCTCGATCAGGCCGGCCAGGGCAGGACGTTCCTCGAGGGCGTACAGGGCTGGCGCCGTGAGATACCCCGAAGCCAGATCGCTGGCGGCGGGCTTGCCCAGCTGCTGGTCGCTGGCGGTGAAGTCGAGGATGTCATCCACCACCTGGAAGGCCAGGCCGAGCTGGCGGCCGAAGCGGTGCAGCTCATCGAGCTGGTGGGCGGGCAGACCGGTGAGAACGCCGGTAGCCCGGGCACTGTTGGCGATCAGGGAGGCGGTTTTGCAGTAGCTCTTCTCGAGATAGGTCTCGAAGCTCTGGCCAGTGTCGTAGCGGAACAGGCCCTGCTTCACCTCGCCGTCGGCCAGGTCCATGATCACCCGGCTGAGCAGCTTCACCACCTCCAGGTCGTCGAGGTTGGCCAGGTGCCAGCTGGCCTGGGCGAACAGGAAGTCGCCGGCCAGCACCGCCACCCGGTGGTTGAAACGACTGTGGACGGTGTCCACGCCGCGACGGGTGGCCGCCTCGTCCACCACGTCGTCATGCACCAGCGAGGCCGTGTGGATCATCTCGGTGATCTCGGCCAGGCGCCGATGGCGCGGAGTGAGCTCCCCATCGGGGGCGACGGCCCGGGAGAGCAGCAGCACGATGCCGGGCCGCAGCCGCTTGCCGCCTGCGGCGAACAGGTGCTCTGCTGCGGCCTGCAGGATCGGATGGCCGGCCCCAATCAGGCTGCGCAGGTCGGCCAGCAGAGCATCAAGGTCACCCTCCACGGGCTGGAGCAGCTCTGCAACCGTTGCCACAACACCTCCCTTGTGGCCAGATCCTAGAAGGCTCGACCCGCCGACCGCAGATCCACCCAGCTCACCTCGGGGCGGTGTCCCAGCCAGCGCTGAGCAGCCGCAGCGAAACTGCTGGCGCAGCCGGTGACGCACACCCGCGCCCCCAGCGGCTGCCCGTCCACGGGCGTGAGGGGCTGCTCGGCCTCGGGGGAATCGCCCAGGCTGGCCAGCAACGGCCCCAGCCGCTCCACCGCGGCCAGGGCCGGGTCCACCAGGCGGGTGCCCGACGGCAGCAGCTGCTTCAGCAGGGGCCGCAGCAGCGGGTAGTGGGTGCAGCCCATCACCACCGTGTCCACATCAGCCTGGTGCAGGGGTTCCAGGTAGGTTTCCGCGGCGGCACGCAGCTCGCCGCAGCCCAGGTCGCCGGCCTCGATCAGGGGTACGAAGGCCGGACAGGCCACCTCCGTGACCCGGGCGGTAGGGCGCACGGCGTGGAGGGCGCGGCGGTAGGCGCCGCTGCTGGCGGTGGCCGGGGTGGCCAGCACCCCCACCCGGTCACTGTCGATCACGGCCGCCACGCTGTCGATCAGCCCCACCACCGGCACCCCCGCCTCAGCCACGGCCACATCCAGGGCCAGGGCATTGGTGGTGTTGCAGGCCATCACCAGCACATCCACACCCTGCCGGTGCAGCCAGCGCACCACCTCGCCGGCGATGGCCCGAATGTCCTCCACCGAGCGGGTGCCATAGGGCACCCGGGCCGTGTCCCCGAGATACAGACAGGGGGTGTGGGGATAGCTGGCCTGCACGTGGCGCAGCACGGTGAGTCCACCCAGCCCGCTGTCGAACAGCCCAACGCGCAGGTTCATCAGCGGCCTCCCAGGAAGTCGAGGATGCCGGCGGCAATGGCCAGGGCCATGCTGCGGCGGAAATTGGCATTGCCCAGCCGCGCTGCGTCGATGTCACCGGTGACGAAGCCCATCTCCACCAGCGCCGCGGGCATCACGGCACGGCGGATCACGAAGAAGCGGCCCGCTTTTACCCCCCGATTGGGGGATCCGGAGGAGACGGCCATCATCCGGGCCTGCAGGGAGGCCGCCAGGGAGTAGCCGGCGTTGCCGGCGCCATCGAAATAGAAGGTCTCCACGCCGTTCACATCCGGCCTGGCCATGCTCAGGGCATTGGCGTGCAGGCTCACGAAAGCCGTGGCACCGGCACTGTTGGCCAGGGCCACCCGCGGCGGCAGGTCCACGTCCACCTCGCTGGTGCGGGTCATCAGCACCTGCACCCCCCGGGCCTGCAGCAGCCGCGCCACCTGCAGGCTCACATCCAGCACCACGTCGGTCTCGCGCAGGCCGCCGATGCCCACGGCGCCGGGATCGGGACCGCCGTGACCCGGATCGATCACCACCAGATACCGACCCCGCGGCACCACCGGCAGCCCATCGGCGGAGAGGGGCGCGGAGGCGGTGGGAAAGGGTTCCCGGGCGGTCCAGGTGGCGCTGCGGCTGACGCCCTCCAGCTCCCCCTCCCCGAGGGCCAGGGCCGGGGCCCGATCCAGGCCCTTGATCTCCATCCGCCAGCGGTCCCGAGCCGTGCCCACCAGGCGCAGGTCGGCGGGGTTGAGCCGGGTACCGGGCAGGAACTCCAGCACCAGGCGGGTGGTGCCGGCATCGGGGCGGCCAATGCGCACCTCCTGGATCGAGCCGCTGCCGCGGATGGTGCGGCTGCGCCCCGGTGCCCCGGGCAGGTCGATCCACACCCGCGGTCCCCGACCACCGGTACCGGCTTCGTAGAACGCCCGCAGCTGCACGTTGGGGCTGGTGCGCAGCTCCAGCTGCCCCTGGCGGTTGATCCGCCAGGCGGCCAGGCTGGAGGCCAGGGCCGGCAGATCGGCCAGCAGCAGGGCCAACAGCAGCAGCGCCCGGGAGCCGCGCACCCCCCAGCTGCGAACACGCTGGATGCCTGCCATCAGCGAACGGCGAACAGGGCAGGCCGGCAGTGCCGCAGGCTGGGCATCTGGGCCCGCACCCGCTGGGCATGGCCCGGGTCCACCGGTGCCACCGCCAGGCCCGGGGCCACGCCGGCGTCGGCCAGCACCGTGCCCCAGGGATCGATCACCAGGGCATGGCCGTGGGTGTGGCGGCGGCCGTAATTCACGCCGGTCTGCGCCGGTGCCAGCACATAGGCGGTGTTCTCGATCGCCCGGGCCTGGAGCAGCACCTGCCAGTGGTCCTTGCCGGTGAAGGCGGTGAAGGCGGCGGGCACCATCAGCACATCGGCCCCCTCACGGGCCAGGTGGCGGTACAGCTCGGGAAAGCGCACGTCGTAGCAGATGGAGAGGCCGATCCGGCCCAGCCCCGGCACCTCAACCACCGGCGGCAGGTCCTGGCCGGGCTCCACCGTGGCCGACTCCCGATAGGTGATGCCGTCGGGCAGGTCCACGTCGAACAGGTGGATCTTGTCGTAGCGGGCCAGCAGCTGGCCCTCGGTGCCCACCAGTTCGGCCCTGTTGCTGGTGAGTCCCTCCCCGGCGGGCACTGGGAAGCCGCCGCCCAGGAGGGTGACCTGGTAGCGCCGGGCCATGGTCACCAGGAAGCGGCTGCAGCGCTCGGCCAGGTCTGGGGCGAGCTCCAGACGCAGGCTGTCCTCACCCATGAAGGCAAAGTTCTCGGGCAGCCCCACGAGCTCGGCCCCGCGGCGGGCCGCCAGCTCGATCTGCTCCTCGGCGGCAGCGAAATTGGCATCCGGATCCGGCGTGCTGGTGAGTTGCACCGCTGCCGCCAGAAAACTGCTCACCCCGAATCCACCTGAACCGGGCCGAACTGTAGGGGACATCACGGATCTCGCCAGGTCAGGAGGCACGCAGCACGCCGGGCTCAAACTGCTGGGGCACCACCTGCAGGCTGTCCACAGCGCTGCAACAGGCGAAATCGGCGTCGTGGTCACCCAGGCCGATCAGGCGCTGGCCGTGGCTGGCAGCCCGCAGGCAGGTTTCCGGCTCGCGGTGCCACTGTTGCCAGAGGGCCAGGGCCGCCAGCATTTCGTCGTTCCCGAAGGTCACGCCGCGGTGGGGGGCCACGGCCAGCTCCAGGGCCGCCGAGGCCACCGCCCCCGCCGCCAGGCTGTCCTCCAGGGAGTAGGCCCCCTCCCAGCCGCTGCCCACGATCCACACCCGCTCGCAGCCCAGCTGCACCAGGCGGCGGGCCACGGCGGTGCGGTTGGGCAGACAGGCCGTGAGCAGCAGGGGCACGGCCCGCACCACCGCCAGGGAGCGGGTGCCGTTGGTGGTGCTCATGAAGATGCGCTTGCCGCCCACCACTTCCGGGGTCACCGCCAGGGGGGAGTTGCCCAGGTCGAAGCCCTCCAGCCGGCTGCCGCCGCGCTCGCCGGCCCGCAGCCGGCGCTCGGCCGACCAGGCCTGGGCAGCGGCGTTGAGAGCGTCGAGGTCGGCGAAGGCCTCCACCGCCTCGGCACCGTTCTGCAGCGACCAGGCGATGGTGGTGGTGGCCCGCAGCACGTCGATCACCACGGCCGCGTCAGGCCCGCCCTCCGCGACGGGGTGCAGGGGCGGCACGTTCTCGGAGGTGTGGAAGTAGTGGAGTTGCACGGCCGCAGCAGGCGGGTGGGGTGCGTCAGAGTACGAAGGCCATTGGGCCCGGACGCTCAGGCCTTGCCAGAACGCTGTTTCCAGCCTGGTGCCCAGCCCCGTGCCACCCCCAGCCATGCCAGCGACCCTCGCCAGCCCGCGCAGCCGCCGCGACCTGCGCGGCTTTCTGCAACTGCTGGAGCAGCGGGGTCAGCTGCGCCGCATCACCGCCCCGGTGGATCCCGACCAGGAGCTGGCGGCGATCGCCGACCGGGTGCTGGCAGCCGGTGGGCCCGCCCTCCTGTTTGAAAACGTGATCGGCTCGTCGATGCCGGTGGCGATCAACCTGATGGGCACCCAGGAGCGGGTGCTCTGGAGCCTGGGCATGGAGCGGCCCGAGGAACTGGAGACCCTGGGCGAGCGGCTGGCGCTGCTGCAGCAGCCCAGACCGCCGAAAGGGGCGCGCGAGGCGGTGCGTTTCGGCTCGGTGCTGCTGGATGTGCTCAAGGCCAAGCCCGACCTCGATCTCACCCCCCCCTGCCGCCAGCAGGTGTTCAAGGGAGATCAGGTGAACCTCGACGCCCTGCCGCTGCTGCGGCCCTGGCCGGGGGATGGGGGGCGGATCATCACGCTCGGCCTGGTGATCACCAAGGACCCCGAAACCGGCACCCCGAATGTGGGCGTGTACCGGCTGCAGCAGCAGAGCCTCAACACGATGACCGTGCACTGGCTGAGCGTGCGCGGCGGCGCCCGCCACCTGCGCAAGGCGGCGGCGATGGGCAAGAAACTGGAGATCGCTATCGCCATCGGTGTGCACCCCCTGCTGGTGATGGCGGCGGCAACGCCGATTCCGGTGCAGCTGAGCGAGTGGCTGTTCGCCGGCCTTTACGCCGGTGAAGGGGTGCGGCTGGCCAAGTGCAAGACCGTGAACCTGGAGGTGCCCAGCCACAGCGAGGTGGTGCTGGAGGGCACGATCACCCCCGGCGAAGAGCTTGCCGATGGCCCCTTCGGCGACCACATGGGCTTCTACGGCGGCGTCGAAGACTCACCGCTGGTGCGCATCCAGTGCGTCACCCAGCGCCGCGACCCGATCTACTTCACCACCTTCAGCGGTCGCCCGCCGAAGGAGGACGCGATGCTGGCGATTGCCCTGAACCGGATCTACACGCCGATCCTGCGCCAACAGATCCCGGAGATCGTGGATTTCTTCCTGCCGATGGAGGGGCTCAGCTACAAGCTGGCCGTTATCGCCATCGACAAGGCCTACCCGGGCCAGGCCAAGCGGGCGGCGATGGCCTTCTGGAGTGCCCTGCCCCAGTTCACTTACACCAAATTCGTGGTGGTGGTGGACAAGAGCATCAACATCCGCGACCCGCGCCAGGTGATCTGGGCGATCAGCGCCCAGGTGGACCCCCAGCGGGATCTGTTCGTGCTGGAGGACACCCCCTTCGACACCCTCGATTTCGCCAGCGAGCGGCTGGGGCTGGGGGGCCGCCTGGCGATCGATGCCACCACCAAGATCGGCCCGGAGAAGCGCCACCCCTGGGGCGAGCCGCTGGGCCGGCCAGCCGAGCTGGAGGCCCGCATCGATCAGCGCTGGAGCGAGCTGGGCCTGGCGGACATCGGCACCAGCGAGCCGGATCCTGCCCTGTTCGGCTACACCCTGGAGCACGTGCTCGGGCGGCTGGCGGCGCAGGCGGCAGCGGTGGGATGAGCGCTGCTCATGCTCTCGCGCCAGGCCAGCCACGCCCTCAAGGCCCTGCTGGAGCTGGCCGGTGACCCCCAGCAGTGGCGCTCCACCCAGCAGCTGGCCAACAGCCAGCAGCTGCCCGAGCCGATGCTGGAGCAGCTGCTGCTGCGGCTGCGCCGGGCCGGGCTGCTGCAGGCGCGACGGGGACGGCATGGGGGCTACCGCCTGGCCCAGCCAGCGGCTGCAATCAGCCTGGCGGCGGTGCTGGCCGGCCTCGGGGAACGCGGCGGTGGGGGCGTGGACAGGGAGCCCGGCCGCACCCCCGCCGACCAGGTGACGGCTGCCCTGCACCGGCGGCTGGAGAGGGCCCGGGAGCAGGCCCTGGCCGCCCTCAGCCTGGAGGACCTGCTGTTCGACCTGCGCAGCGCCGAGGCCAGCGCCGACAGCGATGCTGGCCTGCTGCTGGGCTGAGGATCAGTCGCAACCCTGCACCGAAACCCGGTAGCTGAAACCGGTGGAGGCAGGCATCGTGGTGGCGCCGACGCGCACGTTCACCTGGTTGGTGCGCTTGCCTGGCACGGCGGGGAAAGGCCCGAAGCTCACCTCCTGACCCGGTTCCAGGCTGCGGTTTTCATTCACCACCCGCAGATCGGTGTTGTCGGTGAAGCGCAGGAAAGCAGCGATTGGAAACACGCCCCGCTCGCTGGATGCAGACTGGAGGAAGATCCGGTAGCTGGCGAAGGTCCGGTCCACGGCGAAGTCGGTGTTCCAGTTGTTGCGGCGCACCAGCCCATCCGGACTGATCCGCTTGGTCACCACCGGCTCACCGCCGCCGCCGATGGGCATCAGAAAGCGACAGGACGCCAACCCTGCTCCGGCATCAACCAGCAGGGCAGCGCCGGCCGCAGCCAGCAGGGGGCTGAGAAGGCGTGAATGAACCATCGATGCAGCCCTGGAAGACGAGGGGGAACCGCGATCCTATGGCTGAGGGTCGGCTTCGAACAGAACTGACAGAAAGCGTTCCGAAGCGTTGAGAACGTTGCGGGTGAAACCTTCGCCACTGAAGCTGTACAGGCTGGCCCTTGAAAAGGCCTGCGGGCGCTCGGGAGAGAGGGCCGCCTCCGGTTCATCGAGAAGGACGAGTTCCTGGGAGAAGCGGTTGGCGAACAGCGCCAGAAAACACTCTCTGTGGAACTGGCACCGCTACAAGGACGGCACAATCGACTGGCCCGCCTTGCAGCACCACGACCGGCCGATTCGCCAGGCATTCGAGGCCACCCTCCAGCAGGTTTTGGAGCTTCCTGGACATCAATGAAATCGAGCCCACCAACTACGCCGCAGAGCGGGCCCTGCGCCAGCCGGTGATTCAGCGCAAGATCACTGGCCTGCCAGGCAACAGCCGTAGCGTCCGATCACGCCAGGGTGCGATCTGCCGCAACCGACTGCTCACCGTCACATCCACTCTCAGACAACAGGGCCGCGCTGTCTGGCAGCTCCTGGAGGAGGCCTGGAATGCCCATCACCGTGGCGGGCTGATGCCGTCTCTGAAGCACGATCCCTCAAGCAGCGATGAGCACTCAGGCATGGAGTCGTGCAACGGGGCGACCCGACCCCTGAACGCATACCACCAACGCGTGGTGACATTTCAACGAGCCCAAGCACACAACCAGAAGTCCTACGTTTCCAAACAATAGGTGTCACCTACGAGTGGTGTCAGCCCCCCTTGACGCGGCGCCGCAACTTGCGGCAAAAGCCGATGGCGGCGCCAGTGCCAATCAGAGGCGAGGGACCAGGCACCGCCTGGGTAAATCCATTGAAATGACCATCGATCGCACTACTTGCACCAGGGGTGTACCTGTCGATGATGTATAGCTCCTGGTGGTTATTGATCGCAAGAACGGCTGGAGTGGTTGCGCTCGCATCAAAGGTGAGCGTGCCAATCAACGTTCCCGGGCCACCGGCGGAGACGGTGTAAATGTCTTTGGCGACGCTTGCTGTGCCAGACAAGTTCGCGAAAAGAAACGCATCGGCAAAGTAATAGCCAGGCTCGGTGATGCGGATCAAGTATTCCTGAGAGCTCGCAGAAATCGTGCTGTTGTAGAAACTGGTATTCATGGCCCATATATCTTTATTGGCCGCATCAGGGGGAATGCGCCATGTGCCACTGCCATCCCTATCGTCCCAACCCCAGCTCAGGACACCTTGGGCCTGATCGTGGAATTGGACGAATTTGATTTGCTTATCCGTTGGAAAGTAGTAGGTCTCTGTGGTGGATGGAAAGATATCGGTGTCGAGCCATTGGCCGATGACCGGCCCAGTGATGGCAGGTGGCAGAGGACCGGGAGCGGCAAGGTCTATGGGACCCCCACCAGGCCACTGGTCCCCGTAGCTGCAGCTAGATCCACTCGTCGAAAACAAGCAGACCACAGCGTGGGCAGGGCCGTCAGCAAACAGAGAAACAACTCCCATAACCGCCGCGGCGGAAAGGGAAATGGCCTGTGCACGGCGCCTGAAGAAGCGCTGCGGGGCATTCATAAAAGGAGCCATCATTGAGAAACGCGAAGGAATTGTGGCCATCAATGCTTCTTTTAACCATTCCATCCCAATCTTGGGGGCACATCAGCGACAGCGTAATCAGCAGCTGTGCAAGCCACGGGCAGGCCCCAGAGGGGTTGGCGCTGGTGATCGCAGCTGCTTCAATCAACAGGTGTCACCAAGGAGTGGTGACGGCGGCTCCCGAAATGGCCTTCGCGGCAGGCGATCAGAAGACCATCTGTACACCCCAACCTTGGCCACGGCTGAGCGCGGCGTCAAGCCTGTGGAAAACACTGAGATCCAATGCGCTGCAGGCGCTGGGGTTTGGGCAATCGGCCAGGGGGGGCGGAAAGGGCCAGGTGACGCTGATGGCAGCCGTTCTGCAGATCATGGGGATCCGCGCACCCGAGGCGCGCATCCGGAATGCCAAAGCCGCCCTGATCACAGCGCTGGCAGCCTTCGCAAGCGGAGCTTCATTCGCTGGTTCATCATTGACTCTGATCAGCAGGTTCCAGGCTCAAAGCTTGGCGGCATCGCTGCCACTTGGAGCAGCCAGCTGCTCGTTCACCCTGGCCAGCTGAGTTCACGATGCTGGCTCCAGAACGCTCATCGATCGCGATCTGGTCCGGGTCGCAGCAACAGCCGGTGGTCGTAGCTCCAGGGGCGGAGCACATGCGCCACCTAGCTGGAGCAGGCGGGGTGGCCGAGGTGGATCAGCACATGGCGCTCCTCCGGCACGATCACCGAGGGCACGGTCGCGAGCAGCGTGGCGTGGGAGGCCAGCCAGCGATCACCCCAGGTACTCATCGCCGCACCAGCCGGTCTGGCGACCCAGCCGGGGAGATCCTCAGGGGCCAGGTCCGTGCGCTGTTGCCACTGCACCTCGGGAACGTCGATGGCCACCAGCCAACGGCGCACGGGCAGACCGGCCACGTGCACCACTGGCACCCCGGGCGAATTCCAGCGCCCTGCGGATCGGGCGGCTGAGCTGCTCGCAACCAGCGGCTGGCCTCAAAGCCCTCGGGGTCGCCGCAGTCACGCACCACGGCCTCCGCCTGGCCAATCAAACGCAGCAGAGCCATCAGCCGCTCCGATTCATCGGGGCTGAGCGGCAGGTTCTGCTGGAGTTTGCGGTTGATCGTGGAGAGCTTCAGGCCGAGCAGCGCGCAGAGCGTCGTGCGGCTCAGGTCCGTGGCGGCGGCAAGTTCGCGCAGCCAGCGGGCGGGCACCCTACAGCGCACCAACGCCATGCGTTCCTCCAGAGGCGCCTGGAACCAGGCGAGTGGTTAGGGGATGGCAGCCTGCGCTGCACCAGTCAGCGCGGCCGCCGAGGGCGTCGCAATGGCAGGGCCATCGCAACCGCTCATGTGAGCTCCCACGCTATCCCGAATGAGCATGATGGGCTCTTGCGGTCCATCGCCTC
>Ga0208482_1000679_pt1 | contig 10089 bp, 7 predicted proteins | sample LakMenEpi26Sep10_FD_150737 | JGI IMG/M metagenome (GOLD analysis project Ga0208482, IMG submission 150737) | Freshwater microbial communities from Lake Mendota, WI - 26SEP2010 deep hole epilimnion (SPAdes) | ecosystem: Environmental > Aquatic > Freshwater > Lake > Epilimnion/Euphotic zone ... | reverse complement strand
CCGCCGGCAGGAGGGCCAGGCACAGCCCCGCCAGCACGGCGGTCCAACGTTCTCGGCTGGTCATCTGTTGAAGAACAGGAAACACCAGCTGATGCTGCTACAGGATCGGCGTCAGAGCTGGCCGAGGAAGCGCTCCAGCCGCTCCAGACCGGTGCTGATCGTGGCCGGCGCGGCGGCGCAGGAGAGGCGGATGCAGCGGTCGTCGCCGAAGACCACCCCTGGCACCACGGCCAGCCCAGCCTCATCGAGCAGGCGGTTGCAGAGGGTCATGGAGTCGAGGCCGTAGGTGCTCACGTCCGGGAAGGCGTAGAAGGCGCCCTCCGGTGGCAGCAGTTGCAGGCCGGGGATGGCGCACAGGCCAGCGGAGAGCAGCGCCCGCCGCTCGTTGAACTGGGCCGCCATCTCGCGCACGCAGTCGCGCGGGCCATGCACCGCCGCCAGCGCGCCGTACTGGGCGAAGGTGCACACGTTGCTGGTGCTCTGGCTCTGCAGGGCACTGGCGGCAGCGATCACCTCCCTGGCGCCGGCCAACCAGCCGATGCGCCAGCCGGTCATCGCCCAGCCCTTGGCGAAGCCGTTCACTGTGAACACCCGCTCCGCCAGATCGGGGGCCACTGCAGCCAGGCTGTGGTGCTGGTGGCCCGGGGCCAGCAGAAATTCATAGATCTCATCGCACACCAAAGCCACCTGGGGGTGGCGGCGCAGCACGGCCGCGATCGCCTCCAGTTCCGGCCGGCCGAGCACCATGCCGGTGGGATTGGAGGGGGTGTTGAGCACCAGCAGCCTGGTGGCTGGCGTGATCGCCGCCTCCAGTTGCTCGGGCCGCAGGCGGAATCCCTGGGCGGCATCACTGGGCAGCATGCTCACCGTGGCCCCGGCGAGCTGGGCCATCTCCGGGTAGCTGAGCCAGTAGGGGGCCGGCAGGAGCACCTCATCGCCGGGGCCCAGGAGCACCTGGAAGAGGTTGTAGAGGGCCTGCTTGCCGCCGTTGGTCACCAGCACCTGGTCGGGGCGGGTGGGCACCTGGTTTTCCGTGCTGAGCTTGGCGGCGATCGCCTCGCGCAGGGCCGGTTCACCCGCGGCCGGGCCGTAGCGGGTGTGGCCGGCCTCCAGGGCCTCGGCCGCCGCCTGGCGGATGAAGGCGGGGGTGTCGAAGTCCGGTTCGCCGGCACTCAGGCTGCAGATGTCGCGGCCTTCGGCCCGAAGCTGCTTGGCCTTGGCGGTGATCGCCAGGGTGAGCGATGGCTGCAGGGCCCTCGCCCGTGCTGAGAGGGCCAGGGCCGGGGCGGGCTGGCTTGGCTTGGGTTCGCTCCCAGAGGCAGCGCTCTGGCTGGCAGGCGTCCCAGATTCCGGCATCGGCGGTGGCGCCGGCATCTGCAAGGCACGGCATGAGCGATCGAGCCATCCTGCCGCACGCCTGTGACCGGTTCGGTTGCCGTCTGAACGGTTCCAGGGCCTGGGTGTCAGGACGTGCTGCTGGCTCACAATGCCCCTTACCGGACGTTGCTGGAGCGCCCTTGACCTCTGCTGAGCAGCTCTTCACCGCGGCGCCCCATGATCTGGCCTGCCTGGCCGATGCCTGTGCCAGCTGCCGCCGCTGCCAGCTGGCGGCGGGCCGGCAGCAGGTGGTGGTGAGCCGGGGCAATCCCCGCGCCCGCCTGATGGTGATCGGCGAGGGCCCGGGGGCCCAGGAGGACGCCACCGGCCAGCCGTTCGTGGGCCGGGCCGGCCAGCTGCTCGACCAGATGCTGGCAAGCGTGGCGATCGACTCCAACCGCGACGCCTACATCTGCAATGTGGTGAAGTGCCGCCCGCCGGACAACCGCAAGCCCACCCCGGCAGAGATGGCGGCCTGCCGGCCCTGGCTGGAGCAGCAGATCCAGCTGGTGGATCCGGCCGTGATCCTGCTGGCCGGCGCCACGGCCCTGGAGGGGGTGCTGGGGTTCCGGGGGGGCATCAGCAGGCTGCGCGGCCAGTGGCACAGCCACCACAGTCCGCCCCTGGCCGGGCGGCAGTTGATGCCGATCTTTCACCCCTCCTACCTTCTGCGCAACGCCTCCCGCGCGCAGGGCAGCCCCACATGGCACACCTGGCAAGACCTCCAGAAGGTGCGCCGGGTGCTCGATGGCCTGGAGGGCGAAAGATCCGGCAGCAGTGCGCCTTGCTCGCCAGTTCAGCAACCGCTGTGACAGGCTTTGGCGACGCGCGCCCGCCCTCCGCGATGACCGCCACCGCTCCGTCCAAGCAGGCTCCGCCCAGCCCTGCCGCTGGTGCTGGCGATCTTGCCGCCTGGGCCAGCAACCCCCGCTACGCCACCACCCTGCGGCGCCGCAAAACCCGCAGCGTGCGGGTGGGCGACGTCTGGATCGGCAGCGACCACCCGGTGGTGGTGCAGTCGATGATCAACGAGGACACCCTCGACATCGAGGGGGCCACCGCCGGCATCCGCCGCCTGCATGAGGCGGGCTGCGAGATTGTGCGAGTCACCGTGCCCAGCCTGGCCCATGCCAAGGCGATGGGCCAGATCCGCCAGCGCCTGATCGACACCTACCGGCCCGTGCCGCTGGTGGCCGATGTGCACCACAACGGCATGAAGATTGCCCTGGAGGTGGCCCAGCACGTCGACAAGGTGCGCATCAACCCGGGGCTGTTTGTGTTCGACAAACCCGACCCCAACCGCACCGAGTTTTCCGACGCCGAAATCGCCTCCATCGGCGCGCGCATCAGCGAGACCTTCGAGCCGCTGGTGCAGCTGCTCAAGCAGCAGGACAAGGCCCTGCGCATCGGCGTGAACCACGGCTCCCTGGCCGAGCGGATGCTGTTCCGCTACGGCGACACCCCCCTGGGGATGGTGGAGAGCGCCATGGAGTTCATCCACATCTGCGATCGCCTCGACTTCCACAACATCGTGGTGTCGATGAAGGCCTCGCGGGCGCCGGTGATGATGGCCGCCTACCGGATGATGGCCGACCGCATGGACGCCGAGGGGTTCCATTACCCCCTGCATCTGGGCGTGACCGAAGCCGGCGATGGCGACTACGGCCGGGTGAAGAGCACCGCCGGCATCGCGCCGCTGCTTGCCGAGGGCATCGGCGACACGATCCGCGTCTCGCTCACCGAGGCACCGGAGAAGGAAATTCCTGTGTGCTACTCGATCCTGCAGGCCCTGGGCCTGAGGAAAACGATGGTGGAGTACGTGGCCTGCCCCAGCTGCGGCCGCACCCTGTTCAACCTGGAGGAGGTGCTGCACAAGGTGCGCAGCGCCACCGCCCACCTCACGGGTCTGGACATCGCCGTGATGGGCTGCATCGTCAACGGCCCGGGTGAGATGGCCGATGCCGACTACGGCTACGTGGGCAAGACCCCCGGCGTCATCTCCCTCTACCGGGGCCGTGAGGAGATCCGCAAGGTGCCGGAGGCCGAGGGGGTGGAGGCCCTGATTGCCCTGATCAAGGAGGATGGCCGCTGGCTGGATCCCTGAAACGTCCCCACCGGTTCGGCGCTAACTTGAAAGGAGTATCCCGGCCCAGCAAGGCCCTCTGCCATGGGCAGTGATCACCCCGGACAACCCGCCAGCACCAGGCGAAGGCTGCGGACTGGCCTGATTGTGCTGTTCAGCGCCGGTGCCTGTGCGGCCACCGCTGTGATGGCCCGCGAGGCGGTGATCTCGCCGGGTGGCGCCACTCGGATCATGGACAGTCCGAAGGAGGTGATCGACCAGACCTGGCAGATCGTGTTCCGCGACTACCTGGACGTCAACGGCAAATACACCCCTGAGCGTTGGCGGGGGCTGCGCCGGGACGTGTTGGCCAAGACTTACCCCAGCTCCAAGGATGCCTATGAGGCCATCCGCGGCATGCTGGCCAGCCTCGATGACCCCTACACCCGTTTCCTTGACCCCCGGGAGTTCAAGGAGATGCAGATCGACACATCCGGGGAGCTCTCGGGTGTGGGCATCCAGTTGAGTCTGGACAAGGACACCAAGGAACTGGTGGTGGTGGCTCCGATTGAGGGATCGCCGGCCTCCAAGGCCGGAGTGCTGCCCAAGGATGTGATAACCGCCATTGATGGCAAGAGCACCAAGGGCATGTCCACCGAGGACGCGGTGCGTCTGATCCGCGGCCAGGAAGGCACCAAAGTGACCCTCACGATTCGCCGCCGCTCCCAGGTGCTCGATCTGGCTCTCACCCGCGAGCGGATCGAACTGCACGCTGTGGACACCCAGATCAACACCGCACCCGATGGTGCACGGGTGGGGTATATCCGCCTGAAGCAGTTCAACGCCAATGCCACCAAGGACATGCGCAAGGCCCTGCGCGACATGGAGGCCGCTGGCGTGGACGGCTATGTGCTCGATCTGCGCAGCAATCCTGGCGGACTGTTGATGGCCAGCGTGGAGATTGCCCGGCAACTGCTCAATGAGGGCACGATCGTCTCCACCAAGACCCGCACTGGCATCACCGATGTGAAACGGGCCACCGGTCGGGCGCTCACTGCCCGGCCGATCGTGGTGCTGGTGAATGAGGGGTCCGCCAGCGCCAGTGAAATTCTCTCCGGTGCCCTCCAGGACAACAACCGCGCCGTGCTGGTGGGCCAGAAGACCTTTGGCAAGGGCCTGGTGCAGTCGGTGCGAGGTCTGTCCGATGGCTCGGGCATGACCGTGACCATCGCCAAATACCTCACGCCAAAGGGGCGGGATATTCACAAATATGGCATCGTGCCGGATGTCCAGGCCAAGTTGAGTGAGCAGGAGGCCAGTCGGCTGCAGCTCGAAGATCTCGGCACCAGCCGCGACAGTCAGTACAGAGTGGCTGAATCAGCCCTGGTCAAGCAGTTGCGCTCTGCGACGTCGCTGCGTCGGCCTTATCAACCAGGATCAGCCAATCTGCCCTCTGCCCTTGAGTCCAAATCCCTTCAGCCCTGAGTCGAGCGGATTGTTTCCATCCCATGGAGCGGTTGCCAATCTCAATACGGGCTTCATCAATCTCTGAGCCCACAGGCCCCGTGAGGATTGTCATGTCCCCATCGGGGTGGTAGAATAATAAAAATTTAGATTCGCTGCAAAACCATCCCTTAAATCTAATCTATTCAAAGGGCATTCGAGAGTCTGTGACTGGATGTGATTCTGCAGCCTCGCTCCCAATCCCTCTTCGTCATTCTGCACTTTTCTTAGTCCTTGCTTCGCCATCCTCATTCAAGCAAGTCTCTGCCCCCTTCCTGTATCTGAGTCGCTGTGAATCTGATCATCATTGGACGTTGTTTTGTTCTTGCCTTCCTCTTTGCTGTTCTTTCGTCAGTGTTCCCAATCCGTGCTGCTGAGATATCCTGGCAACAACAGGTGTTGGATACTTTTGTCAACGCTGGCAGTGTGCCAATTACGGGCCGAGTATTTATCGTCATTGCCCTGCTCTTCAAAGGCTATGACTCGGTTCGCCTGACAGCTGATCCTGATGTAGATAGCTTAAGTCTGCCAGCTTCTGGTTTCTTGGCCAAGCGTAAAATAGCTCGATTGTTGAAAAATATTCAGCGCACCATTGCCTACCTGTGGCGGTCGATTTTTGTTTTTGGCCCTTCCCTTCTTTTTGTAGCCGTCGCAGTTCTGCAGATAGCCGTGTCAACGCGATCGTTCCGAGCCCTCGATGTGGCTGCTCTCAATCAGGATTCAGCCCTCACGCAGCAAACCACCCAGTCTCGTGCAGCACTATCTGGATCGACCGACTCGGCAGTCCTTTCCCGGGCGATCAATGTGCTTGTTCCCTCGTCTGAACAGCAGGCCATTGCTGGGCTTGCTCCCCAGCAGCAACGTTCGGACCTGCTCAAGCGTCTGGACGAGCGCGAATCCACCCTTCGCCTTGAGTTGGATCGCCAAAGGATCCAGCGATCGACGGCAATCATTTGGCAGACCATCAAGAACGTGCTTATTTCCCTACTCTTCAGCTATTGTCTATTCTGGCTCCGGCCTTTTGCTGTGCGCAATTTTTTAAAGGGTGCTTCCTGATCTCCTGATTCTTTTGTTTGCATTGACCCCTGTTTAAAGTCTGCCGAAATGAAACTTGCAGGAGGTCTTCAGGATTCATTGGTCCTTTTCTGGAAGCGATTCAGGAGAGAAACAGTTGTAGGCTGGCTGGCTCTATTAGGTGCTGGAGCGATTTTTCACTTGGCGCTATTGTTCTCTACATCAGCGCCACTGGAATTTACTGTATTTGTAATTGTGCTATGGGCTGTCGCTTGGTTGCCCGTTGAAGATCTGATGCCATCCTTGGTTTATAGGCGCGGAGCACGGAGAGTCTTTCTTGTTAGTCTTGCATGGGTGGCTATTCTTGTGAGGGGAATGGTTGTTCAGAGTTATGCTGATCCAATCATACCTCTTTTCCCCATTATCAGTGTTATCCTTTTAGTCATTCTTCTAGGTGGTTTTCCTCTGTTGCCTCGTTTTCGTGAGGCTCTATACATCCTCTCGTTGATGCCAGTGCTGGCTTGGCTTCCACGCTTGGTTCCTACCGAGAGACTCAGTCATTCTGCGGCTTCATTTGCTGCCTTTTTTCTGCGATCATTCGGGGTGGATATCGTGCAGACGGGTTCTAGGCTGACTGTAGGAAGCTCGGCAGTTAACGTTGCGGGACCATGTTCAGGTAATGAAATCATGGTCCAAGCTTTTGTGGTCGCATTGCTTGCTCTGATTATATTTCCTATGCCGAAACGATGGCTGCGCTTCCCCTTTCTTCTGCTTGCTCCTGTTTTGGGCTGGGTCGTGAATGGGCTTAGGGTTGCACTGCTCGCGATAATTGCTTCCTTGGATCCAATGTCATCTGTGAACGATTCGGGCATCTTTGGATTCTTCCATTTGGGTGAAGGTGGAATGGTCTTTTCGGGGCTCGGTATCGCTGTCTACGCGTATGTGTATGTGAAAGTCATTGATGCTCAATTGTTGTCCATTCAAAGCAATATGGCTGAGAATTGAAGATGCGGCCTATGTCTTTGCCAGCCACGCGTCTTGGGGTTAATTCCGTTATCACGATATTGATTGTCATTACGCTGTTGTCGATCTTTCAGCGTGTTTCTTTTAGGCGTTCGGGTTTAAAGCCGGTTTCTCCTGAGCTCGGCTCCTCTGATCTTCCATCTGCCATGAGGCTATCTGTTTTCAAGGTTAGCCCCGAAGCGTATTCTGAGAATACCTATCAATTGGCCTATATTGTCAAGTCTCTGCGGCCTAATTCAGTTCTTGAAGGCCGGAAGCTTGTGGATGGTCCAATTGGACAGGTTTCCATTGGACTGGCGGATGGGGGGCGACCTGAACTGCAAACCTGTCTCATGGAAAGCGGCCGCGGTGCTGTCACCAATCAACGCATGGTGCAGGAGAATGTTCGATCTGCTGAAGCTGACCCGAGTGGTCGTTTGATCTGGATGCTTCAAGGGGTTCTGCTCGGGCGCCCCTTGACCAGTCGTCCTTGCATATTAGTTCAGCTCCGATTGAATGAAGCAATTGCCGATACTCAAAAGTCTCGTGCTGTTGCTGAAGAGACTCTCCTAAGAGAGGCTTGGCCTTTGCTTCAGTCACTCGCGCCAGTGAGAGAGCGAGAGCTCTTCTAGCGATTCCCTGGTTGGATCGCCGTGCTGCTTCAAGTGATTGGAGCATAACGAATGAGTGATGGAGATTAGGCGGATCGATTGATCATTAAACTTGCAGTACGTTTGATCTCTTTGTTGCTTCGAGCTCCTCTCGCTGCAATTCGGTGAGCCCGTCGGCGCCGGGGATCTGGGCGGCCATCTGCTCCAGCCAGCCCTTGAGTTCCTCCACCTGTTTATCGATCGGCAGAACCCCCAGCCCGCGGGCCAACACTTTCGCGGTGCTGCCTGAGCCAGCCTGATACACCAGGCGGCCATGGAGATGCTGGGGTAGCCCCTGGCGCAGCAGCCGGAAGGCAGGCTCCTCCATCGGCGTCTCCAGGGCGATGTTGGGTTTGTCGGGCTTGATGCGTGAGAAGCCGCAGCGCTTGGCCAGCAGTTTCAGCTCCATCAGTTGGAGCAGGGCGATCACCGGCGCTGGCAGCGCGCCGTAGCGATCTACCCAGCCACTGGCCAGCTCCAACTGTGCTTCTTTGCTGGTGCACTCCGCCGCCGCGCGGTACGCGGCCATCTTTTCGTCGTTGTCGGCAATCCAGTCGCCCGGGATGAAGGCGGTGATCGGCAGGTCGATCTGGGTGTCGTCCACCTTGGGAATGTCCTGCCCCTGGATCTCGGCCAGGCACTCCTGCAGCATCTCCATGTAGAGATCGAAGCCGATGGTCTCCATCTGGCCGCTCTGCTCCACCCCCAGCAGGTTGCCCACGCCGCGAATCTCCATGTCGCGCATGGCCAGCTGGTAGCCGCTGCCCAGCTGGGCGAATTCCTGGATCGCCCGCAGTCGCTGACGTGCGGCCTCGCTGAGGGAGGCATCGCCGGGATAGAACAGCCAGGCGTGGGCCTGGATGCCGCTCCGCCCCACCCGGCCGCGCAGCTGATACAGCTGGGCCAGGCCGAACTTGTGGGCGTCCTCGATCAGGATCGTGTTGACCCTCGGAATGTCGAGGCCGCTCTCCACGATCGTGGTGCACAGCATCAGGTCGGCTTCGCCGGCGTTGAAGGCCACCATGGAGCTCTCCAGCTCCCCCTCGGCCATCTGGCCGTGGGCCACCAGCAGCTTCAGACCAGGCAGCATGGCCCGCAGCTGGGCGGCCACCTCCTCAATCCCCTCCACCCGCGGCACCACGTAGAAGATCTGGCCGCCGCGATCAAGCTCCTGGCGGATTGCGCTGCGCACCGCCTCCTCATCCAAGGCCGCCAGGTGGGTCTTGATCGGCCGGCGCAGCGGCGGCGGCGTGGTGATCAGGCTCATCTCGCGCACCCCGGAGAGGCTCATGTAGAGGGTGCGCGGGATCGGCGTGGCGCTCAGCGTCAGCACGTCCACGTCTTTGCGCAGGACCTTGATCTTTTCCTTCTGGTTCACGCCGAAGCGCTGCTCCTCATCCACCACCAGCAGGCCCAGCTGCTTGAAGGCCGTGCCCTTGGAGAGCAGCTGGTGGGTACCCACCACCACGTCCACCGTACCGCCTGCCAATCCTTCGAGAATGGTCTTGCGCTCGCCGGCGGTGCGGAAGCGGTTGAGCAGGCTCACCTTCACCGGGTAGGGGGCGAAGCGTTCGGACAGTGAGCGCCAGTGCTGCTGGGCCAGCACCGTGGTGGGCGCCAGCATCGCCACCTGCTTGCCGGCGGTGACGGCCTTGAAGATCGCCCGGATCGCCACCTCCGTCTTGCCGAAGCCCACGTCGCCGCACACCAGCCGGTCCATCGGCGAGGGCTCCTCCATGTCGCGCTTCACCTCGGCGATCGCCTTCACCTGATCGGGCGTGGGCTCGTAGGGGAAGGAGTCTTCGAGTTCGCTCTGCCAGGGGCCATCGGCGGGATAGGCGAAGCCCGGCGCCTTGTGGCGCTCGGCGTAGAGCTTCACGAGATCCACCGCCACCTTGCGGATCGCCTTCTTGGCCCGCTCCTTGGCGCGGGTCCAGGCGGTGCCGCCCATGCGGTTGAGCTCGGGCGGCGCATCGCTGCTCGCGCGGTAGCGGCCCAGGCTGCCCAGCTGGTCGGCGGCCACCCGCAGCAGGCCGTCGGCGTACTGCACCACCAGGTAGTCGCGGGTTTCGCCGCTGATCGCCAGCTTCTCGAGCTTGAGAAACTTGCCGATGCCGTGGTTGCGGTGCACCACGAAGTCGCCCGGCTGCATCTTGTTCGGATCCACCGTGCGGCTGGCGGCCTTGCGGCGTCGGCGCACGTAGCCGGTGGCGGCCAGGGCGTGCTGGCCGAAGAACTCCCGGTCGGTGATCAGCACCAGCTTCCAGGCCGGCAGCTGCAGCCCCTCCAGCTCGGCGGTGCCGCGCAGCTTGAGGGCCACCGGCGTGCTCTGCTCGATCAGCCGGTCGATGGCCGGGAAGTCGGCCGGATTGGGCACGAAGCGCGCGATCGCGTCGTGCTCCTCCAGCAGGGCCACCGCACGGCTGGGCTGGGCCGAGACCAGCCAGACCCGCGCCTTCTCCGCCTGGAACCCCTTGACCA
>Ga0208482_1000678_pt1 | contig 10116 bp, 13 predicted proteins | sample LakMenEpi26Sep10_FD_150737 | JGI IMG/M metagenome (GOLD analysis project Ga0208482, IMG submission 150737) | Freshwater microbial communities from Lake Mendota, WI - 26SEP2010 deep hole epilimnion (SPAdes) | ecosystem: Environmental > Aquatic > Freshwater > Lake > Epilimnion/Euphotic zone ... | reverse complement strand
CTATTGGGCATAAGCGAAAGCACTTTGCAGGGTTTCTCAAACTGGAGACTTCTCGACTTCTTAGTTTGGTTACGGATGGATCAGAAGTTCTTTCGGATGGCTGTGACGAAGAGGTCCTTTTGGACTTCATCGGCGACCCTGAATGGTTTGCGTTTAAAGATCGAATAATAGAACTTCATGCCAAGAAGATGAAGCACAAGGAAATTGCAAAGGCTTTGGGTTGCCCAAGAAACTGGGTCACTCTGGCTCTTAAGGCCCATGCTGAAGAATCAGGTGTTCCCTATGTAGATGGCAGGAAATTAAAGAAGCGCTTGGGAAGAATTACTGTGGCCATGAAGCTTGCGGATAATGCGAAAATCCTTTGGGATGAAAACTTATCCGTCCTTCAGATTGCATCAAGGCTTGGTTGTAGCGCACCCACGGTAGAGAAAGCCTTGGACTATTGGCATGATGCCAAGGGATTGAAAAGGCCCACCCCGAAAGAGAGTAAGCAAAAGCTTCTATACCAAATGAAGGAGCTTTATGACCTAGGGAAGCAGTATCAAGAGATAGGGGCCGTGGTTGGGCTTTGTGCCAGAAGTGTGAAACTGCTACTCAAAGATTACTTGGCAACTTTGGGTATTCAAATACCTGATGGCAGATCAAGGAAATGATCTTGGTGTTGAAAGTCTTGATATCTTAAAGAGGCAGCACCCCTGCCTCTTTTTTTTAGCTATCGGTGGTTCTTGTTGTGATCATCCAAGCGCCCATCTTACTTTGTATGGGTTTGATTGATGCGTTTTTCCAAAATTTCCAGGGTTAAAAGGATGTCATCGAAACTTGCGGGTTCATCAAGGTACATGTCACGCATTGATTGGTAATCGCGCTTAAGGGAAGCCATCCTCCATAATGGCGGTACAAGATGAAATGTTCCAGGCTTTGCTTTGTCATAATTTGCCCATGAATTGCCAAAGAATTGACTCTTCCATTTTGTTACCTGATCACGAAGGCTATGTTGGCTAAGAGCATTTATGGCAATGGGGTGTTTTGCTAAAGCTGCTGTGTCAGCATAATGCCTAGAAAATCTATCTGGCGTTGGTTTCTCATTTGGCCGATGGTATTCAGTATGAAGGATTGTTGCCTTTTCCCAGAAGGTGCGTTCAATTGCTAATGCAACCACTTCACACTGCCAATCAAGAAAAGCATTTGGAAAAACATCAGCTAACCAAGGGCTGATTTTATGACGGCCAATCGGTTGTTGGTCAGTAAGAGACCCAAACTCAAGTTTAACAGATCGAGTTAGGTATGCGAAACCTGCTGGTTGTGAAGAGGGGTAGTGAAAAAGCAGTATTGGAGATTTTGTGTGGTAGTCGTTTAAAAATTCAAACCATCCCAGATTTCTTTTTCCTAAAACCTCCTCTACTGCCGTTTCTAAAACAGGGCGAATCAAATCATTGACAGCAACCCCACAGGCTGCTTCCGCTTTTTCCATCCACTTGTTCGATTGATTTCGGCTTTCCCCTGTTTCAGGAAGATTTAAAAACGAAGGTGAGAGCGAGAGATCTATGTCTTCAGAAAACCTATGAATCGCTTTAAACACTTTGGATAGGGAAGTTCCACCTTTAAAAACCAAACTGTCAGCAAACTCGGACTTAAACAAAATCCCAAGCAACCAACAGACCCAAAAATCTTTTTCTAAGACTACTGGAGAAATATTGCTTTTGATCGCTGCCTGTTCAATGTAAAGGCGGCGTTCTTCTGATGGCAGTCCTAAAAAATGCAGCTTCATTCGCCTTCTCCAGCAAGTTCTCTGAAGATCGGGTGCATCCAGGCTGGAGCAAGCCGAAGATCTTTTATTAGTTCCCGCCTTTTGATTGCTGGAAGTGTATTCTTTAAGTGTTTGCGTCGCTCGGGTGTTATATTTTTCATTCCAATCATGCGAAGAGCTTGAATCAATAGTCCACTTAGGCGACCTGCAGCCGCCATGTTTTTGGCAGTTGTCCTACGAAGCTGAATTGTCGTAGGGCCTATCTTTACTGTTCGGGATGGCCCATCTGTCAGGAATACTATTTTCGCTGGAACCTGTTCCGAGAGGCCAAGGGCATTTGCAGCAAATGCTCCTGCTGGTTGCAGCCTTGTATAATCTCTACCAGCCAAGGCCTTGGCAACGGCTTCCGCAGAAGGAGAAAGCAGTCCGAGTGCTGCATGTGTTTTTGGAAAATCATAAACTCCGCGCGTAAGTCTGCGAATAGTCCCTTTATTGGTAAGCCTATGGAGGGCTATATCGATGGCCTCCCGACTGCCGAACTCCAAGAAATCTGCAGGTACAAAAACGGCCCCTTTTCCACGAGAATGGATGGCCGAAAGTATCTTTGCATCTATCGAAAGCTTTGTTTTCATGTAAGGAATTATAGTGTGTTTTTCTTACAAAAGCAATGGTGGATATGCCAAGAGAACATGCCTGCAAAAAATGATTGGTACTCTTAATTTAAGCATAACTCAGAAGTAAAGGCAATGTTTGGGATGTTGTTTGGAAGTGTGAAACTGCTACTCAAAGAGTATCTGGCAACCTTGGGTATTCAAATACCTGATGGCAGAACAAGGCGAAAATCTCTTGAACGGAAATCTTCTAAAAAGAAAAATGATTAAATTCTAGGCTGCAAAGAGGCATCGCAGGGTGCCTCTTTTTTTTAGCTATCAAGTAAACTGCAACAGGCTTTATCCCCGTTAAGAAGCTTAATAACTTTTCCACCCGCCTTCGGCTGACCATTTACCAAATGGCATTCCGTTGACAACCATGATAACCACCAATGGTCCAAAAAATTATTTAGATCTTGAACAATAGTATCAAGAATATCTGGTGTGTCTTTTAAATGGGGCTTACGAATAAACCCATTCCACTGCTTATATTTTTCCACAATTGTTGAAAAAAGTGAGTATTTTTATTTATAGGGTAAAAGCTCTTGTTGCAATTCAGATACCGATTCAAACTCTGGGTCCTTGTGAATTAGTACTGCATCACATTGAAGGGCCGTAGCTGCTATCCAAGCATCTCCTAGCGACAATGGATAACTAGCCTTCATTCGAGCAGCCAGTTCAAGTAATCCTGGCGTTTCATGCACCCATGTTATTGGCAATGCTTGACATGAGAAATAAGCCTTGCGCCCTTCTGCTTCACCTTCATTTTTCCAAACCCGGTAAAATAGCTCCATTAGTGACATGAAGCATCCAAAAACAACAACCTGCGCTTTGTTCGCTATGCTGGGTTCCAATGTCATAGCGAGAATCTCAGCAACGCGATCGCTTCCAGATTCGTTATAATGCAAAGTCAACAACGCAGAAGTATCTAATACATAAGATGTCATGCCTTTTTGCCCCGCTTATTTTTTGACGGTTTTTCTTTGGCCAATTCCGTTTGCCTATCTGATTTTCTATCTTGAAGAAACTGCGAGACAGAACCGATTTTTCCAGCGCCTCGGAAGTTTGCAATTGCTTGCATTCCTGATAACTTTTTCGATTCCTGTTGATGCAGTGTGTTTTTCATATGTGCTTCAAAATCTTCTGGTCTTACCATTAAGGCAACTACCCTACCATGCCGAGTGATGGTAACTGGTTCCCGTTGCACGGTGTCAAGCAATTGGCCAAAACTATTTTGAGCTTCAACTGAAGTAATCGTAATCATCGAATCAACTCCTTAAATTAGTCAACATAGCTATCTTAGCTACAATTTAAATTTACTGCAAGTTTCATTTTCTCACAAGGGTTTAGGCATTTTGAAAAGCACGGTGATTCTTGGTTACTGTATTTATAAAAGGAGAGAATTTTTAGCTGACAGTAAGTTGATCGTATTCGCTTGAAAACAAACCTAGACGGAGCCAAGTTTTTTAGGCTCAAACTTAGGCCTTATCGGTTCCAGCTTCTTTAATGCCAGCCTAGGTTCGGGTTGAGATTTCACACCTGCCTATGCCCCTCTTCGGTGTGGCCTCGGGGATCCGATAACCGCCTCGGCATTCCGAAGATCCTGAACCCATGCTAGAATTAATATTCGATGGCTGACGCCAATGTTACTGCTTTGAAATGGCCATTGTTCCTGTCTGATACCAGAGATAGCCACAAAGCTGCAGTTCGCCATCCTTGATAAATGCGACGCTTAGTTCTCAACAAATCACTTTCCGGTAATGTCGTTGATACAAGCTTACCGGAAAATGCATATTTGCTGAATTAACAGATTGAGTTTTAAGATGTTGATAATAATAAGGTTACAGCTAATGGTGATTATACCCATTGGTTAGGAGCATATTCTGGTCCGGTTCTAGAGTTAAGAATTGGATCTAATCAAAGTATTATGAAGGTGTTGCCAAGAGTTTCTATAGAGTGTCCGACCCGATTAACAATGGCAATATACCTTTTTTTAATCAAATGCCTTAAGATATTTCTGCGGTCTCGTTAGGAATTTTCAGCATTCAATACATGACTGATATTAAACAGGAAATAATTATGCTAGATCGACGTAATTATCTTAAAACCAGTGCTGTTGCGGTTAATGCAATAATGATAAGTGGCACCACCACTGCGCAGCAGGGGGTAAATGAAAACAAACAAGCCGAGGGTAATAGTAGTAGCTATCGCCTACCAGTTTTCAAGCAAGGGACCCGGTTGTTATTTCAAGGCGATTCAATTACTGACATGAATTGGGGGCGCAATGAAAAAGACCGTAATCATTATCTTGGCCATAGCTATGTTTACCTGATCGCTGCAAGATTGGGTGTTGATATGCCTGAGGCAAAGCTAGATATTTACAATCGGGGAATGAGTGGCCATACGGTTGGTGATCTGCGCAAGCGTTGGGGTAAAGACGCAATTGCGATGTTGCCAGATTTGCTCAGTATTCTAATAGGTACAAATGATGTTGGCAGGGGGGTAAAGCCAATTGATTTTGAATCGGATTACCGGTTTATCCTTGAAGCAAGCCGGAAGGCCAATAAGGAACTACGGATCGTTTTGGTGGATCCATTTGTTTTGCCAACCGGTGGACTGAGTAAGAATGAGTCGTGGTCAAGTCGTCGTACTGCCACAGATGAATTACGCATGATAGTTTCAAAGTTGGCAAAAGATTTTGACGCAGTCCACGTTAAGGCGCAAGATGTTTTTGATGATGCTTCCAAGAAGGTTGCTCCTGAACAATGGATATGGGATGGTATTCACCCTCTTCCTCAAGGCCATGAACTTATTGCACGCAATTGGTTACAGGAAGTTAGCGCTCGATGGCATTAACGATGGCAACTCCAATGGAATACTTGACCTAGTCACCGGCGCAGGCGGCGGCCCCGAAGTCAAAGGCGGCAGCTTGCCAAGGCGATCCGCAACAACGACGCCCAGATGGCCAAACATTCGCAGCAACAGGCTTTGGAGGCTGACCAAGTCGCACGAGAGTTCTCCGCCACCGCCAAGATTCACTACCACCGCTCTTCAGCAAAGGACAACACCACCTTCTGGTTGGTGATACTAGGCATCATTGGCCTGCCACCAAAAAAGTCCACAGTATGTTTTGCGCTTTCCCTTCCTGATGCCATGTTAACGCGCCGTCGACTTTTTTGGTGGCAGGCCAAAAAGAAGAGTTTTTACCGAATGCTAACTTTAATGATGATAAAAATTTTAAATACAAATTTTTATATTAATCAAGATGTTGTCGGAAAATTACACTATTGGGTGATTAAATAAATGAGAAGTTTAAAAACAACTTAATCATAAGTTTTTTAAATTTTTTTATGCTAAAAATTTTTGATAATCAGAGGAGACATTAATTATGTTTAGGTTCTTTTTTAATCCATCGAGTTATTTTCTTCGTAAAGAAAAAACAAAAATTGGCGAATTTTTAACCAAATTTGAAGAATTATTATTAAATGCTTTATACGTTTATTTGCGAGTAGGTTTTTTATTTTCACTCATGATGCTTGGTCAAATTTTGGCGGATAGAAACCATTCAGAAATTTGGACAAAATTGTATTACGTATTTTATGAATCTGTGGCTGGCCCAGTTCGAATATTTTTGCCTTTTGGAGGACTCATACCTTTAATAAATTATCACGGTTGGATTATTTTCTTGGATTTAGTTTTTATACCTCTAAATTTTATTATTCAATTAATAATTTGTTTATCATTTAGTTTTTTTCGTGCAATAACTCGTTGCGATTATTCACCAAAACCAACGATTGATCCAATGATGGCTAAATTATCTTCGAAATTTTAAGATTTGTAACAACACTTTAGATGTAAATGCAATGGGTAATTTGTGAGCATTCGGTAAAACTTTCAATTACCCTCATCTTTTACTTTTGCGGGAGCAGAATGAATAACACAAAAGGTAATATGTCTGGGACAGGGTGATGAATTGAAGATTTAATGCAATGGATGGCATTTTATTCACCTCGTAAGGAGCCTACCTCATGGGATCATGGATCGATCAGGAGTTGGCAGGTTGTGAGTTTGCCGATGTGCGGATCGGCAAATGGTTCGGGATGCTGATGGAACAAATATCCAAAGGCCAAGGCAAGATGCTGCCGATGGCGTGTGGAGATTAGGCCAATACGAAGGCGGCGTATCGATTCCTTGACAACTACCTCATTACCGAAGCGGAGATTCTAACGGGGCATTTTCAAGCCAGGCAGACCCGGTTTGCCGAAGTGGATGGCCCGATTCTGGTGCTCCACGACACCACATCATTCTCCGTTATGCGAAGCAATACCGAGGCAATCGGTCAGACACACAAGGTAGGCAGCGGTCATAAGAATAAAGCCGTTCACCAGCGGATGCACAAAGTCTGCGGTATTCTCATGCACACCTGCCTTGCAGTGACCACTGATGGCCTACCTCTGGGATTGACAGTGATCAACCTCTGGAGGCGCAAGAAGTTTAAGGGTACCAATGCACTTAATGGCAGGGGCCTTGTTGATGGAAAGCACTCGGTTTCCGCCGCACGCATCCCGCATAGAAGAGAAGGAGAGCATCAGGTGGCTGGAGAATGTAAGACAATCCGCGGAGAATGTTGGCGACTCTAATTGTTGTGTGCATATCGGCGACCGGGAAAGCGATATTTATGAACTGTTCAGCGAGTGCGAATCGCTGGAATAAAAGTTCGTACTACGGACTTATGTAAATCGTCGCACAGTTGGTGGCGAGCAGAGCGTGGTCAATGCAATATAAGAACAGCCAGTCAAGGCTTTGCATTGGATTGAGGTGAAGGACGACAAGGACAAGAGCAAAGTGTCTACGGCAGTGTTGGATATCAGATATTATAAGTTGACGATCATTTCTTCGGTTGAAAAAGAAAAGGGTTACGACAATCTGGATTTAACCGTGATCCACGCCATCCAACGATGCCAACCCGAAGGGCGTAAGCACATCAAATGGAGACTCATCACCAAACTTCCAGTAAAGTGCAAAATGGATACGATTGAAAAGCTAGATTGGTATGCGCTACGGTGTAAGATCGAGACATTTCATAATGTTTTGAAATCTGGCTATCGGGCTGAAAATTACAAATTGCGAAGCGCCGAACGGTTGGCGAACTTTATTGCAATGATGTATATCCTCGCATGGCGAGTGTTATGACTGACGATGATGAACCGCACATCGCCGGAGTTGCCGGCAAAGTTGGTCTTCACTGACACCGAAATAAAACTCCTCGAAGAGCTTGTTCTACTGAAAAGTGAATTATGAAGGAAAACCGTCGGTCAACTTCCTACCAAGGCTATCAAGGCTCGGCAGAAATCTAAACCTTACGAGAGATATGCGACCATGAGGCATAGTTCTTTGGCGCGGTATAACTCGTTTGATAGATATTCAAATCAGTTGCTGCTTAGCCAAAGATGTGGGTAATTGAAAGTATTACCGAACGCTCACTCCAAGATGCTATGTTCTTCATTTTTGGTCATTCAAAAGCACTTTTTCTTCCAAAAGTTAATGAAAACGCCAAGGCTAGAATGATTTGAAATAAGAGTTATTACCAAACACTTAGATTATTTGAAATTAAAAGTTTAAATAATTGTCATAATTTTTATGTTTTGGTGATTTTATTATTGAAAAGTTTTACAGGTGTTTTGAACAGATAATAAGGAGAATTGAGTGTTCCAATTCTAGGTGATAATCCGAATTCCTTAAAAGAAGCAATTACCGGATTGATCCATCTTATTAATTTTCTAAGTCTGAATAATTTTAAAGGAAAAGTCCATGAAATTGATCGCGTTCGTCGTGTTGGCCGGCGCACTAGGCGGGGCCGTTGGCGGCCTAGGAAGGCAAGGGTATGATTATTTTACTGGAAGTACCTCTACTGTTCCCGTAGGAGCCGGAACTGCAGGTGCAAAGACCGTAGACAACCAGCCAAAAGTAGCTCCAGCCGCAACACCAAGTGATCAACCTCCAGCTCCGCCTGTTCCTGTTAACTTGCCGGCTACGCCTTCTGCCAACACAAATATGCCATTTAACGACACCGGTGATACCTACGTTGATCCTGCAACCGGTTTTAGAAGAAGGATATTTGGCAGAAATCGATGATAATTAATTACAACTAAGCACCAGAACCAGATCATGGACCCTTCAATGATGGGCGGGGCACCTCCCATGTACCCGGCAGTCACAGGTGCTGCGCCAGCAGGAGATCCAACGGAGCAGATTCGGGGGTGTAATCCAGGAGGAGATTCAAATAGCACTTGCAGGAGCCAAGGGGCTAGGAAAAGGGGGCAAAAAGAACAACGGCCAGAACACCGAGATGTTCATGCGCCGAATCCAAAAACTACCGACCCACCTGTATTCCTCGCTTTGGCTCAACCTTCCTCCCGATATCCTTGACGGCACCCCGAGCCAGGGTTCAGACCAGTCCTCTGGCGACCAGTCAGGTTTCCATGGCGTACAGATGTCGGCAGGGCCAGCCAAAGTGGCCAGCCATGACAACATTGACGAGAAAGCTGCTGAAATAATGTATCAATTGCGAAAGAGTAGAAATGATCGTTAATCATCACAACTGCTTTAGCGACAAGGCGTTTACTAAGGCTACCCGGGACGAAATACCGCAACTTATATCAACAGAAAGAAGGGTGATTCAGGTTCAAACCGTTGCTGGAAGACAAAGTCAAAGGTGAGAATAGTGGATTGGGATCAGAACATATTAAATTGGGGGTAAGGAGAATCCATGCGCTAAATGAGTTGAATGAAAAGTTGACTAAAGGGCTAAGTGATTTTGCTAAATTAGGAGCTGACGAAGCGATTGTCAAATGTTTGGAATCTGATGTCGCGGAGTTCAAACGAAATCATCCGTAGTCGTCATGGTGGCCGCCGATACGATCACCACGCTAGGCTTCGATATCGTGCCCGGTTTGCCGATGACACGCTATTGCTGCTGCCAATCTTCTTTCAAGCCAGTCAGAGGGTGCTAAACGTGAAAGCTTTGGCTTGCGAAAGGGAAGTTGGTGTGAATTTGTTGCGTTTTCAGGCGGTAGTGGGCGCATAGGGTCTTTGCAGTGTGAGGTTGCTCGTATATTTATTAATTTTAAAAAAGACAATTTATGAATTTAAACAATACAGAAAATATATTAAAGTTTCTTAACTATATGGTAAGAGAGTTGTTTCTTAGGTGGAATAAGTTAATAGTTAAGGAATTTGAAAAGATGGAATCGCAAAATCCGCCGAGTTCATTTGTGAAATTGATGAATTCCCTTGGAAATCGTGACGAAGAAGCCGCGACCATTTTTTACACTAGATATATTGGGAAGCTAATAAAGCTAGCGTCCCAAAAGCTTGATCCAAGATTGGGTGCAAGAGTTGATCCTGAAACTGTGGCGCATACAGTTATTAAATTGTTTTTTGATAAGTTTCAGAAAAAAGAGATTGAGTTTGAGAATTGGGAAGCACTGTACGGTTATCTGGCCAAGGTAACTATTAGGAAAGCCCTAAATCGGAACCGATTACATTGGCAATTGAAAAGAGGCGGGGGGCGGCGAACCTTCAAAGCAATAATTCTGATCAATTCAAGCTTGAAGAAATCTTTGCGGATAACGCGGAGCCAGATCCAGCAGAAGTTGCCGAGATTAATGATACGATCAAGAAAGCGATGGAAAAATTAAAGCCTAATCATCGTGTACT
>Ga0208482_1000674_pt1 | contig 10164 bp, 11 predicted proteins | sample LakMenEpi26Sep10_FD_150737 | JGI IMG/M metagenome (GOLD analysis project Ga0208482, IMG submission 150737) | Freshwater microbial communities from Lake Mendota, WI - 26SEP2010 deep hole epilimnion (SPAdes) | ecosystem: Environmental > Aquatic > Freshwater > Lake > Epilimnion/Euphotic zone ... | reverse complement strand
AAAGAATGCATAGAACTTTTGTTGAAGTGTGAAGGTGTAGATGTGAATGCTAAAAATAATGACGGAAATACTCCTTTAAGTTTTTCCAAAGAAGAAATAAGGGAAATATTAATAAATCATGGAGCAGTATAATATTTCATCTCTTGAAGATATATTTCTTTTTAAAAATAGAAGAATACGTGCAACATCTCAAGGAACCAGAATTTTTTAAAATAAAAAATTCTTTCATAAGCCAGAAAAACGATATATTTTTTTTGAAAAAAATATAATTTCACACTTTTCGAAATACGCGATTCTATTTTCTTTTAACAAGATATGGATAATACTTTATTTGAAAATCTTTCAACATTATTCGGAAGGGATGATATAAACGGGCTTTTAGATTATCTTAGATGTAAAGGTGTTTCAATTTTTGATGTCAGAGACAGTTCTGGAAATACACCCTTGCATTATGCTGTTTGGAAAAATTCTAAAAGATGTTTAGAATATTTACTTGGTGATAGTTCCACAAGTGGAGCTATAGACATCAACGCTCAGGACGAGGATGGAAATACTCCTCTGCATCTTGCTGTTTCATATTATTCTAAAGAATGTTTGGAAATTTTACTTAACACCATCCCCTCGGGCGGAGCTTATAGATGTTGACGCTGTAAATAATGAAGGGGACACTCCTTTACACGAGGCAGCGCGAAATAATTCTAGAGAATTTATGAAAATTTTGGTTGATTGCGGTGCATCCTCGGGAATTCGAAACAATTATGGAGAAACATTTTTAGATCTTATTGAAGACAAAGAAATGGAAGAATACATTTGTCAACTAACCACTCTACATCTCAAGGAACCAGGATTTTTTTAAAATAAAAAAATCCCTTCATAAAAAATGATATTTTTAAAAAAAATATTAGAACTATGCTTTTCGAAATTTACAAACCAGTTCTTTTTATAAAAAAGATATGGCTGCTATTTTTGACATGATCAAAAGAAATGATATTGAAGGGCTTTTAGAATACATTCGCGTCAGTGGTGTCGGAGATATAAATGCTAAAAATATCCATGGAAATACTCCTGCATTCTGTTGTGAACTATCTCGGAGATTACGCTTCTGAAAACTGTCCTTTACTTTTAGAAACACCGGCGGGAGAAACTGGAGAATTGTTTTGGAAGATGGAAGAGTTTATAAACTTTATGAAAAGTTTAAAGTTTCACATTAAAAATAAAGTACAGGTATGCATTGATACATGTCATGTTTTTGCAGCTGGTTATCAACCATCAACATATATAAAGCATTTATTAGAAAATAATATCAAGATCGGTCTTATACATTATAACGATTCAAGAATGGGTTGTGGGTGTAAAAAAGATCAACACGCTCCACCAGACAGCGGTCGAGGATTTATTGGATTAGAAGAGTTAACTCGTGTTTTGGAACTGACTACTTTACATAATATTCCATGTGTTTGTGAATAAATTTATTTTATTCTAAAATAAATTTATGTGTAATTGGGATTTATATTTTTCGCGAGAGGTTGGTACTGTCTGACTTTCCAATCTGGTTCAATACGATGTAACCTTCCAATATTATCTACATACTGTTCGGGAATTCTAACAGGCCTGTTAAAATATTCTGTTTGAAAAGAAGTACAGCTCGGTTGTCCCGGTGTGCTATACAATCCTGTATTCCATCCGCTTGAATTTGGATCATAAAACACAACATTTCGATTAAGCTCTTCTTCATTAATATATGGTCGATAAGATCGATCTCGTATACCGGTTCTAGGATTTACCCAAATATTCATTTTTACTATTTATATATTAAAAAAAATATATAAAATACGAAGAATGTAATTCTGATTTATGGAAAAAGCGGGGTTCTGTGTCCTAAAATCTGTCTCGCAAGACTTACATCTCTCGCTGATAATATCTGGGCCTTTCTATGGATCATTAGTTTTACACAAACGTCTACTAGCAATTTAGTAGAATGTTCGACTATATCTTGTAATACAAGAAAAGCCTCTTTGGAAATATGAAGTTCATCAACTATTTTTCTGACATATCCTCTGAACGGAGCTTTTTGAAGAAGAAAACAATCGGTTTGAATTTGATAATGTATAACTTCTTTGGCAAGAGTACCTTTACTCTTCTTTTTATATTTTTTCGTTTTTCCGCATCCTTCGGATGGTGGAGTTCCGTAATATTTTTCTCTATACACAATCTCATATGCATATTTTATCGCACTAGAACTGATAGTTTTTTTCCTAGAATGTTCTGTAATGGTGACAGCGTCTTTAATAATTTTTTCGATCATCGATTCCATATGAGTTTTTAATTCTTGAATAGCGAGTTTAGTTGTTTTTGGAGATCCTCCCGCTTTGGCGATACGCATAATACCCGGTGTTGAAGAAACAACGGCATCTTTTGCTACTACTCTATGCTTTTTTGGTCCAGCCGCCCCAAGACCCTTGCACTTACTTCCACCTTTGCCTTTTGTTGACATTTGTTAGAATTTATTATATATAAATAATATTATTTTCAATTTATAATTAAATAATATTATTTTTATTATTAAAAATGTCAAACGAAGAAGACGAGTCTACGATTTTATCCAAATTGAGAATATATTTCCCAGATGGATTGGGGTCTAATGGTTATACTACAAACTATGCTAAAATCAGTGTATTAAAAAGATTTAAAATAAATGCGTATAGTTCAACCGATGCTAAATTAAATTTAGAATGGTCTGTTGATGGTATTAATCCGGACATGATTCAAGAAATAAATATTTCTGCAAATAAATGGTATAATGAAAAACTAAGAATTCTTATGTCTTATGTTCGTTTTAATGTTGTTCATACTTCAGATAAAGAAAATTCTTGTTTTAAAGTTATTGCATTTTCTCCAGAGGATGAAGGTTTAGCGGCAGCCGCTAAACCAAAACCGAAAAAGAATATTTTTTCTTCAATGAAAAAAGAAGGACATTCAGCTAGTAGTAACAGCGGTTCATCTTCGATTACGAGTCCTAAAAAAGAGAAAATTATAAGAGATGAACGTATCCCACATTTAATTTTTAAAGGAGGACTTTTGGTTGGGAAAGATGGTAGAAATGTATCTATTTTACCTAAAGGAAATGAAGGTGAAATTCTTATGATTGTAAATGGAGCGCCTTCATGGGTTCCTGTATCAAAACTTATTAAAAATGTTGAAGGTGAAGATAACTCTCAACCCCTTCCACAACCAGATGGATATTCTTCTGGTTCGAGGAATGCAGAAGTTTATCCTCTTCCACCAGATGATCGTAGCGATATCATCGTCCAAGATGGTATTTACGATATCTCTGTTTCTCAACCTATTTTATATTCTTCTCCATCATCCCCAAAACCACAAACAGATCTTTATGAGATGACCTATGAATCTTCACCAGCCCCTCCTCCACCAAGAAAGACCGCTGAGAGAAGAGGATCAGGTTTGGGAAACGCTTTGAGTAGTGGAATAAGCGCTTTGACACGAAGTAAGAGCTCTTCAAAAAAACCTCCCGCGTTCGAAAATTAAGCAAATATTTTATTTTCAAAATATTTTATTTTCAAGTATTTGAAAATAAAATATATAAGTCCATAAAAAATTACAATTTAAAATGGTAGAGTAACTATTCAATATATATGAATGGAAATTATAAAAAATATCGATTCGACCGTTTCGAAAAATTTTCCGAATGGGAATATTGTGTTTATTATATACGAAAACGAAAAAATAAAGGGGATGGTAAATACAAAAGAAGACTATGAAAAAAAATTATTTACCCATCAGTATAATCCTTTACTTTTTATCGTTCCTCTGCATTTTAGAATAGCATATCTATACGGATGTCTTAATCATCAATATCAAATTTCGAATGGAAATACTTATAGAATAATGTGGAGAGAGATTAAAAAAGACGATTGGAAATTATGGTTTACGATCGTTCCTTATCAAGAAGTTTTATATTCTGCATAATAAATTAATATTTACACTACTTCAGTGTAAATATTTTTTTTACTGAATACGATCTCTATCCATTCCGGATAAAATATAATCACCGCATCACAAAAATATATTTTCTCGAGAAAAGTTTTATTCCGAACGTTCTATGAAAATACATTTTATATATCAAATATTTCTTTTGAAAGAGAACATAATAAACTATATTTGATAACCAACCCGTGATCATATTTTAACTTGTGTTTTTTTACACAACATACCTCTAAAAAACAAAGCGCTTAACCAAAACTCAAAAAAACATAGGATAGAAATTATATAGTTTATTAAGTTGTAAATCACCGATCAAACTCCCTTTTAACATTACCCCTTAATTTATCTATATACTATCGCTAACGTATTCATTTATTAAGAATAGAACTGATTTGTTCCATTCTTAACAATATGTGTCATATATAATCTTTAAATTGGTTCTATAAAAATGAAATATATTTTGTATATTTTCAAGATTTAAAAATAAAATAATGAGAGGAGGAATATCAACAAAAAATGATCTTCAAGAATATATTCAGAAAAATAAATTAGAGTTTCCTCTTTATAATTCTGAAAAAACTCAAGATGATAATATGTGGATATGTAAACTATTTGTAAATTCAAAAATATATACGAGTGATAAATTTCCAAATAAATCTTCTGCTGAAAAACATGCGGCAGAGATTGCACTTTTAGATATTGAAATGTCAAAAAAATATGTTGAACTAAATATGAAGAATACTTTTATATTTATCGATTTGGAAAATAGGCAAACTGATATTTTTGACTTTTTTGATACAGTAAAAAGTCAAGGTATAACGATTGTTGGATTTATCTCTCACGAACATGTTCTTCTTTCTAAATTCCAATCGATTACAGACAATCGATTTAAACTTGTAGAAATTCCATCAACTAGAAAAGATGCTACTGATATCGGTCTATCTCTAATTCTTGGTCATTATCTAACTGTGAGTGAATGCGAGATTTGTATTATTATCTCTGGAGATCATTTTGCAAAAGTACTTGAAGAATGTATAAATTGTCAAAATATTTATTTTAAATCTACAAAAACTTTTGCAAAATCCTTTTCGAATATAAAATCTGCTGTAGAATATTTATCTGTGAATAAAATTTGAGATTGTTCTCAAATTTTATATGAGAACTTTTCTCAAATTCTCAATCTAGGATCTTGTCAAAATAATTTTGAATAAAACGTTTTACATTTGTTTCATCTTCGGATTCTAACATATCTTTATATTTTTGGGATTCGTCCATTTTTATAGTTATGTACCTATCAATATAATCTTTGAAATAGATATCATGTTTTCTATATTTTGCTACATGATTTAACCCGGATGTGCACACTATCCCGAAATTATCTGTACCGTTTTTCAATATCAAATCGATAAACCAAAAACACCATTTTATAGATTCCGATAAGAGTTTTTTTGGTGAAAACTTTGTTTCGGAAAATTGGGTCATGTATTCAATTTCTTCATAAGTTAAAAAAGAATACACGGGGTTCCACTTTGCCGAAATAATTCTCTGCCATAAAATATCTTTTGGTATAATACTCGATATTATCGTATTATATATTTTCTTATATTTTCCATCTACTGTATCGTTTCTTCCTAATGGATCAAAAATATAAATATTCCCCCCGTCTTTGCGTTTGTTTAGAGTTACATCATCAGATTTTGACATTATACATAAAACATATTTCGAATCAATCTCTTCATCATCTGAATTAAATGTAACAAAAAATATAATCGTTTTAATATTATCATTATAAATATATTTCTCGACCATCTTTTTGAAATCATCTTCATCTTGTTGATTTTTTAAATTTAATTGATCGTCAAAGTTAAATTGTATATCTAAAATATGATCTACATACGCTTTTGCTCCTTTGAATGCGGTTTCATTAGGTTGAAACAAAACACGAACACTTTTCAAAGCATTTGAGTTTATAAAATAATCAATGAACCACAGTGTAATATATTCTTGGAACGAACTTGAAATATTAATCTCCTGTGTATTTTTTATTTGTGAATTGTATAGATTTAGTTTTCGAATATACGATATATTTTCATATTGTTGATTGTGTCGAATTATATCTTCTAAACTTTTAGAATGTTCGACACTGAGACGCATATAATCATATAGTTCTGGTGTTGTCATATTAACTTTGGGTATATGAATTGTTTTTTTGTTAATTCTTATTTCGCATAAAGGATATTTATCAATGATCTTTGGAATAATATTTTCTTCACTGTACATAAATTTAAAATAATTTTTTACTTTTGAACAATCTTCTGTATTAAATTCTAGATTTTCTTTTGGATAAATGTATATTCTTTGACATCTCTCCCATTCGTTTGAATCGATCCATGCATATATCAACCCATCAATATGAAAATTTATTTTTTTATCATAATCTAGCTCTGATTTAAAAAGAGATGTAATACTTCCCGGAAATGGTATTTTTTGAATATCGTATCTCTTATAAGGACTTTTTTCTGGAATATCATACTCGGGATTATACTCTTCTTCTTTACTACTTTCCTTTTCTTCTTCAGATTCATCACCGTATGCTATATAAAAAGGTTCTCCTTCATAATTTTCTGGAGGTGCTTGTTCATAATATAGAGTAGCGGTTGTTTTATGTTGTGGTGGTACGGGATAATAGTAATTATATGTGATTGTTCCATGTTTATCTACCGATTTATATTTAGGTATATCACCTTCTTCTTCAAGACGAGGTTTAGAATACCATCTCGGTTTTAAAAGATGCAACTTATTTTCTCCAATATAATATTTTATCTCTGATTGTATTTTATTCTTGATACGTTCAAATTCTGATTTTTCAAGTTCTTTCAATTCATGAAACAAAGAGATTCTTTCATCTTCCGAAATGATTCTCTTTTTAAGATTTTCTTCTAACTTAAGATTTTCTTCATTTAGAATTTTTGTAGCTCTTCGATAAGATAATATATTTTGGATGTGCTCCTCTGTTAAATAATAGTTAAATTTAGATATCTCTCCCATCAAAAAAATATAAGAACGAGAGACTTTTTCTGCAAAATATTTACCTACATCGCTATCCATGTCGATCAAAAAAACTTTATCAACTCCATCCGATAGAATAATTTTTGAAGGAATTATATATTTATATTTATAATTTGAATTTTCATCGTATTCAAATGTATATTTCGGAAAAGGTTTTTCTAAAATTTTATCTTCTATCTTTTTAGAAATACTTTTTTCAATCTCTTTTTTTATCTCGGTCTGTTCTTCTTCGTTAAGATCTTTGAGCTCTTCTACATTTTCTTGAAGTTTTGAATAAAAATATTCTTTCAAAGATGATGGAGTAAAATATGTTATTTTAATATTCGTATTCCCACCGATAATTTTTTTTATTACACGAGATGGAACATATTTACATAACTCTTCTGGAAGTAGGTCTTCATAAAAAAAATCATAAGTAACTATAGAAATATCACCCATATCACCTCTTTGATCCGGAGGAGGCATATTTAGAGAATTATCTTTGATTCTTCTGATGATGTTCCAATATACATCTGTAAGAGGAGTACCGCTTCGTAACCATCCTGTATAAAATTTTTTTAAAGTATCATGTATTTCATAATTCGATGTCAAGAAAGACTCTCTTTTAATAATTTTATTTGGAACTATATTTTTTGGTTCAAAAGTGTACGTTATATCTCTATCTATAACAATGTTATTTATTTCTTTTTGAGGGGGTTTAACTACACTTTTTGGATGTGAATGAAATGTTTTTTTATGTCCATGAGATCTATCATCAGAGTATTTCTTTCCTTTTGGTTTGGATGTAGACTTTTTATCTCCTCTTTGAGACATTTTTATATTTACTCAATACAAATATATTTTATAAAGATTTGTTTGATTTTTATATATAAAAATCAAATTAAAATAATACATATCATCTAATTAAAAATGCTTACTGGATATTTTTCATCTCTTTCATATGATGGTGAGACAGTCATCAATTCTCTCCCAAAAAATAGGTCGGTGAAGATTATTGATGAATGGTCTGAACCGTTGAAAACAAATCCTCGTAGAAAAGTTAATCATTGCGTTTTGTTTTTAGAAAGAGATGCCGTTGATCCTATTAGATATTGTGTTAAATTAGATTTACATAAAAACGTATATCCTCATACAACTCAAGATGAAAATGTTATCTTTGCTAAATTTACTCATGAAGAGAAGAAGATTGCCGATAAAATTATTGAAAACTTTTGCAAAAATACAAACATGACACCTCCATATTTTTCTCCAAAAAATGGTTTTTCATTTTATATTTTTGAAAAACAGAAAACTGTACTTGGACGTACCGAGGAAAATACAATTTCCTCCGATGACAAGAGTTCTCAGGAAAATAGTTATATCCCACAACTCCTAGGTCTACTAAGAAGTTATCCATCTTTGTATAACGCTACTTTTAATTATGGGAAAAAGAAACTTTAATTTTATATATTCTGATAAGAATATATAAAATTATTCTTATCAGAATATATAAAAATGAGATAACATGATTATATTTTTGTTTATTTTATTTTGATGATATTTAAAAAAATATACTGTTTTTTGATATATATAATCAACTTTTTTTTAGGAATGTTCACTACTCCAAAGAGAGAACTTATATATGATGATTTGATTTATGAAGAAGATATGAATAATACCGTTTCTGAAGATAATTATCAAAAAATTATTGACGAAATCGCGAGGACCTTGGACTTTGAACTATCTTTTGATGAATCTATTTTAGAACAACAAGAAAGAACTTGGTTAACTTTTAGTCAAAAGGAAAAACTAACGATTCGAGAATTAAAAGGAATTTTGGAATTTGTTAAAAAAACATACGATCTTAACGGGTGGTGGAAAATAGATCGTATAAATGAAGAATATGTTTATGAGCTAACGGTTGAATTTTTCTCTCCCGAACAGTTAAGAGATGTTTTGAAAAGAAAATCAGAGAACGAAGTTAAAATAAATTTGGTAATGACAAGAATTGAAGAAGATGAAGAATATCATCCTCCTCCACAAAACAATGATCATAATGAGAAACCATCAAAAAGTTCAGGATGGAACGATGATTGGTATAAATCTAATAAAAATTATAAACCCAAAAAAGATGACTGGGTTGTTAAAAAAAGAAAGTAGTTTGTATTTTTTTGAAAGATCAAAAAAATACTGAGTAAAATCATATTTTCCATTTCTCGCCATCGACATATGGAGGCATGTAATTTGTTGGAGGAGTATAAGAAGCTTCCAGTGTTACATACTCTCGATAAGGATGGTCTTGATGATAACGAATATTATCTTTTACTATATTTACAAATTTAAAGTTTTCGACTGGTTTTTCTTGATAATACTCGATAGGCATGATATCTTCTCTTACCGGTTTAACAATATTTTGAATTAGTTTTTTTCCGTAAGTCTGGGAGGGTGGGACGTATTGCCCTTGTGGTAGTTTTGTCTTGGGAGAAAAATAATTGGGAGGAACAAAAGCGGAACTTGGAACAGAATAATCATAAGTTGGATATTTATAAGGAGATCCATTAACGCAACCCATTCCTGGTAAATATTGTTCAGAAGCCCAATCTTCCATCATTGGATATGGATATACCGGATTAGATGGTGTATAATATACTGTGCGTTGGGGAGGCCCATAATCTCCTTGAGCAGATTTAAAATTTGATGTTTTACCGATATACGGTGTTCGGAGTTGTCCTATGTTATGATATCTTCTATCTACGTTTTCATTCATAAATACCCCATCGGTAGGAGATAAGTTAAAATGGGGAGTTTGTGTATTTGCCATATTTATATTTTAGGTTGAGAAAAAAATATATTTTTTCGTATGAGTTTTCCAAAAACTTCAATGTCAGAAAAATGAGATTTTTTTCTGACTTTTTTAAAAATTTTTTCCTCTACAGAAAGTCGGCTATATACCCCTATATAGTATGTCTTCCGCGAGTAGTTACAGAGAACCCTCTAGTATTGAAACGCTAGTTACATACGTTGTTTTACGTGTCTGGTATTACATTGTATACTATACTACGTATGTGGCTGCTAGTGTTCTCCTCCCAATTAAGTGTATAGGTATCGTTACAG
>Ga0208482_1000670_pt1 | contig 10215 bp, 5 predicted proteins | sample LakMenEpi26Sep10_FD_150737 | JGI IMG/M metagenome (GOLD analysis project Ga0208482, IMG submission 150737) | Freshwater microbial communities from Lake Mendota, WI - 26SEP2010 deep hole epilimnion (SPAdes) | ecosystem: Environmental > Aquatic > Freshwater > Lake > Epilimnion/Euphotic zone ... | reverse complement strand
AAAGGTGCAATTGATCAGTGGTGGCTCGAGGTTACTCCGCTGTTAGTGAATGAAGATGCAACCGGGCCTAAGATAAATCCCTTCAAGGAACTTTATTGGAAGCAGTTTAGCGAAACTCCAGATCCCAAAATACTTAAGCAGATGGATCCCACTTCGAAACAGGGCAAGAAAAAGTAGCTTCTACAAGAATGGCTTAAACAGCGATTTTAATTTCTGTTCTGAATGCAGGATAAAGGAATAGTCCCTGCTTTGCAGCTGTTGTTGCACTTTGAATTGGCCTTGCAAGTGCTTAGCTTTTTCAACTTCTTGTTGATAATCGGTTTTAACCCAAACCCGCAGGCCATCGAGATTTGCTCTCAGTTTTTGATATCTTTCTTTGCGCTCACTATGGGTGTTGCAAGCAAGTTGCAGAAGCTTTTGCCTTTGCACAATCAAAGTATCCCACTGAGAATCGGGCTTTGCAGGAGAATGCCTTTGCGGGTTCCACCAGATATCCCTGGCAATTTGATTTGCAGCATTTACGGCAGATTCAGTTTCAACATTCTTGATCAGGTTCAATCTTGCGGTTGCAGAAACCACCATAAATGCTGGGGGCGTTACCTGATAAAAATTCTGAATCATCTGATCCGTAACTTCATCATACTTGGCACCACCGATGCCGTGAATGAAGGCATCTGAAAGTAATAGGCGGGCAAAAATCGTGGTGGATAAAGCACGAGGCCTTACTCTGGTTCCCTGCATCTCCAAATTTTTAAAAGCAGCAAGTTGATCTTTAACACCCAAGCTGATTCTTACCCCCTGTGGGCCGGGTGTACCCAGAATGATTTCTCCTGAAGCTTCTTTTTTTACCCCCAGCCTTTGCCTTCTACTTTCGCCGGGAAGTAACAACCAGAATGGCGTTTCCGCCCAACCCTTCGCAACGCCTAAATCCGGGAAGGGATGGTTCTTGCTTTTAAGCCCATGCTTTGTTCGATAGGTTGCAACCGCCTGATTAAACAAATTTGCGAACGATTCTGCTTTACTGATGATATCCATAGCAAAAAGCGAGAACGACTTAGTGCCACAAAGTATACTTACGGGAAGCTCAAGGTTGTTGCAGCCTAGATGCTGCTCCCATTTTCTGCGTGCATGGGTAAAGGCCAGCCCCGGTTTTAAGCCTATTGCAACAGCCTTTGAAACATCCTGCCAAAAGCTGACACCCATGGGGATATTTTCCCAGGTAGCAGTGAGCTCTTTTAAATTTTCACCAAAGCATTTGAAGATATCATGATTTTTGATCGCCCAATCTTCGTAGGGCATTCCAGAATTATCTTTATCAAAATTACAGGCAACCACAATCGACTTCTTTAACCCCATTGGAATCACGGGAACAGAAATTGATGAATCTTTGACTACATCATTATCAATGATGAGGTTAAGCGGGGTAAGACCATGTTTTTTAGAGATGGAGTGCAGTGCAAAATTCTTGATCCAGACTCCTGGATGAAACAATTCGGGTTGATGGCCTGATACAAGCAAGGGCAGACCCTTATCAACTTTTATTTCCTGTTGATTAGATTTCAAAAATGCCATCGCAGCAGCAATTGCTTCCTCTTTGGCAAGCAGGCGAAGCTCTTTTAGGGGACGATCAAAAATCAAAGAATGTACGTTAGAAAGCTTCTTCTGGTTTTCTTTGATCAATTCTGCGACATGGGAAAGGTCTGGATGATAAAGAATTCCGCCATCTTCAGAAGGTGCGCGAAGTTCATGCAGGGAAATCAACGGGTTGTTTCCATGAGGATTGAATCAAAGGTGAAAGAACCAGATGGATTAATCCCATGCCAGGAAAGTTGCTCTTCCGCCTGCACCAATACTTTGCGGTAGTAAGCAAGTCGCTTTGCAGAATCATCAAGCACGGCTCCGAAAGTTCGATTGGGATCGATATAAAGCCTAGGAACTGCAACTTCTTGAATCTTCATGTTGTAGTATGCAGCTTGCACCCATAATTCCAGCGGCATACCCCAACTGGTTTCGGTGATTTGAAACTTCGCAAGGGCGCTGCAGTTATACGCTTTAAAACCACAAAACGCATCAGTTACCTGCAAGCCATAACGCAGATTTAATTCTTTGGTGATCAGCGTGTTGATGCGCTTACGATCTTCGGGTGCGCTATTATCTTGGCGAAAATCACGAAGGTATCTACTGCCCGAAACAATGTCGGCATGATCGATCGCTTCCAATAAAACGGGAATTCTGGAAGGTTCATGCTGCCCATCACAATCCATGGTGATGAGAATATCTGCGTTATGCGATAAGGAGTATTCAAAAGCGGAAATCAGCGCTGCGCCGTACCCTTTGTTTTTTTCGTGGGTGATACGCTCGATGCCAGATTCCTGATCTAATTTTTTGGAGGTATCATCGGTTGAACCATCATCGATCACTAGAATTCGATTCGAGTATTTTCGCACTTCTTCCAATACCGAATGAACATGGTTGGCTTCATTGAAAACTGGAATAGCTACAATAGTGTTCAAGGCGTTGACTCCAAATGGGATGTACCGACGAATCCATAGTAATACTTCGCCACATCCTTACTATTATTTTATGGTAGCACAGAGGTAGAAGTCAAAAAGGTTGTCACAATTAGTTGAAGCAAAGTTGTAACAAGCCCGTATATTTTGAATAAAACGAAACCTCACAACGGTTATACTTTATATAACCACATGCAAGTAAAGCTATGAAACCAGATCAAAGTAATAATGAAAGCGAGCATTTCCCTTGGTTTGATCCGATGGGAGCATCTGAAAAGTTTCGTCCGGCGCTTTGGTTTTTACTATTCCTTATGGTTATTTCTTTACAGGGGCCGCACTTTATTTATTCTCTGCCAGGCAATTTAAACTCTGGGAGTGATTTTTTCCAAGACTGGGCATCCGCCAAGGATTGGCTCGACGGTCGCCCGATATACGGCCCTCTTGCTGATTCACTGAATCGCTTTCTTGATATTCAGGCCGACAACAAAAATACAACCATGGATGTTCATGTCAATGCGCACCCACCCTTCTCGCTTTTTGTTGTCTTACCTTTTGCGTTTCTCTCTTATGTTAACGCCATGCTTTTATGGAACCTGGTCATGCTCGGTTTGTTTGTATGCTCTGTTGTGTTCGTTCTTAAAACATTGAATCTTCCCTGGCATTGGTGGTCCCTATTTCCTGCGGGAACACTTTTCCTTTTATGTGGCCCCTTGCAAAGCCAAATCAATCAAGCACAGTGGAACTTCCTGCTTCTATCGTTACTGCTTGCAACTTATAGCTTCGACCTTAAAAACAAACCATGGCTTTCAGGCATCAGCTTAGGCATAGCTGCCGCACTCAAGCTTACCCCTATATTTCTAATCCTCTGGTTTGTATTTGATCGTAAATGGAAAAGCCTTTTTGCTTTTATTCTCTCTTTCATGATTTGCAATCTACTTGCAATCCTAGTTTTTGGCCTACCCGATATAAAGGATTACCTATTGCGGGTGTTGCCTTTAGTCAGAGATTTTGAAGGTTCACTAGGAAACATCTCGTTGAATGGTTTCATGGGAAAACTATTCTTCCCTGAACACCCCGAACTTTTACCACCTTTAATGCTGGCCCCCGCCTTAGGCAAAGCGCTTGCTCTGATATTACAAATAGCATTCATCTCCCTTTGGGTTATCTTATTTTTTCTACCCATGCCCGAGAAACGAGAAAGGCTTTTCTTCCTAGGCATAGTCATCATGCTTTTCGTTTCGCCCATCACTTGGGATCACTATCTTGTACTTGCATTACCCGCCCTTGCCTTCTCTTGGAGAGATCTTAGGCAGCACCCGATGCTCAATATCTTCTTCCTGATAACCTTGGTTTTGTTCTCTGTATGCCTAGGAGATTTGCAATTGCATTTGATGCAAAGCCAACCTCTTGATGCTTTTTATGGCCCTATTTATTCCGTCACTTTATTCAGCATACCCACCTACGCACTTTTCCTGTTGCTGATGATGTTACTCCACCCGATATTCCGCAAACCAGAAACCTATCGCACACTTTGAGTTTCAAAAATATCGGGATTGCTGATTGAACCGACCCTTAAAGCAGGTGTATCATCCATTGCTTGAACCATACATAACAAGGAATTGAACATGAATCTGATGACCCCAATTTTGGTATTGCTCTCTCTTGGGTTTGCCCCCGATGAAACAAAAAAAACAACAGAGACAGTAATTTACAAGGGCGCAATCATTCACACTGCCAACGCAATGCCCATCATCAATGGCTATTTGGTAGTAAAAGATGGCAAGATCATTGCATTGGGCAGCGCAGAAAACATGCCCGCAATTCAAGGGAAAATAATTGATGTAACAGGGAAAGTCATCATTCCCGGGTTAGTAGACAGCCATTCGCATCTAGGCGTTTTTGCTCGCCCTCAGGTTCCCGCAAACTCCGATGGCAATGAGGGCAGCGGCCCACTTCAGGCATCACTTAGGGCAATGGATGGTATCACCCCGAACGACCCTGGCATCCGCATGGCACTTGCTGGTGGTGTTACAACTGCCAACATCATGCCTGGCAGTGGTAATGTGATTGGCGGGCAAACCCTTTATGTAAAATTCGTGGGCCAGACCGTCGAACAAATGCGCATCCAGAATATTCCGGTACTGGGTGGGCTAAAGATGGCGAACGGCGAAAACCCCAAGCGCTTCAACTTTGATCGCACCAAAGGTGCACCAGCAACAAGGATGAAAATCCATGCCATGCAGAGAGAGCAATTCATCAAGGCACGGGAATATCAAAAAAAGTGGGCTGATTATCGCAAGAAGAAAGAGACTGATACCAAGGCAGAACCGCCCGAGGTGGACTTAGCACTAGATCCCTTGGTTGAAGTATTAGAGCGCAAGAGAACAGTGCATTTTCACTGCCATCGTGCTGATGATATCTACTCTGCATTTAAACTTTCGCAGGAGTTCGATTTTGAAATTGTGCTGCAACATGCGACCGAGGCCTATCGCATTGTGGATGAACTTGCAAAAAAGAATGCCTGGGTTTCACTAACTTTGGTGGATAGCCCTGGTGGCAAAGCAGAAGTATCAGGGCTGCTTGAAGAAAATGCTGCAGCAATCACCAAGGCGGGCGTGAAGGTTGCAATCAATACGGATGATCCCGTTACAGAATCGAGATTTTTTCTGCGCACAGGCGCAATCGCATTACGAGGTGGAATGACAGAATTAGAAGCGCTCAGAGCACTGACATTAAATCCTGCAACGATGATGCATTTAGAAAAGCGTGTGGGTTCCCTTGAAGTAGGAAAAGATGCAGATTTTGTTGTACTTTCTGGTGCGCCCTTCAGTATTTACACACAAGTTCTTGCAACATTTATCGAAGGAAAACAATTATTTGATCGAACGGTTCATGAGAATTGGGCCTATCAAGCGGGCGGTTTTGCCTTGGTTGACAGAGAGAACAAACTGCCCAAGGTTCCTGCTGTGGTTTCAAGTATGCCCAAGGTAATAGGAATTGATCTAGGCAATCTGAAAGCCCCAATGTCTGAAACCCCCGAACGCCTTGCAATCTTTGCAGGTCGCATTCACACCGTCTCTGGAAAACCCATCCTAGAGGGTGTGGTGCTTTTAGAAAAAGGAAGGATCACTGCGGTAGGCAAAGTTGGCGAGGTAAAAATCCCACCGGGCACCCCTGCTCTTGCCGTTGCAGAGGTCACTCCAGGCCTGATTGATGCTCATTCAAGCGTTGGGCTTTCAGGCGCATTAAACATTCAAGCTGATCAAGATCAGGATGAAAACACCGATCCCAATCAGGCAGACCTTCGAGTCATTGATGGCTTTAACCCTGATGAGGCTTTGCTCGAATTTCTTCGCAGGCAGGGCGTAACAGTGCTTCATGTAGTGCCCGGCGCAGTCAATGTTATTGCAGGTCAGACAGGCATATTAAAAACCTATGGCAACACCGTAGATGCCATGACGATTAAATTTCCCGCAGCTCTCATGATCAACCTCGGCGAAATCCCCAAGAAGACTTATCCCAATAAGGCACCCACTACAAGAATGGCAACTGCAGCACTGTTGCGTAACGAATTCAACAAAGGCAATGAACAACTTCGCAAGCGATTAAAGGAAACAGATGCATCGAAGCTTGAACCCAAGCCCAAGCTCGATCCTTTTGCAGATGCAGTTTCAGGGAAGTTACCCGTGATCTTTTCAGCTCATCGTGCGGATGATATTCAAACCGCTCTGCGCATCACTTCCGAATTCAAGCTTAAGGCTCAGTTAGATCAAGCCACCGAAGCCTATCTAATGACTGATGAAATTCGCAAGGCGGGCATACCCATCGTATTGCATCCTACGATGCAGCGGGTTGCAAGGATGGAAACTTTTAACACCTTCGTAGGCAGTGCTCAAAGAATTTCCGATGCACAAATCCCACTCGCAATCAGTTCGGGCTTTGAAGATTATGTACCCAAGACACGATCGATAAGGTTTGAAGCAGCGATGGCGATGGCTCATGGATTTGGCTTTGATAAAGCCCTTGGTAGCATCACACTTGAGGCTGCAAAAATCCTTGGCATAGACAAAGATTATGGCTCGATCGAAATGGGTAAGGTTGCAGATCTGGTGCTCTACGATGGCGACCCGTTCGAGCATTCAACCCAAGTGAAGTACACCATCATCGGTGGCAGAATCGTTTACAATCGTGAAGACTATTTGAAAATGCCCTTCGCTCGCAGGGCCCTGCCCTTTTTGGGTTCGGGCGCTGGTTCAGGCGGTTGTTGCATCGGTTGGTAAACTTCTACGCAAGTATGCTAGGCACGACTTTTCCAAAGACATCGGTCAGGCGGAAGTGTCTGCCTTGAAACTTGAAGGTTAACTTCGTGTGATCAATGCCCAACTGTTGTAGCAGTGTTGCTTGAAAATCATGCACATGAACGCCATCAGTTGCAACATTCATTGCAAGTTCATCGGATGCGCCATACGAAATGCCCGGCTTAAAGCCTCCGCCGGCAGCCCAAATAGTAAAGGCATACGGATGATGATCACGGCCCCATTGAGGCCTGTTGGCGAGATCACCTTGGATGAACGGAGTTCTACCAAACTCACCACCCCAGATCACGATGGTATCATCCAATAAACCACGCTGCTTCAGATCGCGAACCAAGGCTGCAGAGGGTTGGTCGGTATCCCTGCATTGGTTGTAAAGTTCGGTGGTGATGCTGCGATGCTGATCCCAGCCTGCGTGCATGACTTGAACAAAGCGGGTGCCTCGTTCAACAAGTCTGCGAGCCATCAGGCAGTTGTAGGCAAAGGTGCCGGGCTCGCGCACTTGTGGCCCATACATTGCAAGTGTCTTTTCAGATTCCTTAGAAAAGTCGGTTAGTTCGGGCACACTGGTTTGCATGCGATAAGCCATTTCGTACTGAGCGATACGGGTGGCGATTTCTGGGTCGCCAAACTCCTTCAACTTGATCTCGTTTAATTTTGAGATGTCATCGAGTTGGGCCCTGCGCAGGTTTTTGCTCATACCTTCAGGGTTCGAAAGATAAAGTACCGGGTCGCCACCGGAACTGAATTTCACACCTTGATGCTTCGAGGGAAGAAAACCCGAACCCCAATAGAAATCGTAAAAGATCTGACCGCAGGTGGTGCCCTTGCTGATGGAAGTCATGACCACAAAAGCAGGAAGGTTTTCTGATTCGCTACCCAAGCCATAGGAAAGCCAGGCTCCCAAGGTGGGCCTACCGGGAATCTGTGCACCACTTAAAAAAAATGATATCGCAGGTGCATGATTCACCGCTTCCGTATGCATGCTTTTAATAAAGCAAAGGTGATCTGCAATCGATGCGGTATGTGGCAGAAAATCACTCACCCATGAACCACTATTTCCCCGCTGCTTAAAAGGCTCGACGGGCGAAAGCATCACCTTACCCTTGGGATTACCTGTCATGGTCGAGAAGCGCTTGCCTTCGAAGAGGGAATCAGGCACGGGCTTACCATGCATCTCGATCAATTTGGGTTTGTAATCAAAAAGATCTACATGGGTGGGTGCGCCATTCTGAAATAGATAAATAACATTCTTGGCTTTGGGCTTCCAATGGGGAAGATCGGGCAGCCTATTATTCTGGGGTGCAGCAGCGAACCCATCCTTTGCAAGCAAGCCTGAAAGCGCAGCAGTGCCCAAACCCAAGGCCTGCTTCCCGAAGAATTCCCTACGGTTCACCAGCAACGATTGTTGAATTCTTGGATCCATAATTATTCCTTGTTCAAGGCCTCATCAAGGTTGAAAAGGGAAAGGGCCAGGGTGCCAAACGCTGCAAGCTTTTTACTATCGATCTCTTTGGTCGCAGGCATTTTGCCTACGGAGATAAATTTCTTTGCAGCTTCAGCATCTTTTTCAAAGGCATCCTGATACCGCTTAACTGCAGCAGATAAAATCCCTGCTTCTTCTGGGTTTGGTTTCCTTGCAAGTATGGCACGAAAGATGTTTTCAATCACAACCTCATCCAAAACTTCACCCTTGTTGGTTATTGCAAGAAGTTCTCTTTGCGCAAGCACACGCGATGCTTCAACATAGGTTGTATCGTTGAGGGTTGCGAGGGCATGAAGCGGGGTATTGGTACGCGATAGCTTGACATTGCAATACTGCCTAGCGGGGGTATCAAAAAACATGGTGGGGCCGATGATCCTGCGCCAAAAGGTATAGACACTTCGCTTGTACAGGTTTTCGCCTTGGTCCTGAACATATCTTTTATTACCAAAAGTTGCATCTTCCCAGATACCCGGGGGCTGATAGGGCTTGGTGGGTGGGCCACCAATTTGAGGAATTAAAAGGCCGGATGCAGCAAGCGCTTGATCACGGATCATCCAAGCGGGCCTGCGATATCTTGGGCCGTGGGAAAGAAACTTATTGGCACTATCTTTTTCTTTAGCCTCGGGATCCAACCTCGAAGATTGTTGATACGTTTCGCTAAGTACGATCAGTCGAACAAGATGTTTGACATCCCAATTACTCTCTTGGAATTCAACTGCCAGCCAATCAAGAAGTTCGGGGTGAGAGGGTTTTTCTCCCTGCACGCCGAAGTCTTCGGATGTCTTAACGATTCCGGTTCCAAAGAATTGCTGCCAAAATCGATTGACGATCACCCGCGAGGTAAGGGGGTTTTCCTTGGTTACAAGCCACTGAGCGAGATCAAGCCTGTTAATTGCATCAGCCTTGCGAATTTGAGGAAGCACCGCTGGGACAGCAATTCCAACTTTGGCCATGGGCTTTTCGTAATTGCCAATGTTAAGAATAAAAGTTTCCCGCTGCTTCGGAAGTTCTTCCATCACCATGACACGTGGCATCGATTTTGAAAAATTGTCTCGTTCGTCAATAGCTTTGATAAGGCTATTCAAAATTTGAAAGAGTTCTGGTTTGGGTTTTTCAACTGCCTTAGCAAGTTGTTGAAGTTGCGCCTTGCCTCTCGAGCCCGCAGGCTTGGAAAGAATCTCTTTACTCTCTTTGGAATACTCTTTTGCAGCATCCGAGTCTGAGGCTTTTTTACCTTTATCCCTTGGAAATATTTTGTTCTCGAGTTCTTCAATTTGGCTTTGAAGCTTACCCACAGCAGTGTCAAGTTGCTTCTTTTTTAGAAGCTCTTGAGGGCTCGAAAATTCCAGCACGGGGGGAGTTTGAGGGTTTCCACCTCCACCATCAACAGGCGTGTTATTAAAGAATGAAAAAAGCTGATAGTAATCTTTCTGCGAAAGAGCATCGTATTTATGATCATGGCATCTGCAGCAATTGAAGGTCAGACCCAGCCAGATTGTTCCCATGGTTTCCGACATATCCATCACATAATCGATACGGTTTTCGGCTGCGATCCTACCGCCTTCACCATTGATCATGTGATTGCGATTGAAGCCAGTCGCTAAGCGTTGTTCAAATGTCGCATTGGGAAGAAGATCGCCCGCAAGTTGCCAAGTCGTGAAATCCTTGAACGATAGATTATCATTGAATGCAGATGCTGCCCAATCACGCCATGGCCACATGGTTCGTTCGTTATCGCCCTGATACCCATTGCTATCTGCATAACGCGAGGCATCAAGCCAATCCCAGACCATGCGTTCGCCATAATGCGGGCTGGCAAGCAAACCATCCACCAGCTTTACATAGGCATTGGGCGAGTTATCATTAATAAAAGACTCTGCTTGTACTAAATTCGGGGGCAAGCCGG
>Ga0208482_1000659_pt1 | contig 10338 bp, 10 predicted proteins | sample LakMenEpi26Sep10_FD_150737 | JGI IMG/M metagenome (GOLD analysis project Ga0208482, IMG submission 150737) | Freshwater microbial communities from Lake Mendota, WI - 26SEP2010 deep hole epilimnion (SPAdes) | ecosystem: Environmental > Aquatic > Freshwater > Lake > Epilimnion/Euphotic zone ... | reverse complement strand
TGGAGCGCACGAAGAACCGACCACTCGTCACTGGTCGAGTAACTCCGCGCAACGCTCTGGTGTTTGCGATCACACTCGAAGTACTCGCATTCGCTGTACTCGCTGCATCATCAAACGTGTTGGCTGGCGCATTGGCCATCAGCGCAACCCTCTTCTATGTATTCATCTATTCGCTCTGGTTAAAGCGCACCTCCCGCCAAAACATCGTCATCGGCGGTGCGGCCGGTGCGGCCCCAGTGCTCGTCGGTTGGGCTGCGGTTACCAACGAAGTGTCATGGTCTGCAGTCGTCTTGTTTCTCGTCATCTTCTTGTGGACACCGCCACATTTCTGGGCACTTGCCATTCGGCATGTCGACGAGTACCGGGCGGCCTCGGTGCCGATGCTCCCAGTGGTCGAGACATTGGAGCGAACGGTGCGCACGATGGGGGTGTATGCCGTCGCGGTGGCGCTGGTGTCGTTGGCGCTCATCCCGTTGAACGACATGGGTGTCATTTACATCGGCTCATCTGTCGTACTTGGCGCAGCGTTCGTCGCGATGACCTTCCGTCTCGGTCGCACGCCCACACCAGCTGCGGCCATGCGCGTCTTTTCCTTCTCGATCTCCTACGTCACGTTGCTTTTCCTCGCAGTCATGCTTGACGTGCTCGTGCGCTAGTTCGGGACGGCACGAACTGCGCATCAGACTGGAAAGACCTCGGCTGAAACGGCCAATTTGAGTAGCCTTGCGGGACGGTGACGACGGCAGTAGATCCACGCGCGGCAAGCTCAGCGACCTCGTCGGCTGTCCCTTCGCCCCTTGCCGCGGTCGGGCGTTGGCTTACGGCGGCAGATCACATCCGAGTCGGGTGTTCACTCGTCGTGAGCGCGTTTCTGTGGGCAATCATCGCCGGGGTGGTTGGTGCCGTTCTCGGCGTAGAGCGACTCGACTCTGGTGCTGCCCTCGTCAATAGTGATGCGCTCACACAGCTGTTCTCCCTCCATCGATTTGCCCTCGTCTTTGGTGTGCTTGCGCCACTGATGCTGGGCGTATCGGTCCTGACCGTGCCGGCGCAGCTGCACGCCGCGAATGTTTCCTTGCCGCGGTTTGCCGCGTTTGGTTGGTGGAGTTGGCTTGCTGGTAGCGCCATCGCGCTCATTTCGTATCTGGGCAACGGTGGTCCAGGCGGGGGAGACGCGCGCTACGTAGAGACGTATCTTCTTGGTCTGGCAATCACCATCGTGGGTCTCGTGGCAGTCGCCGTTTCCGTTGCCACGACCGTGCTCACTCGACGAAATGGGAAACGCCTCAGCGACATTCCCGTAGGCGCCTTCGCCGCACTCGTCGCCGCCATCGGTGTTTCGCTCACGTTGCCTGTCGCACTCGGCACGATCGCCTATCTCTGGGTCGACTACGTCAATGCTCGAGTGGCGTTCGGTGGTGCAGACCTGTTCGACTCCTGGCTCGGTTGGCTGATGCGCGAACCACAGACGCTGATCTTGGCTGCCCCAGCACTGGGCATCTTGGCTGATGCTGCGGTTCGCACCGGGAAGTCACGTCAACCACTTCGGGGTGTGGTGTTGATTGGCGTCGGTATTGCTGCCACCGTCGTGTTCAGCTCCGTCACGCAGCAGGCGTACGTGTTTGACGTCGGCACGACGCCGTTTGCGACCCTGCAGTCGTTGGTGCCGTATGCGCTCTTCAACGCGCTGCCGATTCTCGCTCCATTCGTCGTGCTTGCACTCTCCTTGCTCGCGCTAAAAGCGGGAACTCCAGCCCTCTCTTCCGCCTTCGTTGCCTCGTTCCTCGGAGTCGGGATGGTGCTCACTGGCTTGCTCGGCTCTGCGGCGATGCACGTCGAGTCGCTTGGTCTCGTCGGCACCGTGTTTGGTGAAGCGACCCTGGTCTACGTGGCATACGGAGCAGTCCTTGCTGGGTTCGGCGCACTGACACTGCACATGGGGGCGGTCACCGGTCGTGCGTTGCCAGACGTTCCCGTGCTGCTTCTTTCTCTTCTTGGCTTCCTTGCGACCGTGCTTGCGTCACTGCCGCACTACATCGCTGGCTTCCTCGATCAGCCGGCCGCAGTTGCAGCTGGTTATGACGACTCAGGCGTTGTAGGCATCGCCAATGTGTTCGTCGGCTTGGGTCATGCGCTCATGGTGCTGGTTGTTCTTGCCTTTGCTGGTCTCGTGCTCAAGTCGCGACGCGGCGAAGCAGTCGTTGATCGCTACGCGATCGAGGTGGCATCGTGAGCGTTCCTGCACTCACGGCGGGCCCGGCTCGTCGTTCGAGCACCGTGTTCGTGGCCACCGGTTTCGTTGCGGCTGCCGCAGCGGCGTTGATGGGCGGAATGCTCGCAATGTGGCTCGACTTCCGCGCGAAGGCACCAACCCGAATCGCGAGTGACGGTGTCTCCGTCATCAAAGACTGGTTGAAGGCCGACATCGCGATTCCAGAAGTTGCAGCAACCACGATGATGTTCACTTTCGTCATCGCCTGCATCATGGCCCAATGGGCCGTCTATGCCGGTCGTCGTAACGACAAGTCACACACAACGCTTGCGCTCGCGATCACGCTGTTCACTGGTCTTGCACTACTGAATGTGCAAGTAGCGCTGTGGATGCAGATAGAAATCGTGCTTCGTGACGACGCGTATCAGACGATGTTTTACACCATCACCGGAATGATGTTCGCCATCATCGCGAGCGCGGTCGTCTATTCCCTCGTTGCGATGTTCCGAGTTCTTGCCGGTCGCACGAGCGACCACGATGTACTTGCTGCCCACGCCCTCTATTGGTACGCGACCTACGGCATCTTCACGGCCGTGTGGTTCGTCGTGTACGTGCAGAAGTAACACCATGTTCAAAGTCGGATCCAAACTCTTCCTCGGACTCACCGGGTTTGCGGGAGTCAACCTGGTCGCGTATCTGATTTTCGTCGAGCGTCTCGCCATCGGCGGCGTTGCGCTCAGCATCATCTTTGCTGCACTCGTCGGCCTCAGTGCGGCGGTGTTGCTGGTCAACGAGGGCGATGATGAGGTCCAACCGCGCGATGTGGCCCTCACGAGAGCGTCGATGTGGCCGATCGTCACCGTGGTCGGTCTCGTGCTCTTCGTGCTCGGACTCGTTGTCGCACAGGTGTATTTCATTTTTGGCATCGTCGTCATACTTGCTGCACTGACCGAATGGTTGGTGCAAGCGTGGAGCGAGTCCGCATCAGACGACCCCGCATACAACGAGTCGGCACGACGCCGCATTCTGCACCCAATTGAGTTCCCCGTCATCGCTTCACTCGGTATCGCCGTGATTCTCTTTTCGTTCTCGCGCATCATGCTCGCGCTCTCCAAGAGCGCGGGCGCCATCATGTTCATCGTTGTCTCATCCCTGATCCTCCTGGCAGGCGCGCTCTTTGCATTGCGTCCGTCGGTGAAGCCAGCCCTCGTCAGCATCATCTGCGTTATCGGTGCAGTCGGCATCGTGGCTGGTGGCATTGCCGGTGTCGGTGTTGGAATGCGCGCGCAGTTGGTGGAGGCGAAGGAGGAAGGCCATTTCACCCATCGTGAGTGCGGTGCGGAGAAATCCGAGTACTTCGACAAGAAGGCAATGAAGACTCTGTCTCTGCGCAGCAATGTGGCTGCAGTCATTGAACTGCGCGACGGCGAGCTCACCGCCGAGGTGTACGGATTCCAGGGCGAGCAAGAGACAATCAGCGTCCCGCGTGCGAATCCGGTCACATTTATCTTCCGTAATTACGACGCTGCCGAGCGTCGAATGGTCGCCTCACTCGGCACCGCGATGGCTGCCGCATCTGCGGCGGATGCTCCGAACGAGAAGCACGACGATCGCAATGAAACCTGCACACAGCTCATTCCAAAGGGTGCTGAGCAGGCGCTCACCATCACCTACAACAAGCCCTCAATCGCACAAGAGCAACCGTTCACGTTGAGTGTGCCCGGTATTGAGGGTCAGGCGATTGAGGTGATCGTTCCGTGAATCACGAACGAACGAATCCTGTTGGCGATGAATCTGGCTTTAGCGTAAGAAAGGTGAGTCTTCGGTCGCTCATCACGCGCGGCGCTGTGTCGCTCAGCTCGCTCGTCGTTCTCGCTTCGTGCGCGACGAGCGCGCCGCAAGACACCTTCCAGCCCAAGGGTCCCAATGCGCAGATGATCGATGATCTTCAGCGGCCGGTGTTTGCGGTTGCGGGAATCATCGGCATCATCGTCTTCGCCGCTGTCATGTACGTCATGTGGCGTTACAAGGATCGTGGTCAGCCGATCCCCGAGCAGACACACGGCAAACCAGTTCTTGAAATCACGCTTACTCTTATCCCAGCACTCATCCTTGCGGTCGTCGGATTCTTTACCGTTCGCGTCATCTTTGATCTTGCACGCACTGACGACACTGAGCTCGTCATCAACGTGACGGGACAGCAGTGGTGGTGGGAGTACGACTACCCGGTTCAGAACGAATGGGGCATCACACAGCCGATCATTACTTCGGGACAGCTGGTCATGCCTGTCGGCACGAAGGTGTTGCTGCGTGAGACCAGTCGCGACGTCATCCACTCTTATTGGATTCCTGCTTTGAACGGTAAGCGCGACGCAGTGCCTGGACGTATTCACACACTGCGACTCGAGGCGGACGAGCCGGGCATTTATGCCGGTCAATGCACCGAGTTCTGTGGTCTCTCCCACGCGAACATGAGGATGGAAGCCGTCGCACTTTCCAAGGCAGATTTTGCGAAGTGGATCGCCAACCAGCAGGCGACATACAACGCCCCTGCCGAGGGAACCCTAGAGAAGGAAGGCGAAGCAGTGTTCCTCAACCAGTGTGTGCGCTGCCACCAAGTTGACGGCATCAAGCGCCCAGATGGCACGCTCGCCATCGCTGCTCCCGATGAGAACGTGTGGTCCGGCGCGGCTCCGAATCTCTCCAAGTTCATGACCCGCAACACCTTCGCTGGGGCGATGTTCGATCTCCTCCGTCCGGCGTGCCGAGATGACGTGTGGAAGGCCGAGAGTGCGGAGTTTGGCGAGAAGTACCTCGCTGGCGTGAATGAGAACTGCCTGAACGTCAATGACCTCCGTGCGTGGTTGCGCAATGCGCCGGCGGTGAAGCCCATGTACGCCAATCCAGCGTTGCTCGCTGACACCAACGGCAAGTACCGCGGAATGCCGAACCTCGGCTTGAGCGAGTCCGACATCGACAAACTCGTGGCATATCTGCTCACGTTGCGCTAAATAGGAGGAACAGATGGCCATCATCGAACGCCCCGCCCCGGGGACCACGACCGTGCCTGCACTGGCTCCGGCTGCACCAGTCATCACGCCGACGCGCACATTTGGCGCCCTTCGCCGCCCCGTCACGAGCACCGGTTGGAAGTCGTGGCTGTTCACCGTTGATCACAAGAAACTCGGCCTGATGTACGGCGCGATGGCGCTGTTTTTCTTCATCGTCGGTGGTCTCGAAGCGGTGCTGATTCGCCTGCAACTCGCCGCACCAGATGGCAAGGTGCTGAACGCCGACCTCTACAACCAGATGTTCACCATGCACGCCACCACGATGGTCTTCCTCTTCGTGATGCCAATGGCGGCGGCCTTTGCGAACTATTTCATCCCACTGCAGATCGGTGCACGTGACGTCGCTTTCCCACGACTCAACGCGTTTGGTTTCTGGTGCGTCCTTGGTGGCGGCATCATCGTCAACCTTGCGTGGTTCCTCGGCGGAGCAGCTGACGGCGGATGGTTCATGTACGCACCCAACTCTGGTCCAGTGTTCTCTCCAAGTCACGGCGTTGACTTCTGGGCGCTTGGCTTGCAGATTGCAGGAATTGCATCACTCACTGGTGCAATCAACCTCATCGTCACCGTGCTCAACATGCGCGCTCCAGGCATGACACTCATGAAGATGCCGATCTTCACGTGGATGATCACGGTCGTCCAGTTCCTGCTCTTGTTCGCTGTTCCGGTGATTACGGTCGCTCTCTTCCTGCTCTCATTCCAGCGAATGTTCGGCGCCCAGTTCTTCGATGTTGCCGCCGGCGCCGACCCGCTTCTCTGGCAGCACCTCTTCTGGATATTTGGTCACCCAGAGGTGTACATCTTGATTCTTCCGTCGTTCGGCATCATCTCTGAAGTACTACCTGTCTTCAGTCGCAAGCCGCTCTTTGGATATCCATTCGTCGTCTTTTCAGGCGCCGCTATCGGTTTCGTTGGTTGGGGTGTTTGGGCACACCATATGTTTGCCTCGGGTCTCGGCCCGGTGTCGGTGGCGGTGTTCTCCGTCGCCACGATGGCGATTGCCGTTCCAACTGGTGTGAAAATCATCAACTGGACGCTCACCATGTGGGGCGGCAAGTTGGTATTCACGACGGCGATGAAGTTCGCCATCGGGCTCGTCGTGTTGTTCACGATTGGTGGTCTGTCGGGTGTTACGCACTCCGTTGCCCCGAGCGACACGCAGCAAACCGATACGTACTACATCGTGGCCCACTTCCACTATGTGCTCTTTGGTGGTGCAATCTTCGGCATCTTCTCCGGTTTCTACTACTGGTGGCCAAAGATGTTCGGGAAGATGTTGAACGAGCGCCTTGGTTCGTGGAACTTCTGGCTCATGGTCATCGGCATGAACCTCACCTTTGGTCCGATGCACATCCTCGGTTTGCAGGGCCAGCCGCGCCGCATGTACGTATGGACTGAAGCCCGCGCTGGTGAAGGCTTCTTCAACCTCGGCTTCTGGAACCTTGTCTCATCGATTGGCTCGCTGATCCTCACGGTCGGCGTATTGTTCTTCCTCATCAACATCGTGGTGACCGCGCGCAGCAAAGTGCGTGCGCCACTTGACCCGTGGAATGCGCGCAGTCTTGAGTGGATGACGTCGAGCCCGCCAAAAGAGCACAACTTCGACACCATTCCGCATGTCCACCATCTCGACGAGTTCTTCCACCGTAAGTACGAAGAAGATCCCGCAACCCACAAGATGCGAGAGGTGGCAACCGCAGAACAGGTGCTTGCCGAACTGGAGCGCAACCCAGACCAGCACATCCACATGCCGTCACCCTCGTACTGGCCGATTGTGCTTGCCACTGGTCTGCCAATCATTGCGCTCGGTTTGATTTACTCGATTCCCGTCGCGATTGTCGGTGGTCTCGTCGTCTTGTACGCAATCTATGGATGGGCACTTGAACCATCCGTTGCTCCAGAGAGCGACTTTGATCCAACCTCCAGCAATGGAACATCTGGTAACGGCCATGCCGTTGGAGCAAGCCATGGCTGAGACCGCAGTCGCGCACGACTCCCACGGCTCAAGCACGGGGATTTCCAACGTCAAGCTCGGTATGTGGCTCTTCTTGGGCTCGGAGTGTCTGCTCTTTGGAGGCTTGATCTCCACATACATGCTGTATCGCGGAAGAGTGTCTGACGGCCCAACTCCTGAGCAGATCTACGACATCCCATTCACATCGGTATCGAGCTTCGTGTTGCTCATGAGTTCGCTCACGATGGTGCTTGCAGTCTCAGCCGCTCACAAAAAGGACGATCGCAACACCAACTTGTGGCTCACGATCACTGCCTTGCTTGGCGCCACATTTGTCGGCGGTCAGGTGTACGAATTCACGGCCTTCTACAACGAGGGTCTCGGCTTCACCACGAGCCTTTTTGGCTCCAGCTTCTACACGCTCACTGGTTTCCACGGGGTGCACGTCACGGTCGGCATCATCATGCTTCTCGCTCTCGTCGCCATCAACAAGCGCAGTCGCGTGCCCGGCAGCAAGTCAGAAACAGTCGAGATGGTGGGCTTGTACTGGCACTTCGTTGACGTGGTCTGGATCATCATCTTTACCCTCGTGTACCTGATCCCGGTCTGATCATGACGACGTCCGCCCCCGTCAACCCCACTGAGCACGAGCACGCTGGCGCAGAACAGGCTGAGCACGGCATGTCGACGCGCGGCTACATCAATATCGCGCTGATCCTCGCGGCAATCACCGCACTCGAAGTGTCGACGTATTACGTCGACTTCGGTCCGCTGTTTTTGCCATCGCTCATCATCATGATGGTGGTGAAGTTCTTCATGGTCGTGAGCTACTTCATGCATCTCAAGTTCGACAACAAGATCTTTAGCTGGATGTTCTACGCCGGCCTTTTCTTGGCCGTGGGTGTCTACGTCGCTGCGTTGTCGACCTTCCATTTCTTCCTGCGCTGAGCGCGACCATGTTCGTGTCAGGAGCATTGTTCACCGAGTCAGTGGAATCATTTGCCAGTCCGTGGCGATTTCAAGCCCATCCCGAGGTCTGGTTGCTCGTCGCATTCGTTGTTGGGTCGTGGTGGTACGCATTGAAGTTCATTGGCCCGTACACACCTGAGGTGCGCGCTGGCGAGCCGCTCGTGACTCAGCGACAGAAACGACTCTTCGTTCTGGCGGTGTTGATGCTCTGGCTCTCTTCAGACTGGCCAATCCATGACATCAGCGAGGAGTACTTGTATTCGGTGCACATGTTCCAGCACATGACGCTCTCGTACTTCTTGCCACCGCTCGTACTACTTGCGACGCCAGTGTGGCTCTTTCGGGCGGTCGTCGGGTCGCAGAGAGCGGGACGAGTCATCAGCTGGCTTGCCAAGCCGGTCATTGCTGGTGTGATCTTCAACGTGATGGTGATGGTCACCCATATTCCAGCACTTGTCAACCGCAGCGTTTCCAACGCGCCACTCCACTATTCGTTGCATGTTGGACTCGTCTTGTCATCGCTTCTGATGTGGACACCGATCGTGGCTCCTGATCCAGCAATGCGTATCAACTATGGCGGACGCATGGTGTATTTGTTCCTTATGTCGGTCGTGCCAACCGTGCCAGCGGCGTGGCTCACATTTGCCGAGGGCGCGGTCTATAACAAATACGACATCGCAATTCGTGTGTGGGGTTTGTCGGTCACGACCGACCAGCAGATTGCCGGCGCGATCATGAAGATTGGTGGCTCGGTGTTCCTCTGGTCGATCATCGTGTTCTTGTGGTTCAAACGCTTCATGGCCGGGTATGGCGAGCGCCAGAGTTATGTCCGTAATCGGGAGACATCACTCACCTACGAGCAGGTGACGCGCGAGTTCGAACGAGTTCCTGCTCAGCCTGAGCCAGACCGAAACCCGTAGCGAGCGAGCGACCGCCTCAGCCGGTGAAACGAAACAGCCGTGCTGCGACGAGCGGCGCGGTGACCGCCCAGATCACCAATACAAGCCACGCCTGACGGCTGGCTGCATCGCCGCCTACGGCGTCATGCAACACCTGCACCAAGGCACCTGACGGCAGCCACCGTGACACGGTGGCGAGTCCGTCGGGGAGGTCGCCAGGGGGCACCAGTACGCCACCAACTGCCAGCAAGAGCAGGTACAAACCGTTCTGTGCAGCAAGATTCGCTTCGGCTCGCAAACGACCAGCCAGCGACAAACCCACACCTGCAAAGGCGAACGTGCCAAGTACGACGGCACCGATGAGCAACGGCCACGAGAGGGCCTTCAGTGACCAGCCCATAGCGACTGCGACGGTCACGAGCATCGCGCACTGCACGGCTTCGACCGCGGCCACAGCGCCAGCTTTGGCGATGATGAGTCGGTTTCGACCTAGAGGAGTTACCCCAAGTCGTTTGAGTACGTGATAGGACCGCTCAAAACCGGTGGCGATACCTGTGCTGACCATGGCGGTCGACATCACCGCTAAGGCAATCACCGATGCCAGCAGCTGCGTCAGATTGATTCCGTCAGGCAACACGTCGACATTGCCGAAGAAGACCAACGCACCAAGCGGGATGATGAGTACCAACAGCAGCTGCTCGTAGTTTCGCAAAAGGGTGATGAGTTCCATCCGCATCTGGACGAGAGCGAGTTTCATCGGGTGACCTCGCGAACAACGTCCTCAAGACGCTTGCCTCCGCTACACAATTCAGTAACAGGCGAGTCAGCAACCACTCTGCCGTGATGCAGTACCACGGCCCGATGAGCTATTCGTTCTGCTTCGTCAAGATCGTGGGTTGCAAGAACGACGCAGGCACCTCCCGCTACCAACTCGCCGATGATTTCGCGGATGATCTCGCGGCCGTCGAGGTCTACTCCGGCAGTCGGTTCGTCCAAGAAGGCAATCTCTGGGTTTGCAGCAAGTGCTAGTGCGAATGACACCCGCTGTCTCTCACCACCCGACAGCCGCCTCCATGTCGCTGCCCGCAACTTCGTGAGACCCAAGCGGCTGATAAGCGTCGATGCATCGACGCCGCGGTCGTACAACCTGCAGTAGTGGCGGATCAGCGACTCCACTCGTGCTGATGGCGCTATGCCACCGTCCTGAAGCATGACGCCAACCCGAGCACGCAC
>Ga0208482_1000658_pt1 | contig 10349 bp, 7 predicted proteins | sample LakMenEpi26Sep10_FD_150737 | JGI IMG/M metagenome (GOLD analysis project Ga0208482, IMG submission 150737) | Freshwater microbial communities from Lake Mendota, WI - 26SEP2010 deep hole epilimnion (SPAdes) | ecosystem: Environmental > Aquatic > Freshwater > Lake > Epilimnion/Euphotic zone ... | reverse complement strand
CTGGAAAAATGAGTGAAGAAGATTTCCTCAAATCAGAACAATCAATGATTAGAAGTCGTGGACATTGCAACACCATGGGAACAGCTTCGACAATGGGATGTGTTGCTGAAGCTTTAGGAATGACAATTCCAGGGGTTGCTGGAACTCCCGCACCTGATTCAAGACTTTTACAAAGTGCGCAAGAAACTGGCAGATTAATTGTGCAAATGATCAAAGATGATCGTAAACCAAGTGATGTGATGACAAAGGGTTCATTTATTAACGCCATCGTTGCCCTTGCTGGCATTGGTGGTTCCACAAATGCAGTTGTTCACTTATTAGCAATTGCAGGGCGTTTAGGAATTAAATTAACTTTGGATGATTTCGACAAAATCGGATCAAATGTTCCACTTCTTGCAAACTTGCAACCTGCTGGAACTCATTTAATGGAAGATTTCTTTAGAGCAGGTGGTTTGCTTGCCTTACTTAAAGAGCTAAAAGATCTAATGGATCCAAAAGCCATAACGGTTACTGGAAAACCTTTGGTTGACTATTTAGATGATGCTGAAATCTTTGATGAGACAGTTATCAGTAAAAGAAACAAACCGTTACAAGATTCTGCTGGAATTGCAGTGCTAAAAGGAAATCTTGCCCCACTTGGTGCAGTAATCAAACCCGCTGCTGCGAGCAAAGAATTACTGAAACACAAAGGCAAAGCTTTAGTTTTTGATTCCATTGAAGATTTTCATGCACGAATTGATGATCCAAACCTTGATGTTGATAAAGATTCAGTTTTAGTTTTAAGAGGCTGTGGTCCTAAGGGATATCCCGGAATGCCAGAAGTTGCCAACATGCCAATGCCCCAAAAACTTCTTTCCCAAGGAGTTAGAGACATGGTCAGAATTTGTGATGGTCGAATGAGTGGCACTGCTTATGGCACAGTTATTTTGCATGTTGCCCCAGAAGCAGCAGCATTTGGTCCACTAGCACTAATTCAAACCGGTGATGTTATTTCTCTTGATGTAGAAAAAAGAACATTAAATGTGGAACTTACTGATGAAGAACTAAATAGTAGAAAACCAAGTCAAAAGATGATTGATGCTTTAGCTAAACCAGATCGCGGTTGGCAAAAAATGTATGTCGAACATGTCAACCAAGCAGATACTGGTGCTGATTTAGATTTCCTAGTGGGATCAAGTGGATCCCAGGTGTTGCGTGAATCGCACTAATAACCTCAACCAAGAACTATTTGAGGATTTAAAGAAAGCATTACCCGATCAAATCTCAGATCAACTCTTTGACAGAGTCAGCATCGCCAATGATGCCTCCCACTATTTATTAACACCGACCTTGGTGGCCAAACCAAAAACAGCCCAACAAATATCAGAAATATTTAAGATCACCCAAAAACATGACTTTGGGATAACTTTTCGCTCTGGTGGAACATCATTAAGCGGACAAGGGGTAACTGATTCTCTCCTTGTTGATACTCGCAAAAACTTTAAAGAAATAGAAGTCCTAGAAAACGGACTAAAAGTAAGAGTTCAACCAGGTTTAACCATCAACCGAGTCAATGCCAGTTTGAGAAAATATGGTCGAAAACTTGGACCAGATCCAGCTAGTGAGATTGCTTGCACCATCGGTGGAGTTATTGCCAATAACTCCAGTGGTATGGCTTGTGGCACAGAATTTAACACCTACAAAACTATTTCGTCCCTAGTTTTTGTGCTGCCATCAGGAACCCTGATTGATTCAAGCAACGCTGATGCCGATGAACAACTGAGAACAAAAGAACCTGAAATCTATGCAGGGCTTCTTGGTTTAAGAAAACGAATTGTTGAAAAACCCCATCTAGTTGAAAAGATCAAAAATGCCTATGCCATAAAAAACACCATGGGTTATGGCTTGAATTCTTTTGTTGACTTTGAAAAACCAATAGACATCTTGACCCATTTGATTGTGGGTAGCGAAGGAACCCTTGCATTCATCGCTGAGGCCACCTTCAACACCTTGCCCCTCTTAACAAAATGTGCCACAAGTTTGCTCATCTTTGATGAACTTGAACTTGCCACCAAATCTTTACCCGCTTTGAAAAACACTGATGCAGCAGTAATTGAATTATTGGATATTTCTTCTCTCAAAGTGGCCCAAAGAGAACACATGGCTGATGCGGTGTTGAAAAACCAGGAATTCAAAAACCACGCAGGACTGCTCATCGAATACCAAGCAGAAACAGATCAAATACTTGATGGACTTATTGATAATGCTCACCAAGTGTTCAAAGATTTACCCATTAAGAATGGTGAATTAACTAAATCTGCTGCGATCAGAAATGAGCTGTGGCATGCCCGCAAAGGGCTTTATGCCGCCGTGGCAGGAAATAGACCAAGTGGAACCACAGCTTTACTTGAAGATATTTCGGTGCCAGCAAAACATCTACATAACACCACCACCGAACTATCTGGACTTTTAAACAAGCACCGCTACTTTGATTCGGTTATCTTTGGGCATGCCAAAGATGGCAATCTTCACTTCTTATTAAACGAAAAATTTCATGATCCAACCTCATTGAAACGCTACGAAGACTTCACCCACGACATGATCGAGCTGGTTTTATCCCATGACGGTTCCCTCAAAGCAGAACATGGCACCGGTCGAATCATGGCCCCGTTTGTGAAAAAACAATTTGGCGAAGAGCTCTACCAAGTCATGGTTGATTTGAAGAAACTCATCGATAAACGAAACATTCTCAACCCTGGGGTCATCATTAATGAGAACCAAAACATTCACATTGAAAACCTCAAAGAATCCTTACCTATTGATCAGGAAGTAGATCGTTGCGTGGAATGTGGCTACTGCGAAACCGTTTGTCCCAGCAAGGATTTAACCCTTACCCCTCGCCAAAGAATCACTCTTCGAAGAGCCAAGAAAGATGCTGAAAAAAATAATGATCAGGAATTGATAGATGCCATTGATAGCAACTATGACTATCAAGGACTAGACACCTGCGCTGTTGATGGCATGTGTGCCACAGCTTGCCCAGTACATATCAACACAGGTGACTTGGTTAAAAGATTAAGAAGTGAACAGCAAAGCTTTGCCTCCCAAAGTTTGGCAACACTAGCTGCAAATAAATGGTCAGCCACCACTACTTTTCTCTCCGGGCTTTTAACCACAGCAAAAAATATGCCTGCCCCATTAGTGGAATCAGTAAATAAAATAATTCGACAAATAAGTGGACCTAATTCTGTGCCAATGTGGAATAAGTCTTTACCAATAGGTGGAAAGCAGCGCACTTCTTTACAGGCCACAAATCCTGATTTGGTTTATTTCCCATCTTGTGTGAATTCCCTATATGGGCAAAGCGAAATTCAAGCAGCTTTTTTGAGCTTGTGTGATAAAGCTGGATTAAAAGTTCTCATCCCTGAATTAATTAGTGATCTTTGCTGCGGCACACCTTGGTCATCCAAAGGATTAACGCACGGCTATGAAGTTATGGCTTTGAAAACGAAAAAAGAAATCATGAAACAAGTAAAAAGGGAAAACCTGATGGTGGTTTCTGATGCCACATCCTGCACCCAAGGCCTAACCCAGATCTTTAGCGAAACCCAAATCCAGATTGTTGATGTTTTAGAATTTGTGGACACAAAAATAATGCCTTTGGTGAAACCAAAATCTAAGCTCTCATCCCTGGTGCTGCACCCAACATGTTCTGGGGTGGAATTAGGGATCAATAAACACATGAATTCCCTGGCCAATTTGATAAGCAATCAAGTGATAACCCCACTTGATTGGAATTGTTGTGGATTTGCTGGTGATCGAGGATTGCTTCACCCAGAACTAACCCAACAAGCCACCTTGAAACAGGCCCAATCACTCCAATCTGAACGTTTTGTGGCCTATGCATCCAGCAATAAACCATGCCAAATTGGATTAGGAATAGCCACTGGCCAAAATTATGTGCACCTTGTGGAACTAGTGGATCAAGTCTGCTGATCTAGTCTGTTACAAAGTCAGTATTTGGTTACAAAAATTGCTTAAAAAATGCCTATTTGGTAATAAAAATCCTTAATATTTCAAAACATAAAATGTTAAGAAAATAATGAAAAATATGTAAAAAAATGTCATTTTTTTGAAAAAAAATTGAAGTTTTTTTCAATTATTTTCCAAAAGATGACCACAATATATAGCGCATTTTGTGCACAAAAATAATAAAGTGCAAAAAAGAGGTTTGCCAAAAACCCCCTCTGACCTGCGAAAATGCACCCTTTTTGCACCTAAAATTAGTTAAGTAATTAACAAATAATTTGTGTTAAAAACATTAAAAATTAGTGCAAAAAAAGTTGCGACACGGCGCGTCGAAATACGCGTTACTTAATGACAATATGCATTTCTTCTGGAACGATTGTGCTTAACGTTCTTCTGTGATTTCCGGAACAGAAGACACTCGCCAGGAGGAATTGTGGCTAAAAGAAGAAAAAAAGCAGCAAAGAAAGCAGCACCAAAGCGCCGTCGTAAGAAGGCAGCAGCTGCTCCAAAGCGCCGTCGTCGTAAAAAAGCAGCAAAAGCTGCTCCAAAGCGCCGTCGTCGTAAAAAAGCTGCAAAAGCTGCACCAAAGCGCCGTCGTCGTAAGAAAGCAGCAAAAGCTGCTCCAAAGCGCCGTCGTCGTCGTAAGAAATCTGCGTAACCTTTACAGGTTTGCTAGAAAAAACCCCGGTGCTTGCACCGGGGTTTTTTATTTGGCCAAATTTTAAGTAGTTAAGAAACCCGGCGACGATAAATTGCCCAAATTCCACAAGCTACTGCAAATACACCCATTACTCTGGCCCCAATTCCGATGGACAATGAGGCAAGCCACAGTCCTGAAATGATTGCTAATGATCCGAAAAAGAATGTGAGAATTCTGGCCCAAAACTTAGGGCTGGCAAATGAAAATGCAATCGCAATTGGACCGTAAAGCAAAATTGATAACAGAATTAGGCTCACAAGGCGCGCTAATGACTCCATTAAAGTAGTCTTACAGTAGATGAAAAAATTATCTAGTGCCACAGTTGCGATTTTCGCTTTATTTATAGGACTTTTAGGCTCCCCCGCAAATGCAGTTGTTGGTGGAACTGATGCCACAGGTTCAGGTTTTGTGGTGGCCGTAAGAGTTGATTTGCCAGGTGATTTACAAACTGCTTGCACCGGTGGGTTATGGAAACCAAAAATTGTTATCACAGCTGCTCATTGCGTGGTAGCTGAAGGAACTTCCACAGTGGCTGATGCTGGAACTGTCAGTGTTTTTGCCCAAGGTGCCAACTTAAGTGGGGCCAGACCAGTGGCTAGAGCAACAGCAATTATTTTGACAAGCGGTTACTCAAACTCAAGCACCGGATTTGTGGAAGCAAACGATATAGCTTTTTTGATTCTTGATAAAGAAATTGGTACTCCCCTTGTTTCTCGTTTAGCCAGTGAAGCAGAGGCGGCTTCAGCAACAGTTAGAGGTAAGAAACTAAATTTCTTTGGCTATGGCCAAACTGCGAAAGAAAGTGAAGTCTCACTAATTCCTCTCACCCTTTCTCAAACCCCATTTCAATTCTTGGGTGCCAAGACTTATTTATATGGAAGATCAGCAAGTGGCAGTGGTGCATGTTTTGGTGACAGTGGTGGCCCAGTTATTTTGCAAACTGAAACTGAAAACCTGCTAGTTGGACCAGTTGCCGGTGGCAGTGGTGCACCTTGTTACCCAGAGATAAAAGATCGAGCTGTGCTTGGTTTAGTGGCAAGTAACTTCACAGGTTTAGTAAAAACTGCTTTGACAACTGCAGGGTATTCACCAGATGAGGCATTTACTGCTGCCAGACCAACTCTTAAAAGAGGGACTTTTTCGGCTCGAACAGTTCTTAAAGGAATTGGGGTCACAACTGCAAAATCAACGAGTGTGAAATTTGTGGGAGTAAAAGCTAAACCTAAAGGGGCTTGCGTAGCTACTGCCTCTTCTGTCGTTGTGAAAGCCAAAGGCACTTGCACCTTGACCTTCACCGTTAAAAAATCAGGAAAAACTGCCAGGACTGCCAAAACAACTTTTAATATTGGTTAGATTTACTTAAATGACCACCGCTTTAAAACCAGTTCCAGTAAACATCCCTCGACCTGAATATGTTGGGAAAAAGGCTCCAGCTGCCTATAAAGGTAGTGATGTGCAAACTGCTGAAGTAATAGAAAAAATGAGAATTTCAGGCACCATCGCCGCTGATGCCATGCATCTTGCTGGTTCCTCAATTAAAGATGGCATGACCACAGAAGATTTAGACCACATAGTTCATGAATATATTTGCGATCAAGGAGCTTATCCCTCGACTTTGGGTTATCGAGGTTTTCCTAAATCTTTGTGCACCTCAATTAATGAAGTGATCTGTCATGGCATTCCCTCAAATCAAATAATCAAAGACGGTGACATTGTGAACTTGGATGTCACTGCTTACAAAAATGGAGTTCACGGAGACACCAACTACACATTCTTGGTGGGAGAAGTGGACGAAGCGACAAAGCTGTTGGTGGAAAGAACAAAAGAGGCATTAGATAGAGCAATTCAGGCAGTTGCTCCTGGTAGACCAATAAATGTGATTGGTCGAGTAATTGAAAGCTATGCCAAAAGATTTAATTACGGTGTGGTTAGAGACTTCACCGGACATGGTGTTCACACATCGTTTCACTCAGGTTTAGTAATCCCCCATTTTGATGATCCAACAGCTACCCAGTTGATGCAAGAAGGAATGACTTTCACAATTGAGCCGATGCTTAATTTAGGAACCCATGATTACGACATTTTGGAAGATACTTGGACTGTTTTAACTAAAGATCGAAAGATGTCTGCCCAGTTTGAGCACACGCTGGTAGTGACTAAAACTGGGGCAGACATTCTTACTTTGCCTTCTAGTTAACGACTACTTCTCCCACTTTTTTCTTACCGATTTTGAAAATAACTGTTCCACCTTTGGAAAGTTTTTTTCTAGTAGTGATAGAGATATCGCCCTTGCTATTGGCTTTCCTCGATCCAATGAATACGGATTTGCCCTTAGCTGGTTTGAAGGAAATCGTTACCAATTTAGATCTATCTTTACGCTCTAAATCAAGTTTGATACTTCTAAGTCCAGCTACCTCTTCACTTACTCTCGCAATTTGTTTTGCAGAAGAGGTTGCAGAGTTTGTCGCAGTGGGAGTTGTACTAGTTGTTGTTACAGAAACTGGTGAATAACTTTGTGGAGCTAGCGCATCATATGAAGCCCTCCAACCAAAAACCGCTCCATCAAATACAACTGCATAGCCATCTCCTACAGGAGATTCATGCCAGCGATTACTCGTTAACGCTGGATATTGGACATGTGCGCTTCCATCTTGATTTCTGGGGAACTGTCCAAACCCTGGCTGATACCTCCAGCGTCCCGCAGAAAAAGAACTAGTCGTTACCCCGCTAACAGTTTCGTTTGCTGCAGTTTTGGCAAACGTAAAAGTTGTTGAAGACGGAACAGATGCAATAGTCGCAGAGTCATACCAAGTGGAACCTTTATAAACATCCACATAGTGACCAACTTTAAATTCATGATTTGAACTCGTTGTGACAGTAGCAATGTTTGAGTTAATTACTAGGCCAGCAACTGTGGAGCTCACAGTTTGAGTACTACTTCCTCCTATCCAAAACTTCCAATCATTAGAACTTCCAAAGTTGTTTATCTTGTCGACCATTCCCCAGCCATTGGCTGAAAAAGAAAGTCTTGAACTTGTTTGTAACAATGCCAAGACCTCTCTTGCAGTTTGTTCACCTGCATCACCAAGTAAATATGCCGGTACCGTAATACAAAGAACTTCTGAAGATCTTGCGTTTTTGTAATCAAGAACTACGGCAATTTGATCATCTGACCCAGAAGTCGGATTGGACGGACACAACGAAGAATAAGTTGCGTTGTACTCAGTTGAAGTAACTGCGTTTACTGGCGTTACGAAAACAAAACTTGTAAAACTTAAAGCTAGTAGTGCTAATAATCTTGCTACTTTGTTTCTCATTTATTTTCCTCCGGTTAATGCCGAGTTTGGAGGAACGGAATTACACAAAAAGGCAACAAAAAAACCCTGACAAAATGTCAGGGGACGAAAGTTACCTTATAAATCGTAACCCCGCCCCGCTTTCCACGACGGTGCGAAATATTTGACTAAAACCACTCCAGGTAACCCGACTTATCGCTAATACTTCTTGGCCACAAATAAATTTGTGTGCGATCCACGGTTGCGGGACAGCGTCAGCTTCCGACTGACTTCCCCTGATGAAACATTGGGTTTTTGTCCTTGCACTAACACAATATTTAAATTTTCAGTTTTTTCAAGAATTTCGAGTTAAAACACGCCAATGTTTCATATGATGAGTATGGCCCATTAAAAAGAAATGAAAAATGTCAAAAAGCGAACATCTCGAATATGCTCTTTCCAAGATTGCTGATGTACCCGATTTTCCTAAACCAGGAATCCTTTTTAAAGACATAACACCACTTTTGCAAGATAAACAAGCTTTTAGTGATGCGGTTGATGATTTAGCAAGTCATTTAAATGGTGCCAACAAAGTTGCAGGTATTGAATCACGTGGTTTTATTTTTGCAGCAGCAATAGCTGCAAAACATAATTTAGGGTTGGTTTTGTTAAGAAAACCAGGCAAACTTCCTCGAAAAACTCATGTGGTGCAGTATCAACTTGAATACGGATTTGACTCATTAGAAATGCATCAAGATGCACTTGATAAAAATGATGCGGTTTTACTTGTTGATGATGTTTTAGCAACAGGTGGAACTTTGTTGGCTGGTACTGAGTTAATTACTAAAACAGGTGCAAAGTTAACAAATTGTGCGGTATTTATTGAGATTTCGGCACTAAATGGGCGCAATCGCCTAGGTTCAATACCCCTTCATTCCAGCATCATCGTCTAAATTCATTACTAATTCAATAAAAGGAGTTAGTAAATGATTAACGCACCTGCCCGTTTAATGGCGGAATTTGTTGGAACCTTTGCACTTGTATTACTTGGTGCAGGATCAATTTTAAGTGGTGCTGATATCACCGGCATTGCCCTTGCTCACGGTATTGCCATCTTCGTTTCTGTTTCAGCTTTTGCTCACATTTCAGGTGGAGCATTTAATCCTGCTGTGACTATTGCACTATGGGCAACAAAAAGAATTAAATCATTAGATGCACTTGCTTATATTGTTACCCAATTACTTGGTGGATTATTAGCAGCGTTTCTATTGAAGTTTGCTTATGGTTCATTTGCACAAACAGTTGGTGTTCCAACTCTTGCTCAACCAATCAAACCTCTTTATGGTTTATTAGTTGAAGCTGTTGCCACATTTCTTTTGATGATGGTAATCATGGGAGTTGCAATTGATTCTCGTGGCACATTTTCTGCAGTGGCAGGATTACCAATCGGTTTAATCATCACAGCCGACATTTTGTTCTCAGGACCACTAACCGGTGGTGCTATGAACCCAGCTCGTTGGTTTGGTCCAGCAATAGCCTCAGGTCAATTAGATAACTTCTGGATCTGGATTCTTGGTCCAATCTTGGGTGCTCTAGCCGCAGTATTTCTTTACGATGGGCTTGTTAAACCAAAAAAGAACTAGTACATAATTAGTCCATGATCAATTGGCCAGCCGATACTTTGACGCTGGCCATTGACATTGGTGGTTCAGGAATTAAAGCCAGCGTCATAAATAAAGATGGCGAAATGGTTTGTGAACGTATTCGAATGGAAACTCCTTATCCTTCACACCCAGAAGGTTTTTCGCAAATTGTTGCGGACTTTGTAAAGGATTTACCAAAAGCAAATCGTGCCAGTGTGGGTTTTCCTGGTTTAGTTCGAAATGGTGTCGTGGTGATGGTTCCTTCCCTTTCTCGTTTAATTAAAGATGGACCAAAAGATCCAGGTTTAGCACAAGCTTGGAAAGGTTTTGATTTGCAAGCAGAAATGACCAAAGCATTAGGTATTCCAACAAAAGTTGCTAATGATGCAGATATTCAAGGTGCGGCAGTTATTAAAGGTGAAGGTTTGGAATTTGTTATGACTCTTGGAACAGGTGTTGGCACAGCACTTTTTCAAAACGGAGTATTACTTCCCCACTTAGAGCTAGGACATGCACCTTTTAGACAAAGTGAAGAATTTGAAGAACAAATTGGTAATGCTGCCAGAGAACGAATTGGTGTTGAAAGATGGACCAAAAGAGTTATTAAAGCTATTGCTAAATATGATCAATTTCTTTATTACGATCACTGTTATGTTGGCGGCGGTAATGCTAAACACATTAAAGGTTTAGATCTGGGACCAAAAGTAACAAGAGTTAGCAATA
>Ga0208482_1000657_pt1 | contig 10356 bp, 12 predicted proteins | sample LakMenEpi26Sep10_FD_150737 | JGI IMG/M metagenome (GOLD analysis project Ga0208482, IMG submission 150737) | Freshwater microbial communities from Lake Mendota, WI - 26SEP2010 deep hole epilimnion (SPAdes) | ecosystem: Environmental > Aquatic > Freshwater > Lake > Epilimnion/Euphotic zone ... | reverse complement strand
CATCCGACATATGTAGTCGAGTCAGAGGAGAGATGGCATAATCATCGTTTTTCAGAAGCTAAAAAGAAAAACAGGAAGATTATATTACTTTCTCATCATCAAATTATATCAAATATTCATGCATTGGATATGTATCAAAATAAAAAATCACCGTTGAATAAAAAATTATTTGATTTTGCATCTCCGATTCTTGATCAAACGGTATTATGGTTTTTTGGACATGATCATGCATTTAATATTTTTGAGAGTTACACATATAACGGTCTTACAGTTCAACGCCCAAGACTTATCGGTAACGGAAGTTGCCAATCGAGAGAAGATAATTTATCAAAATGCCAATCGGTAACAACAGAACAATATGAAAAATCTATTCAAGAATCAAAATTTATTTTTGGAGATGATTCACAAACCGAAGATCTTCATCCTCCATTACCTCGAGTAAAAAATATTACTCCAGGTAATTTTAAAAATATATTGAATAACTGCTTTGTTATTTTAGATTATAATGAAAACGGTATTAGCGTCAATTATTATGAGATACCCATGTTAGAATTGGGAAAATTTGAAAAACCTAGAATATTATATTACGAAAAAATTATTTTTTAGTTTATATTTTCTCTCAAGAGAGAAAGAATATAATTTTTATTTCTTGTAGAAATAAAAATTATTTATCCAAATACTTTTGCAGCCTCAGGACTTACGCTTACAAGTTGTCTGGCAAAACCTTGATTTGGTTGAGCTATAGGTCTTTTACTTTTAATAAAATTTAATGCTTGGAGATATGTCCATCCTTTTAATTTCATCAAAAAATAAATTGTAACAGAGACAGATCTACTTTTTCCAACATGGCAATGTATTAATACGGTTCCTCCATTTCCCATCGCATTATATATAAATTTATAAGATGGTTCTAAAACTTGATAGATAGATTGTTGAGGAACATCTAATAATTTTAGTTGTAAATATTTATAGTCTTGAGGAAAAAAATTTGGGATATCTGGAGTCGCATTAACAATATGAGTTATATGATTTTCATCCAACCATCTTTTATCAGAAGCGTTAACATAATTTCCAATGTATAACTGTTCGGTTATTTTCGACATTTTATAATATATTTTTTTAATTTTGCATTTGAATATCGTTATATAAATCTATTCCATTTTCTTCAAGAATATTTGAAATTATATCACAACCATTTTGCATATTTACATCTCCTTCGTATTCTACTTTTATTTGAGGGATTTTCCATTTACCGCTTCCGCAATAAAATCCGGGCCATTCATTTATACTTACTCGCCGTCGAATCGGTGTAAATTTATATTGATCGCAATTATAAAATATACATCCGATCGATACTAAAATAATTCCTTTAGGAATACTTTCTTTAAAAATAATACTCTCGAAAATCCAATCTCGAAAACCTTCGATGCATTTTACACAAGATCGATTATAATTTTTTGAACGACAAAAAATACATACCCTCGTCATTAGAGATTTTATCTTCTAATCTGTAAGAAGAATCTTTATGTAGTTATTTCAGTTTTTTTAGGACATATAAATCTTTCATAATAATAAAAAATGAACAAACTTGCGAAAGGACCATGTGCATTTTATAATACGGTGAATAGATATAATTTATTGGAATGCGGGCCTCAACCAAAACAACCATTGCATCTCCTATATCCCGGAAGATATATGGAACCTTACTTCAATCCCTCTGGGAGTAATATTCCGAATGAAGATATGGAAGGATTAGATAAATCAAGAAAAATGTCTCGTAGTCTAAGGGTTGCCTATGATATGGAGATGGAAGCTTTATCAAGACATCTTGGGGGTAAAGATAAAATATATCCATTTCCCGCAGCAGCACCGGAATCTGTTGTTCAAGATCCCCGATTGGCAACTATCTCAATGGCAGATTCTCTTCCGGAGATTATGAGAGGTAACGATCCGTCAAGAGGGTTTGGGGCGACATACTCTGAATATAATAATCTAGATAAAATAAATTCATTAGATGTCGATATGGTAAATAAAGCACGTAGAGAAGATAACATCTCTCAAAGGAATACAAACCTTCTCGACGATGATGGGAGACTTCCAGAATACGATTGGGGAAAACAAGAAAGAGATACGTATCCTTTTGTCGAAGATTCCGAACCTACATATAATGAAGATGGTACGCTATATTCTTCATCATATGAAGGAGAACCGATCAATAAAAGTATAGAAAATTATGACGGAAGTGTTACATCAGAGAACGATTATGAATATTCAAACGATGGTAGTTCGTCTTCATCTTCTTCATCGATATTCTCTGTAAATTGGATACTTCTAATTGTTTTTATAATACTTTTTGTCGTAGTTATCGTGTTTTGTGTTATTTATTTTGGGTAGATATATTATTTTGAAAGTCAAAATAATATATTTTCGAGCTCGAAAATATATTTAATACGCTTTATCATAAAAAGGAAATCCGGATAATACGCTCCACGATCCTCCTTGACGATATGTATTTCCATAGATTGAACCATTTGCTCTTGGATAATAATCGTAAGCATATTTTGCTCTATTCAGATAGATAGGGTCTCGATATCCTTCTATTATTGAAGATGCGGAACCATTTCCTTTTAAAAAACAAAAAATCAGTAAGATAGCTAGGATCACGATTATAACTTCTAACATTTTAATAATACAAAAGTTATTTTATTCTATAAAATTTATAGAACTCTATAAATTTTTTTATAGAGTTCTATAAATTTTTTTATTAAATAAAAAAATTTATAAAATATCCATCTCGACGGTATGCCTGCCGCTTCCATATAATCCAGGACCCATACCAAAACCAACATCAAATGATTCTTGCGCGTATTCGTTTCCAAGTAATTCATAAGCAGATTCTACCGGTTTAGATGTTGTTTCTAAAAATTCAATATCGCTTGATTTATACGGGGGAGCAGTATATTGTTCATTCGATTTATTTTCTCTTTTCTGGATAATACATATTACGCACACTATAAACAAAACCCCTAAGAAGATATATAGGACAGAATTATCTTTTTTGTTACCCATATTTATTTATAATATACATTTAAAAAATATTTCTACGAAATATTTCTTTGTAAAAACTTAAATTTATATTTCTCAAGAAGGGGTCCAATTCCATCTCATTTGATTGTTATTAACCATTTTAGATGAAGTGCACATTTTCATACAAGCATCTTCGTTGAATTTAGAATATGGACATTGTATTTCTTTGCACCACTGTGCCGCTTGAATATTGGAATAACATAAACCTAAACATTCTCTTTTTTCATGACTTGTAGAAGCATTTCCACATTTTTGCTCACATGTATCAAGACTAAAATTAATAAGAGGATAATCTTCTGGAGGGATATTTTTATTTTGCATATCGGTCACAATAAATTCGCAATATGCGTTACAGTTCATATTCGTACCACCAGGGCTAAGCCTTGAAGAAGGGTCTTGTGTATCACACTGATTCAAACAGTTTACCAATACATCTTGATATTTAGCAGCGGCACCGATAGGAATAAATGATTCGCGAGATTTTTGAATGAAAAATATGAAAACGAGTACGATCAATGCAATCGCTATAAAAGTATTTACGTTACTTGAACATCCCATGTTTATCATACATGCAAAATTATTTTTTTAAGATTTTAAAAAACTTTTAGAGATTTTAGAAATGCTTAAAAGTTGTATTAAAATCTTTCTCGGAGTTTGTATTTTTATTTGGATATGGTGTAAGGTTCTTGGTTTTAGAATTGTTCCTTCTTCAATGATTATTCCTGCTCCTAAAAAATTTCAATTTCCAAAGATACGAAAAAACGCTGAAGGTGAATGGGTCTCGGACGAATCCGATGAAGAATCTTCCGATGAAGATTCATCGGACGACGAGTCGGATTCTTCATCGGATGAAGAATCTTCAGATGATGATTTTTATTGAAAATTTTTTTCCTGCTTTATATATTCGGCCGAAGGTAATATAATCTCTCTCGTGAACTCTGTAACCAATACATTTTCATAATTTTTAATCTCTTCGATCGATGAATAAGATTTTTTTAAAGTTAACCCTTTTATAATTTTTTTCTGAATTTGAAAAGATAGACCATGTAGATAATTTTCTCGAAGTTTCTTTTCGAAACTTTTTGTTTTTGTATAATTTAAAGATTTTGTAAATTCTGTGTAATCGTTTTGGATACCGGATAAGAATTTTTCAATATTCGATTTGGAATTATTAAAAGGATTAAATTCTTCATATAGATCTAGATCGATTAAAAATAAATTATTCGATTCGTCTAACATAAAATTACCAAGATGAGTATCTTTATGAACGATATCTAACGAGTGTAATTTAAGCATCACCACCAGAGCATCTGAAATAATTTTAAATTTATCTTGATACTTTAGAGCATCTCTTTTTAGATATTTCCCCAAATCATAACTTAAAATTCGAGTTATAATAACTAATTTTGTTTTATTTTCACAGAACCACCAATCTTCAATTGGAAGACAGATGTTTATTTGAGAACATTTTTTGTATACGCGAAGCATCTCAATTGGATTTATGATTTGATAATCTCCATCCAAAAATAAATTTACAACCTTCATTGCAAAATTACAATCACATTTCTCTGGATATTCATCGCATAAATATTTATCTTTGGAATCTTCCGAAGATTCCGAAGTAACTCGACAAACTTTATATACGACACCAAACTCTCCCGAACCTAATTTATAATCTTTAGGATAATATATATTTTCTTTAAGAGCTTCGCTACGTTGTTTATCTAACTTTAATTTTTTATCAACCCTATATATTGAATTTGTTAATTCTGAAGGTAATTCATCTCCCATACATCTCGCATTACTAGTATAATCATGTAAATAAACTTTGAAAATATCACCATTCTTGCGCATAAATTTATAATCTTCGTTCATTGTATTTTTATTAATATCTTTAATAAAAATTATAATTTTATGCGTAAATTTATGAATATATCCTCATGGATTTTGATAAGAAAATCGACCTTTTCATTTTAAAAATAAACATACCGTTCTTTAAAAATATAATTTGGAATAGAAAATAGATGTAGTTGTAATTTGGGAAAACTTTTTAAATTTAAAAAGTTTATTGAAAAAATCTCCACATAATAATTTTTAATCATCTTCTTCTAAAATAAACTCTTCTTCATCGACAATCTCCTCTTCCATTTCAATAGAGTTTTCATTTTCTGAATCAAATACTACATATATTTCCTCTTCACTGTCTTTAGCAGTTAACTGTCTTCTCATATTCATCATGTAGATATCATAATTATCGTGTACTCTACGGGAACTTATTTGATATGATTTTTCCATACCCATATCATCTTTCATATACGAAGGTCTTTGTAAACCATATTTTTTATAATCGATATATTTCATAATATCCCACAATGGACCGATAAACATAAAATCCATAGATGTGCTGTAGAGAGAATGTTCATTGATAATCGAATCATTAAAGTAGTTTCTTGCATCTTCCACATAATTTATAAATGTATCATGTATATTCGTTTTTTCTTTTACATATTTATCATACATCTCCCTATCGGAAAACACGTGTTCTGGTTTTTGTAAATCAACATACAACTTCTTATAACTTTCCATCAAAACCATTCTCAAAGAATTAAAAACTTCAATATAAAACTTTTTCAATTCAATATGTTTATATATTTCATAAATCCTCTTTTTCCATTCTTTTTCAGATATTTTATTTTGAATATAATCTGCCCTATATTTTCTTAATCTAAACGAAAAAGATCGTTCATCGTCGTAATCTTCTGAAATCAATCCATTATATGGGCGGATATAATGCGGGAGTAGATCTTGTATTAGGTTACTAACCATTGAAATTATATGATAGTCTATTAAGATAAAATTTAATGGTGGAGAACCATCTCCTATAAACCGAGGAGTAGATAATCTTTCAAAGATACGTGCCTGATGAGGAATATCATCTCCACATTCATTATTATCATGAAGAGTTAACCCTCGATTTCTAATAAACTCAATGTAATGTGGATTATGTATTGTTCCAGTTTCTATTTTTCCAGTAACCCAATCGAAAGCAACGTGACATTGAGTACACCAGATCTGGGTGCAGTTTTTAACCACTGTCAGGTCATTTAATAGAAAAAGATTATTTTTATTTACCCGCCACCCGTAATATTTATCTTTTCCGACATACTCTATTTTAATACTAGTTTTATTATAATCAACTCCGTAAGAACATTTTATACCATACAGATCACTTTTTTGTAGTTTTTCCGAATTATAAAAATCTTCAGCTAAAATATATTGTAATTCATTTTTAGTATTAGCAAAAACAAGAGTATGTTTACTACTAACAATATAATCTTCTGCTGTATTTTGAACAATCTTATACATATCATCAATACCCGTACATAACTCCTCGATAACCCTCTCGGTACCATCATCTCCTACAAGTACATCACCTACTGAAATATCCTGAGATAATTTAGTTGTACCATCATACATCAATATTTTTGTATTCTTTGCAAAACAACCTGATATTCTGTATATATTTGTTGAACATTTTGGACATGCTTTTGTATCTGTTTTTATAAGTTTCACCGATTCGATATCTTCGGGTTTGCATTTATGTTTTTTTGATCCAGAAGAAGAAGGTTGTATCGATATCCTGCATTTTTTGCACACCCTCCCAAAACATATAGAACACGTAAACTTTTCAGAGTCGATCAACCCTTTACAATCCCCAAAAGGACATCCTTGTATAAACTGAACGGTGGGTACATCATCCTCTTTCTTGTTTCTTAATATTTTTAGTTTATATTCGAGTTCTTGAATTTGACCGTTGGTTTCTATTCCATTTTTATATTCTTCAGAAGATTTGATTTTTTTAATCTCGTCCAAATATTTTGATATTTGTTTATTTTGAAGTTCTTTTGTAAAAAAAGGCATAAAGTCTATCGGTAAATATGTTTTTAATCTTTCAAATGCATCAAAGTCTATACTTTCTGGATAATCTCGAAAGATACTCATAGCATAACAAAAACGAATTAAGTTGTCTGAATTACTTTGATATTTATAAATTATAATTCGCATAACCTTCCCCAATAGTTTACGTACATTTTTTAGTTTTTCTTCATACTTTTTATTAGTTTCACTATTCAAAAGATCTGTTATCTCTTGATAAATCTTTTCTTTTTTGGCAGTTTCTCCAATATAAATAATCGTTTCCGGTATCTTTGCTTTTTCTTTTTCAGCATAGATATTTTTTAGAAAAAATTTATATGTATTTTTAATATCTCTTGTTAACCACACCCTTCCACCGATATCTAATAAAAAGTTTTTTGTAAATGGATTTTTGCAGTTCATACACACAACCGAGATCTCTGGGACTAATCCGGAACTTAATCCTTCAAGAATATACTTTTTCCAACATTCTTTACAACATTCAAAATTGCACTTTACACAATTTACGATTTTTTCCAAAGGAAGTTCCAAATAACAGATACCACATTCGCGATATTTATCGGTATCCATTTTTATATGTAATCAAAAAATCAAATATTTTTTTCAAAAAAAAATATCCAAAAATATCACTTTTTCTTTTGGTAATTTTATTTTAATATAAGATATATTAAAATGGGATGGGAAAAAAATGTCGGAATAGGAACGGTTATTTTATTAATTGTTGTAACTATTTTGATGGTTGTAATTTTTATTGGGAAAGATACTTTTAGTAAAAAAGATATCACCGTTTTACAAGAAAATTATAAAAGAGGAGAAGAGACTTCAACCGTCGAATCGATATCCGAAAAAGATATTGAAGGAACTTTTTTCTATTTTCATAATCATCTCAAAAAAACGATTCGAGTAAAATGTATTATTTTTGAGAATCCATCCGATATCACTCCAGATAGTTTATCTCATGTAGAGTTTAATTTTGATATTCCTCCTCTATCTAAAAAAGGTATAAATGAAAAGTTTGCAAAAATTATTTTTGCAACTCCTTTAGGTTCTCCCGAAACAAAAATAAGAGCGTATACATTGGATATTGGACTTACACCGGTATATCCAGCGATTGAAAAATTATTTGCAGAATATGATATGAAAAATCCTCCGGATACAATGTTTAAGGAGTTACATATTGGAATGGTAACATCTAAAGTTTTAGGAGAACATTATTATCAACCTGCTATCGCAACAGGAAGCGCACAAGGAAGAGGCAGAGTTTATATTCATAATTTAACAGATCATAAATTGAGATTAAATTATAATATCATCATTCCTCCACATGATACTCTAATATATTACGGACAAAATTATTTAGGTGTTAATCTTGGGACGGTATTCGAAGATCAAGATGGATTATATGAAGATTTTATTTATAAGATGCCAGCGACCGATATTATATATGGACTTACATCCGATGTTAAGTTTGGCAATTTCTCTGGTTTTGAAAATGATATACATGGTTTACTAAATATCCCGCATGAACCGATGTGGTTACTAGAAGAAGCTTTTATGGGAGGTCCTGCTTTTTCAAAAATTGATCCCATCTTCTTACCTACAGAAGGAAAAGAGATTACTCCTGTTGATCAATGGGGAAGAGTAATCAAAGATAAAAAAGAATTGAAGATGGATCCTTATCTTGATGATCGTAAACCATTTAAAGTTCAAGGAAATTTGCACGTTATTTAGATTTTATCTTTATGATAAAATCTATTTTTTGGGTAAATATACTTTAACTGTACATATCAAACCCTTTTTATCTTTTTCTGTAATTGTAAAATATCTACCTCCTCTCTCACCGGTTTGAACTTTCCCGATAATACGTTCACCTTTTTTCATACATCTTGTTTTTACAGGATCTCCTTTACGATAAGGCAAACAACAAACACTTGGAGTTTTATCTAACCATTCATCACAATTCCACGACTTCCTCTTTGAAGAATCTCTCGAAGAGGAATCTCTCGAAGAACCTCTTCTTGAATAACATACTCCTAACTGAGATCTACTTTTAAAAGGCATTGTTTATAATATATATTATAAATAATATATATCAATAAAAGATTTTTAATCTAAAGAGATGAATCTCCAAACTCTTTTACATATAAATATTGAGCAAAACTAAAATAATCGAAAACAATAAAACTTTAATTCCGAGAATGGATGAAGTCCCAGAACAATAAGGAATTTTACTTAATAAACCATCGATCCAAGGATTCGCAAATAATAAAAATGCGCAGATGGTCGCTCCCAAAAGTTTCCAATTAATTTTTGCAGGAGGTGCATTTTTTTGAAATTGTTGAGGATTAATTTGAGCGGGAGCTACTGCATTCTGAGGATTGTTAGTATTTTGAGGTGATGGAGGTTGATTAGGTTGAGAAGGATTTTCTGGAAACAGTTGATTTATAATTTCTGTCTCCTCTTGAGTTTTCACTGTATCATTTTTAGGGGGTAGAGATGCTAAACTATCCATATTTTTATGTACTCGGAATTAATAACTTTATAGACTTTATTGATTTTATAATTTTATTAAAAACTATACTTTTTAATTATAAAAATGATATAAATGTTGAACGAAAAAAAATACTTTACATCTTTATAAAGTATTAATTATCTTTTCTCGAGCATTTATGTCTAATATGAAAAAAGTTAATATTAGTTTTTCTAAAGATTTTATCGATTCTGTGAATTTATCCGATAGGGAAACTTTTAATTATGTGATCGGTGGAAAAATTGATGATTGGTCTGTTTCGTTTTCAACTACTGAAAAGAAAGAAGGTTCTTTTATCTCTAAAGATAATTACCCTTTGAATGTTTCCTGCCAAGAAGAGGGAAAACATTCTCATCCTCTTACCGAGAAATCTCTTCATACAAAAGAAGAACTTTTAATACCTTCTAACACATCATCATTCCCACCTTCATATAAATTAAAATATGGTCTATATGATGAAAAGAATAAAATATATTATCTATGCAAAACAAAAGAAGATATCTCTTTTAAGATTTTTGTAAATGAGATTCCTTTGGATACAATATCGATCGTTTGTGATTTTAGAAGATTGGATAGATGGGATGATTTATCAAAGATCCCGCCATCCGTCGAACGATTATACGCAAGTTTTAATAAATTTCAAGATATTTCAGAGAATGAGTTTTCTCAAACAAATATAAAATATCTTGAAATAGAGTCATGCAATATTCAAAGTCTTACAAACATTCATAAAACAAAACTAGAGATTATCAATTGTGAGGGTAACCCATGTTATGAAGAATATAAATTTTACGAAAAAAAAC
>Ga0208482_1000646_pt1 | contig 10472 bp, 10 predicted proteins | sample LakMenEpi26Sep10_FD_150737 | JGI IMG/M metagenome (GOLD analysis project Ga0208482, IMG submission 150737) | Freshwater microbial communities from Lake Mendota, WI - 26SEP2010 deep hole epilimnion (SPAdes) | ecosystem: Environmental > Aquatic > Freshwater > Lake > Epilimnion/Euphotic zone ... | reverse complement strand
CCCGGCGGCCCCATCATTAAAACGCGTAGAAAACGCGAATTTGTAAGTGCGGAAACCCGCTTCTTACATTCGGAATCCCTTGCTAATCATCGAGATTACGGCATCCTTCATTGGAACCATGCCGTAGACGATCGCGCCGCTACCGACGTAACCCATCCAGCCGCTCCAACCATCCAAAGTGATACCCCAGTATGTAAGTGGACTGAAATCGAGCACTGCCATCATCAAAATGCTGATAATGAGAGTCCAATTCGATCCAACGACTGGAATCTTCTTAATCATTGCGCCCAACCCGACTACGCCAAGAACCGAATCAATTACGGTCGTGACTGCGCCAAGCAGGATTGCTAAAAGGACAAGTTGTCCAAATGCTGCCCAAAATCCCATATCAATTTCTCCTTTTTCTGCAGGTATTTCCTGCAAAATCCAACTTAGGGATGCACCATGCGCAAGTCATGGATACCCGCTAAAAGGCTTAATTTACGCCATTTGCGGTGACGCCCGACACACTCAACCCAAAAATCGGACACGAAACTGCACCACCGCACAAAGTCTGCTCAGAGGCAATGACTCGGTCGCGAACTACTCTCAAACCATGACACTTGACACATCGCGCGAGCAAGAATTTGCCAAAAACGCTTCGAGTTCGCGAGCGAAATTCACCTCGTTCGCTGAATCAACGAAGGCCGACTGGGACAACATCATGGTGCAACTCGAAACGACTCAAGCCCGCGTCGCCGATCGACTGATCGAACAACTCGAATATTTGCGTCACGATTACGGCGGCTTTCCGGTCAACCGCCTCGAGCACTGTCTGCAAACTGCAACTCGCGCCGAACGCGATGGCCGCGACGAAGAATATATTTTGTGCGCACTCTTGCACGACATTGGCGACAATCTCTCGCCATACAACCACGCCGCAGTTGCTGCCGCGATTGTCGAACCTGCAGTTTCAAAAGCCAACCACTGGCTCGTCGCACATCACGGCATTTTTCAGGGTTACTTCTTTTGGCAACACATCGGATTAGATCCGAACGCGCGCGAAAACTTCCGCGATAGCGAATACTTCGACTACACGGCCGAGTTTTGCGCCAAGTACGACCAAGTCGCTTTTGATCCTGACTACAAGAGCGCACCACTCGAACACTTTGAGCCGATTATTCGCAAATTTTTCGCGCCGCGAGACCGCACCGGCGAAACTATCAACTAGTTAGTTTGCGAAGCGCAAATAAGTAGCAATTAGTTTGCGCAGCTGCGGCGAATTGCGTCGGCAAGTTGCGCAATCAGCAAATAGCCATCGTCAAGAATTCGGCCGTAGCGCATAAACGCGTGAATCTGCCCGCGATAGCGCACACAACTCGTCGGCACACCTAAAGAAGTTAACTTCTGCGCGTATTGCTCGCCTTCGTCGCATAGTGGGTCATATTCAGCAGTAATCACCAAAGTCGGTGGCATCTTGGCCAAGATTTCATCACTGGCAAGAAGTGGTGACACCAATGGGTTATCAACACTGGCACGCGACGAGCTAGAACCTGAAGAGCTAGAACTTGAAGAGCTAGAACCTGACAAATAGTGGCCGTAAAACCAGTCCATTGCTGCGGCGGTCAACAAATACCCCTGCCCGTTGCGTTTATAACTCTCGGTTACGCATCGTGCATCAGTAGCCGGGTAAACAAGCAACTGCATTTTGAATTCAACTCCAGAATGCTGGGCTACGAGGGTCGACAAGTTTCCGCCAGCCGAATCACCACAGACGACCATTCGGTTTGCATCACAACCCAAAGATGCCGCATTGTCTTGCGCCCAACGCGCCGCTTTGAGACAGTCTTCTAACGGTGTCGGAAACGGAAACTCTGGCGCCAAACGATAGTCAATGCTCAAAACTGCATGGCCTGATTGCATCGCAAGTCGCCGACAAACATCGTCATAATCGTCAAGCGTGTGAAACACCCACCCACCACCGTGAATGAAAATACACAGACCCAAGTTCTGCTGCAAATTTTTATCGACAGGTGGAGAATAAAGCCGCGCTGGCACGCCACCCGCATCAACGTCGCGTCGAGAAGTAATCGGATACTCACTTGGCACGTAGTAACGCAACGTCATTTCACGCGCTTCGACCGGTGTCATCTTCTCGAGCGGCGGCTCTGTGCGCGCGGCCAGCAGCCCAAGAAAAGTTTTTGTCTGGTGATGCAATGTCACGATGAGAGCAGATTATCTACAACGCGTACTTCACCAACAATTTGTCCATGTCCAAAAATTGGCGACTCAAACGCTCGTGGGTCAACATGCGAAATATCAACACCCATCGCCACGAGCGCCGCGCGCATCAGAGGCGGCCGCGCACGATTTGCGCCGTCGGCAATCTTCAACGCAATCGCACGACCATCAGGCAGCGCCGCGGCATAAACACCTTCAGCACCGTCTTTGGCAATCAAACCAGAAATGCCCGACATCAACAGGGTTACGTCGCGTGTCGGCCCGCCCACCATTTGTGGATGACCCTGCATCGCATCACCAACCACCCGCGCAGGCGACCCGGCTTTCGCCATCGCGACAGAACGAAACCCGCGGGCCAGTCCGACAAGCGTCATTGCGTGCGCTGGCGCACCACATCCGTCAACGACGATGTTGGCAACTTCTTCGCCAATCAACTCAGGCATCATCGCGGTAATTAACTTCTGCAACTTATGGTCTTGATTCAAGTAACTCGAGTCGTGATCCCAACCGCATGCCACGCAAGTTGCCAACATTCCAGAATGTTTTCCCGAACAATTCATTTGTAACGCCGTCTTATCGCCACCAGATTGCATAATCTCGCGCGCCGCATCATCATCAAGCGGAAAGTCCTTGGTGTTGCACAATGCTGTTTCATCTAAACCAGCAAGCGACAAAATCTCGCGCGCGGCTTGCAGATGCTCTGGCCGACCGTCGTGGCTGGCGCATACAAGAGCCAGCAAATTTGCAGGCAACTTCAACCCGGCAGCCACCATTGCAGTTGCCAGAAACGGCTTGGTTGAAGAACGCGGAAAAACAATTGCCTGTGGAGAGCCAACGCTGAAACTTATTGATCCGTCGCGCTCAAGACAAACGACCGCACCGTTATGCCACGACTCTTGCACACCGTTTCGCAAACTGTATGCAACTGGTTTGACATCAGATGCTTGCATTTGATCTTGCTAACTCTTGACGCTTGTGCGACGACGTTTTACCCGAGTCAAAATAAATCTGACTAGCAAAATCAAAATCGTCGCAATTACGAGCCATTGAAACACACCGACATACTCACCGACGCGCTCCCATTGGTCGCCGAGCACAGCGCCTGTGCCGATCAGCGCAATGTTCCAAACGGCGCTACCAATCGCGGTCAATACAACGAAGCTCGTCAATTTCATGCGTCGAAAACCAGCTGGTATTGAAACGATTGATCTGATCAGTGGCACACATCGGCCGACTAACACGGCGACTGCAGAGCGTTGATCAAACCATGCTTCGGCGCGAACTAGGTCACTTGGCTTGACGCCAAACCAACGACCGAACCGCTCGACAAAATCACGCAGCCTCTCTGGGCCGATCGCGGCGGCAATTGCATACAAAATCAACGCACCAATAACTGAACCAATCGTGGCGGCAATCATCATGCCGACTACAGATGTGTCGCTTTGCGCGACATTTAATGCGTCAGAAGTGGCACTTTGTTGAGCGACAAAGCCAGCAAACGGCAAAACAATTTCTGAAGGAATCGGCGGAAAAACATTTTCGATTACGACGAGCAACGCAACACCGACATAACCGAACTGATTGATGACGTCTTGCACCCAGTTCGCCAAGTCACCCAACATAATTTTCCCCCAATTGAAAAATCGTGCGACTTAGCTTCGGCTAAGCGATTTTCGATTCTTTGACTTTGATTTTCTAAAGTCTGTGTTCATCATCGCGATGACATCCAGCGAAATCTCTTTCGGACATGCAGCCGAACACTCGCCGTGGTTCGTACACGAGCCAAACTGATCATCCATCGCATGCACCATTGCTTCGGCACGCTTGTAACGCTCGCTCTGACCTTGTGGCAAAACATTAAGGTGCGAAATTTTGGCGCCAGTAAACAAGTTCGCCGCACCATTAGGGCATGCAGCAACACATGCACCGCAACCGATGCACGCCGCAGAATCCATCGCCGCATCGGCAACTGGCTTTGGCACAAGAATTAAATTCGCATCGGGAGCGCCACCTGTTGGCGCGGTGATAAACCCGCCTGCTTCGACAATTCGGTCGAACGACGAACGGTCCACCATCAGGTCTTTGATAATCGGAAAAGCCGAGGCGCGCCACGGTTCAATCACGATCTCATCGCCACTCTTGAAGGTGCGCATATGCAATTGACACGTCGTAGTTGCTCTTTGCGGACCATGTGCCCGCCCGTTAATCATCAGCGAACAAGTTCCGCAAATTCCTTCGCGACAGTCATGATCAAACACAACTGCTTCTTTGCCCTCGCCGATCAAACGCTCGTTTAACTGATCGAGCATCTCCAAAAATGAAGCCTCATCGCTGACTTTGTCGACGGCATAAGTCTCAAAATATCCGTCAACATCTGGGCCAGCCTGACGCCAAACCTTGAGTTTGAGATCTGTGAGCAGGTTCACTTATAGCTCCGAGTTGCGAGATGTGCTGTTTCGTAAACGAGTTGTTCTTTGTTCAACTCGCTGGCCATTGGATCGCCTGTCCAGTTGTATGCAGACACGTGACAGAAGTTTTCGTCATCGCGCATCGCCTCGCCGTCATCAGTTTGATATTCGCTGCGGAAGTGTGCGCCGCAACTCTCGTTGCGATCTAGCGCATCACGACACATCAACATGCCGAGTTGGAAGAAGTCATCTACACGACCTGCTTTTTCAAGTGTTTGGTTCACGTTTTCGCCTGTGCCCGTGACACGCAGATCTTTTTTGAATTCGCTATACAAAGCAGGCAACTCAGACAAAGCTTTTTCAAGGCCTTGTTGCGTGCGCTCCATGCCGCAATAGTCCCAAATGATTTTGCCCAGTTCGCGATGAAACCAATCTGGCGAGCGAGTGCCCTTGACATTGAGATAGCCATTGAACCGCTCACGTGCTTCGGTTTCTGCTTGAACAAACGCTGGGTGATCTGTCGTCGGAATTGCTTTATTCAAAAGCGGCGCCAAACCATTGCTGATTGTGTATGGCAAAACAAAATATCCGTCGGCAAGACCTTGCATCAACGCGCTCGCGCCAAGTCGGTTCGCACCGTGGTCTGAGAAGTTTGCTTCGCCTGCGGCATACAAGCCCGGCACCGTTGTCGCGAGTTCGTAATCAACCCACAACCCGCCCATTGTGTAGTGCGTAGCTGGGTAAATTCGCATCGGTGTCGCGTATGGATCTTCGCCGGCGATTCGCTCATACATTTGAAACAAGTTTCCGTATCGCTCTTCGACAACATCTCGGCCAAGTCGTGAAATTGCTGCTGAGAAGTCGAGGTTTACGCCATTCTTCAACGGACCAACACCGTGGCCTCGGTCAACGAGTCGCTTTGCTGCACGCGAAGAAATATCTCGCGGCGCCAAGTTGCCGTAACTCGGGTAGAGCCGCTCTAAGTAATAGTCGCGCTCGCTTTCTGGAATTTGTTCGGCTGGTCGCGAATCGTCAGCGTTCGCAGGCACCCACACTCGCCCGTCATTGCGCAACGACTCGCTCATCAAAGTCAGCTTCGACTGCGACTCATCGCTTTGCGGAATGCAAGTCGGGTGAATCTGAGTAAAGCAAGGGTTGGCAAACATTGCACCGCGACGATGTGCACGCCAAGCCGCCGTGACGTTGCAATTCATCGCGTTTGTCGACAAGAAGAACACGTTGCCGTAGCCACCTGTGGCCATCACGACTGCGTGAGCAGCGTGTGATGTGATCTCGCCTGTCAGCAGATCGCGAACGACGATGCCGCTGCATCGACCGTCGATAATTACGGTGTCGACCAACTCGGTGCGATTGAAAAGTCGTACGCCGCCCAAACCAACTTGACGCGACAACTGCTGATATGCGCCAAGCAACAACTGCTGACCAGTTTGACCGCGGGCATAAAACGTTCGGCTTACCTGCGCGCCACCAAAACTGCGGTTGTCAAGCATGCCGCCGTACTCACGAGCGAACGGCACACCTTGGGCCACCATCTGGTCGATGATGTCAACTGAAACTTGGGCCAAACGATGCACGTTGCTCTCACGACTGCGAAAGTCGCCGCCTTTAATCGTGTCGACAAACAAGCGGTTGATGCTGTCGCCATCACCTTGATAATTTTTCGCCGCGTTGATGCCACCCTGCGCGGCAATCGAGTGAGCACGTCGTGCTGAGTCGTGAAATGTAAACGCATCAACCTGATAGCCAAGTTCGGCAAGTGTCGCAGCAGCCGACGCACCGGCAAGACCTGTACCAACAACGATTACTTTGAACTTGCGCTTGTTGTTTGGGTTGACAAGTTTTGCGTCGGCTTTATAGTTGTCCCACTTGTCGCGCAACGCGCCTTCTGGAACTTTCGCATTTAATACTGTGCTCATCGTTTGACCTTCAATTTCTCGGGCTAGTTTCTCAGACCTTTACGATGCCCGCGAGCACCGCAATCGGAAATGAAATATTTCCTAGAACTACAACGGCTGCAAACCCGGTGGCAAACGCCCAACGCCAAGAATTAAATCGCGGGTTGTTCCATCCCAATGATTGAAAGATGCTCCACGCTCCATGTCGAAGGTGAATGCCAAGCAGCAAATTCGCAAGAACATAAAACAGCGCCACTGGCCAACGATCCAAACTGCGCACAACATTCGCGTAAACCTCAGCACGCACGAAAGTACCGTCGGCACCGATTGTGTTTACAACACCAAATGTCAAATCAAGAAGATGCCAAATCAAGAAACTTAAAACAATCATTCCGCTGTAGCGCATCGTGCGACTTGCAAAGTTTGCAACTTCATAATCGCGCGGCGATTGATATTTCACTGGTCGCGCTTGTCGATTCATAATCGTCAACGACCATGCAGCGTGCAAGTGCAGCACGAGCATCGCCAGTAAACCGCCGCGCAGAATCCACAAAACTGCACCCTTCGGCGCGAGTGGGTACAGAAGTTTTTTGAGAAATTCGGCGTAACTGTCTAGTTCGGCAGCACCGAGATACATCTTCAAATTGCCGATCATGTGAAACAGAACAAAACCCATCAAGGCGATTCCGGAGATAGCCATGGCATATTTTTTGCCGACTGCCGTCGAGTAAATGTCAAGCAAAAACGACTTTTTCTTGCGGGATGCAAGCGCCGTGCCAGTGACCGGCTCTCGCGATCGGCTTGGTTTTGAGATTGTTTGGACCATATCTACGCTCATCACGCTAGTAGTCGGCCGATAACTGCCCGACATCGCTGGGCTCACCCGCGGCGTGAACCGTGTCTCACTGTGGCTATCTGTGCCCAAAACCAAGCGCATTCGCATTAGTGCCCGTAAATTCTTTATACTTTCCGAGACATATAACACGGGTCACCAAAGTGGCTGGCCCAATGAGAAAACGGAGAAACATCAAGTGAGCGCACTATTTGCATCCGAAGGCGGCTGGCAAGACTTCACCCTTAAAGGCGGTGAGTGGCTCATTTTGTGGCTCTCAGGCGGATCGGCAGTTCTGGCTCTTCTCGTTGGCTGGTACTTGATGGTCAAGGTTCTGCAAGAAGATGAAGGCACCGACAAAATGAAAGAAATCGCGTCAGCGATTCAAGTTGGTGCGTGGGCATATTTGAAACGCCAGTTCCGCACGATCGGCATGATTCTCGTACCCGTCGGTGCAGTCGTATTTTTAACTTCAGTCGCAATTGATAAACCAAACGGCGAGTCGGCACTTTCATTTGTCTCGGCTGGCTTGTATCGCACAATCGCTTTCGTTCTCGGCTGCGTCGCTTCTGGATTAACTGGTTATATCGGTATGACACTCGCGACGCGCGGCAACGTTCGCACTGCAGCAGCCGCCAGACGCGGTTCGATGAAGGGAGCGCTACAAGTTGCATTTCGCACTGGTGGCGTAGCCGGAATGTTCACCGTAGGTCTCGGCCTTCTCGGTGCAACTTTGATCATCGCGCTGTTTCAAAACACAAGTTCGGCAATGCTCGTCGGTTTCGGTTTCGGTGGATCACTACTCGCATTGTTCTTACGTGTCGGTGGCGGAATTTTCACCAAGGCAGCCGATGTTGGTGCTGACTTGGTCGGCAAAGTTGAAGCAGGAATCCCAGAGGATGACCCACGTAACCCAGCAACAATTGCTGACAACGTGGGCGACAACGTTGGCGACTGCGCAGGCATGGCGGCTGACTTGTTCGAGAGTTACGAAGTAACCCTTGTTGCATCGATCATTCTTGGTGTTGCCGCGTTCAACTCAATTGGTTTGAATCCAGCGCTCGGCTTGGTCTTCCCACTTGCCGCTCGCGCTATCGGCGTGATCGCGTCAATCGCCGGTGTTTTCGCCGTGCGTGCCAAAGATGGCGAGACGAATGCACTCAAGCCAATCAACCGTGGTTTCCTCACAGCAGGCATCATCACCGTGATCGGCACATATATTCTCGCCACGTATTACGTAGGCAACGACAAACTTGAAAAGACTGGTTTTTCAAACACCGGTTGGCGAGTTTTTGGCGCTGTTCTCGTCGGCTTAATTCTTGCTCAAGTCTTGAGCCGTCTCACAGAATATTTCACTGGCACCGAATACGGCCCAGTAAAAGAAATTGCTGAGTCGTCTGAAACTGGCCCAGCAACAGTCGTGCTCTCGGGCACTGCATCTGGTCTTGAGTCTTCGGTGTACGCGATCTTGTGCATCGCCGTTGCGCTCGGCACAACAATTTGGATGGGCGGCGGAAACATTCAGTTCTCGCTCTACCTCGTCGCATTGTGCGGCATGGGTATGTTGGCCACAACTGGTGTCATCGTTTCTGAAGACACGTTTGGTCCAGTATCCGATAACGCAGCAGGCATCGCCGAAATGGCTGGCGAACTGCACGGCGAGACAGGCAAGATTCTTGTCAGCCTCGACGCAGTCGGCAACACGACAAAGGCTGTCACAAAAGGTTTCGCAATCGGCTCGGCAGTTATCGCAGCAGTCGCATTGTTCGCTTCATACATCGAGACAATCGCCGGCGAACTCGGGCTCACAGACGAGGCAGGCAAGAAGCTCGAAGGCTCGGCAATTTTCACTGCAGTTGAAACACAGATCAACGTTTCAGATGTAAAAACATTTATCGGCCTTCTCATCGGCGGATCAATTGCCTTCATGTTCTCGGCACTCGCAATTCGCGCAGTAGGCCGAACTGCCGGTGTCGTGGTGCAAGAAGTGCGCAGTCAGTTTGCAGACGGCAAAATTATGGCCGGCACAAAACAACCTGACTACGGTCCGGTAATCGATATCTGTACGGCAGCATCGCTTCGCGAACTAACAACGCCAGCATTGCTCGCAGTTCTCACACCAGTAATTGTCGGTTTTGGTATCGGCTACGCCGCACTCGGTGCGTTCTTGGCAGGCGTTATTTTGACTGGTCAGTTGATGGCTAACTACTTGAGCAACTCGGGTGGTGCATGGGACAACGCCAAAAAGTACATCGAAGACGGTCATCATGGTGGCAAAGGATCAAACGCCCACAAAGCAGCCGTCATTGGCGACACCGTTGGCGACCCGTTCAAAGACACTGCGGGCCCAGCGCTTAATCCATTGATCAAAGTCATGAACTTGGTCGCACTATTGACCTTGCCAGCAATCATCAACTTGAAAGACAACGACGCTGCTCGTTTGAGCATTGCCGGCATCTCATTGGTGATCTTGGTTATTTCAATCATGTTCTCGCGTCGTAAGACAGTCAGCATGGTCGCTGCTTAATCTGCGCGAATCGTTTTAAAAAATGTCAAACCGCGTTGACTATCTCAGCAATGAGTGGATCAATGCAGTTGCTGAAGGCATTCGTCAAAGCAGCGAAATTGCTGCCATTGCGCGCGACAACTCAGTTGCGGTTACCCAGATCATTACTGGCACACCGCGTGGCGACGTGACGTATCATCTCGATTCGCGCGACGGCAAAATTAGTTTTGCCAGCGGTGCGGCCGCAACTTCAGATATTGCATTCACTCAAGACTGGCAAACAGCCGTGGGTGTCTCCACCGGAAAGATCAATGCCCAAGAAGCATTCATCAGCGGCAAGATTCGTTTCAAAGGTGATCACGAGCGAGTCATCGCTACCCAACCATTGTTTTTGGCACTCGACGTTGTGTTCACAAGCGTCAACGCCAACACGAATTTCTAATTCGCGCCTCGCGAATTTTTTTAAACTAGACCCAGGCTGCGAACGGCGTCGCGCTCGTCAATTAATTCGGCCACAGATGCGTCGATCATCTTGCGACTGAAATCATTAATTGGCAAGCCCTGCACAATGCTGTATTCACCGTTCGCGC
>Ga0208482_1000640_pt1 | contig 10553 bp, 17 predicted proteins | sample LakMenEpi26Sep10_FD_150737 | JGI IMG/M metagenome (GOLD analysis project Ga0208482, IMG submission 150737) | Freshwater microbial communities from Lake Mendota, WI - 26SEP2010 deep hole epilimnion (SPAdes) | ecosystem: Environmental > Aquatic > Freshwater > Lake > Epilimnion/Euphotic zone ... | reverse complement strand
CCCCTCCCGACTGGCCTATCGCCATCGCCGCCGCCCGCTGCATCCCTTCGAGGAGTGACCGCGGCCGCAGCCGCACGCGTTTTTTTTCGAGTCGCGAAACCCTATAGTCCACGACATGTCAGCCAGGAAGATCATGCGAAAAAAGGATTGCCCATGAAGCTCGTTCGTTTCGGAGACCGCGGCGCCGAGAAGCCGGGGCTCGTCGCCCCCGACGGCACGATCAAGGACTGCTCGGCCCACGTCGCCGACTACGACCACGCCTTCTTCGCCGGCGGCGGCCTCGACCGGCTTCGCGATCTGACGGCCAACCTTGCCGCGCTGCCCCCCGCCCCGGCCGGCGCGCGGATCGGCCCGCCGGTGGCCCGCCCCCCGCCCAGCTGCAGCGCCCGCCAGCGGAGGTGCGCCTCCAGCCAGGCTCGCCGCTTGATCCGGCGCCCGAGCGGGCGGGCCGGAGCTGGGAGCTGCTGCGCTGGGGGCCCGTGCAACTGGGCCCCGTTCCCCTGGGCCCGCTGGTGGTGAACCGCCGCTCCGCCACCCTGGGACTCAACGGCGCCACCCTGCTGTTCACCCTGGTGCACAGCGCCAACCTGCTGCTGCTCACCACCCCGCCCGAGGAGCTGGTGTGGGCGCTGGCCTGGTTCCTGGCCCCCCTGCGGCTGCTGGGTTGGCCGGTGGAACGGCTGGGTTTCACCCTGCTGCTCTCCCTGCGTTTCCTGCCCCTGGTGCAGGAGGAACTGCAGAATCTGCTCCGCTCTGTGGCCACCCGGGCGGTGAACCTGCGCCGCCTCGGCTGGCGCCTCTCCCTGGGGCTGGTGCTGGGGGTGGGGGAGCGGCTGCTGGCCAACCTGCTGCTGCGGGCGGAGCAGGGGGCCGAAGCCCTGCAGGCCCGCGGCGGGCACTGGCTTGCGCCTCACCAGTTGCACGTGCGTCCTGGACCTCGGCGGGCCGGGCGCCTGCTGCTCAACTTGGCCTGCGGCCTGGCCCTGGCCGCTTTTCTGGGCCTGCGCTGGAGCGCTCTTGGCACGCTGTGACCTTTAATACAGTCAGCGAATCTGGCTGAGTGGCCGCTGAGTGACGAAGGAGCGCTATCTCAACCACCCCACATTCGGCATGCTGTACCGGGTGGCTCCGGTGGCTGAGGGCCGCGATCTCTACGCCACCCTCTATGCCCAGCGCATCTTTTTCGTTGTGAGCCTCCAGCCACGGGGAGCGAGTTTCGAGGTGGTGCCCCTGATGGATGCCCGTCACTTTGCCGAGCAGAATCTGGCCAGGGCCCGCCGCGAGGCCCCGGACGTTCACGCCCACTGGCGCCAGCTGTTTGACCAGACCTTCATCTGAGTCCGCATTCACCGGAGCCGCGGGCGCATCACATCCGGACCTGCAGCAGCGATTGCAGAGCCTGAGGGCTGCCCTGCCCGCTGGTTGCCGTCTGCTGGCCGTGAGCAAGGGGCAGCCGGTGGATCAGATCCGGGCCGCCGCGGCCGCCGGCCAGGTGAGTTTCGGTGAGAGTCGCCTGCAGGAGGCCATTGCCAAACAGGCGCAGCTGGCCGACGTTGAGCCCCTTGACTGGCACTTCATCGGCCGGCTGCAGGCCAACAAGGTGCGTCCGGTGCTGCGCCATTTCGCCACCGTGCACTCCCTCGACAGCCTCGAGCTGGCCCGGCGGATGGCGCGCATCGCCGCCGAGGAGAACCTCAGCCCCGCGGTGTTCTGCCAGGTGAAGCTGCGCCCCGACCCGGCCAAGACCGGCTTCGAGCCGGAGGCGCTGCGGGCCTGCTGGCCGGAGCTCAGGGCTCTCGCCCCGCTGCGCATCGAGGGCCTGATGACGATCGCCCCCCAGGGGCTGGAGCGGGCCGAGCGCCAGGCCCTGTTCGCCGACTGCGCCGCCCTGGCCAGGGATCTGGGGCTGCGGGAACTCTCGATGGGCATGAGCGGCGACTGGCCGGAGGCTGCGGCCGCCGGCAGCACCTGGGTGCGGATCGGCAGCGGCCTGTTCGGTGCCCGGCCGCCCAATTGATCGCGCCGAGTGCTTGCGATCACTGGCATGGGACGCTATTCAGGTAAACAGCATCCCCAGAGGCCCACCCCGTGTCGTTGTTCTCCCGCCTGCGTGCCGTTGTTTCCGGAGATGACTACCTCGACGGCGCCTACGACGACGAACTCGACTACGACAACGGGGAGCTGGACCAGCCCACCAATACTGCCCCCACCAGCCGCAGCAGTGCCCTGGCCCTGACCAGCGATTTCAGCAGCGACGACCCCTTCGCCGGCACCAATGTGATCGGCATGCCGGGGATCTCCACCTCCGCCGCTGAGGTCACTTTGATGGAGCCGCGCAGTTTCGATGAGATGCCCCGGGCGATCCAGGCCCTGCGCGAGCGCAAGACCGTGATCCTCAACCTCACGATGATGGAGCCAGACCAGGCCCAGCGTGCCGTTGATTTCGTGGCCGGCGGCACCTTCGCCATCGACGGCCACCAGGAGCGGGTGGGGGAGAGCATCTTCCTGTTCGCCCCCAGCTGCGTCACCGTCACCACAGCCGGTGGTGAGGAATCGGCTTCCCCCACGGTGGTGAGCCGTGAAAGCGACCTCGACCAGCCCGCGGCCCCCAGCCCGGCCTGGTCGCGCCAGGACGGCGCCCTCTGATCGCCCCCTCCTTGAGCTCCCCGGGCCCGCAGCCTGAGCTGGGTGTGGTGGGCCTGGGCCGGATGGCCCAGGCCCTGCTGCTTCCCCTGTTGGAGAGCGGCCAGGTGAGCCGCGAGCACGTGCGGGCCGCCGTGGCCAGCGCCGCCTCCGCTGAGCGCCTGGCCGCTGCCCATTCCCTGGCGGTGGGCACGGATGCGGCGCCGGCCTGGCGGGCGCCGGTGGTGTTGCTGGCGGTGAAACCGCAGCAACTTAATGCGGTGGCGGCGGCTGTGCCCGAGGGCTGTTCAGGCCTGCTGATCTCAGTGCTGGCCGGCGTCACCCTGGAGCGACTGCAGCGGCTGTTGCCGGCCTGGCGCTGCGTGCGGGCGGTGCCGAACACCCCCGCTCTGGTGCGCCAGGGCCTCACGGGCCTGGCCTATGCCGACAGCGTGACCGCCGCGGAGCGGGACTGGGTGCAGGGGCTGTTTCGGCAGGTGGGCGAGGTGGTGGATCTGCCCGAACCCCAGCTCGACGCCTTCCTGGCCCTCACCTCCTCCGGCCCGGCTTTCCTGGCCGTGGTGGCCGAAGCGATGGCCGATGGCGCCGTGGCGGCGGGCCTGCCCCGGGCCCTGGCCCACCGCTTTGCCCACCGCACCCTGGCAGGAACGGCGGCCTTGCTTCAGGAGCAGGAGCTCCACCCCGCAGCTCTCAAGGACAGGGTGAGCAGCCCCGGCGGCACCACCATCGCCGGACTGCGCGCGCTGGAGCGCGCCGGGCTGCGCTCGGCCCTGATCGAGGCGGTGGTGGCGGCGGCGGAACGCAGCCGCGAGTTGGCCTGAGCCGGGCTCAGGTGGTGCGTTTCTGGCCCAGCTTGGGCTCCGTGCCCGCCAGCAGCCGGGCCAGGTTGCTGCGGTGCCGCCAGATCACCAGGGCGCTGGTGAGCAGGGCCAGGGCCAGGTAGGGCCAGCGCAGCCCCAGGCCTTGGCTGCCGAACCAGCCCAGCATCAGCAGCGGCAGGGCCACGGCCGCCACCACGCTCGACAGCGACACGATGCGGCTGAAGGTGAGCACGGTCAGGAAGATGCCGAAGCAGGCCAGGCCCACCGGCCAGGTGAGGCCGAGCAGCATGCCCAGGGCCGTGGCCACGGCCTTGCCGCCGCGCCAACCGAGCCACACCGGCCAGATATGGCCGGCCAGGGCGGCCAGGCCGGCAGCCACCACCCAGCTGTCGGTACTCCAGCTGGCAGCGCCGGTGCCATCCAGGGGAACGCCCAGGGGTTCCAGGGCCGCCTTGGCCAGCAGCACCGCTGCGGTGCCCTTGAGCACGTCCACCAGGAACACCACCAGGGCCGGCCCCTTGCCCAGCACCCGCAGCACATTGGTGGCGCCGGTGGAGCCGGAGCCCTCCTGGCGGATGTCGATGCCCCCCAGCCAGCGGCCGGCCAGGTAGCCGGCCGGAATCGAGCCGAGCAGATAGCCGAGGAGCAGCAGGGCGAGGGGCAGGAGCATGGGGAGAGGCGCGGAGTGGTCGGAGCGGGGGAAGCCTGTTGGGAAGGCGAAGAGGCTGAGGGGGGAACTGGCTCTCGGGCTGCCGCGGCCGTTCAGTACAACTCCTCCTCGCCCATCAGCTCGCCCGGGGTGGGGGCGAAGGCCAGCCAGAGGGGGAACTGCAGGATCGCCACGTCCACCACCTGCTCGGCGGCGTCGATCACGATGAAGGGCAGCTCACCCCGTTCCTCCAGTCGGTCGGCTCGCTCCACCAGGGCGTCCGCCCGCTCGAACAGCACGATGCCGCTGCTGGGGCCGAAATCCTCGCGGCCCAGGCCGAGGCAGTCCTGCAGGCTGCGCCGCCATTCCCCCAGCCGTTCCGGCTGTCCTGCCAGCACCAGGGTCTGCACCTGCTCGCCGTAGAGCTCGCCGAGGATGGCGATGGCGGCCGCGGCCACCAGGCCGTTGCGGTTGCGGCTGCCGCTGCTGGGCTGGGCACCGCGGCCGCCCTGCTCGAGAAACCAGTTCTCCAGGCTGGTGGCGGCGCTGGCCTCCAGGCTGCGGCGCAGCTTCCAGGGGTCGGCGTAGAAATCGGGCTGGCCCTGGAAGCTCTGCAGCCGCTCGCGAATCAGTTCGGCATCGGCGGCGAACAGGTTTGCGGCGGGCAGGGCGGCGGCCCCGGCCTCAGCCGCCGGGGTGGGGCCGGCTGCGGCGGCATCCAGGGGCGAGGGCTGCACCAGCAGGGGCTGGGGCACGAGGTCGATCTGTTCGGCCGCCACCGCCAGGTCCTGCAGGGCCCCCACCAGGTAGTCCTGAAATCCCTTCAGCCGGCGCGCCACGCTGTTGGCCTGGCCGGCGAAGCTGCCGGCGATCTCGGCGCGGATGGCCTCGCGCCGGGTTTCCAGCTCGCCGATCTCGCGCGCGAGCGCCGCGCGGCGTTCGCTGAGCTCTCTCAGGGCCAGCTCCTGCCAGGCGCCGGTGTCGGCCGCTGGGGGTTGGGCCGGCTGGGCCTCCGGGCCTGCGGGGGCCGCCATGGGTTCAGGGGTTGGGGTGTCGGTCATTCCTGGGGGGCTGCGTCACGGGCCAGGTGGGGGAGGCGCTGGCGGAGCTGGCTCTGCAGTGTGACTGGATCAAACAACACTGGCAGCAGGTGAATGCTGCGCTCCTCCCGGAAATAGAAGAGCGCCGGCAGCCCAGGCCAGAACAGGCGCCAGCCCATCCAGTCGCTGTAGGGGAAGCGCCGCAGCAGCTGGTCCTGGCGGCGCACCAGCAGGGCATCGGCGCCGAACTCCAGGCGCAGCACGGCGGTCTGCAGCAGCAGGAACAGGCCAAAGGCGCTCACCGCCAGGGCCAGCAGCGGGGCGCCGCTCCACAGGGGCTGGAGCGCCAGGCAGCCCACCCCCAGGATCACCACCGCCAGGGCCACGCCGTAGTGGGGACTGAGGGTGCACGACCCGGCAGCGGCCTCCTGCAGGGCAGGGCTGGCTGGGGTGCTGGTCGGGGTAGGGACTGGATCCGGGGCTGGGACTTGGTCAGGGGCGGTTGTCATCGAACAACGGATAGCGGGCGGAACGGGTGATCTCAGCCGAACAGGATTTTGGTGAGCAGGGCGTCCATCAGGGCCACTGTGACCAGGATCATCACCACGGCGCCGGTGGTGCTGGTGCCCACCTCCTTGGGACCGCCGCGGGTGGTGAGCCCCCAGCCGCAGGCGATCACGGCAATCTGCAGGCCGAACACCAGGGCCTTCACCAGCATCGCCGGCAGGTCGCTGGGCTCCATCCAGATGCGCACCGAGGTCCAGAACACACTCGGCGGGATGCTGTAGAGGAAGGTGCTGCTCACCTGGCCCGACCAGATCCCCACCCAGAAGAACAGCAGGCACTGCACCGGAGCCATGATCACCATCGCCAGCACCCGGGGCACCACCAGGTACTCCACGGGGTCGGTGCGCAGCATGGTGATCGCGTCGATCTGCTCGGTGACCTTCATGGTGCCCAGCTGCGCCGCATAGGCCGTGGCCACCTTGCCGGTGAGCAGGGTGGCGGTGAGCAGGGGGGCGATCTCCCGGGCCAGACCCAGGGCCAGCAGCCCGCCCACGGCGGAATTGGCCCCTTGCTTGGAGAGCTCGGCCACCACCTGGATGTTGAACACGGTGCCCGCGGCCAGGGCCGTGATCAGCACGATCAGGAAGCTGCCGGGGCCCGCTTCCATCAGCTCCTGCATCAGGTCGTTGAACTTGATGCGGCCCCGGGCGATGGCGCTCACCGCCTGGCCGCCGATCAGGGCGCTGGCGCCGAGGCGGCGCAACCACACGGGCGGCCGCAGCCTGGGTCGGGGCAGGCGGGTCATGGTCATGGGCCGTGGGGTGGGCGATGGGGCCAACGGCGCACAACGATCAGGCCGAGCACCACCAGCACCGCCGGGATCAGCCCCATGCACAGGCGGATGGCAATCAGGGCGCTGGCGGGTTGCTGGGTGCCCTGGGCCGCCTCGTAGCCGCTGACGCTGAGCAGGTTGCCGAAGAACAGCAGGGCCAGGCTGATGCAGAGCTTCTGGCCGAGCACCATCCAGGCGCTGTACTGGCCGGCGGGCTTTTCCGGATCGGCGTCGATGGCATCCGGCAACAGCGACCAGGGGATCAGATAGGCGCAGGAGGCCCCCAGCCCGGCCAGCACGATCGTGACCACCAGCAGCAGCAGCTTGATCTGGTTGCCGCTGGACCCCAGGGGCGAGACCGCCTCATTCAGCGGGGGCAGCAGCATCGCCAGGGCGCAGCCGCTGATCCACAGGGCCGCACCGAGTTTGAGGGCACCGATGCGGCCGCGCTGATGGCTGAGGCTGTTCCAGATCCACAGGCCCACCAGGGTGCTCACCATGAAGGGCAGCAGGATCCAGTTGCTCCAGCTCTCGGGCAGCCGCAGCACCACCGGCAGATAGAGCAGGGCGGCGGTCTGCATGATCTGCAGGCCGCACCAGAGCAGCAGGTACAGCCCCAGCACCATCAGGAACCGGCCGTTGCTGCCCACCCGGCTGAGCAGGCGGCGGGTGGTGCCCTGTTCACGGATCGGCCGCTGGCAGTGCAGGGCCGCTGGAGCGAGTCCCCAGCCGCAGCCCAGGGTGGTCACCGCCACCACCAGGCCCACCAGCACGCCCACCCGCAGGTAGCTGGCGGGGTCGCTGTGGTCCTGCAGCAGGAGGGCCCCCAGCACCACCCCCACCAGGCTGGCGATGATCGAGCCGGTGAAGCGGGCGGTGTTCAGCCGCGTGCGCAGGGCCACATCGCCGGTGAGTTCAGCGGCCAGGGCGGAGTACGGCAGGTTCACCGCCGTGTAGAAGGTCTGGGCCAGGGTGGAGATGGCCACGAAGATCGCGAACTTCACCCAGGTGCTTCCCGGCGGCACCCACCACATCGCCGCCATGGTGATTCCCAGGGGAACGGCTGCGCCCAGGATCCAGGGCAGCCGCGGGCCCCAGCGGCTGTTGGTCTTGTCGCTCAGCCATCCCACCACCGGGTCGTTGATGCCATCCCAGAGCCGGCCTGCCATCAGCACCAGGCCAGCCATCCAGGGGGGAAGGCCGGCGGCGGACGTGTAGAACACGAACAGGTAGAAGCCGATCAGAGAGGCCGACATGCCTGTGCCGGCATCGCCCAGTCCATAGGACCAGAGCAGCCGCTGCCTGTCCCGGCCCCTGAGGTCGGCAGCGTCGGTGACGGGGGTGGCGGGTGCCCTGGGCACGGTGCTGCTGACGGCCTCAACGGGCATGCAGGGAGAAGGCTGATGGCAGGCAGCCATCATGCTGGAGGCTCAGGGCTGTTGCTCAGGGCCTCCCGCAGGGCGTGGGCGGCTTGCGGGTGCAGCCCTTGGGGGCCGGGTTCTTCCGTTCAAGCGTCTTGCCGGCGGCTGGTTTCCAGGCCCCTGCTAAATTTTCGCATCGCCGGCGGGCGTAGTTTAGTGGTAAAACCTCAGCCTTCCAAGCTGATGATGCGGGTTCGATTCCCGCCGCCCGCTTTTTGTTCTCAATAAGGGTTTTCGACTCAAAACGCCTTGCTGCGACTGGCTTTGGGGCTGCAAGCCTGATCAGGCGCCTGGTTGGCCTTGCCAGACTTTGAGGTGAAAAATCTCACCAAATGTCTCCCATGCCGGCGGCCCGTCACTGGCAGTGAGGTGGACCCCAGCCACCTCGCAAACCCCAGCCCTCGGTGCAGGAGTTGCTGCTGCTGCTCCTGGAGCCAGAAGCACAGCTGCAGGGTGAGGCAGAGGAGGACAGCCTCATGCTCGAGCTCTTTCTCGACTTTCTCAGCCGTCAGGCACTCACAGCAGATCAGGGGCCGTTGCTCTACACAGAAGCCATGGCTGCAGACGACGACGAGCTGCTGACCGGCGCGAGCGTTGACGCCACAGACGAGACGCACGGGGCATGAGTGTGTCGCTGGTGGGCAGCAATCAGGCAGGGCCCCTGCTCCAGCTCACTCTCCACAGCGATCCAGCACGGCCTGGATCACCGCCGGGGCAATGCGGAAATCGCTCGCATGCAGGGCGGCGAAGACGTCTCGGGCAGAAGCGATCAGGCCGCGTTGGCGGGCCAGGCCGATCACGGCGGCGGTGCCGGCCACGCTGAGGCCGAGCTCCTGGGCCACCGCCCGCCCGGCACGCTCATCGATCAGCAGCAGCACCGGCTCGCCGCTGCTCAGGGCCAGGCGGATGCTGGCCGCCTCCCCCTCATCGAGATCGGGCAGCGCCGGCTCGCTGGTGTCTACCGAGGTGGCCTGCAACCAGCCCGCTGCCAGGGACTGCTGGATGGGGGCTTCCGTATCTGGATAGCGGCCCGTGAGCACCTCAGCGATCACCACGTCGGTTACCACAACTTCGGTGAACAGCTGCTGCAGCAAGGGCAGCCCGTTCACCCGAGCCAGCGCGATCAGCGGGCTGGCGTCGCTGATGACGAGTGCAGCCACTGCTCCAGGGTGTCGAGATCGGCGTTGGTTTCAGCGGCCGTGAGGCGAATCGCAGGGATGCCGAGGCGGCCGAGGTGGGAGATGAAGCTGGCCACATCTATCTCGGCCACGCGGGCGGCCCGCACCAGCGACAGCTCGCCATCGCGGAACAGGGCCGTCGCCAGCGCCGCCCGCACCCCCGGGGCCTGCAGCACTCCCCCCTCCTCCAGTCCAATCAGCACTGCGTCGGGATGGTCGCGGTTGAGCACCACCACCGGAGCGCTGCGCGCCTGGCGCAGGGCCTCCGCGGGGTTGTGCTTGAGCCCGCTCACGCTCACCGCATGCATGGCCCATCCCTCCAGGGATGATCAGATGGGATCAAGCTAGGGGATAAAGCACAGGGATGCATCACCCGGAGGAGTTGAGGTGGCAACGGAGGGCATGACCCAGTCCTCTCCACCCCTCTGCACCTGGGGCCCTGGTGACGCCGAGGCCCTACGCATCGCTCTTTCCATCCCGGTCACCGCTGCAGCCCTGGCGGCGTTGAACAGGGAGATGGCCCAGCTGCAGACCCACTACCCCACAGGGGTGTGCACTGCCCTGGGCCACCTCGATGTCATTGCCGCTCTCGATCAGCAGCTGGCGGAACTGACGCCGGCAGAGGTGAACAGCCCGGTGCGCAGCCGGCGAAAAGGCGTCGCCGGTGGCGTCGTGCCCAACCCGCTGCCCCTGAACTAGTTGGGGTGGTGGAGTACGCCACCGAGCTGCTGCTCGAGGAAACCGAGAGCGAGTGGAACCCCTCAGGCCCCTCACCGGCGGTGGTGCTGGGGAAACAGCGCAGCCAGCACATCGGCCAGCTGGCGCTGCTGCTGCCGCGGCTGCAGAACTGGCGCCAGTGCAACCCGGACCCGTTCCGGGGATCGTTGGTGCGGAGCTGAGTGATGGAACAGCCCCTCTCACCGCAGAACCAGGGCCTCAACCCCCTGCGGGGTGCGCCGCTCTGGGGCCAGCTGGTGTCTCTCCCTGCAGCAACCCCGGCGATCGACAGCCGGGTGGCCCAGTTCGCCGGCTGCCTGGTGATGCCTTTCGGAGCGGACTACGGCCCCGGTGGCATCGGCCTGCTGGTGCTCAGAGGTGGCGACACCTTGAACTTGATCGCCGAGCGTTACGGCACCACCGTGGCCACCTTGCGGCGGATCAACCCGCAGCTGGAGAGCACTCAGACGATCACCGCCGTTGAGGGGGATTCCCTGGCGGTGCTGGCCGGGCGGCACGGCACCACAGAAGCCAAGCTGCGCAGCCTGAACCCGGTGCTGCAGCAGAGCGAGGTATACCTCACCAGTGAGAGGGAGACGTTGAGCAGCGTGGCGGCCGAACAGAGTTTCACCCTCTCCCTGCTGCGCTAGTTCAACCCAGAGCTCAGCAGCTGGCCCAGCACTGAGCCGTTGCCTACAGGCACCACCCTGCTGCTGCCCGTCTACCGCTCTACCCCCCCCCCCCC
>Ga0208482_1000638_pt1 | contig 10570 bp, 9 predicted proteins | sample LakMenEpi26Sep10_FD_150737 | JGI IMG/M metagenome (GOLD analysis project Ga0208482, IMG submission 150737) | Freshwater microbial communities from Lake Mendota, WI - 26SEP2010 deep hole epilimnion (SPAdes) | ecosystem: Environmental > Aquatic > Freshwater > Lake > Epilimnion/Euphotic zone ... | reverse complement strand
CCCCACTGGCCCGCGCGGTGCTGCCGATAGCGGCAGGGTTGGGGTTCTTTGCGCTCCTGTTCGGCGTGACCTGGCTATTTGCTGATCAAGCAACGGAGAATCGAAAACGCGAGGTACGCACCGGCGATTACACCTTCCGCGTTGGCCCGGTCGAAGACATGGCCAAGATCATTGAGCGGGACGGGCCAATTCTGTATCCAGACCTTCGCGACACGACGTACGACCGGACCATCGTGGTCGACCACACCGGGGATGACCCGACCAAGGGCTGGCAGGTGTACTACGCCTACCCCGCCGATCGAGATCCGACCTGTCTCGTTACGCATGTTCGCGGGTCGCGTGACTTCGTCGATTGCGAAGAACGAACGCTGGCAGTCGAGGCTCTCCATCGACCGATTGATGCGCGCCCCGTTGTAGAAAATCGCACGAGTTTGTTGATTGACCTGCGCGCCCCATAACACGCATCCGGTGACAACTGACACTCGATTCAGCAGGAGCTGCGGAACTTTCTGACGCTCGTTACGGTCTTCCTCTCGCCAACCATTTGGCAACGGTGATGAGCGACCGCACCACGCTCACAGAGGATGCATCGACATGAAACGCAACATCGTGCGAGCAGCGCTCAGCGTTGCTCTCGCCTTAGGTGCCGTGCTCGGTGCAACACCGGCTTCGGCTCATTCTGAACTTGAATCGATTAGCCCTGCAAATGGAGCAACTGTTGCCTCGGCGGTTCGAACAATCACGCTGACCTTCAACGAAGAAGTGAGCAGTCCTCGCATCGTTGTGCGAGGTTCAGATAAGGCGATGGTCGCAGGCACCACCCGCCGCAACGGTGAAAAGGTGATCTTTACTACGACTCGGGCGCTGCGCAATGGCGCTTTCACCGTGAACTGGCGAGTGCGCAGCGCCGACGGCCATTTCGTGTCAGGTACGTCACGCTTCACCGTGAAGCGAGCCCCATAACTCACGCTGCGGCCTTCCTTCTCGCGAGGCTCGTGACGTAGTGCACTGGGTCCTTTGAACGGCTTGTGGAAGAGGTACCGGCCAAACAATGATTGCCCAGCATCAGCCAGACTGATGCGGTGACATCGAGTGATGCCGAATTCGATCGTGCCGTGCGTTCATATGCGACGAAGGTTCGTCATTACGCATTGCGGCTGGTACGTGACCCCTGGCTGGCCGATGACGTACTTCAGGAGACGTTCCTTCGGGCGTGGAAGTACTGGTCCACGTTTCGTGCCGAGTCGAATCGAGAGGCGTGGCTCATCCGCATCTGTCGCAATGTTGCATTCGACTTGCTGGCACAGCGCAATGCGCGTCAGGAGTCACCACTTCGAGACATTGCTGGTCAAAACACGATGATTCTGTCGCTGGATACCAGCGATGCGTTACGCGAACTCTCCCTTGAGCACCGCGAAGTGATTTTCCTTATTGATTTTCTGGAGTACGAGTATGAACTTGCGGCCGAGATTCTGGAAATCCCGGTTGGTACCGTGCGATCACGCCTGCACCGTGCGCGATCAGCACTGCGCAGTTCCATGAGTGACGCCGCACGATCATCAACAGCGGCCAACAACACGGCACATAGCGCATGACGAACGACGCCGAGTTCGTGCTTGCGGAAGTAAACCGCTTTCGGCGATCGTCATGGCTTGGCCGAACAGTTCTCGCCGCTATCTCGGCGGTGCAGCTCTTTCTTGCAATCCCGTGGCTGTTCGGATCGTCACCACTCTTCGGCGCCGAGACTGCGGACTTGCACCTCACACGTGACGGTGCACTAGGAATCAGTCTTGCGTTGAGCGGTCTCGCTGTGGCGTGGCGAACTCGGCTGGCGTTCTTTGCACTTCCACTGGTGTTCTTGCTGATGGTCGTCCAAACGGCGTTTGCATTCATCGACTACTTCGCTGAGCACGTGACATCAGGTTTTGAGTGGGTGCATCTGCTTGGCGCAGCAATTGGAGTGGGTATCGCAATGTTCGTTCGTCCGCGGGGACCACGATCGCAGCGGCCCCGCGGGATGCGAGTCGTCAAGTGACCCACTATCTTCCACTCGCTACGTCGTGGATTACCCACCTTCGACTCGCTACGTCGCGGATTACCCACGAGGCCGAAACGGGCGGCGGGCCAACTGGGTTTGGCTGGGCAAGCTTCGTTGCGATGCTGCTCGGTCTTGCGGCAATCGCCTACATGCTCGGTCGATACCTGCAGATCTTGGCCGAATCACGCCGCAATAAACAAGAAACTGACGGAACGAACTCGGCTCTGGCACGGTCTACTCCTCGCCCTACATCTCCAACAGAATCCGGAAAGAACTTCGATCCATATGACGACCTCCATCGAGAATGACTCGCCAAGTACCGACGGTGTAGCCGCATCAGTCAACGATGCCGCGACTCGCTGGCGAGCCGCATGGCGCTGGCACTTCTACGCGGCAATCTTCGTACTACCGATTCTGCTCACGCTCGCAGTGACGGGCTTTGTCATTCTCATCAAGCCCACCATCGAACGCTGGGCGTACGGCGACATGTTGTACGTCGAGACGGTGGCAACCCCGGTTAAGTTCGCGCAACAACAGCAAGCCGTTCTCGACGTCTACCCAGAAGCATTCGTCGATGCGGTGGTGCCTCCACGCGACGCTGGACGGGCAACTCAGTTTGACATCACCGCCGCTGACGGCAAGAGCCTCTCGGTCTATGTGAACCCAGCAGATGCGCGAGTGCTGGGTCACATCGACAACGACACCCGTATCGACTTCGTCGCGACGCAGATTCACGGCACGCTCTGGATGGGTCGTTGGGGTGACTATCTCGTGGAAATCGCCGGCGGGTGGACACTCGTCATGGCGATAACAGGCATGTACCTCTGGTTTCCGCGTAAGCGAATGCCAAACGCCTGGCGCCGAGCATTTATTCCGCGATTCCGCGAAAAGGGTCGCCGGCGTTGGCGCGACATGCACTCCACCGTCGGAGCAATCGGAGCGCCCGTGTTGGTGTTTCTCGCCATCACTGGCTTGCCGTGGACGGGCTTCTGGGGTGCAGTCGTATGGGGCCCGCTGATTGATCGTCTCGACTCGGGCTACAACTTTCCCGCCGAAGACCCGGTCTCAGGTGTCGTGCGCGATGCCCAAAGCGTAGAGACACCCGGGTTGCAGATTTCGTGGGCGAACGAGCGTCGCGGAGTGCCGATGTCGGACCCGAACGCAAACATCGATGGTGGAATACCGACGTCACTCTCTCTTGAACAAGTGGCGGAACGAGGACGAGAGCTCGACATGCTGCCGGGCTTCGCCATCGGTCTACCCGCTGATGAGACGGGAGTATTCACGCTGTCAAATGCCTGGCCGTCGCGGGCACAAGAAGAGCGCACCGTATATCTGGATCAGTACACCGGCGATGTTCTCACTGAGACGAGTTGGGAAGCATCATGGGGCAACCTCGCGAAGATCACCTCCTGGGGAATCAACGCACACATGGGTCGACAAGTCGGTGTGGTCAACGGCATCGTCATGGGTGCGGTCAGCCTCGGCGTGATGTTCTCTGTGCTCTCCGCACCAATCATGTATTGGAAGCGTCGACCGCGCGGCTCACTGGGCTTTCCTCGCAGACCTTATGACGCGGGCATGGTGCGTGGAGCAGTCGTCATTGCAGCTGTGCTTGGCGTTCTCTTTCCACTTCTTGGTGCGTCAATGCTCGTCGTGTGGGTGGTTGACCACTTCCTGGTGCGGCGCGCACCGCAGCTGCGTGCAATCTTTGGAATGAAGTAAGGGCGCGTCACCGCTTCGTCAGTGGCGACTACACCACCACGCGCAACTGACTCCGCTACCGCTTCGTCAGTGGCGACTACACCACCGCGCGCCACTGACTCCGCTACCGCTTCGTCAGTGGCGCCCATGCCAACGCGAGGCGTTTGGTGCCACGGTCGACGAAGCGCACTTCTGCTTCGGCCTTCTCGCCGGCGCCTTCAAGATTGATAATGACACCTTCACCGAAGACCGGGTGCACGACATCGTCACCAATGGTGAACGCGTGCTCGGTGCGCGGTTCGCGCGCGGGTGGGCGCAGCGCATCACTTGCCGCCGACGTCACACTGCGCGAGCCGTTGCGCGAAGCTCCGCCTCGAAAATCAGGCACAGGGGTGCGCGACCAGTCGGTGCGCTCACGAAGATGTCCGCGACCCTCATCCGCGCCGGAGTCAACGCTGCCTCGCCGATCAAGCAAGTCAAGAGGAATCTCGTCGAGAAACCGCGACGGTGGGTTGTACTGACGCGACCCGTGCAGGCTTCGACTCCATGCGTGTGACACATACAAGCGTCGTTCCGCCCGAGTGATACCGACGTACGCGAGACGACGTTCTTCCTCGAGTGCGGCTGATTCCAACAAAGAACGGCTGTGTGGGAACACGCCGTCTTCCATTCCAATGATGAAAACAGTCGGGAATTCAAGACCCTTTGCTGAGTGCAGCGTCATCATCATCACCTTGTCGTCACCAGCGATGTCGTCGGTGTCCGACACGAGTGATACCTTCTCCAAGAAATCGTTGGTATCGGGGAATTCCTCGGCGGCGCCGATGAGTTCTTCCAAGTTTTCGACGCGGCCTTGCGACTCGATTGTGTCCTCATTTCGCAACTCGGAGAGGTACCCGCTGCGCTCGAGAAGTTCCCTCAGCAGGTGGGCTGGGCCTTGTTCCACTTCAGTGCTCAGCGAGTCAGTGAGTGTGATGAAGTCGTTGATGCCGCGCAATGCCGCACCGCTAACCCCTGCCTGAGCCGCACGACGCAGGGCCACCGACAAACCCAAGTTCTGCTGCGAAGCGAGTGCCGCAACCTTGTCGAGACTGGTGTCGCCAACTCCTCTGCGCGGAACGTTGATGACTCGACGAATGCTGATCTCGTCGGCGGGGTTAGCGATGCAACGCAGATACGCGATTGCGTCCTTCACTTCCTTACGGTCGTAAAACTTCGTGCCGCCGACCACGCGATACGGAATATCGGCATCAATCAAGAATTCTTCAATCACACGGGATTGCGCATTGGTTCGATAGAAGACAGCCATCTCACGCCAGTTGATTGCTTCATGCCGGTGCAAGCGCTTCAACTCTGAGACAACGAAGCGTGCTTCTTCGTCTTCGTCTTCTGCGTAGTAGCGGACAATCTTGTCGCCACTACCGACCTCCGTCCACAGTTCCTTTGGCTTGCGCTCCACGTTGTTGGAGATCACCGCATTTGCCGCATCGAGAATCACCTGCGTGCTGCGGTAGTTCTGTGCGAGTACCACGGTGTAGACGTCAGGGAATGCCTTCTCAAACTGCAGGATGTTGCGGTAGTCCGCACCACGGAACGCGTAGATCGACTGGTCAGTATCGCCGACCACACACACGTTGTGGTGCTCGCGGCCCAGCAGCAGCACGATCTCGTTCTGCGCGAGGTTGGTGTCTTGATATTCATCAACCAGCACATGCTTGAACCGATCTTGAAATGACGCGAGCACGTCGGGGTTCCGACGGAACAGCATCACTACGTTCACGAGCAGGTCATCAAAGTCCATGGCGCCGGCACGGTGCAGGCGATGCTGGTATTCGGAGTAGATCTCCGCATACTTCTTGTCGAACGGACCAAATGCCGTGTCGTTGGCGCCAGCAGCATCGACGAGCTCGTTCTTCCAAAGACTGATGCGGGCCTGCGCACCCTTTGCGGGAAAGCGCTTCGGATCCAGATTGAGATCACGGATGATTTGCCCAACGAGACGCTGCGAATCCGATGAGTCGTAGATGGTGAAGTTCTTGGTGTAGCCGATTTTGTCGGCAGTCATTCGCAAGATGCGCACGCAGGCGGCATGGAATGTGCTCACCCACATGCGGTCAGCTACTTCGCCCACGAGCGACCTCACTCGAGCGCGCATCTCGTCGGCCGCCTTGTTGGTGAAGGTAATCGCAAGAACATTCATCGGGTGCACACCGCTGGCAATCAAGTGGGCCACGCGATGCGTAAGAACACGGGTCTTACCCGACCCCGCACCAGCGACGATCAGTAGTGGACCACCCATGTATTCCACTGCATCCCGCTGATCGGGATTCAGTTGCGTCAGATCGAGTGCGACGCGACGTTCGTCTGTCACTTGGTCCGCGTCGTCGCGCGCGACCGAACACGAATCGGCAACGAGCGTGGCCCGCGCACTTGCCCGACGCTCCAGGTGACTGCGGTGGGATCGGCAAGTTCAAACTCCGGGAACCGCTCGATGAAGACTTCCATCGCGATGCGCACTTCCATGCGTGCCAAGTTGGAACCAATGCATCGGTGGATACCCAGTCCGAATGCGGAGTGCCGGTTTACCTCGCGATCGATGATGACCTCATCGGCATGTTCGAATGCCTCTGGGTCACGATTCGCTGCGGGGAACGGCAACAACACCCAGTCGCCCTCTTTCATCGGACAGCCGCCGATCTCCACATCTTTTGCGACGACACGCGCCATGGTGACCGGTGCGTATGCGCGCAGCATTTCTTCGACGGCGGTCGGCACGAGTTCTGGCTCCCGAACAAGTCGCGCGAGGTCGCTCGGAGTCTTCGCCAAATGCCAGAGCGTGGAGCCAATCGCGCTCCATGTGGTGTCGATACCAGCGATGAGCAGCAGTGCAACGGTGCCGCGGACATGCTCGGGATGCAACCGGTTGCCGCCCAACTCAACGGTCAGCAGAAAACTGAGCAGGTCGTCCCCGAGGTTGTTGCTCCGTTCAGTGATGCGTTGATCGAGATAGGCATCGAGTTTCTGCCAACCCGCTTGACGCACCGCCTGGTCCTCAGCGACACCTTCAAGTGCAGTATGAATGAAATCGCGGAACAACTCGCCGTCAGCGAGCGGCAAATCCAGCATGTGCGCAATGACGGCCGGCGGAATGTGTTTTGCGTACTGGTCGGCGGCATCTACGACATCGGCCGAGCCCAGGTTGTCGATGAGTGAGTGACAGAACGCGCGAGTCTCGGCTTCCATCGCGGCGATTTTTTGCGGAGCAAACGCTGGCAAGAGCAACCGTCGCGCGTGATGGTGGAAGGGTGGGTCGGACGTGATCGGCGGGGCGCCGCCGTACGGTCGACTCTCCCCCGTCGGCTTGATTCGCTTGACGACGACATCTTCAGAACTGAAGTGCTCCGTGTCGTAGGCGATTGCACTCACATCTTCATGGCGCACCGGCAGCCATGTGCCGCCGTAGCGGGGTGAGTGGGCAACCGGGCACTTGGCACGCAGTTCTTCCCAGATCTCTGGGGCATTGGCGTTGTAATCCGGGTGCATGTGGTCGAAGTCAGTCGTCCAGTCACGAACTGGTTCAACGAGGGAGGCGAAGTGTGCAGTGCGATCGTCGGTCTGGGTCATGGCAGCAGTTTCTCTCTGAAGAAGTCAACCACGCGCTGCACACCGGCTTCTTGACGCTGCTCAGTGAGCACCGAGTGGTCACTTGGCTTCTGAGACTCGAACTCCACCGCAATGAACTGACCGCCCAGCAAGTTGCGCAGCGAGTCAAAACGTTTACCGACGAGGCGGTCACCCGTGAAACGTAAGCCGAGAACCTGGCACCCCTCTTCGGCGCGACGGCGGATGACTGCCTCGTCATCGGGTGACAAGTTGAGGTCGGCACCTCGGGTTTTACCAAAGGCAAAAGGCAAGGAAGGCTGCGAGAGCACCGGTGCAACCATCGTGTCGTCGAGCATCATGCCGAGCGCGAAGCCTCCACTGAAACACATTCCCACTGCGCCGACACCCTTGCCACCGAGTTCGTTATGCAGGCTCTTGGCAAGAGCGCGCAACCACGCAATGATCGGCGACGTCTTGCGGAGTGCCAAGGTGGTGAACTCTCGCGAGATGCACACCTTTGTCATTGATGACGCCATATAGGTGCCGCTCGGTTCGCGACCAACTTCACCAACGAGGAGAGGCATCACGACGGTGAAACCGGCACTGACAACTCGGTCGGCAAACTCGATGACGCGGGGTGTGATACCGGGAATCTCATGCACGACGATGACAGCTCGGCCAGTGCCTCGCCGATATGTCTCGTGCGTGATGCCACCGGCAGTGAACGAACTCTTCTGCCAATTCGCTAGTGCAGCGACACCACTCATCGCCGCAAGGTTACTTCGGGCGTCCCACTCCGAGCACACGCGTCCATGTCACCGTGCTGATTTTCACGACGTCACCGGTGCGAGGAGCATGGATCATCTGACCGTTGCCGATGTAGATGCCAACGTGAAAGAATGACTGCTGACTGAACAGCAAATCGCCTGGCTGCGCCTGTGAAATCGGAACCCTGAGGAGGGATGAATACTGCGAACGCGATACGCGCGGAATTGAGACACCAGCTTTCGCCCACGCCCACTGCGTGAGACCTGAGCAGTCGAAGGCGACGCCGGGGCTCGAAGCACCCCAGCGATAACGAATTCCGAGCTGGGAGATTGCGGCCCGAATTGCCACGCCCGCTTGCGGCGAGGGTGCTGCCACCTTGATGCTGGCCTTGAACTTTTCGGCATCCTTGCGGGCGAGACTCTCGGCCTCTTCAGCTCGACGACGCTCTTCTTCAGTGAGAAGATTGCCGAGGTCACGAAGGGCTTGGGAACGCAGACCTTCGTACTGCTCAAGCAAACGATCACTGGCCAAGAGTCGAGATGCGAGTGTGGTGGCGGTCGCTGCAAGTTGTCGCTTCTGACGCTCCAACGAGGTTCGCTCGGCAGTGATGTCGTCAATCAGCCCCTGCATCGCATCCGTGTTCGATGCGCCGATGTTTGCCGCCGCGGATCCAAGGTACGCACGTTTCATTGCATCATTGAGCGAGCCAGTACCCCCGAGAATGCTGGAGAGGGTGCCGACAGAGCCGCCGGTCACAAACGAGCGTCGGGCCGAATTGACGAGGTTGGCCTGCATGACTGCAAGCTGCCGTTGGTATTCGAAGATTTTGACTTCGGTTTCTGCGATCTCGGCCTCAATGGCGTCTTTCTCGGCGAGGGTGTCGGAGTAACGCTCACCCAGGGAGTCGGCCTCGGTTGCCAGGCGCTCAAGTTCGTCGACAATGGACGCAACTCGCCGACGCTGGTCGTCGACGGTGTCCGCAGAGGCGCGCCCGACGCCAACAAGCGGGGCAGTCAGGCTCGCCAATGCGAGAACGACACCAGCGAGGCGGGTGCGTGGACGGGAAGTGCGCCGGTCGGCGGGCCGAGTCACGGTACGCCTATCCTACCAATCTTTACGGTTTGGTTACAGAGGGCCGATGCGGCGCCACTACGAGCGTCCGTTCGCTCCGCTCACTCCCACTCGCGCCACTACGAGCGTCCGTTCGCTCCGCTCACTCCCACTCGATTGTCCCGGGGGGCTTTGAGGTGACGTCGTACACCACACGATTCACGCCGTCTACCTCATTGACGATGCGCGACGACATTCGCGCCAACAACTCATGGGGTAGCCGCGCCCAATCAGCCGTCATGGCATCGTCGCTGGTCACCGCGCGAATGATGATCGGTCGCGCATACGTGCGCTCGTCACCCATCACGCCGACCGATCGAATATCCGCGAGAACGGCAAAGGCTTGCCAGATCTCGCGCTCCAAACCAGCCTCACGAATCTCTTCTCGCACGATCGCATCCGCTTCTTGAAGGATCGCAACTTTCTCACGCGTCACCTCGCCGATGATTCGCACTCCAAGACCCGGCCCTGGAAAGGGTTGGCGCCAGACAATCTCGTCGGGCAAGCCGAGTGCGGTGCCGACGGCTCGCACTTCATCTTTGAATAAGTCGCGCAGTGGCTCACACAACTGCAACGTCATATCCGCAGGTAGACCACCGACGTTGTGATGACTCTTGATCGTTGCAGAGCCGTCACGTCCGCCACTCTCGATGATGTCCGGATACAACGTTCCTTGCACCAAGAACTTCGCGTCGGTAATGCCACCAGTGTGGCGTTCAAACACCCGCACGAATGTCTCACCGATTGCCTTGCGCTTTGCCTCAGGTTCAACGATTCCTTGCAACTTGTCGAAGAACTCTTGGGATGCATCGACATGCACGAGTTCCATTCCCATGTTGCGCTTGAACGTCTCGACAACCTGGTCGCTCTCGTTCTTGCGCATGAGGCCCGTATCTACATAGACGCACGTGAGGCGTGCACCGATTGCCCGATGCACGAGTGCTGCGGCGACGGCCGAATCCACTCCACCCGACAAGCCACAGATGGCTCGCTCTTCGCCTACCTGCTCTCGAACCGCAGCGGTCTGGGTTTGGATCACAGAATCCGTCGTCCAACTCGGAGAAATCCCCGCGAGTTGGTGCAGAAATCGTCGCAACAACCACTGGCCGTGCTCAGTATGCATGACCTCGGGGTGGTATTGCACCGCATAGATACGTCGCGCATCGTTCTCGAACGCTGCCGCCGGTGCATCAGCTGTTTGGGCAACTACACGGAAACCTTGCGGCGTAGCTGACACTGCATCAAAGTGACTCATCCACACGTCAAAGGTTGCGGGCAGGGTATTCAGCAAGGTGGCGTCGCCCACACGGCGCAACACAGTGCGACCGTACTCCCCCTTCTCGCCGC
>Ga0208482_1000634_pt1 | contig 10618 bp, 10 predicted proteins | sample LakMenEpi26Sep10_FD_150737 | JGI IMG/M metagenome (GOLD analysis project Ga0208482, IMG submission 150737) | Freshwater microbial communities from Lake Mendota, WI - 26SEP2010 deep hole epilimnion (SPAdes) | ecosystem: Environmental > Aquatic > Freshwater > Lake > Epilimnion/Euphotic zone ... | reverse complement strand
ATGCTGCGGATGGGTGTCGGCATGCACGGCCACTACGCGACTTTCGCTCCTTGCAGTTCGCCGTGCCATGGTTACGGCCTCGGCTATCGCCGTGGACTCGTCCAGCAGCGAAGCATTAGCGATACTGAGTCCGGTGAGCTCGGTAATAAGAGTTTGAAAGTTGAGGAGTGCTTCGAGACGTCCTTGGCTGATTTCTGGCTGATAGGGCGTGTATGCGGTGTACCACGCAGGATTCTCCAGCACGTTCCGCAAAATCACTGGAGGGGTGATGGTGGGGTAGTAGCCAGTACCAATCGCGCAGCGACGAACCACATTGTCGGCCGCGATCTTGCGTAGTTCCTCGAGCACGCGGTGTTCTGCAAGTGCGGGTGGCAAGTCGAGTGGCTCCGTCACCAAGATGCTGGACGGAACAACCGTGCGAAGCAGGTCGTCGTTGGAGGCGTATCCCAGGGCGCGCGAGATTTCCAAAGATTCAGCGGATGATGGGCCAATGTGCCGGGACTCGAAGTTCATGGTGCCTCTCGGTGCGACATGTGGTGACATGACGAAGTCGTCCTGCCACCCCCGCTGTCTTTCGCACCTGAGAGCTTCCGCGGTGTCCCGCGTTTCCCCGTCGGTGGAGGAGATGTCACCCTCCTCGCTTTCCAGCGATGCCAGTCGACTCGGTTCGGGGACCTGAGAGGTTCCGGGGCGGTTGCTCCTTCGGTGTGACACCGCGCTGGCCGCGCGACTCACTCTCCCGAGACGGCTATAGCAAGCGCCAGCGTAGTTCACGGCGGACTGCAGCCAAGGACGCTGTGCGCACCTAGTGTGGCGGTCATGAGCACTTCAATGACCTCACGGACCCTCTCTGATGCTGTAAGCCCGATCTTTGGTGATATCGGCAGTAAGTACATGCTCGACCCAGCGACGGCCGAGATTGGCAAAGCCGCAGGGTACTCCGATGGTTTCTCGTTCTATTTCGCGGGTCGTGGTGGGGTGCTCGGTGACGTGGACGCAGACGTGATTCACGCTGCCTTCATGTTCTTCGATCAGGGCATCGTTCGCAAGATGTGGGAGCGAGGCGTGAAAGTGGAGGGTGCCCGTAAGGCAGGCTCTCGTTACGCCGGTGCTGCAGATGCGTGGGGGAAGACCCATCTCGCAGGGTTTTCCAACGCGAAACGTTTCAACGAGCTAGCGGAGAAGGTTGTTGCCTCGGTTGATCCGGTCGGGTTGTCACTGTTTGCTGGGTTGCGAGCCGAACCTCTACCCATGGATTCCCAATCACGTGCATATCGGCTCGTCACGTGGCTACGAGAGTTGCGAGGTTGCTTGCACATCAACGCCGTGGTTGCCGAAGGTCTGAACGGCAAAGAGGCTGTACTCGCATCGGAGAATGGTGAATTCTTCGCCAAATTGCATGGTTACCAAGAGCCGTATCCCAATGTCAGTCACCTGAAGGATCAGCGGGATCGAGCCGAGGAGACCACATCGCGTCTGATGAGCAACATCTATGAGCGTGCCCTGACTCCAGCGGAGCGGGCCGAATTCGCGTCTCTTGCGTCAGAACTGGCAGCGTCTCTCGTTTAACAGTCGGAGAGGTACGATTCTGCGGATGCGGAAAGTTGCCGTTGTATCCCTGCTGCTCGTGGCGGTGTCGGCATGTTCCGTGCCGCGCGCAGAGACGTTGAATTGCGGAGAGGATCAATCAATCTTTGCGTGCCAGGCCAAATTCAGCGATGGCAAGTCACGCAACATCGTTTTTGTGAAGGCTCCCGCACCGGGGCAGACCGTCTTGGATGAAGTGACCACAAGGGATGATTTGGGCAACGAATACTGTGTCACGCTGTATCAAAACGTGACTGCCACGTATGTTCCTGGTGAATGCGGGTCACCTCTCACCGGTACTGCTGCAAACGCCGAGCCAACTGCAACGACTCTGGATACGAATGCGGTGCCACAGGGTGTTGTGTGCGAAGAGAAGCAGCCTGTTGAGGACTGCAGGGTCTCTTACAGCGATGGAACTGTTCGAGATTTGCGATTTGTGGAGAGTCCCTCTGCGGAGATGATCGAAGGAGATACCGATCCGCATGTGGATGAAAAAGGCGTGAGGTACTGCGTCACGCTCTTCACGAAAGGCAATGACGTGGAGGCGACATACTTTGCAAGCATTGATGGCTGTTAGTTAGACGCAGCGGTTGGTGATGCTTGCCACGCCGTCGAGCGAAGAAACAATCACGTCACCCGGCTTCAAGAACTCTGGCGGTTTCCGCGCGCCACCAACACCGCTCGGAGTGCCAGTAAAAATCACGTCACCGGGCAAGAGTTCGATGATGTCAGACAAGTATTCAATCAAGGTCGGCACGTTGAAGATGAGATCGCTCGTAGTACTGCGCTGCTTTTCAACGCCATTTATCGAACAAGAAATCGCCAAATTATCCCGATGAGGAACTATCTCGGGGTCGACCAGCCAGGGCCCAAACGGTGTGTAGCCGCGTCTGCTCTTTCCGAGATTGAACTGAGGTGGTTGTGTGGCGCGTTGCAGGAGACGATCGCTGATGTCCTGACCGACGCACATGCCTGCGACGGAGTTCCACGCAGAATTGCTGGCAATTCGTCGACCACCATCTCCAATGACGAGAACCAGTTCGACTTCCCAATCACATGTCGGTACGTCAACCGGTATGTCTCCGAACGGCTTGTTGATTGATGACGGAAACTTTGTGAAGGTGAGCGGAGAATCAGGAATTGGAGCTCCGGTCTCGACGGCGTGTTCTCGATAATTCAAGCCAATGCCAAACACCTGTCGTGGACGCGGCGAAGGCGCATCGAACGACTCTGGGCTGACTGCTACTCCTGCATCTGTGCAATTTGCCGCGAAGGCGCGCAATTCGGTCCACTTCGGGAATGCGTCCATTGGATCGCTGGAGAATCTGCCGCGGCTAACGGTCTCGAGATCGGAAATCCTGTTACCGCTTGGATGAACGAGAACAGCGCGATTGTCGACGACACCAAACCTCAGATCCATCACGGCACCTCTTCCTCTAAGGCAGTTCAGGGACGACTGCTGTATCGATTGCGAGCCTATTCTGAAAGTCAACTCGCATGAAAGCGGTGATTGTTCCATGAAAAGTCCCGTCAAGTTGGCTCACATTGTTCTAAAAACCACTCGATACGAGGACATGCTCGCTTGGTGGAAGAAAGTGCTCTCGGCTGACGTTCGACATGGGAATGACTTCATTACGTTTCTTTCCTATGACAACGAGCACCATCGGATGGCAATCGTCAAGTTTCCACATCTGCGGGAGCGAGATGATGGAGTGAACGGCGTCGAGCACTTCGCGTTTACGTTTGCGTCAGTTGCGGACTTGTTCGCCAAGTACAAGGAGCTGAAGCAGGTTGGAATCACCCCGTATTGGACGATCAATCACGGAATGAATTTCTCTGCCTACTACCGCGACCCGGATGGCAATCAAGTAGAACTCCAAATTGATGCCATGACCGAGAAGGAGGCGGACGACTTCATGAAGTCTCCGATTTTTGCTGCCAATCCAATTGGCATCGATGTGGATTTTGAGGAACTCATCAGACGGCTTGATTCAGGCGAGTCAGCTGAAGCGATTGTTCGATACCCGGGCTACGAGTCAATGGCCTAGCGATGAACGACCCTGTTGCGGGGGAGTGAATCGATTCAGGGCCGCGGATGTCGAACTCGCGGCCACGAGCCCACCTCATTAAGCAACGCAACCGTGCTTGCCATCTGTTCGGGTGGTACCGGATGACTGATGAGGTAGCCCTGGGCCTTTGCGCAGCGAAGTTCGTGGAGTGCGTGCAGCTGAGGAACACTCTCCACGCCTTCCGCGACAGCATCAAGTCCGAGTGAGTCGCACATTGCGATGATCGTGCGAACGAGTGCTTGGGCCTCTTCGTTGTCCGCAACGCCGGCGACGAACGACCGATCAATCTTCAAACGGTGGATCGGAAAACGCTGCAGCAGCGACAACGACGAATAGCCGGTGCCGAAATCGTCAATGGCGACGCGTACGCCGAGATCGCCCAGCTTGGTCAATGCGAGAAGTGCTTGGTCGGGTTGCGAGATCATGACACTCTCAGTGACTTCAAGCCAGAGCTGCCGTGCCGGAACATGTGCCCTCGTCAGTGCTTCGCTGACGAGGTTGACGAAGTTCGGATCATTCAATTGTCGGGGAGAAACGTTGACGGCCATTGTGGCATCGCGGGGGCACCAGCCGGCAGCGATCCACTCACTTAAGTGCGTAAGGGCCTCGAGGAGAGCCCACGCACCGATTGGCACGATGGTTCCAGTCTCCTCCGCAATCGGGATGAACTCAGCTGGTGAAACTGTTGAACCGTCATCACGATCCCAACGCATCAATGCTTCGAAACCAACTACTTCGCCAAGGTTGACGTCAATAATCGGCTGGTGTACGAGCCGTAGTTCTCTGCGCTCAAGCGCTCGGTACAGGGCGGTTTCTACCGCCAGTCGCTGCGTCACGCTTTCAAGCATTGATTCATCGAAGATGGCGACACAGTTGCGACCACTTTCCTTCGCGCGATACATGGCAGTGTCGGCATGACGCAAGAGATCATCGGCGTTGTTGGTGACAGATGGCCGATAGGTCGACACACCGATGCTCGCGGAGACGAACACATCTCCCTGGCGGAGTGCTAATGGCTCGTGGAAGGACTCAAGCACGCGGTCAGCGAGCAGCATGGCATCGTTGGGGCCACTCGATCGTGGGTCAAGAACGACAAACTCATCTCCCGCAATGCGGCCCACCACGCAATGGGCCGGCAGAGCCAAGCGCAAGCGTTCTGCCACAGCCATGAGCACGTCGTCGCCAGCTGCGTGCCCAAGACTGTCGTTGATGTTCTTGAAGCGGTCAACGTCAATGAAAAGCACGGAGGGCTGGCGACCATCACGCCAGGCAGTACGGAGGGCTGTGTCAACGTGCTCGATCATGAGACTTCGATTCGGAAGCCCTGTCAGGGCATCTGTCTGTGCACTGGTAATCAATCGTTGTTGAAGGGCTGCGTTTGATCGCACAGCCAACACAACTCGCAGTAGCACTGCACCTGACAAGACCAGAATTGCTACCGAACGCACAACGCGATCTCGCGTGTCTTGCGCATCGGTGAGCGCAAAGACGGCGATTGGCACCACGAGACCAGCGGTGACGATGACGAGACGCCAAGCCAGCGGCTGTGCGGATCGAAATGGGCCCTGCGCGACGAGGTTGCCAACGGATGGATGCAGCAGCGTGGCAGAAGCCGCGAAAAGAGCAAATACGTAAGGTGCGTTACGAAGTGCCGGCTCGATATCTCCGAGCTCTGCGTCATGTATCGCCCAAAGCACATCACCAGCGAGCGATGCGAAGATGGCGCTTGTAGCAAGCCACACCACAGGGCCATTCTCGGTATCGCCGAACAGCAATGTCGCAAGCACGAGGAGAACAATCACTCCGAATGACAACGAGATACCGCGCAAGGTGACCGTACCTGCACCATCAGCGGAGTTGTCAATGAGCGGTCGGATAAGGACGATCCAGCAGACGAGCCACGCTCCAAGTGCGATGATCGAGGAATCTGCAAGGACGCCAAGTGGCTCTCGCCCAATCCGACGTTGGGCAATGACGAGCAACCCACCGACGAGGATGACTTGCACTGCGAGTCCGAGCAGCTCTGCGGCGAAATGGGCGCCCGTGCTGAGCTCCGGGGCTGCGAGGAACTGTGAAACTGCAGACAGGATGGCGATGACGAGCAAACCGCCCCATATCCGTCTGTCACTTCGGTTGGACCGAGCCGACACCACTGCAGACGCAACAAGAAAGAGAGCGCCAACTGCGTACAGCATCGTGCCCCACGTCTCAGAGGGCAGCAGAACGTGCGCGATTGCGAACACCACACCAATGGCAACGGCGCCGCGGGAAACACGTTCGTTGAGGCGATCGGTCATGCCAGACTCACCGCCAATACCGTACAGAGTCCACGATTTGTTCGCTGATATTCGCTACGTTTGAACTGGGCGGAGGTCCATTAGTCGGCGGAAACGCCGGCACGAGGAGCTCCATGTTCATTACACGGCATACGCGTCTTGGTGACGTCGAGCTACGAGACCGTTTGTGGGTTCTGTATCGCCGTGCCTACGCCAACAATCCGTTGCATCCGTTCACTGAGCTCGTGAATCGCTCCGAGTTTGACGACTGCCTTCTAAATTCCACTAATCGCGTATGGGTGGTGTGGGAGGAGGATCGGCCGATGGTGATGACGTTGATTTCTACCGACATCACGTCAACTCGCTGGCTGAATCCTGATTACTTTCGAACGCATTTCGCAGAGAGAATGCGTAAAGGCCTGGTGCATTACGTGATGTGGGTGGTGGTTGACCCCGATGTCGAATTGCGCGGCGCGAACATCGCCTTGGCAAAGGAAGCGTTGGCAGCCGAAGCGCAAGATGGTGCGCTACTGGTCTTCGACCTCCCAGAGACACACCAGCCGAACGATGCAGGCGGAGCTGCAGCACTCATGCTGCGGATGGCGCGCATGGTAGGGGAGGCTGACTTGCTGCCCCTTTCGTCGCAGCGATTCTTTGCGCTTGATTTTGCGCCAAATCAGCGAGGTCAGGGCGACGTCACCGCGGATAACCTAAAGGAGGCCATGGGCACCCCCGCGACATGAGCGTCGCTTCAACCGCTACGACGGTGGTCGTTCCAGGGACTCACCTCATGGCTGCGTTGCTGGGTGAACGTGACGAGTTGTTGCGTCGGGTCGAGCAAGCGTTTCCGCATACCGACATTGTTGTGCGTGGAAATGAAATCACTGCGTCAGGCGTCGATGCAGAACTGGTCGGGAAGTTATTTGAGGAGCTCTCAGAATTGCTCCAGCGTGGTGAGCATGTTGACCAGCTGGTACTCGCACGGTCCATTGACATGATTCGCAGCCACGTGAGCCCAACCAACGTGCTTACCGCCGACATCGTCAAGGTTGGCCAAAGCAAGCCAGTGCGCGCAAAAACTGCGGGTCAGCGACGTTACGTGGATGCAATCGCCGAGCACGTTATTACATTCGCCCTCGGTCCGGCAGGAACCGGAAAGAGTTGGCTGGCGGTAGCCATGGCCGTCCAGGCTCTCCATGCAAAGTCGGTGAACCGCATCATCCTCACACGTCCAGCCGTCGAGGCCGGCGAACGGTTGGGTTTCTTGCCAGGCGATCTCATGGCGAAGATCGATCCATACCTTCGACCGCTGTATGACGCCCTGCACGACATGGTGGGCGCTGAACATGCCCAGAAGTATCTCGAGCGGGGAGTAGTGGAAGTAGCACCTCTCGCTTTCATGCGTGGGCGTACTTTGAACAACAGTTTCATCATTCTTGACGAGGCGCAGAACACCACGCCAGAACAGATGAAGATGTTCCTCACGCGTATCGGATTCGGCTCCAAGGTGGTCATTACAGGTGACACCACACAGGTCGATGTGCCAGATGGTCGAAGCGGGTTGGCTGGGCTCGAGCGAGTCTTAACAGGAATTGACGGTCTTACGTTCGTTCACCTTGACTACGGCGACGTCGTCCGTCACAGAATTGTCGCGGACATTGTCGCGGCATACGAGCGTTCCGGTGAGAAGGCTGGCGCACGTCTTCGCGCCAGCAAACACCGTGATTAATCGCCCACGCTCAAGTGCACCGCGCCGTACTGGAGGCGACGGTCACGTTGAAGTGTTCGTGTCCAACGAACAAACAGATGTTGTTCTCGATGAACGACGTTGGCAACAGCTCGCACTCGGTGTTCTGCGTAAGGAGGGCGTGCGAGGGCAAGCAGAGATGGCGCTGCTTTTTGTGTCTCGCGAGTCCATCGCAGAGATGAACCGCATTCACATGGATAGCGACTCTCCAACCGACGTGTTGGCGTTTCCCATCGACATGATCGATAACTCTCGGGCAGCGGGGCCTACGGCACGTTCGTCAACACCCGTTTTGCTGCGTGCTGATGTTGGAGAACAGCCATTACTGATTGGAGATGTAGTGGTATGTCCGAGTGTCGCAAGCGACCAAGCCGCAGGGCATGCTGGAACGCTTGATGATGAAATCGCTCTCCTGGTGACGCACGGAATCTTGCACGTGCTGGGCTACGACCACGACAACGAGCACAATGCGGCTCGCATGCGCGAGCGCGAACGACAGTTGCTTGAAGAGGTGCACTGGAATGGCCCGGCCCCAATGGTGTTTTCGCAAGGATATTGACCGTGACACCAGCACTGTTTGCAGCGACATTCTCATCAACGGATGGATGGATCCTGATCTCGATTGGTGTGTTGCTGGTCATTCTCACGCTCTTAGCGCTTGCAGAAATGTCGCTTTCCCGCATTACGAAGGAGAAGGCCGAAGCTTTACAGGCCGATGGTCACCGTCGAGGAGCATTGCTCGTGCGTTTGGCGAGTGACCCAACTCGATGGGTAAATCCCTTGCTCTTGACCGTCAACATTCTGCAGACGATTCAAGCAACGCTGACGGGCGTCGTTTCGAACCGAATCTTCGGTGCGCCGGGTGTGGTAATCGGAGTATTGCTGAACGTTTTATTGTTCTTCGTGCTGGCCGAGGCGGTTCCAAAGACTTATGCAGTGTTGTATTCGGTACGCGGAGCCACAATGACGGCACCGATCGTTTCGGCATTAACTGCGTTCTGGCCGCTTCGACTTGTTTCCAACGCTCTCATACGCGTTACGAACCTCATCGTCAAGGGAAAGGGTCTGGATCAAGGTCCGTTTATCAGTGAGTCTGAGTTCCTCGGGATTGTTGAGGCGGCCGCGAAGGACTCGGTGATTGAGGCGGAAGAAAAGCAGATGATCAGATCGGTGATCGAGTTCGGGGACACGGTGGTGCGTGAAATCATGCGTCCGCGCGGTGAAGTGGTGACCGTACAAGACACGGCAACGGTCACCCAAGCGCTGGAAATCGCTTTAGAGCATCAATTCAGTCGCATGCCCGTGATTCGCACCGATGATGACGACATCGTGGATGCTTCCGGCGTGGTCAACACCAAGGATCTGGTTCGTCTTGAGCGTTCAGGCCGAGGTACGGAGCTAGTCGGCTCGGTGATGCGTGAAGCTCACATCGTTCCAGAAGGCAAGATGGTGGCCGAGCTCATGCGGGAGATGCAACGTTCTCAGTTTCACCTCTCCATCGTTGCCGATGAATACGGGGCCTTCAGTGGCATCGTCACATTGGAAGACTGCTTGGAGGAACTGGTCGGAGAAATCGGGGACGAGCACGACGACGCCGACACACGTTTTCGCCCACAACCAAGCGGAGTTGTTCTCATTGAGGGTGCTGTCAGTCTCGACGATGTGAATTCTCATCTTGGCACCGGTATCCAGCATGACGAATACGACACGATTGGCGGCTATCTCTTCGGCATGATTGGTCGACTGCCGCGAATTGGTGATGGTGTTGATGAGCAGGGCTTTCGCCTGTGCGTGGAAGAACTCGATGGGCGACGTATTGCACTCGTTCGATACGTTCCAACGGAGAAGCTGGCAGAGACCAACGACTAGGGTTCCTCGCATGGAACTTAGTTTGAAGGGCAAGGTTGCACTCGTTACGGGTGCTTCCCGCGGTATCGGTAAAGCCATCGCATCTCACTTCGCCGCTGCTGGGGCCAAGGTGATGATCACGTCAAGAAAAGAAGATGCGCTCCGTATGGCGGCGGGGGAGATGACTGGTGAAGTCGAGATCTTTGCTGCGAACGCAGGTGACGTTGCAGCAGGTAATGCGTGCGTGCATGCGACACTGGAACGATTTGGGGCCTTGGACATCCTCGTCAACAACGCTGCAACAAACCCCTACATGGGACCGACGCTTGGTATCGATGAGTCGCGCTACGACAAGACATTCCAAGTCAACCTGCGCGGACCCCTGTTCTGGTGCAAAGCAGCGTGGGATGCCCACCTCAAGGATCACCCCGGTGTCATCATCAATGTGGCATCAGTGGGCGGTTTGCGCGCAGAAGGTCATCTTGGGGTGTACAACCTCACAAAGGCAGCACTCATCCACATGACACGACAGCTGGCTGGTGAGCTCGGGCCAACCCGTGTCGTCGGCATCGCACCCGGACTCGTGAAGACGGACTTTGCGGCCGTACTGGTTGAGAACTTCGGCGAGCGGCTCGCAGCACAGTTGCCGACGAGACGGCTTGGCGAACCCAGTGACATCGCCAATCTGGCACTCTTCCTCGCGTCTGACAAAGCCAGTTGGATTACAGGCGAGACCTACGTGATTGACGGCGGTGCCGGCGTGCGGAGCGGAGCAATTTAGCGATCTGAATACATGTGGCCGTAGCGGAGAAGCGCAGTTGCGCTGAACGCAAGGACCACGAGCAAGAGTGTTCCGGACACAAGATACGTCGCGCGTAGGCCAAAGTTGAAGGCAATTTGCCCGCCTATTGCGGCACCGATAGCGGTGCTGCCGGTACCGACGAATCGATACACGCTGTTCACCCGTCCAAAGAGATCCGGTGGAATCAAGCGCTGCCGCAAACTCACCGTCAGCACGTTCCAGGTAGTACCAAACACCGACATCAGTGTGCCGGCAAATACCACCACGATGATGTTCGGATACAGACCTG
>Ga0208482_1000624_pt1 | contig 10711 bp, 8 predicted proteins | sample LakMenEpi26Sep10_FD_150737 | JGI IMG/M metagenome (GOLD analysis project Ga0208482, IMG submission 150737) | Freshwater microbial communities from Lake Mendota, WI - 26SEP2010 deep hole epilimnion (SPAdes) | ecosystem: Environmental > Aquatic > Freshwater > Lake > Epilimnion/Euphotic zone ... | reverse complement strand
GTTACGTTCCTGAGCGGTGCTCAGGCCGGACGGTCGTGCCCCTGAGCGGTGCTCAGGCCGGACGGTCGTGCCCCTCAGCGGTGCTCAGGCCGCAGGATCGAGCCCCCAAGCGGTTCGTCGGCGTGCCGGACCGACCCTTGCCGTGGCGAGATGAATTGTTGACCAAAGTAGTTGCATTTCGCCGCCGGCGGGCCTACTCTAATCCCGACCAAATCAGTCGGCATTTCAGATGTCGCATGTCCCAAAGGAAGTACGGAACTCATGACCACCACATTGGCCACTCCTACGCAACGGCAGCCGTTGATCGTTGGGATCGGGTTATCAGTAGCACTCATTGTCGCTGTTGCGGTGACGCAAGGGGCTTCGAAGGCCAGTCTGGCTGGAGTCGGGGTTGCCTTGGGAGTTGCACTGTTTCACTCCCGATTCGGGTTCACCTCCGCATGGCGTCAACTGGTGTCAGTCGGTCAGGGTCGTGCTCTGCAGGCGCACATGCTGATGTTGGCCGTTGCGCTCATCGGTTTCAGTGTGATCATCTCCAACGGCAAGGGTTTCTTTGGTACGACGACTGGCGGCTTCGTTGCACCAATCACATTGGCGCTCTTCGTGGGGGCATTTCTCTTTGGCGTCGGTATGCAACTGGGCGGTTCGTGCGCATCAGGCACATTGTTTGCTACGGGGTCTGGGCAGCTCGGGGTGTTGATCACGCTCGTGGGTTTCATTGGTGGTTCGGGACTTGGTGTCGCTGGCTTTGATTTCTGGAACGGTGACGGACCTGGCGCAGTGAAAATCGCCGACCCCTTTTCCTTTACTGCCCGCTTCGGCACGCTTGGCGGCACCGTGATTGTCTTGTTGCTGATCGGCCTTGTCGCACTCGTGGCTGAACTCATCATCCGACGACGACGTCCTCCGCGCATCGAGGCGGTTCCAGCTGCAACCGGATTCGCGCGGGTACTTCGTGGATCATGGCCGCTGTGGGTCGGAGCAATCGCACTCGCAGTGCTGAACATCGGAGTGCTGCTCGTGACCGGACGTCCATGGGGGGTGACTTCCGCATTCCGTTTGTGGGCGTCGAAGATTCTCGATGGAGTCGGAGTGGATGTTGGTTCGTGGACGTTCTGGGTTGATCGTCCCGGTTTGCAGGAGCCTCTCTTTGCCGACAACACCTCGGTATCAAATTTCGGCATCATCGTGGGGGCGCTCGCCGCGTCAGCCGCAGCTGGTCAATTCGCGTTAGTGCGCAAGGTGCCCGCACGATCGATAGCGGCGGGTCTGCTTGGCGGACTATTGATGGGATATGGCGCCACGTTTGCCGCAGGTTGCAACATTGGTGCGTACTTTTCGGGAATCGCCTCGGGCAGCGCGCACGGCTGGATCTGGGCAGTCTTCGCCTTGCTCGGTACCTGGGTTGGCTTGAAGCTTCGGCCCGTGTTTGGCTTGGCGGTGCCGAAGCCATCTGACTCTTCCTGCTGATGTTCGGGCTCGTAGCGACCGACGAGTGAACACGCCGTAGCGTCGCTGCAGCGTGCAACTCTCCGACATCGACTACGAGCTTCCTGAACGGCTGATTGCTCAAACGCCGATCGAGCCGCGTGATTCTGCGCGACTGCTGGTCGATAGAGGTGCGGCGACTCCGCTCGACGCGACGGTGCGCGACCTGACGCAGTTCTTGCGTGATGGAGATGTGCTCGTCGTGAACGACACCAAGGTGGTGCCGGCCCGACTGCACCTTGCTCGCTCGACCGGCGGGGCAGTGGAGGTGCTGCTCCTCGAGCCGCTCGATGACACGCATCGCGACTGGGAGGCTCTCATCCGTCCAGGGCGCAAAATGAAACCCGGCGAGGTGCTGTACGCGACCGACAACTCCGAAGCACTTACCGTGTTGGGTCGCGGCACCAAAGGAGACACGTTTCGCGTCTCGTTCGTGCACGACGACCCCGCATCGCTCATTGCTCGTCTCGGTGAGATGCCGTTGCCGCCGTACATCACGCAGCGACTCGACGACTCGACTCGTTATCAAACCGTCTACGCGCGCGAAGCGAAGTCGGCAGCCGCGCCAACTGCGGGGCTGCATTTCACGCCCGAGTTGCTCGCGGCTGTGCGAGCGATGGGGGTGCCGATTGCGAACGTCGAACTCGTTGTGGGTCTCGACACCTTTGCGCCCGTCACCGTCGACGACCCGCGCGATCACGTGATCCACACCGAGTCGTATCACGTGCCGCACGAAACGCTCAACGCCGTGCAGTCGGCCAAGCGGGTCGTTGCTGTCGGGACCACCGCCACACGCGCACTCGAGTCGGTCGGTGCGACCGGGCAGACCTCGGGTCGAACCAACCTCTTCATCACACCAGGCTTCGAATTCAGGCATGTTGATGTCTTGATGACGAACTTTCACATGCCGAGAACCACACTGCTTCTGATGATCAGCGCATTCGTCGGTGATCGCTGGCGGCGCCTCTATGAGCACGCAGTGAAGGAGCAATACCGGTTCTTGTCGTTCGGCGACGCAATGTTGCTCGATCGTCACGCGCAATAGCGCGCTGGATGACGGCATAGCCGCCATCAAGCGACGGTGCGAATAGCCTGACCACGATGTTTCGCGCTGTCGCCGACGTGAGCGCGACAGATGGTGCAGCGCGCGCCGGCATTGTCACACTTGCACGCGGCACGTATACGACACCTACCTTCATGCCCGTTGGCACTCGTGGAGCAGTGAAGTACTTGAGCGCCACGGACTATGAGCAACTCGGTGCGCAGATCGTGCTCGGAAACACCTACCACCTCATGCTTCGCCCAGGTTCGGAGATGATCGCGCGAATGGGGGGACTTGCATCATTCGCAGGTTGGCGCGGTCTCACCCTCACCGACTCTGGCGGCTATCAGATCTTCTCACTCGAGCCCGATGTCGACGATGAAGGAGTGACGTTCGCGTCGACGTACGACGGGTCGAAACATCGACTGACTCCGGAGACCGCAGTGGTCACGCAAGAGCAACTCGGAGCCGACATCCAGATGGCACTCGATGTGTGTCCACCACTGCCATCCACTGAACATGTCGTACGTGAGGCGATGCGTCGCACCAGTCTGTGGGCGCGACGCGCGCGCATGGCTCATCAGCGAGTGGATCAATCGCTCTTTGGCATCGTGCAAGGTGGTATCAACGAACATCTTCGCCGCGAAAGTGCGCGCGACATCGTGAGCGTCGGCTTCGACGGATACGGCATCGGTGGATTATCGGTGGGCGAGACTCGCGAAGAGATGCTTCCGGCGCTCGCTGCGGCGCTTGAGGAGTTGCCTATAGATCAGCCGCGCTACTTGATGGGGGTCGGGGATCCCGCATCGATGATTGAAGCAATCGGCCTGGGCGTCGATCAGTTCGACTGCGTCCTGCAGACACGGCTTGGGCGACATGGCACCGCGCTCACGAGTAGGGGGCGGCTGAATGTGAAGCGTGCAGAATTCGCCGAGAGCGACGAGCCACTTGATGCAGCGTGTCAGTGCATGGTCTGCCGGTCGCACACACGCGGATACTTGCGCCACCTCTTCCAAGTCGGCGAACCCACCGCATCGCGGCTCGTATCACTGCACAATCTCGCGTGGACACTTGATCTCATGGCTCGAGCGCGAAGTGCCATTATTGGCGGCACATTCCCGCAGCTGAGGCGCGAGGTGCTTGAGGTGTGGGGGTAGCGTAATTCCTTATGTTCAGCCTCCTTCTCGCCGAAGAAACCACCACGACCACCTCAACCGGGGGCGGAATCCTCGGACTGTTGCCGCTCATCCTCATCTTCGTAGTCATGTACTTCCTGCTGCTGCGCCCGCAGCGCAAGCGTCAGAAAGAGGCTGCGGCATTGCAGGCCGCCGTGCAAGTGAACGATTCCGTGTTGTTGACGAATGGCATCATCGGCGTGGTCACCGGCATCGAAGATCGCTACCTGTGGGTGGAAGTCGCTGAGGGCGTGCAGGTGCAAGTGATGAAGGGTTCAGTCGGCAGCCGAGTCAACATGGACGGCAGCCCGATTGTCGTGCCGAAGCCTGAGAAGAAGTCGAAGAAGGCCGACAAGCAGTCGGACGCCGACAAGGACAAGAAGTAGCAGCCGAACCAGTCACCTGGTTCCCGCATCTCACTCGTTTCATGAATCGCAGACTGCTCGCCTCGCTGATCGGCATCGTCGCCGTTGCGGTGGCGGCGATTGGCACCACGATTGGCACCGGAAACTCGCCGTCGCTTGGTCTTGACTTGCAGGGTGGTGCCTCAATCACGTTGCAGCCGGAGGGCTCGTACGATGCGGCAGCGCTTGAAGTAGCGGTGGAAATCATCCGCTCGCGCGTTGACTCGATCGGCGTTGCTGAACCAGAGATTATTCGTCAAGGCGACACGGTCGTCGTGAATCTTCCGGGTGTGCGAGACCAGCAGCGCGCACTCGACATCGTCGGCCGCACTGGTGACCTGCAGTTGCGCCCCGTTCTGCAAGTTGGAACGATCGATCCGAACGCCATTGAAGGTGCAACGACCACGACGGTTCCGAGTGAAACCACCGACCCAACTGAGACATCCGTTCCAGCAGAAGGCGGTCCGGGTGAATCGCGTGGTGCACGCCCAGCGACTGACACCACGATTCCAAGCGACACCACCGTCGCACCAGACACTGCCGTGTCTTCTGACTCCAACCAGTCGACGGAGACCACCGTCGTCGCGCCGGAGGCAATCGCCGAGGGCAGTGACGGCACGGCTGAGGCGGTGACCACCGCCGCTCCGGTCGCCGAGCCGCCTCCTGGATCGGAAGTGATTCCTGGCCGTGACGGTCTGGCGTATCTGCTCGGACCCGTCGCAGCCACCGGTCTCGTCTTCGAGAACACCGCTTCCGCGACGATTCAAGGTTCGTCGTGGTCTGTCGTCGTCCAGTTGCGTCGCGGTGCCGAAGGTGAAGATGTTTGGAACGCGCTCACCTCTCGCTGTTTCGCCCGCGATAACACCTGCCCGACTGCCCAGGTGGCAATCGTGCTCGACGGTGAAGTGCTCTCCGCCCCGGTCGTGCAAGAAGCGGTCTTTACCGGCGGTGAAGTGCAGATCACTGGTGACTTCACCGAGGCTGAGGCGCGCGACTTGGCGAAGGTGCTCGAGTTCGGTGCGGTGCCCGTCAAATTCGCTATCTCGCAAGTACAAACGGTTTCCCCGACACTTGGTGGTGACTCGCTGCGTGCCGCCATCATCTCGGGTCTCGTCGGTCTCGGACTGGTCGCCCTGCTGATGCTGCTCTACTACCGCTTCGTTGCGCTCGTGGTGTTTTTGGGAATCTCGGTATCCATTGCTCTGCAGTTCTCGCTCATCACCTACCTCTCCAGGACCAACGGGCTGGCACTTTCGCTTTCTGGTATCGCCGGCATCATCGTGTCGATTGGCATCGCCGTCGACTCCTACATCGTGTTCTTTGAGCGTCTGAAGGACGAGCTCACATCGGGTCGCACATTGCGCAACTCGGCTCAGCGCAGTTTCGAGGGTGCCTGGCGCACAGTGTTGGCCGCAGACACGGTGTCGTTCCTCGCTGCTGCCGTGCTCTGGTGGCTGACGGTGGGTTCAGTGCGTGGATTCGCATTCTTCCTAGGCTTGGCAACGCTCGCAGACGTGATCATCGTCTGGTTCTTTACGCGACCAGCGATGTTGCTGCTTGCTCGTAGCAAGTTCATGGAGAATCGTTCGCTGCTCGGTGTGAAAGCCAAGGCAAAGGCGGTGACTTCGTGAACGTTCTTGCAGGGTTTGGTCGTCTCTATCGCGGTGAGACGACGGTCGACTACTACGGCAAGCGTCGTGCCGCGTTCGTTGTCTCCGGTTCGTTCATGGTCGCCACGATCATTGCGCTGGTTGTCGGTGGCCTCAACCTCGGTATCGACTTCAAAGGAGGCGTGGCTTGGGAGGCCCCTGCATCGGCAACCTTCCGCGAGGACGACGTCCGCGAGGTTCTGGAAGCCAACGGCATCGAGACAGCGAACGCAAAGATCCAAGTTCTCGCTGGCACCGAGGGGGAGCGCATTCGCGTGCAGGTTGGTGACCAGCCAGACGACGTGCGCAGGACCGTGCAAGAAGCGATCGCTGCCAAGGCGGGTGTCGACACGGAAGAAGTAAGCGTTGCGGCCGTCAGCTCGTCGTGGGGTCGCAGCATCACCGAGAAAGCGATTCGTGCACTTCTTGTGTTCTTTGTGATTGTGTCGCTCTATATCGCGTGGCGCTTTGAATGGAAGATGGCTATTGCTGCGATTGCGGCGATGGCACACGACGTGCTCATCTCGGTCGGGATCTACGCAATTCTGCGTTTCGAAGTGACACCAGCGACAGTCGTCGCCTTCCTGACGATTCTCGGCTACTCCCTCTACGACACCGTCGTGGTGTTCGACCGAGTTCGCGAGAACATTGATCGGTTCGCATCGTCGCGAATCTCCATGGGCAACATCGTCAATGTCTCAAGCAACCAGGTGCTCGCTCGCTCGCTCAACACGACCCTGTCGTCGGCCCTGCCGGTCATCTCGCTCCTCGTCGTTGGTTCGGTGATCATGGGCGCGACCAGCTTGCAAGAGTTCGCCATCGCACTTCTTGTCGGAATGATCACGGGCACCTATTCGTCGATCTTCGTCGCGACTCCGTTGTATGCCGTGCTGAAGAACCGTGAGCCGAAGTACGCCGCGGTGGCCAACCAGATCGCGAAAGGTGCCGAGATGGCAGCGCTGTTCGAGCACTCGACGACTCGCGCCGCACAGAAGGCTGCTGCAGGTGAGGCCGTTGCCTCACGTGAGTCTCAAGTGTTGCGAAACACGGCCAGCAACGTGCTGACGCATCCGCCGCGACCCCGCAAACGCCGCCGCCGCTAGTTCGTAGACTTTTTCTATGGCAACCGGTTCCCGGGTGCTGCCGTGGCGGCGCCAGCAGTCCACCACCGCGCAAGAAGTCGCGCCGTTGCTCGCCACCTACAAGAGCCGCCATCCGAAGGGCTCACTCACCAACATCAACCGTGCCTACGACACGGCGCGTGAGGCGCACCGACACCAGACGCGAACGACCGGCGAGGCGTACATCTCGCATCCGCTGGCGGTCGCGCGCGTGGTTGCCGAGATTGGACTCGATGAAGCCTCAATCGTTGCAGCCTTGCTGCACGATGCCGTCGAAGACACCGAACTGACGCTCGATGACATCACCCAGGCCTTCGGTGGGGAAGTGGCGTCAATCGTTGACGGCGTCACGAAGCTCGATCGTTTGCAGTTCGACTCCCGCGAGGCGCAACAGGCCGCAACCATGCGCAAGATGTTGGTGGCGATGGCGCGCGACTTGCGCGTGCTCATCATCAAGTTGTCCGACCGTTTGCACAACATGCGCACGCTTGCATCCAGCCCAACAGAGAAACAGCAGCGAGTAGCACAAGAGACCCTCGACATCTATGCGCCGCTGGCGCATCGTCTGGGAATGCAAGAGATCAAACAGCAATTGGAAGACCTCGCGTTTGCGGCTCTCTACCCGAAGCGTTACGCCGAAGTTGAGCATCTGGTGAGCACTCGGGCTCCGGAGCGCAACGTGTATCTCGCTCGAGTACTTGGCCAAGTTGAGAAGCTGCTTGAGTCGGTGAAAATCAAGGCCGAACTCACCTCGCGTGGCAAACACCTCTGGAGCATTTACGAAAAGATGGTGCAAAAAGGTCGCGAGTTCGACGACATCTACGACCTCATGGCAATCCGCATCGTCGTGGAGAACGTGCGCGACTGCTACGGAGCGCTCGGCGTTATCCACGGTCACTGGAAGCCAGTGGTCGGGCGCTTCAAGGACTACATCGCAATGCCGAAGTTCAACCTCTACCAGTCGTTGCACACCACCGTGGTGGGGCCCGACGGCAAGACCATCGAAGTGCAGATTCGTTCGCGCGAGATGCACCACCGTGCGGAGTGGGGCGTGGCATCGCACTGGGCGTACAAAGACTCAGCGAGCCCCCAAGAAGTGGAGTGGCTCAACCGCATCATCGAATGGCAGGGCGAGGTCAGCGACCCAGGGCAGTTCCTTGAAGGTTTGAAGACCGATCTTGAGCAAGACGAGTTGTTCGTCTTTACGCCGAAGGGTCGTGTTATTTCGCTTCCGCTTAAATCGACGCCTGTTGATTTTGCGTATGCCGTGCACACGGAAATTGGCCACTCCTGCGTCGGTGCGCGAGTGAACGGACGACTCGTCTCACTCGACCACCAGCTCGTCTCGGGTGACACCTGTGAAGTGCTGACATCAAAGGCAGAAGGGACCGGTCCGTCGCAGGGATGGATGGATTTCGTCGCATCGAACAAGGCGAAGAACAAGATCAAGCAGTGGTGGACGCGCGAGCACCTCGAAGACATGGTTGACGAAGGGCACGACGAATTCGTCGAGGAGCTCCGTCGCGCTGGGCTTTCGATGCGCCGAGTTGAGGCATCACCCGAGTTGGCAAAAGAAATCGCCTCCCTGGGTTTTGCCGACTTGAACGGTCTCCTTGCGGCAATCGGTCAGAAGAAGGTTGCGGTGCGACCACTCGTTGCCCGCGTGGCGGAGATGTTGCGGTCGCCGGACGCATCCGACGAGGTGCCGGCGCTGCCCACCATGCGCCCCCGCAGTGCTGCAACGAAGTCAAAGAATGCGGTGTTTGTCGAAGGACTCGACGATGTGCTCGTTCGACTTTCCAAGTGCTGCACTCCTGTGCCTGGTGACGAGATCATGGGCTTCATCACGCGGGGTCGCGGCGTTACGGTGCACCGCGTCGACTGTGCAAATGCAATCTCGCTCACGACTGACCAATCTGCGCGTGTCATCGACGTGGAGTGGGCGAGCCTCGATGCCACGCACACGTTCGTTGCCGCGGTCGAAGTGGTCGCACTTGACCGCACCCGATTGTTGCGTGACGTCGCCAACGCACTCTCGGATCAGCGTGTCAACATCGTGTCGTGCACCACGCACACCGGCAGTGACCGTGTGGCGCGGATGCGTTTTGAGTTCGAATTCTCCGACCCTGGCCACCTCCAGTCGATGCTCACGATGATCAAGAACATCGATGGCGTGTACGACGCGTACCGATTGGTGCCTGGGCAGGGTGACGGCGTGTCGGATGACGATGACATCGCCTCAACGCACCCATCAGCGAATTAGCCTTGATGCGTGCCGACCTTCGCCACTAGTCCCGGCACGCGCGACATCCTCGCCCCGGAAGCCGCTCGATGGCGGGCGTTCCAACAGTTGTTTGCCGATGTCGTTGAGACGGCGGGCTACGGCCATATCATCCCGCCGATGTTTGAGGACTTGGGCGTGTTCCTCCGGGTGGGTGAGACCACGGAGATTGTCACGAAAGAGATGTATGACTTCGATGACAAGGGTGGGCGTCGCATCGCGCTTCGCCCCGAGCAGACCGCGAGCATCTGTCGCGCGTTCGTCGAGCATCGACCGGTTACACCGTGGAAGGTCTGGTACGCCGGCCCCAACTTCCGCTATGAAAAGCCACAGCAGGGTCGTTATCGGCAATTCGATCAGGTCGGCATTGAGGCACTCGGTGCCGACGACCCGCAACTTGACGCAGAAGTCATTGCGCTAGCGATGGAGTTCTATGGCCGACTCGGCCTTCGTCACGTGACGCTCTCGGTCAATTCGCTCGGTGACTCTGGTGATCGTGATCGCTACGCGGCTGCGCTCCGCACGCACTTCACGGCCCACCTCGACGCGTTGTCACCAGAAAGCCGTGCCACTCTCGAGCGCAATCCGTTGCGTGTGCTCGACTCAAAACGTGCTGAGGATGCGCCACTCATTGCGGCTGCACCGAAGATGGCTGACCACCTGAGTGAGGCGGCTGCGGCTCACTTCGCGAACGTGCAGTCGTCGTTACGGGCGGCGGGAATCGAGTTTGTCGTCAACGATCGGCTTGTGCGCGGTCTCGACTACTACCGTCGCACGACGTTTGAGTTCGTGTCGACGGCACTCGCTGCTGCGCACACCGCAATCGGTGGTGGCGGACGTTACGACGGTCTCGTCGCAGAACTCGGCGGCCCAGAAACCCCTGGTATCGGATTTGCACTCGGGCTCGATCGCACACTTCTGGCTTGCGATGCAGAGGGAGTGTTCGCCGCGCCCGCGTCGCGCGTAGAGGTATTCGTCGTTGACATCACTGGAGGGGATCAAGCGACATCGGTATGTGCGGAGTTGCGTGCCGCCGGCATCGGCGCGGACCGCGCTTATGAAGGCCGTCGCATGAAGGCTCAGATGAAGGCGGCTGACCGCTCAGGTGCGCGACTTGCAGTCATCATTGGTGACGACGAGCTCACCGCGAATACCGCCATCATCCGTACGATGGAGGGTGGTTCGCAGCAATCGGTGCAGCGCGACGGTCTCGTCGCAGGCGTGCGCCAAGCGCTCGGCCGCTCGACACCATGACTTCTTCCGCTTCATTCACCGCGCTGCGCACACACTCGTGCGGGCAACTCAACGCGTCACACGTCGGCACACGGGTTCGACTCGCAGGCTGGGTCGCTCGTCGGCGTGAGCACGGCGACAAACTCGCATTCGTCGATCTGCGTGACTATTCCGGTGTCATGCAGTGCGTCATTGACGACGGGGCTGATGCTCGTAGCGAGTGGGTGGTGCAAATCGAAGGCACCGTCACGGCACGTCCGACTGGCACGGTGAACGCCAACTTGCCGACCGGTGAGGTGGAGCTCACGGATTGCACAC
>Ga0208482_1000621_pt1 | contig 10747 bp, 9 predicted proteins | sample LakMenEpi26Sep10_FD_150737 | JGI IMG/M metagenome (GOLD analysis project Ga0208482, IMG submission 150737) | Freshwater microbial communities from Lake Mendota, WI - 26SEP2010 deep hole epilimnion (SPAdes) | ecosystem: Environmental > Aquatic > Freshwater > Lake > Epilimnion/Euphotic zone ... | reverse complement strand
TTGCCGCAAACGAGAGCGAAGTCGCGCTGTGGAAGCTGGGGGCTGAGCGCATCGACCCGAGCATCGGTCCGCGCGTCACGATCGGATTCTCCGACCCGCACCTCGACACCATTCTTGATGCCACCGCCAAGCGCGCTCCTCTGACGTTCGTCTACAAGGGCGACCAACGAGTGGTGGATACCTACGGCATGTTGGCGCGCAAGGGTTTCTGGTACTTGGTTGGATACGACCATCTGCGCAAGGCCCAGCGAGTGTTTCGTGTCGATCGCATCGAAGGCGACATCAAAGTCGGCAAGCCGAAGTCGTACACCATGCCCAAAGGCCTCAATGTCGCCAAAGCCGTGCCGACTGATCGTCAGATGATGGCGGCTGGCGACTACGAACACCCGACGGCAAAGGTGTGGGTTGATGCCACCCTCGTACGCAACGTGATTCGCGAGTTCGGGCGCGAGGCAGTGGTGCGCGAAAATCCGGATGGCTCAGCGGTCTTCGAGGTTCCGTGCAGCAACAGTTATGCGTTCCGTCTGTGGTTGTTCGCGATGACCGATAAGGCAGTGGTGCTCGAGCCGCAAGAGGTGCGCGACAATGTGGTTCGCTGGCTCGACGAGATTGCGGAGCGCATCTAATGGCAAAGAAACGTTCAGCGACCACAACCGCACCACGCCGTGCAGTCGCGAAGCGCAAGGCAGCTGGGAAGAAGCAGCCTTCCGGAAAGAAGCAGCCTGCCGGGAAGAAGAAACCTGTCGCTGCACGAAAGCCTGCCGCTAAGAAGAAGCCCGCCGTAGCGCGTCGTCGCGGTCCTCGGAGCGCATCCGAGCGCGTTGCGGGCCTGCTTGTCATCCTCCCATGGCTGATGAAGCGCAAGAGAGTGCGACTCAGCACCGTCGCGCAACAGTTTCGCATGAGCGAAGAAGAGTTGGTCGCCGACTTACAGATGGCAGCCGTATGTGGTGTACCGCCCTACACCCCTGATGCGTTGGTTGACGTCTTCATTGACGACGGCTGGGTTGTCGCGGAGATTCCGAAACTGTTCTCCCGCCCTCTGCGTCTCACCAGTGCAGAGATGTATGCGATCATCGCGATGGTGGAGGCTGCGCAACGCCTGCCAGGTGCCGCATCGCGGAGCGCACTAACGGCCGCGGTGGCAAAACTGAAACGTCTGGCCCCAGACCCTGATGAGACCGCAGTAATCATCGACTTGCCGCGAGACCCGCTGCTCGAAGAACTGCAGCAGGCACAGCACGAGTCACTCGAGTTGCGCATTGCGTATTTCAACCCTTCTCGGTCGGAGAAGTCGAATCGAACCATTCGTGTAGGCAAGATCTTCAGCGAACACGGACATTGGTATGTACTCGCCGATGACGAGAAGTCAGGAGCGATGCGCAACTTCCGCGTCGACCGTATTCAGTCGATTGATCGCACGGGCAAGGTGTACGACCAAGCTGATGTCGCGCGTCGTGCGGAAAGCGAAGCGGATCGTGAATGGTTCGGTGACGGACTCGAGACGGTCACCCTGCGTGTGCAAGACGATGCCATGTGGATTGCTGAGGCGTATCCCACGGTGTCACGCACGAAGAATCGTGATGGGTCCATCGACGTGACGTTGCGAATCACCAGCGAGCATTGGCTATCAAGACTGCTTCTGCGAGGTGGCAACAACGTGAGCGTCTTGGCGCCGGCGAAGTACCGAGATCTTGCTGCCTCTGTCGCGGCAACGGTCCGTTCGAAGTACCACTAGCCCTTCACGCACAGCGTCGCTAACCGAGCACAGCGTCGCTAAGCGAGCACAGCATCGCTATCCGAGCACAGCATCGCTATCCGAAATGGGCGGCAAGTTCTCCGTAGGTGCTCACCCGATGAGCATCAAGTAGCGACGGCAGCACCGCTGCAGTGAGGAGTGCGTCGGCAAGGGCATCGTGTGGTCGGTCGGTCGATTTTCCGTAGCGAGCCGCGACGTCTCGCAACTTATGCGACAAGGTTCGTTCTGGGTCGAGACGACGCGACAAGTTCAGCGTGCAGAGTGGCCCTGTCACCTTGAGTGGCACCTCGAGACGCACGGAGTCGGAGCGAAGAAAGCCGAGATCAAACTTCGCATTGTGCGCGGTGAAGACACATCCGTCGATAAGCACGTTCATCATCTCGAGTGCTTCGACCGGATTCATGCCGTGTCGCAGTTGTTTTCTCGTGATGCCATGCACGTGAAACGCGCCGACGTGGCCAAAACCCCATGTGAGACGCTTCAGATACGTCGAAAACTGGTGCTCGACACTGCCGTCTCCGCGCGCGACGACCACGCCAATCTGGAGCACGCGGTCGTGATCGGTGGACAATCCGGTCGTTTCGGTATCGACCACGGCAAATCGCACATCACGAATCGGGGTGGAGGTGGCATAACTCATCATTTGGATTCGATCTGTTGGCTCACGCAGTCACGTTTACTTCACGAAGGATTGCCGGACCGAGACGACTTGCCGTCAAGGGGCCGAGAATCTTGGAGAGTTGATCAAGGTCGGCAGGCTTCTCGGCAACGATGCGAGAAATCTCGACATCACTCAAGACGGCTTCCGGTAATGAAAAGTTCGTACGGGCGATGACATCGCGCACCACGCGGAGACGACGCTTCAGGTCTTTGTCGGCGAGATCACGAGGGTCGGCAGGAGTCGAGAGCCGAGGTAGTGGGGCTGGCGGAGTGTCGAGCGATTGTTGTGAGCGATGCCGAACACTCGGCGGAAGGTCCGTAAAGAATGGGCTCACGGTGGTATTGCGATTATTGCGCCGTCGTGCCCGCGTGATGACGAGGCGGTCGGCGGCGCGTGTGCACGCAACATAGGCGAGTCGGGCTTCTTCGCGGAGTTGTTCGTCGGTACTTGCCGAAGCGTGGGGCAACAGCCCGCGTTCGGCCGCAATGATGACGACCACTGAAAACTCACGGCCTTTTGCCGCATGAAATGTGAGTAGCTCCACGCCGTAGCGCTCGGGCGTGCTGTGGCTGGCACGGAGAAATGCTGCAGCGCTGCGACCGTCTACGACGCTCTGCGTGCTACTGCGCAGGTAGGCCTGAAGTTGTTCGGCGACGATACGTTCGTCTTCATCCGACGATTCGACGATGACATCTGCAGCCCACACCGTGAGGTCGTGTCTCGTACGGCATTCGGCAACCTCATCGATGGCGTTGGCGCGCATCGTGCTGGCACGTCGTGATGCGACAGGGACTCCTGCAGCGGTGAGCGATGTCTTGATTGGTTCGAGCAACTGGTGTGTTCGTGCAAGCACGGCAATAGAGGGAGCAGTGCCGGTGTGGAGTTGTTGCTCCACGATTCTTCGTACGACTGCAGTCTCATCAATGTCGTCATCAACTTCGATGAATTCGACAGGAAGGCCGCTAGTGCGACGCGACTGCAGTGCATGTGCACTTTGGTCGACGGTGGCGAAGCGAGAGACCACATGCTGTGCAACTTCGAGCACTTCCGGCGTGCAGCGGTAGTTGCTCGGAAGTGCGAGCACCGTCGGATGTTTCAGCGCGTCAGGAAGGCTTCGGAACAACGCAGGGTCGGCACCATTCCACCCATAGATGGCCTGTAGGGGGTCTCCGACGATGAAGACGTCTTCGCGGTCGCCGCGAAGTGCTTCAAAGAACAAGTACTGCAGAGGGTTCATGTCTTGGGCCTCGTCGACGAACAGATGTCTGAAGCGGAATCGTGTCGCATGTGCGAAGTCGACGCGCTCATGGAGTGAACGAGTCGCCAACTTGATGAGATCGTCGAGGTCGGCGAGACCTCGCTTGACCTTGAGCCGCTCGTATGCCTCGAACGCGACTGCCACCCTCTGCGGATCGATTGAAACGGATCGGTTGAGCCGTTTCACCTCGTGCTCGTAGCGATCAGGGCTGATGGTTCTGGCGTGCGCCCAGTCAATTTCGGTGAGCACGGCCTGCGCATTGCGACCAAGAGCGTTCTCACCGACGGCCTGGTTGAGCAGAGAAACTCGGTTACCGACGATGTTGGGAACGACGGCAGCAGTGTCGCTCGCCCTGCGGCGCAGCAGGGCCAGCGCTACTGCGTGAAACGTGCCGATGGTTGGTTGGTCGACGTCACCTGGGCGGTCATGTCGAGTTACCCCGAGTGTGCGTAGGCGTCGACGCATCTCCGCCGCTGCCTCGCGTGTGAAGGTGATTGCCAGCACGCGTGATGGATCGGCATCACCCTTGGCGATTCTCCAGGCGATTCGATGAGTCAGTACCCGTGTCTTGCCTGAACCAGCACCGGCATGCACGATGGTGGCCGTCGGAGCGCATGTGACGGCTCGTCGCTGATCATCGTCGAGGTCGCTGAGCAGCGCATCTTCGTTCACGGCTGGCAGGCTACGACAGCGGTGTGCCGGGATGCACTAGGCGACGCTGGAGAGTGATGCGCCATCGGCTGCGCGTACGCGAATGCCACCACTTTCGGAAATGAGCGGTGCCGACAGGTCGACGTCATCTTCGGTGAGTACGACGATGCAGCCGCCGAATCCTCCGCCTGTCATTCGCACACCGTGCACGCCTGGCACTCGTGAATAGGCGTCAACCGCGTCATCCATCAATTTCGTGGAAGTCTCGAAGTCTCGGCTCAGGCTGAAGTGACTTGCGTACATGAGTCGTCCGGCTTCTCTTGCGTCGCCTGCGGTGAGGGCTACAGCGAAGTCACGCACGCGTTGGTTTTCTGTTACCACGTGACGGGCACGTGAGCGAATGAGCGGGTCCGTAATCGTCGCGACAATATCGTCGTCAGCAAGCCGCAGCGGACCGACCTGCACTTCGGCGGCCGCGCACTGCGCAACACGAGACGGATACTCGCTGCCGTCGAGGGTGCGTGAGGAAATCTCCACCACCCATACGGCGAGTGAATCCGGGAGGCGAATCGGGGTTACTTCAAGCGTGTGGCAGTTGATCAGTAATGCATGATCGCGTACGCCAGCCACCGAAGTGAGTTGATCCATGATTCCGCACGGCACGCTCGTGGCGAGGTGCTCGGCGCGACGGCACACGGCGGCGATCGTCGATGTATCCGCATCGATACCAAATGCAAGGGCGGCCGCCACCTCGAGGGCTGCGCTTGACGAGAGTCCGCCACCGATTGGCACCTCGGTAGAGACGTGGCCAGTGAATCCACGGGGAGTCATGCCGCGCTCGAGCATCGCTGCTGCGACACCAGCGACATAACGCCCCCAGGACGGTGTCACCAGCTCGGGTGATGCGATGGGCAGCGAGAAGGTGACGACGCCGTCAAAGTCATCGCTGGTGAGCGAGACCTTTGAGTTGTCGCTTGGGGCCTTGCCCACTGCATCAGCGATGGAACCATCGAACACGATGGTGGTCGCACGATCGATGGCCATTGGGAGCACCAGACCACCCGTGTAGTCGGTGTGATCACCGATGAGATTGACGCGACCAGGCGCGCGCGCGACCCGCGGCACGGCGAAACGCTACCGTGAAAGCATGCCGAGTGCAGTAGTGAACAAGTGGGAAACCCTCCCGATCGAAATCGAATACGACACGTTCGGCAAGCGAGACAATCCCGCATTGCTGTTGATTATGGGGTTCGGCGCACAGATGGTGGCGTGGGACGTCGAGTTCGTTCAGATGCTGGCCGATCGTGGTCTCTTCGTCATACGTTTCGACAATCGTGACTGTGGGCTTTCGACGAAGCTCAACGGAGTCGAGGTGGATACCGACAAGGTGATTGCTGCGTCACTACTTGAGCAGCCGATTCCACCGGTGCCGTACACGCTGAGCGACATGGCCAATGATGCGCGGGGGCTGCTTGATCACCTCAACATTGAGAAAGCCCACATCATGGGTGCGTCCATGGGCGGGATGATTGCGCAGGTGTTCGCCATCGAGCACCCGAGTCGCACCGCGTCGCTCATCTCGGTGATGTCCATGCCTGGCGAGCCAGAGACCATGCAGTCGACCCCAGAAGCAATGACCGCTCTGATGTCCATTCCTCCGTCGGATCGAGCCGGCTTCATCGAGCACTCGCTTGCGTACCAGGCCTTCCAGTCAAAGAAGTATCGCAGTGACGATCTTTCGCGGAAGAACGCCGCCCGTGACTTCGATCGCTCCTTCTACCCGCAGGGTTCTCCACGGCAGTTGGCGGCGATCTATGCGAGTGGTCGACGCACTGAAGCGCTCGCTGCATTGAACGTACCCACCCTCGTCTTGCATGGCACCGATGACACGTTGATTTCGCCTGTGGCTGCACATCGCACGGCCGAGATCATCCCAGGATCTCGACTTGTAATGGTCGAAGACATGGGCCACGACATCCCGCAGCCTCTGTGGCCCAAGGTCGTCGACACCATCGCTGAATTCGTCGCAAAGAAGTAGGTCGGCGTGGCTGGCCCGCTGCACGGCGTGCGCATCATCGAGATTGCAGGTATCGGGCCCGGCCCCTTCGCTGCCATGATGCTCGCCGACATGGGTGCCGAGGTTGTCCGCGTCGAGCGCGCTCAGTCGGTGCGTGAAGGTGCAAGTGGCGCACACTGGGACGTGCTGTTGCGCGGTCGCCGCAATGTCGCACTTGATCTCAAGCATCCAGACGGGGCAGCCACGCTCCTGCAACTCGTCGAACGAGCCGATGCGCTGATTGAGGGCTTCCGACCCGGAGTGATGGAGCGTCTCGGTATTGGGCCCGAGCAGTGTCTTTCCCGCAATCCGAAACTCGTCTTTGGTCGCATGACTGGTTGGGGTCAGAGCGGTCCGTATGCAAACGCGGCCGGTCACGACATCAACTACATCGCGCTCGCAGGTGCACTCGCGCACTTTGGTCGCGCTGGTGAGCCTCCGACCCCGCCGCTCAACATGGTCGGCGACTTCGGCGGTGGGGGAATGCTGCTTGCGTTCGGTGTGGTGTGTGCGCTGCTTGAGTCTCAACGCTCAGGCAAAGGTCAAATCGTTGATGCTGCGATGGTGGACGGTTCGGCGGTATTGATGAGCATGTTCTGGGCGTTCAAGAACATCGGAATGTTTGATGAGAACGCTCGCGGCACCAACCTGCTCGATACTGGTGCGCACTTCTACGACGTGTTTGAATGCGCCGATGGAGAGTGGGTGTCAATCGGCTCGATCGAGCCACAGTTTTACGCGTTGTTGCTAGAGAAGACCGGTCTCTCTGGTGACAGCGAGCTCGCCGCGCAGATGGATCGCACGAAGTGGCCGCAGTTGAAGCAGAAACTGGCGGCGGTGTTCCGCACAAAGACACGCGCGCAGTGGAACCAAATCATGGAAGGCACCGACGTGTGTTACGCGCCGGTTCTGCGCATGAGTGAAGCCGCACAGCATCCGCACAATCAAGCGCGAGGCACGTTCGTAGATATCGCTGGAGTCACACAGCCTGCTCCGGCGCCGCGCTTTTCGCGTTCGCGCTCTGCGGTGCCTCAGCCACCCGCACATGCTGGTCAGCACACCCGCGAAGTGCTCGCTGACTGGGGCGTCGATTCCGCACGTATTGACGAACTCGTCGCATCCGGCGCGGCAAAGCAGGCATAGAGATTCATGGCGACGATTGTCTTTCTGCACGCCCACCCAGATGATGAGTGCCTCATCAGCGGTGGCACTATCGCCAAGTATTCGTCGGCGGGTCACCGCCTCGTGCTTGTGACCGCAACCGACGGGCGCCACGGCGAGAAACCAGAAGGAATCACAACCCCAGAGCAACTGCTGGAGCGTCGTCGAACAGAGTTGGCTACCGCCGTATCCGTGCTCGGCATCGCACGCCATGAGTGGCTTGGCTATGTCGACAGTGGCATGACGGGCTGGCCGCAGAACCACCAGCCGGGCGCGTTCATTCGTTCAGACGTTGACGAAGCGTCGTCACGACTTGTTCGAGTCATCGATGAGGAGCGTCGCAAAGCTGATCGGTTGGTGCTCGTTGGATACGACTGGCACGGCAATTATGGTCACCCCGACCACGTGCACGTGCACAAGGTGGCGCGTCGCACTGCGCAGATGACGGGAGTTGACGACCTCTTTGAGGTGACGCTCAATCGAGATTTCTACGCCGACATGTTTGAGTGGTCAAAGAACAACGGGGGAGACAACGACTTCGACCCGCGCGAACCCGCCGATGACGGCAACCCGATGGGAGAACCAGAATCAAACATCACACACCACATTGATGTTTCTGAACACGTGAATGCCAAGCGGCAGGCGATCATCGCACATGCAAGCCAGGCGAACGACACAGGTTTTGCGACCGAGATGTCGGAGGAATCATTTTTGCGGGCCTTCGGTACCGAATGGTTCATCAAAGTCGGCGGACCTGCGCCGTCTCGACGCACGACGTTGTTGGACTAGTCGCGTGGCAACGGTCGACAATCGCAAGAGATAGCGATATGGCTCGGCTCCACCTCGTGCGTCATGGACGCGCTGCTGCGGGTTGGGACACTGCGATGGATCCACCACTTGACCACCTTGGCCGAGAGCAGGCGGCAGCCACGGCAGCAGCACTCGTCGCACGAATGCAGGATGCACAGTGGAGCATCACCGATGTCGATGTGGTGACGAGCCCGCTGTTGCGATGTCAACAGACCGCTGAGGCGTTCGGGTCTGTCATCGGCAGAGTCGCGCGAGTCGAGCATCGCATCGCAGAGATTCCGTCACCCGACGGAGTCGCGATGAGCGATCGCGTCACGTGGCTGCGGCGCATCATGCAAGGTACCTGGGGCGATCTCGTCAGGAGTGATGGCGCTGCGTACCGAGAGTTTCACGATGCCCTGGTCGGCTGGGCAACCGCGACGCGACGCGACACCGTGGCGTTCTCGCATTTCGTGGCAATCAATGCTCTCATCGGTGTGGCTCTCGGTGATGACCGACTCGTCATCCGCAGTGTCGACAATGCGTCAATCACCGTGATCGACGTAGCGCACGACGGCACATTGTCGCTCGTCGAGGGTGGCGCCGAAGCAGACACGCTCGTTCGGTAGCGCAGCAGTAGTCGCAGTCATTCGGTAGATTCGTCAGGTGATGTCGCCTGTGATTGCATCGACGCTTACCGAGTTGCATAACGGATTCGCTTGGGTGGTCATCATCGGCAACGCGATGGCTGGATTGTGGGCGCTAGGCGCGCACAAAGTGCCTTCGTTGCGTATGCGTGCGATGTGGTGGTTCACGACGCTCGCGCAGTTCACGATGTTCGTGCAGGTTGCGCTTGGCGTGGCGATGGTGAACGTGGAGAACCAAGCGTTCCCTCAGTTCCATGCTTTCTACGGTTTCGTCGGCATCATTGCAATTGCGATCATCTACTCCTACCGCGCCCAGTTGAAGTCCAAGGTGTATCTGCTCTACGGGTTCGGTGGTCTCTTCATCATGGGGCTTGGCATCCGCGCGATGCTGGTCGGCCAGAGTTGAAGCCTGCGTTCACGCAGGGCTGATCGTCGAACTAGGCGACGAGTTCGCGTTCGAGTGTTGCTAGCGCCGCGTGCAGCTCACTGGGCACATGGTCGTCGAACGACGCATAGTGCTGCTTGATCTGCTCAATTGCGTCGCTCCAGCCGGCAACATCAACCGAGAGGATTTCCTGCAAGTCGCCCGCAGGAACATCGAGTGCAGTGGTGTCGAGTGCATCGACTGGTGGGAGGAGCCCAATCGGGGTGCGACGAGCCTCCGCCTTACCGTCAACGCGCTCGAACACCCACTTCAAGACGCGAGAGTTCTCACCGAAACCCGGCCACAAGAACTTGCCGTCCTCACTACGACGGAACCAGTTGACGAAGAAAATCTTTGGCAGTTTGCTCGGGTCGGTCTTCTTGCCCATGCGCAACCAGTGCGCGAAATAGTCGCCCATGTTGTAGCCGCAGAACGGCAACATCGCCATCGGGTCGAAACGCAGTTTGCCGACCGCGCCGCCTGCAGCTGCCGTGGTCTCGCTCGCCATGATCGACCCGAGGAAGACGCCGTGGTTCCAGTCGAACGACTCGGTCACGAGCGGCACCGTCGTGCGGCGACGTCCACCAAAGAGAATTGCTGAGATTGGCACGCCCTTTGGATCTTGCCATTCGGGTGCTATCGCGGGGCATTGCGAAGCCGGGGCAGTGAATCGTGCGTTGGGGTGTGCGGCGGGTGTCGTGCTCTCTGGCGTCCAACTGTTGTTCTTCCAATCGGTGGCACGCGCAGGCGGCTCTTCCGTCATGCCCTCCCACCACACGTCGCCGTCGGCGGTCATCGCGGTGTTGGTGAAGAGGCAGTTCGCATGCAGCGTGGCCATCGCGTTCGGGTTTGTCTTCCAGCCGGTGTTGGGCGCGACACCAAAGAAGCCTGCCTCGGGATTGATGGCATAGAGGCGTCCGTCGTCGCCGAACTTCATCCAGCAGATGTCGTCCCCGATGGTTTCGACCTTCCAGCCCTTCACGGTCGGCACCAACATCGCGAGGTTGGTTTTGCCGCACGCAGATGGGAACGCGCCAGCGATGTACTTCACCTCACCGGCTGGATTCGTCAGCTTCATGATCAGCATGTGCTCGGCGAGCCAGCCATCATCGCGCGCCATCACCGATGCGATTCGTAGCGCAAAACACTTCTTGCCTAAGAGCGCATTGCCGCCGTAGCCCGAACCGTACGACCAGATCTCTCGGGTCTCAGGGAAGTGAACGATGTATTTGTTGTCAGGGTTGCATGGCCACGCAACGTCCTTCTGAGATGGTGCGAGCGGTGCGCCGACGGAGTGCACACACGGCACCCAGTCACCGTTGCCCAGTACGTCGAGAGCGC
>Ga0208482_1000616_pt1 | contig 10808 bp, 7 predicted proteins | sample LakMenEpi26Sep10_FD_150737 | JGI IMG/M metagenome (GOLD analysis project Ga0208482, IMG submission 150737) | Freshwater microbial communities from Lake Mendota, WI - 26SEP2010 deep hole epilimnion (SPAdes) | ecosystem: Environmental > Aquatic > Freshwater > Lake > Epilimnion/Euphotic zone ... | reverse complement strand
AGGTCGCCGGGAAGACCATGGCGGGTGCGGTGGGGCAGACGGCGATGGCCATGCGGGACCACGTGGCTGACCAGATCGTGGTCGGTCTGTCGGAAAAGCCCCTCGGGGCGCTCCGGTCCCACACCACCGTCGGCGGAGTCCGCCTCTCCGCATTGGGCAGTGCCGGGTTCACCAATGTCGCCCAGGTGGCGGCGGTCTCCGGGGAGCGGTTGCAACGAATCCCAGGCATCGGGCCGGCGTCCGCACGACAGCTCAAACTCGCCGCCGGCGAAGTCCAGTCGTCGGTGGCGGCCACTGTGACCTTCGGGGTGTCCACCAGTATCGACTCACCCGCCCAGGTCCGCTTGTTGCAGGCGTTGTGGGTGCAGGTGGTGAGCCGCCCCACCGACGAGGTGGATGACGACGACCTTGTGAAACTGCGTGAGTCCTTGCTCAGCGAACGCCGGGCGTTGCGACTGCTGCGCTGGCGTGCGGCGTGGTGGTTGGCGACCCGCCGTCGAACCACGACCTGGCTGGCCAACCTCACCACTGGTGAACAGCGAATCGATGAACTGCTGGGTTCTGCGGCGATGGTGCGGTGTGAACAGATCAACGCCGTGCGCGTCACCGCTGAGGCGGCCACCGTTGACGAACTGTGGCCGTGGGTGAACGCCAACCGCCAACAGGTGTCAGAAGCGATCGACGCGGCGGCGGCCATCATCCCGATCAACTCGTCGTCGCGCCACGGGGCGAAACGGGCGTTCCCGAGGTTCACCGCCACCCTCGCCGGGGCGCTCGAACTGCGACTCCGATCGGTGCCCGTCCCGCCCCCCGGGGTGCTGGTGGTTCCCTCAGCGTCGAGTGCGGTGGACGACACCACCGCCCTCTACCGTCTCTATGACCGTGCCGGGACCCTGTTGTACGTCGGGATCTCAAATGACGTGCACGGCCGGATCCGCACCCACCGCATGGAAAAGACGTGGGGGCCGCTCATCACCGACTCCCGAATTGAGTTCTACGCCACCCGGGTCAGTGCCCTTGATGCCGAGGCAACCGCCATCCGTCGGGAACGACCCCGGTTCAACGTGATCCACAACGGTTGAGCAGCCGTGCGCCCAGGTGGGTCGGGTCCGGGTCGGCGCAATGCCGAGGCACCGACGATGGTGGCGACGGCCGGAGGATCGGTATGATTCGGGCACACTTCGGTACCGGCACGGGCTGGTGCCACCGATCTTCTGAGGTTTCGATGGCTGTCACCGTTCGAGTCCCACCAGTGTTTCGCACCATGACCGGCGGCGAGTCGAAGGTCAGCGTGGAAGGCGCCTCGGTTGCTGAGGTCATCTCGGCCCTTGAGGCGTCCCACCCCGGTTTCGAAGCCAAGATGCTTGGCGACGACGGTGGGCTCGTGAAGTACGTGAACGTGTTCGTGGACGACGACGACATCCGCTTCCTCGACGGTCTCGCGACACCGGTGCCCGACGGCGCCGAGGTCTCGATCATGCAGGCGGTCGCAGGGGGCTGAGTCTGCCGCCCACAAACCCCGCGGATTTCGCCCCGCTCAGGTTGCGATTCCTTGCGGCGTCTGGTTTCCTGTTAGCAGTCTCTCAAAGAGAGTGCTAGCAGTTGCCGGTTCCGGGCGGAACCGTCGAGACGTTGGAGGAACAACGCAATGGCCAAGATCATTCAGTTCGACGAGCAGGCCCGCCGGGCCCTTGAGCGGGGCATGAACCAGCTCGCCGACGCCGTCCGAGTCACCCTCGGCCCGAAGGGTCGCAACGTGGTCCTGGACAAGAAGTGGGGCGCCCCCACCATCACCAACGACGGTGTGTCCATTGCCAAGGAAATCGAGTTGAAGGACCCCTACGAGCGCATCGGTGCCGAGCTCGTCAAGGAGGTCGCCAAGAAGACCGACGACGTCGCCGGTGACGGCACCACCACCGCCACGGTGTTGGCGTGGACCATGGTGCGTGAAGGTCTGCGCAACGTCGCTGCGGGCGCCAACCCGATGTCGGTCAAGGTCGGCATCGAAGCGGCCGTCGCCGCCGCCGTGGAGGCCATCCGTGAGGTGGCCGTCGAGGTGGACGACAAGGCCCAGATCGCGTCGGTGGCCGGCATCTCGTCGGCCGACCCCGAGATCGGTCAGATGATCGCCGAGGCCATCGACAAGGTGGGCAAGGACGGCGTCATCACCGTCGAGGAGTCCCAGACGTTCGGCATGGAGATGGACCTCGTCGAGGGCATGCGCTTCGACAAGGGCTACATCTCGCCGTACATGGTGACCGACACCGAGCGCATGGAGGCCGTCCTTGACGATCCGTACGTGCTGTTCGTCGGTTCGAAGATCGGTGCCATCCGTGACCTCGTGCCCGTGCTCGAAAAGGTCATGCAGGCCGGTAAGCCGCTCGTGATCGTGGCCGAGGACATCGAGGGCGAAGCTCTCGCCACCCTCGTGGTGAACAAGATCCGTGGCACGTTCGCTTCGGTTGCCGTCAAGGCCCCCGGGTTCGGCGAGCGCCGCAAGGCGATGCTGCAGGACATGGCGATCCTCACCGGCGGTCAGGTGATCACCGAAGAGGTGGGCCTCAAGCTCGAGAACGTCACGCTTGACCTGTTGGGCCGGGCCCGCAAGGTCGTCGTGACCAAGGACGAGACCACCATCATCGAAGGTGCCGGTTCGGCCGACGACGTCGCCGGTCGGGTCAGCCAGATCAAGGCCGAGATCGACAACACCGATTCCGACTACGACCGCGAGAAGCTCCAGGAGCGTCTCGCCAAGTTGTCCGGCGGTGTTGCTGTGCTGCGGGTCGGTGCGGCCACCGAGGTGGAACTCAAGGAGAAGAAGCACCGCATCGAGGACGCGGTGAGCACCACCAAGGCCGCCATCGAAGAAGGTGTCGTCGCCGGTGGTGGCGTCACCCTGCTTCGTGCCCAGGTCAAGGTGCTCGCTCTCGCCGACACCCTCAGTGGTGACGAGGCCACCGGTGCCCGCATCGTCGGTCACTCCCTTGAAGGCCCGCTCAAGCAGATCGCCGAGAACGCCGGTCTCGAAGGTGGGGTCATCGTGGAGCGGGTGCGGAACCTGCCGGTTCCCTCCGAGGGTCTCAACGCCGCCACCGGTGAGTACGAGGACCTCGTCGCCGCCGGCATCATCGATGCCGCCAAGGTGACCCGTTCGGCGTTGCAGAACGCAGCGTCGATCGCCGCCCTGTTCCTCACCACCGAGGTCGTCATCGCCGACAAGCCGGAGGATTCCGGCTCGGCGATGCCCGGCGGGGACATGGATTTCTGATCCCGTAACTGCTCGTTTGCCTGCGACCTCGGCCCGGGGCTTGTCCCCGGGTCGAGGCGCGTCCGGGGCCGAATCATCACTGGCCAAGCCCTTGCGCTGACCCGTCACCTGCCGGTGATGTCTGGCCGTCCGCTCCCCGTCACAATGGTGGCGTACCTTGTCGTTGCAGGTTTCGGTTCTGTGCCGTCACCTGAATCGGGAGGCGACAGATGGTCGAGCGCACTGCGGGGTTACCGAGGCCCCTGACGCTGTTCGGCTGCGCCATCGCCTGTGCGCAGGGCGCGGGTCGGGGCGCCTGAGTGGATCGCTGCTCAACGTGTGGGTACCGCTGGGTATCTCCCGGGTGGACGTGTCCGCGCTGCGGATTCGGGTCCGAGCGTGACGAGTACCAAGGCGAACAGGGGTGCGCCGAGAACTGCCTGCTCCCATTGGGTTGTCTCGCAGCGGTGTTCGTCGTGCCGCTGGTGTTGTTGTTCGGTCTCGCCCTCATGACCACGTGGCAGTTCTGGGTGACCGTGGGAGTCGTGGCGGCGGTCGCCGGAGCGGTGAAGCTGGTGCCGTGGCTACGCAACCGAAGCGCCCAATTGCCCGACGAGTAGTGAGTGGAAGTGCTTCGTGGGGAGGTGCGACGCGGGCGTCACGCAGGCACGTGACTCATGCTGTCGGAAGCGGAATCAGCCGAACGATGGTGAGGCCGAACCCGGCGAGGACGAACACCGCAATGGCGCTCCACGCCACGCTGAGCGCAACGAGCGGGAGGACGATGATCAGGCCTGCGGCCAGCATCACGACGACCGGCACCAACGCCAGTCGCCACCACTGTCGGTGGTCGTGAGCACCCGAGAGGTCACTCTGCGTGGGCACCCCGTGACCGTGTCGACGGATCCGGCCACCCTGATCAGCGAGGTGGTTGGCCGCACGTTCGTCCACGCCACGCCCCCACTGCTCACCGCTGCCGGTGAGTACGCCGAGCAGCGACATGGCGTACACCCAGTTCAACAGGATCGTGTGCCACAACTCGGGGAGCACCGCGAGCGACAACCCCACCGACCGCCACCCTCCCCGCCGCACACTCCACGCCTGTTCGACCAGGTACGTCACCGCCACCGTCAGCCACAACGGGTGGAACCAGTCCACCGACCCGAACCGCACCAGCGTGGTCGTCAGCGTCATGACGTACAGCGGGAGGAACAGCACCCCGAGGTACGTGCCGACCTGACGGGCGAGGTAGGGGGCGGTGGGGCGCACCACACCGTGTGACCCGAGGTTCTCGAGCGCGCCGCGCTGCCAGCGGCGTCGCTGTTCGAACAGACGGGGAACCGTCGGCATCATGGCGGTGTACACGAGACACTTCCGGGGTGACAGGGTCCGGTACCCGAGCCGTTTCAGCGAGAGCGTGAGTTCGTTGTCCTCGGTCAGCGACGCCGTGTCATACACCGATCTGCTCCCGGCTTCATCGGGCAACTCACCCACCTGGCGGGCCCCGGCGACGTCACGGAGGGCGCCGACACGGAACAACGTTCCCGTTCCGGTGAGCACCAGTGCCCGCCCCCGGCGTCGTCCCACGTGGCGGGCGTAACGCACGTACTCGTTGTGTTGGAGGTGCCGCACGAGGCTCCATCGGCCTTCGGGGTCGGTGAGGTGCCGGGACCCGACGAAGATCCCCCCGACTCCTCCGACCGGAGCCTCCCCGTCGCCTTTCTCGGCCCACAGGTGTCGGGCGGCCACCGCCACGAAGTTGTCGTCGAGTTCGGTGTCGGCGTCCATGAGCAACACGGCGTCCTCGGCGTCGAGGTGGGTGAGGATCCGGTTCAGGACGAAGTTCAACGCCCCGGCTTTGCGATCGCAGTTGCCCACGGTGGCCACCACGGTGGCGCCCGCAGCGACCGCTTCGGGCACCGTGGCGTCGGTGCAGTTGTCCGCAACGACGATGACGAGATCCACCGGCCGGGACTGTGTGCGCACCGACCGCAGACACGCCTCGATGTGCTCTTGTTCGTTGTGGGCGGGGATGACGACCGCCACGAACGGTTCCACGACGCCGGCGTGACGCCGTGCGCCGACGGTGCTGGCCCTCGTGGCGGCAACGAGGACGCCGAGGTGTTCGGGATCAATCTCGGTGCCGGTGCCCGGCGCGCCGAGCGCCGACCGACTCTCGCTGTTGTGCATGGTGACTGCCCTGTATGCCGTGGCATGGGCACCATGTCGTGAGGAGGTGCGGTCCGATGGGGGTGCCAACGCATGTGGTGTTGGCGATACCCACCACCATGCCGGGAAAACCACGCCGCTCCACGTGACAGTTGTGTTGCCGGCTGTCATGTTGGGAGTGGTTCGACGACACGCGTTGACCGTGGAGCAGTGGTCGCAGTGGCTGGTGCTCGCCTCATCGGTGGGACCCGCACCCGGGTAGGTTGTGCCCATGGCCCGGGGCAGAACGACCAAGGTGCTCACCCAGCGCTGGGCGTCGGGTCGGGCCACGCGATCACCCGACGAACTCATCGTCGAAGAACCCCTCGCCATCCATCTCGACGGGGTGCTGGTGTCCACCACCATGCGCACACCCGGACACGATTTCGAACTGGCGGCCGGCTGGTGCTTCACCGAAGGTCTCCTCGGTGGTGCCACGGTGCGGTCCTGTCGGTACTGCGGGACCGGGAACGCGGCGGAAACGGGGTACAACGTCGTCAGTGTCGACACCGGTGGACTTGCCCCCACCCCCGAGGCGCGCCTGACCGCCACGTCGTCGTCGTGTGGGTTGTGCGGCACCGCCGAGATCGATGACCTCACCGCACGGCTCACCCCGCTCAACGACCCGCCGCGTTACGACCCGGCCGTACTCGCAGCGGTCGTGGAGCGGGTGCGCGCCGACCAGCCGTTGTTCACCGCCACCGGGGCGGTGCACGCCGCCGCAGCGTTCACCCCCGAGGGGGAGCCGCTGGTGGTGCGCGAGGACATCGGTCGTCACAACGCCGTCGACAAGGTCGTCGGGTCGTTGCTGTTGGACGCAGGGGCGCGTGGTGAGCGGTCCGTCGCCCCCGGGGCCGGACTCGGGTTGTACGTGAGCGGTCGGGCCAGTTTCGAAATGGTGCTCAAAGCGTGGGCGGCCGGGTTCGCCACGCTGGTGGCCGTCAGCGCCCCGTCCGCTTTGGCCGTCGAGACGGCACGTCGGGCCAACCTGCAGCTCGCCGGGTTCGTGCGAGACGGCGCCATGAACCTCTACGCCCCCGCACCAGGAGCGCCCGCCTGATGGCGCGCTGGGGTGCGCAGGGCCGCCGCCGGGTGCGTCTGCGGGTGCGACCCGAGCTGTGGGTCAGTCCCCGACCCAACGGCATCGGGCTGCAGAAACCGAAACATTTCCGCGAGATGGCCGAGGTGGTGCGGGACAACCTGAACAATCCCGGGTACGCGTGGGAAGTGTTGCGCCGCGGCGTGTGCGACGGGTGCGCCCTTGGGGTGGCGGGGTTCCACGACTGGACCATCGACGGGATCCACCTGTGCACCACCCGGCTGCGATTGTTGGAGACCAACACCGCCGACGCCCTCGATCCCACCGTGCTCGCCGACGTCGCATCACTTGAAACCCTCAGCGGGCAGGAGTTGCGCAAACTCGGTCGCCTCGGCCACCCGATGCGTCGCCGCCGGGGTGAGAAGGGCTTCACGCGCATCACCTGGGATGAGGCTCTGGGGGCGCTCACCGGTGCGCTGGCGGTGACACCGCCGGAACGTGCGGCGGTGTATCTGACGAGTCGCGGGTTGACCAACGAGACGTACTACGTGGCGGGCAAGGCGGCGCGCGCACTCGGCATCGCGTCGGTGGATTCAGCGGCCCGGGTCTGTCACGCCCCGTCCACCAAGGCGTTGCGTGAAACCATCGGGGTGGCGGCGTGCACCAACTCGCTCGCCGACGTGCTCGAGAGCGACCTCGTGGTGCTGTGGGGGGCGAACCCGGCCAACAACCAGCCGGTGTTCATGAAGTACCTGTTCGAAGCCCGCCGTGACCACGGCACCAAGGTGGTGGTGGTCAACCCCTACCTCGAACCCGGTCTTGACCGGTACTGGGTGCCTTCCAGCCCCGAGTCGGCACTGTTCGGCACCAAGATGTGCGACCTGCACGTGCCGGTGCGTCCCGGCGGGGACGTGGCACTCGCCACCGCCGTGCTGAAACGACTGGTGGAACGAGGCGCGGTGGATCGGGCGTTCATCGAGGCCCACACCGAAGACTTCGAGGCGCTCGAGACACAACTCGCCGCCGCATCGCTCGACGAGCTGCTCGCACTCGCCGGGGTGGACGCCACCACACTCGAGACGTTCGTGACGATGTACGCCCACGCCACCAGCGCCATCGTGTTGTGGTCCATGGGGGTCACCCAGCACCCCACCTCGGTCGACACCGTCAAGGCACTCGTCAACGTGGCGTTGGCCCGGGGCAACGTCGGTCGCAACGGAGCGGGTCTCATGCCGTTACGCGGGCATTCGGGGGTGCAGGGTGGGGCGGAGATGGGGGCGTACGCCTCGGCGTTGCCCGGCGGCATCGAGGTGAACCCCGACAACGCCGCCCGACTCGCCGAACAGTGGGGGTTCGCCGTCCCCGACGCCGAAGGCCTCACCGCCCCCGAAATGGTCGACGCCGCCGAAGCCGGGAACCTCGACGTGTTGTGGATGTCGGGAGGCAACTTCCTTGACGTGCTGCCCGACCCGCCACGGGTGGCGGCCGCCATGGAGCGCATCGGGTTGCGGGTGCACCAGGACGTGGTGGTGAGCAGCCAGATGCTCGTCCCCGGTGACGACGTGATCCTGTTGCCGGTCGCCACCCGGTATGAACAGGAGGGGGGTGGCACGTCCACCACCACCGAACGGCGCATCGCGTTCTCCCCTGAGATCCCCCGGCAGGTGGGGGAGGCCCGCAGCGAATGGCGACTGTTCGCCGAGGTGGCGTCCACCGTGTCGCCCCATCTCGTCGACGCGTTCTCGTGGCCCACCAACGCCGACCTACGAGCCGAGATCGCCCGGGTGGTGCCGTCGTACGCCGGGATCGAGACGTTGGCCGACACCGGGGACGCCGTGCAGTGGGGTGGACGTCACCTCTGTGCCGACGGTGTGTTCCCCACCCCGTCGGGACGGGCCCGTTTCTCCGTGGTGAAACCCCCGACACCGCCCGCCAGCGACGGACGGTTTGTGGTCTCGACCCGACGGGGAAAACAGTTCAACTCGATGGTGTTCGCCGAACGCGACCCGCTGACTGGGGCGGGCCGTGACGCCGTGTACATCGACACCGACGACGCACGACGTCTCGGCATCGCCGAAGGTGACCGGGTGCGCCTGGTGTCGGGGACCGGCGAGATGGTCGGCACCGCACGGCTGAGCCGTCTGCCGGCGGGGACGCTGCAGGTTCACTGGCCGGAAGGGAACGTCCTCATCGCCGCCGGTGCGAACCACCGGGAGCCCCACACCGCCATCCCCGACTACAACGCGCTCGCCACCGTTGAACGGCTGGGCGTCGGCGTCGGCGGCACCGGTAGGCTTGACCCATGACCACCCCGCTCAACCCGTCGGTCGGCCGCATGGTCCTGCACCTGTTCTGCCGTCGCAGCGACAGCGTGGACGCCGCTGCGGTCACCGCAGCGGTCAAGGAGTCAGAAGCGGCGGGGGACACGGTGGTGTCGGTCGCCATGTTGGGCCACAAGGCCGACGTGGCGTTCATGGTCCTCGGGGACGAGGTGTGGCGACTGCGCCAGTTGCAGTCCGCCGTGCAGGCCGCCGGACTCGACGTCGTGGATTCGTACGTGTCGATGACGGAGTTGAGTGAGTACGCCAAAGGCGTCCCCGAGGAGATGGCGAACGCCCGCCTGTACCCGCAGTTGCCCCCGGAAGGGAAGACGGCGTGGTGCTTCTACCCGATGTCGAAACGGCGAGGTGACAGCGCCAACTGGTTCACCCTCCCCTACGACGAACGCAAGGAACTGATGTACGAACATGGTGCGTCGGGCCGCAAGTTCGCCGGCCGGGTGCTGCAGGTCATCACCGGTTCTGCCGGGGTGGACGACTACGAGTGGGGCGTGACCCTGTTCGCCGAGTACCCCGACGACCTCAAAGAGGTCGTGTACACGATGCGTTTCGATCGGGCGTCGGCGGAGTACGCCGACTTCGGGGCGTTCTACACCGGGGTGGTGGGATCGCTCGACGAGGTGCTCGCCGCCTCGGGCCTCGCTCCGTGACCGACGCCCTCGAGCGTCTCGACGAGGTGCTCGTCGCCGCCGGGCCGTTGGTGGTGGCGTTCTCCGGAGGTGCCGACTCTGCGTTTTTGGCCCGGCGGGCCCACGACGTCTTGGGCCGTGACGCCGTCGTGGCGGTCACCGCCGTCTCGGCGTCACTCGCTCCCGACGAACTCGAACACTGTCGATCCCTGGCCACCGAGTGGAACCTCGACTGGCGCACCGTTGCCACCGACGAGCTCGACAACCCTGACTACGTCCGCAACGACGGGGATCGCTGCGCCCACTGCAAGGACGCCCTCATGGACGCCGTGGTGCCGATGGCGACCGAACTCGGCGCCACCGTGGCACTCGGCGTCAACGTGGACGACCTCGGGGATCACCGCCCCGGCCAGCAGGCCGCTGCGAGTCGCGGGGCACGGTTCCCCCTCGTTGACGCCGGGTTCACCAAGGCCATGGTGCGCGACGCCTCGTTGGCCATGGGACTGTCCACCTGGGACCGTCCCGCAGCGGCGTGCCTTTCGTCGCGCCTGCCGTATGGCACACCCGTCACCATGGGTCGGTTGACGCAGGTTGCCGACGCCGAAGCGGGGTTGCGGGCCCTCGGGTTCGCCGACCTGCGGGTGCGTCACTACGGCGACACGGCCCGCATCGAAGTGCCACTCGCCGCCCTCGACGCCGTCGTCGCCGGGCGGGCGTCAGTCGTCGAGGCGGTGAAGCATGCCGGATACCGCTACGTGACGCTGGACCTTGAAGGTCTGCGGTCGGGCAATCTCAACGAGGCACTCTCGGACTAGGTCCTTAGACCGTCGCCATCAGTGGCAGACCGAGCTTCAGTCCTACGTTCTGTGGCCCCACGATGATGAGTTCGCTGATCGCTCTGCTGACCCCGATGTAGAGCGCAACATCGGTGGGGTTCGGGTCAGGGACGGCGAGGATTACCGTGTCGAACTCAAGGCCTTTGAGTCGATGTGGCGTGCCCACACACGCCGACTTTCCGTCCGGGTCCTGGGTCAGTCCGTGGTCGGTGGCCAGGCGGTTTCGCAAGGCGGCACTCGTCGCTACCACGCCGATCGATCCCGGGTCGCGGCCGCTCTCGTCGATCAGGTCGTTCAGCAGCGTCCCGACGGTGGCGGACATCGCTTCGGGGTCCGGCACCGAGACGAACCGACACTGCCATCCCGGTGGGGCGGCGGGTGACGGCAGCGCCCCGTTGAGTTTGCGACGCAGCAAGCGGGCGATGATGTCGGCGTTCCGACAGTTGCGGGGCATGGTGGCGTGCACCCAGCCGTCATCGACCGACGGGGCCTCGAACCCTCGGTCGTAGA
>Ga0208482_1000615_pt1 | contig 10812 bp, 8 predicted proteins | sample LakMenEpi26Sep10_FD_150737 | JGI IMG/M metagenome (GOLD analysis project Ga0208482, IMG submission 150737) | Freshwater microbial communities from Lake Mendota, WI - 26SEP2010 deep hole epilimnion (SPAdes) | ecosystem: Environmental > Aquatic > Freshwater > Lake > Epilimnion/Euphotic zone ... | reverse complement strand
GGTGTGCAGGATGAGGTCCTGCGAGAGGCGCAGCACGGCAAGCAGAAGAATGACAATGCCGACAGACATGAAAAAGCCCGCGAGCAGACCGAAACCCAGCCAGCGACCGGCGCCCTTCAGCGGTTCAACGGTCTCCTGTTTCGCATAATCGCGAACCAATTCGTAGGTCTCGACGGGGTCGAATTGCACACCTTCTGTCTATCGGCGCAGTCACTTGTATGAATGTCGCGGCCTCGGTGGCGTTGTGAGGTCGTGCTAGCGGGGCAAGAGCTGGTTTTCCTGCGGGCTCTCTCGGTACGTCGCGAGACTTTGCATGAGGCCGTTCCACAGTGGTCGGTATGCCGATTGATTCGCGACTCCGGTGTCGTTCAGGATCAACGCGAAGGTGATGGCACTGTCTCGCGTCGGGAAGAATCCGCTCAACGTCTTCACGTTGCGCAGGGTGCCGGTCTTTGCTCGCACTCTCCCGCTGGCTGGCCCCGTCGTAAACACATCGCGCAAGGTGCCGGTCGTTCCGGCGAGTGCCAAGCCCTGACCAATCACGCTGTCTGCCCCGTACGAGTTCAGTAACGACGTCAGCGTTGTGCAGGTGAGTCGGTTCGTCGTGTCAAGACCCGAGCCGTCGGCGAACGTGGTGCCCGCAACATCCACACCTCTGGCACGCAATGAATCTGCGATCACTTGCAGACCGGCGATGCGAGTGGGGCTGTTGGCACCGACGAGACCGATCTCTTTCACGAGCATCTCAGCGGCGTTGTTGTCGCTATTGGTGAGCACGTCAACGAGAATCGCAGAGAGCGGTGCCGAGGTGAGGCGTGCCAGTTCGGGAACGCCGGCCGGTGCGATGCCATTACGCGGTGAACCCACCACTTGCACGCCGCGTTCGCGGAGCAGTTGCGTGAGTGTCGTCGCTGCCGCCACGGCTGGGTCGCTCGGCTTCAGTGGCTGACCGAGTACGACGCCGTCATTCACCATGAGCGCAGAGAGGGGGCCTGCTTCGATCGCACGGATGCCGTCACCCCAGGTGGGCACGTATCGCTCCGTGTCGTATCGGGACTCGTCACCAATGACGGATCCAGAAATGACGGTGACTCCGCTTGCGGCCACTTCATCGGCGAGCGCATCGAGAAACGTCGGCGAGATGGTGGGGTTCGTTTGCGTCGCCGGATACGCGCGCGTGGAGAGCAGTGGATCTCCCCCACCTACGAGCCAGAGGTTGCCGACGATCGTTGCGCCTTCGCGGGTGCCACGCAGTTGGGTTTCAAAACGATGACCAGCCCCCAGCACGTCAAGAGCGGCCGAAGCAGTCAGCAACTTCATGTTGCTCGCTGGGATGAGTGGTGTTGTCGTATTCACGTTGACGACGGGGCGTGAATCTGCGACGGCCATCAAGCATGAGCCAGCGGGCAGTGTCGCAGCGAGGTTGGCAAGGCTTGCGCGCAAACTGGTGACGCGGCCCTCGATTGCTGCGGTTCGAGCGATGCGACGAACAGAGAAGATGGGGTCGTTCGGCGGTGCGTCAGTGCTCATTGCCACGGTGAGTGGACGTGCTTCACCAGCGGCGGTGTTCGTGACCTGCCATGCCGAAAAGAGCGGCACGAACAGCACCGTCGCAGCAACGATGATGCTTGCCGCGGCACGCTGGGGATCGCTCTCCACCACATGTCGATCGAATCGTGCGATGCGGCGACGCAGACTCGACCAGAGTCGCAACAACTCGTTACGCATGGGTCATGCCGCGGTATCGCGAATAGTTGTAGGCGTGGGCCAGTGCGCGCATCGCCCGCGGCCCGCTCGCAAAGCACATCCTGCCGAGGCGTTGTACCGTCGCAGGTCCTGCGTTGTTCGGGTCGGCAACTGCCAATTCTGTAGCCACGAGAATCGGCTTACCTGTCTTCAGTGACAGCTCGTGCGCTGCGGTTGCAAAACGCTCGTCTTGCCGCTCGTGGTAGTCCACGATGCGCGCCAAGCCGTGCTCTGGGTGGAATCCACCTTCGCGCATCAACCTCGCTTGGTTCGACTGGATTCCGATACCGAGGTAGACCACTGCGTCGACTGCCGATGATGTTGCGAGTATCTCGAGCACAGCGGGAATCGTGTCGCGAGTCTCTCCCCCGGCACAGTCAACGGGATTGTTTCTCGACCAGCGCGCCGGCAGCAGTGAATCGAGTTTCTCCATCACCTCGGCGGGGAGTTCTGCAAGGCGCAACACGCCGTCGCGACTGAGGGCATCCGCAGTAACGACTCCCCAACCCCCTGCAGTCGTGAGGATCGCGACTCGATTGCCGCGCGGCAGTGGTGAGGTTGACATCAGTGCCGCTGCGTCGAATGCCTCGTCAACGGTGTCTGCGCGAACGACTCCCAGTTGTCGGCATAGTCCGTCAAACACCTTGATGTCCGACGCCATCGCGCCGGTGTGACTGGCCGCCGCTTTGGCTCCCGCGTCTGAGGCGCCGCCCTTCAACATCACCACAGGCTTTCTCGACGTAGCGCGAGTGAGTGCTTCGCGCAGCCTGTGCCCGTCTGTGACGCCTTCGACATACGACAAGATGACGTGAGTTGCTTCGTCGCGTGACATCCATTCGACGAAGTCGGCGACATCCACCGCAGCCGCATTGCCTGCCGACACGGCGCGGGCGACGCCGACCCCGCTAGAGCGCGCGAGGTTCATAAAACTGCTGACGAAGTTGCCGCTCTGACTGGCAATCGAAATCGAACCCGTGGGCGGATAGGGGGCGACAATCTGCGCGCAGAGAGCACTTGGTGTGCTGACCACGCCCTGACCATTCGGGCCGGCGAGCAACACACCATGGCGTGCTGCGGTGGCAACGAGGCTTCGTTCGGCCGCCTTGCCGGCGTCGTCAGACTCGCCGTAACCAGCCGACGTGACGAACGCTGCCTTGATTCCGCGCTCGGCGCATTGAGCGATGAGCGTCTCGTTGGCTGCCGCCGGGGTGCAGAAGAAGGCGAGGTCGTACTCGTCACTCGGCAACTCCGTAAGCGACTCGACGGTTTGGATGCCGAGTACGACCTCTCGCGAGAGGTTGGTCGCTGCAACCTTCCCTTTGTATCCGCTGGCTAGCAGATTGTGCAGCGAGACGAAGCCGAATTTGCCGGGGTGCGTCGAAGCACCGAGCACTACGACGCCGCGCGGGTCGAAGAGGGCACGGAATGCATCGTCACGATGTCGCGGAATCTCCACCGCGCTGAGCGCTTCGTGGTCCGACTCCGCAAGTTCGACGAGCGCATCCACCACGACGGGTTGGCCGTCAGCCGTGACAATCACCGGGTTGACGTCAATTGACGAAATGTCCGAGCGCGACAGACCCACCTGTGCAACCGCATCGATGATCTTCCAGAGCGCATCACGGTTGACAGGCCGCTGGTTGCGGAATTCTTCGTAGACAGCTCTGGTCGACAGCGAGTCGAGCATGTCATCGAGGTCGTTGCGCTCGAGTGGTGCGAGACGCATCTGCGTGTCGCCGAGGGCTTCCGCCGTCACACCGCCGGCGCCAATCACGATGACCACCCCGAATGCTGGATCGCGCACCATGCCGACGATGAGCTCGCGCGACCCGCCCACCTGTTCTGCGACGAGTATCGACACATCGCCGTCGTCTGCGCGACGCTTCCCGAGCAACTCGGTAGCCGCCGACTCGACTGCTGCTGCGTCACGCAGCCCGAGCTTCACCAGGCCGCGCTCGCTTTTGTGGGCGAGCCGCTCACCCACCAACTTGACGACGACCGGAAACCCGATTTCTTCCGCGGCGCGAACTGCACTCGCCGCGTCAGCAACGAGATGTTCCCGCGATGTTCGTGCGCCGAATTGTGCCAGAACACGTTTTGAATCGTGTTCGCTGAGCATGCGAGCACTGGTCACGACGTTCAACGGTAGTGTTCCACGCTCATGCACATCGTCGCCGCACTGTTCGTGGAGAATTTTGCGATGCGTCAAGTCGAAGGTCCGTCGACGCGCATCGATTTGACTGGGGTCTTTTTCTCCCAAGTCGCACCACAGCCCGTGCCGTGCACCTTGTCACCTCACCTCGTGGTGCTTGTTCATTGTCCGCCGAACGAGCCGGGTGACGGCGTCTTGCAGGTGGTGTTTCAAAAGCCAGGCGTCGACCCCGAAAGCACTCCGCCGCTAGCCCAAAATGTGTCACCATTCCGCGTCGACCCAGGCAAGTTCACCTACCGATTGGTTCGCGCTGAGCTGCCAATCGAGGACTACGGGCAGGTGCTCGCCCACTGCCGCATCGGCCTGGGTGCGTGGGTGCCCGTGCCACTCACGGTGTTGCCTCCGGTATCGGCATAACGCCGCTTCGCACGACAGACGCATCCATCACGCCGTGATGCACGGCTACGGTCGCGCCAACTATCGTCGCTCCCGTGGCGAAGGGGCTTTCGTTCGAACAGGATCGGCTCGCCATTGCGATGATTCGCGGTCTGGCAATGGACGCGCCGCTTGCGGCCAAGAGCGGTCACCAAGGCACCGCAATGGCGTTGGCGCCACTCGCTCATGTGTTGTACAGCAGAGTGATGCGCCACGATCCAGCGCAGCCTGAGTGGAGCAACCGCGACCGATTCATTCTTTCCAACGGTCACGCATCGATTCTGCAGTACGCGGCGCTGTATCTGAACGGCTACGGCCTTGAACTCGACGATCTGCGTGCCTTCCGTCAGTGGGGCTCGGCCACGCCTGGTCACCCAGAGCGCGGTCACACTGCAGGCGTCGAAGTGACGACGGGCCCGCTTGGCCAAGGGTTTGCCAATGCAGTCGGTATGGCGATTGCCGAGCGACATCTGCGCGCGCGATTCGGCGCCGAATTGCACGACCACCACGTGTTCGTCATCGCCGGAGACGGATGCTTCATGGAAGGCATCAGTCACGAAGCGGCTTCGCTCGCCGGACACCAGAAACTCGACCGACTCATCTGCGTGTTTGACGACAACAGAGTCACCATCGATGGCTCGACTGATCTTTCGTGCAGTGACGATGTCGTGCAGCGTTTCCGCGCATACGGCTGGAATGTCGTCACGCTCGGCGATGTTGCCGACGACCTTGACCGGCTTGAGCAGGCACTCACTACAGCCAAGAACCATCGCGGTTCACCGACCTTGCTCGTTCTGCGCACGCACATCGGCTCTCCGTCGCCCGATTTCACCGACAAACCAGAAGCGCACGGGAATCCGTTTGGGGCCGCACACGTCACGGCGACCAAGAAGGTCATCGGCATTCCAGACGAGCCTTTCTGGGTGGACGCTGCAGTGGTTGAAGCAGTGCGTACGCATGCTCGCTCGCGCGGCGCTGAACTCACCTCGCAACATGCCAAGGTGACGGCACGAGCAACCACCGAGTGGCACCACGCGTGGACCCCGGCACGCAGTGACGACTGGAAGTCGTCGGCGCCGACGTTTGATCCAGCAGCCAGCATCGCGACCAGAGTTGCCGTGCAGAAGTCGATTGATGCCTCACGCGATGATTTGCCCGGTCTCGTCGTCGGAGCCGCCGATCTCACGGGTAACACCGGAGCAAAACTTTCGGGAGCGACCGCTCTGTCGGCCGAGCATCCCGAAGGTCGTCAGTTGTATTACGGAGTTCGCGAGCATGCGATGGGCGCGATTGCCGTCGGTATGGCGTTGCACGGTGGAGTGTTGCCGGCAGTTGGCACCTTCTTTGTATTCGCTGATTACATGCGACCCGCTGTGCGCCTCGCCGCTCTCTCGCGCGCGAAGGTGATTTTCGTTTTCTCCCATGACTCAGTCGGTGTCGGCGAAGACGGCCCGACGCATCAACCCGTCGAACAACTCGCTTCGTTGCGCGTCATTCCTGGGCTGCGTGTGGTGCGACCAGCAGATGCAAATGAGACTTCGCGCGCCTGGCGTCAGGCATGCGATCACGACGGGCCGACTGCGCTCATCCTTTCCCGTCAGAACACGCCGATCGTCACCGACGGACGTGCCGTCGAACGTGGTGCCGCCATCGTGCGCGACTGCGATGGTTCTCCGCGCCTTATCTTGCTTGCGACTGGCGCCGAAGTTGCAATTGCCGTCGAAGCGGCGAAAGTGCTCGCCGAGGGTGGAATGGATGTGCGCGTCGTGTCGATGCCGTGCCCCGAACTGTTTGCGGCGCAAGACCCAACCGTGCGATCACACGTGCTGCCAATCGGTGTGCCAGTGCTGTCCGTCGAGGCGGGAAGCACATTTGGGTGGAGCACCTTTGCCGACGACTCGGTGGGCATCGACCGATTTGGCGCCAGCGCCCCCGGCAACGTCGCCCTTGCACGACTCGGCATCTCCGTCGACAACGTCGTGGCGCGGGCGCACGATCTGCTCGACGCGATGGGAATGTAACGATGAACCTGCTTCGCCGACTCTCCGCCGAACATGGACAAAGCCCGTGGCTCGACAATTTGCGTCGCGGTTGGATCACCGACGGCCAACTCGCTGCGTTGCGCGATCGTGGTGTACGCGGACTGACAAGTAACCCGACCATCTTTCAGAAGGCAATCCAAGGCTCCGCCGACTACGACCAACAATTCGAGTCGCTCGTACGCAAGAAGACCGAGCCGCTTGACGCATATTGGCAACTGGTGTTGAGCGACATCGATGCCGCACTCGACGTCTTTGAGCCCGTCTACAAGGAGTCCAAGGGTGCCGATGGTTTCGTGAGCGTGGAAGTCGACCCGTCGCTCGCCCACGACAGTGTCGCCACGCTTGCCGCGGCACGCGGACTGCATGAACGCATTGCGCGGCCAAACGTGATGATCAAGATTCCCGCGACGCAAGAGGGCTTGCCTGCCATTCGGCAGATGATTGCTGAAGGTCGCAGCGTCAATGTGACGCTCATCTTCAGCCTCGAGCGCTATGCGGCGGTACTCGATGCCTACATCTCGGGTCTGGAAGATCGTCTTGCCGCAGGCGTGCGTGATCTTTCGAACATTGCGTCGGTCGGCAGTTTCTTCATCTCGCGAGTTGATACCGAAGTTGACCGAAGGCTGGACAAGATCGGCACCCCCGCTGCACTTGCGCTACGCGGTCAAGCAGCAATCGCTCAGGCTCGACTCGCGTACGCGCTCTTCTGCGAGAAACATGAAGGTGCGCGATTCCGTCGCGTTGCCATCTACGGTGCTCGTGTTCAGCGACCATTGTGGGCATCGACGTCGACGAAGAACCCTGCCTATCGCGACACGTTGTACGTCGACGAACTCATCGGACCCAACACGGTGAACACCTTGCCGGACAACACACTCGAAGCGTTCGACGACCACGGCGCACTCGCCCGCACGATTGATGCCGACCCGCGTGGCGCCCGTCGGGCGTGGGACGACATTTCGGCCGCAGGTGTCGACTTGGCAGACGTAGCGGCGCAACTCGAACGCGAAGGCGTGTCGTCATTTCAGAAGAGCTTCGACGAACTCATTGCCGCATTGTCCACGAAAGCCGCCGCACTCCGCAGCAACTGACGTCAGTCTTCGGGCTGCTCTTGGCGCTCCAAGATCGCGATGGCTTTTTCGACGGCACGGCGCGCTTGTGTGAGCGCCCGCTCGGCTTCAGGTCGGCGTGTCTCACCAGCTCGCGAAGCCTCGCTCAGCACCGCAATTGCGCGGTCAGCCAGATCCTCGGAGACCGAGCGCAACCGGGCGATCAGGTCGTCGAGTTCGGTCATGGCGTAAGGGGTTAGGCGCCCTTCTTGTTGGCGCGCCGACGATCCTCGAGACCGAGGTGTCGCTTACGAATGCGAATGTTCTTTGGCGTCACCTCGACAAGTTCGTCATCGGCAATCCACTCGATGGCTGATTCGAGGGTGTGAATCACGGGCGCGGCGAGCTTCACACCGTCGTCGTGGCTGTGGGTACGAATGTTGGTCTTCTCCTTGGCGCGCACCGCGTTGACGACCATCTCTTCGCCACGCGAGCACTCGCCCACCACCATTCCTTCGTAGACCTGATCACCAGGCTCAATGAAGAGCGTTCCGCGCAGCTGCAGGTTGTCCAGCGCATAGGCAGTGACTTGGCCAATACGGTCGGCAATCATCGCCCCACCAAGACGATGCGGCACGTCTCCTGCATACGGTTCAAAACCAGCAAAGCTCTGGTGGACGAGCGCGGTGCCCCGTGTGACGGTGAGGAGCAGTGAGCGGAATCCGATCAAGCCGCGTGATGGCGCAGTGAAGTGCACGATGGTACGGCCGGCATCGCCAGGACGCATGTCGACGATTCGCCCGCGGCGCGGCGCCAGCACCTGTGTGACGGCTCCGACGTGTTCATCGGGAACGTCGATCGTGCCGCGCTCGAATGGTTCATGGGTCTTGCCGTTGACGTCCTTGGTGATGACCTCGGGTCGACTCACCTGCAGTTCGTAACCCTCGCGACGCATGTTCTCGATCAACACCGCAAGCTGCAATTCGCCACGCCCCGCAACCTCGAGCACGTCCGGCGAGTCCGTCTCGCGGAGCTTGATGGACACGTTGCCGAGCGTTTCACGCTTCAGGCGGTCGTGCAGATGGCGGCTCGTCACGAACTGACCTTCGCGGCCGGCGAACGGCGAGTTGTTCACCGAAAAACTCATGCGCAGCACGGGTTCATCAACCTCGAGGCGCGGCAGCGCCACAGGTGTCTCGGCATCGGCGAGCGTGTCACCCACCTCTACCTCATCGATGCCGGCAACGATGAAGAGATCTCCGGCGCTGATTGATTCCGTCTCTGTGCGACCGATGCCAGTGAACTGCGAGAGATGCGAGACGCGACGCTTGAGCACGTTTGGCTGGCCATCAATCGGCTTGGCAAGGAGGGCGACGGTGTCACCGCGGCGCAGCGTGCCGGCATGCACGCGCCCGATGCCGAGGCGGCCGAGGTAATCGCTGGCGTCCAAGTTGGTGACGAGCGCCTGCAGCGGGGCTGCTGCGTCGCCAGCGGGAGCGGGAATGGTGTCGAGAATCGCGTCCAAGAGCGGCACAAGATCGGCGTCCGCTCCAGGCATGCCGACACCCTTCATCGACCGACCTTCGCGTGCGACCGCTGAAATGACGGGGAAGCTGAGGTGCTCGTCCTTGTGCGCCAAGTCGAGGAACAAGTGTTCGACATCGAGCAGCACTTCTTCGGCACGAGCATCGCTGCGGTCAACTTTGTTGATGACGAGTACGACGGGAAGATCCTGTGACAGGGCTTTGGAGAGTACATATCGCGTCTGCGGCAGCGGGCCCTCGGCAGCATCGACGAGCAAGAGCACACCGTCGACCAGCGCGAGAGCGCGCTCAACTTCGCCACCGAAGTCGGCGTGACCAGGTGTGTCGACGAGGTTGATCTTCACTCCACGCCAGTGAACACAGGCGGCCTTGGCCAAGATCGTGATGCCGCGTTCTCGCTCCTGATCGTTGGAGTCCATCACGCGCTCCACCACGTTCTGGTGCGCGGCAAAGGTTCCGGTCTGGCGCAGCAGCTCGTCAACCAGCGTCGTCTTGCCGTGGTCAACGTGCGCCACGATGGCGACGTTGCGAATCAGTTCGTTCAGGCGGGGTTGTCCTCGCCGTCGTTGGAAGATGCGTCTGTTTCGTCTCCGGCGATTTCGCCGTCCTCGTCGAACACCACGCCGTAACGCTCAGCAATTTCGGCGAATTCGTCTTCCTCGCTCTTGGTCGACTTCTGCGACGAGATTCCCAGGTCTTCTGCGGTGGGGCCAGACTGCTTCAGGCGACGCGCTTCTTCGAACCGACGATGTCGTCCCTTTTTCACGAGTGGGCTCCGTTTGTCATAGCGGAGCCACGTGGGCCATCCGCCTAGGCGATGGACATTGAACTATGAGTTTAGTCCCGTCCGGCGTCCTTGGCTGGGATGAGCCGCAGACGTCCCTCACGGTCAAAGGAGAGACCCGACTCCCCTTCCAGCAACCGTTCAATGTCGTGGCCCACCAGTTCGCGGCGCCAGCCTCGTGAGAGACGAGAGTCACCACCAGCAAGCAGGGTGACGATGTCGCGATTCGTGGCGACCAGCGTCGGGTCGATTTCGTGCTGGTGCGCGAGTTCGCCGATCCAGGCGGTCACCAGCGTGACTGCTGGACGCAGACGCTTCTCCAGCGGATCATGGCCGTTGGTTTCAAGCTCTACCACTCGCTCACGTCCCTCGCGCACTGCGGCGAGAATCTCTCGGGCGATGGAACCATTCAGGTAGCGCTCGTCGACACCGCGCGCATGCGACAGCGACTCCGTCGAGTCGGGCAATCCCTGGGCGATGCCGATCAAGGCCATGTCGCTCATCACCCGTCGCAGTGGCACGTTGGTGCTCATGGCTCTGCGTTCACGCCACGCGGCGAGCGCTTGTGCAGCGCCACGGGCAGCACCCTTGAGGGCCCGTGCATCTTTGATTCGCAACCAAGCGTCGTCGGGGTTGCTCTCACCCCAGGGACGCAGACGAAGCTCTTCGCATGCTTCCTCTACCCAGCTCGTGCGACCGAGTTCGCTCAAGCGAACGGTGATGCTCTCATGCAACTGCTCGAGAAACTTCACGTCGCTACGGGCGTAGTCGCACTGGCTGTCGGTGAGTGGGCGACGCATCCAGTCGGTCAAGCGATCGCCTTTGGACAGCGTGACCTTGAGGCGTGCCTGCACGAGGTTGGCGAGCGACGGCGTGGAGAAGCCGATGAAGCCGGCGGCGAGTTGCGTGTCAAAGAGTCGGCTGGGAACACAGCCCACCGCGTACTGCAACACTTCGAGGTCTTGCTGGGATGCGTGCAGTACGGCAAGACCGCTGCTCTGCATGAGTGGCGCCAAACCCCGCGGGTCTACCGCGAGGGGGTCGATCAAGACATTGGTGC
>Ga0208482_1000611_pt1 | contig 10828 bp, 35 predicted proteins | sample LakMenEpi26Sep10_FD_150737 | JGI IMG/M metagenome (GOLD analysis project Ga0208482, IMG submission 150737) | Freshwater microbial communities from Lake Mendota, WI - 26SEP2010 deep hole epilimnion (SPAdes) | ecosystem: Environmental > Aquatic > Freshwater > Lake > Epilimnion/Euphotic zone ... | reverse complement strand
CCTATACTAAAATTATGAAAGACTCCGGGTATCATATTATGAAGGTAAAAGAATAATGACCTACGTTCTAATCGCTCTTTTATATTATAAGGCGGCAATTACGGCGGAGTTTAATTCGCTAGACAAATGTAAGGCGGCTGGTGAAGCCCTTATTCGTGTATACCCGGATAAGTATCACCAGTCTATGATTCATTACGTTTGTGTGGAGAAATAAAATGACTATAATATGGAAAGCCGAATTAGATAACAAATATGATTGTAAGGTAGTTAGAATAAGAGATTACGTCGGTCTATTAACCGTAATTGATATTGATACTAAAGAAAAAATAATAGACGAGGAGGTTGATCTAACCTATAACGCTATAGTTGGCGCTGATATAATGGATATTAGTCTCTGGGAAGAGAAAATATTAAGCGTAATTGATGGGGGTTTTTAATCCCGTTTTAGAAATCGATGCGTTATTCGGTCCGAGTAATCTCGTTAATGCGAGTTAATGTGTGCTGATGCTCGTTGGTGTGTGTCGGTGTTGAACTTTATTATCAACCACACAACATCAGCAATTCTTAGTGAATTACTTTATTAATTAATTACCTCCGAATTCTATTATATCGGGGGCAATTTTTATAATAGTTTAAAGGTTTATTATTATAAATTTCTAATTCGGTCGCTAAAACGGGGATCATCATTTCATTTTCTCCGTGATATATTAAACCTATCGGGCCGAATTTATTAACCCATGAATTAATAAAAGCCCAATTATTTGAACCTTTAAAGGGGAAATAAATCGCTTTCATGGAGTTCTCCTTCAGTTTAGACCTTATATTACCCCAAAGGCAATAAAAAGTCAATAGAAATATTTGATCGTTACAGCACAGTTTCCGCTTGACTTTTTCTTCGGGATCAGGTATAGTATTAGGGAAGGCGGGAGGGAGGAGGCCACCAGCAGTTTACGTAAACGAAAAAAAGATCAGTTTACTATTACTTTTCGCTTGACGAATTCTCAGAGAGTGGGTATAATCATATATGTAAGGTTGAAATAAAGGATTCGAAGATGACTGTAGCTGAACTGATCGCTAAACTCCAAACTCTCCCCCAGGACTACGAAGTCGAAATGGGTATGAACCAGGAGTATCAGGAAGCGGTTACTGAGGATATGGTTGTTATAGAGGAATATCGTGGTCGTCGATATGTTATTATTGATGACTGTGCTCGTTACAGAGGAGAATAATATGAGACTCAATAGACTTGACACTGATACGCTGGTCCAATTGACTGCTCTGGGTATTGTGACGTTTGGATTAGCATTAGGGCTGGCACTGATTGCTTATCTCGATGGAGGAATGTGATATGGTAGTATATGTTAATCATCTGATGATATACGCTGATCTCGGTGTGTTTGGTCATGTTGTGGCATATGCTGCTAATAGTGATCATCAATCTTATTGGGTTGTTCCTGGAACGTTGGAGGATTGATATGATTAAGACGTATGATCTCTATCTTTATTTCAACGGGTATTCGAAAGAGTATCATAATATATCTCGCGTGGCAGTCAAGTACTATATTGACTGGTATAAAGAGAGTGCTGCATTCTTCGGGTATGACGTGCAGGATCATGAATCGTTGGTAAGTAACTGAAAACACTAGGTAAAGTCATTTTTCTTCAGAAATTTGACTTTAGGGGCTTGACGAATATCGAAATCCGAGGTATACTGGTAATATAGTGAGACAGGAGATAGATGATGGCTACGAAGACTGAAATCGTGATTCGCATTATGAAGGATAACCAGGGCAAGGCGATGGCCGATGTCCTCCCGTTGCTGATGGCTGAGTTCGGCTGGACTGAGAAGAACGCTCGTGCAGCGTATGCTCTCCGTGTTAAGGCTGATCCTTCGCTCGGCACTGTCCAGAAGGCTGCTCGTGCTGCTGCTCCGGCCAAGGCTGCTAAGGGACCGAAGCTGGTTAAGGTGCCGAAGCCCAAGGTGCAGGGCGATAAGCCGAAGGTTACTGACAAGACTGTCGAGGAACTGCAGGATATCCGTAACAAGAATCTTGCTCGTCTCAAGGCTGTCGGTCGTAAGTATATGAAGGGACAGTATGCCGAGCCGGAAGCAGCTGGTGTTCCGAACTTCGATGCGGATGAAGCTCGCCAGTATGTCGAGGATGTCACGAATGATCTCGAGTCCTTCAAGTCTCCTCGCTTTCTGAATATGGACCAGGTTAAGGCCCTGGTCTAATCTCTCCGAGTGCTGGCCCTTGATCCAGTGGCTCAGAGTTGGGTGGATTGTCAGTGACTGGGTCGACGAGAGCCGACGATCCACCCATTATACTCTATTTTTAAAAAAAGTCAATATTTAAGTCGTTTACGTTCGTCCATCGTTGTCTCCGCGGAGCTCCAGGTGGCGTTTACGTAAACGACATTTTTTTAAAATATTTGGCGTTACAGCACAGATATCGCTTGCCTTTTCCCGAGAATAGGGTATACTGGTAATATGGTGATGGAGGATTAATCATGGAAGTCTACGTTCTGCTCGGACACATCGAATATGAAGATACGATGCTCCTGGGCGTTTATCACACGCAAGAGGATGCTGAGTTTCACAAGGAAGTGTATATCAACAAACAGGGTATACTCGCATTCGATAGCTACTCGATCGAAAGTCGAGTGATCGGTGCTCGTGCCTTTGGTGAATATGATCAGGAGGCTGTATAATGTATAATATCCCAGTTCACATCATTGCCCAGATCAACAACTGGGCTGAGCATCAGCTGATTTGGCACGGTGTTTGTGTGTGGTTATATTCCGATCTTATCTCTAATGCGGAGAACCGTTAATGGCTCAGGACAAGTTTCGTAAGATCATAACTGGATCTAAAGCATACGTAGCCCGTGTCGCGAAAGAGTGGCAGTTCTATGGCTATGTTGTAGTTAAGTCCAAGCTGTGGAGCGATGGTAAGTATACTATCGTCATGGAGAAGCGGCCCGAGTCAGTTTTTTAAAAATATCGCTTGCCTTTTTTCCGGATCCGGGGTATACTGAGAATAGTTGATAACGCTAGTCGCTGGAGAACTGAGATGGCTGACTTCGACTTTGCTGTATTTACCCGTGAGACCGAAATCATATGGCTTGGACATATCCTGTGGGAGCACTACCTATGACAGCGATCGCGACTGAGGACCAAATCGAACGTATCGTCGAACGTCAAATGGACAAACTCGACCTACAGTATACCAAGGGTATGCTGACCAACGACGAGTATAACCAAGAGGTGCTTGAGCTTGACCGTTGGGCGAGAGATCAACATCGACTATCTCGAGCTCGGCAGTATAGAGAATGGTAGCCCATGTGAATCACTATTCTCTCTGGAGAGCTCTCATGCACTCTCAGAAAAATAATATCGCCACCGAGAAGATTTTGCTTGACATTGGGCGCTTTTGGTGGTATGATGGATACGATGGGTTTCAAACGGATCACTAGGAGATGAAGATGGAATATATGGCTCTGTTCGTGCTTGGTATTGCCTATGGATTTTGGATCCAGTTGTATGTGGATGTGATTCGGTATCGTCGAAAGATGTTTTCACGTAAGTAGGAAGACATCGAAAAAACGGTCGCACCTTTAGAAAAATCGGGTTTTTGTGGGCGGGGGACCCTAAGCGTTGCATTTATTCCACACACAACCACACGCCTTAAAGTTCGTCCATAGACTCTCTAAAGGTCACGATGACTTCTAAAAAAATCCGCAACAAAATTTTCACACTTTTAAAGTTCGAGGATAACATGTCAGTAATCAAGTGTAAAGTTACTCAGCCATATATTGAACGTTCTCTGTCTGGCGATTTCACATGGCATGTGTATAATGAAAAGACAGGGCATATCGTGGCCTCTACCTATAATGAGGAAATGGCGGGAACCATTCTCTTTGCTATAATAGAATCTGGTTATTATAAAGATGAATATGCAATTACCGAATCATGGAAATCACCGGAGCCATTGGTATGATTGATTTTCTCTGGACCTATGTCTTATGGCCACTGGGTCTCCTGTTGGTTGCGCTTTTGTTCGCTTCGGTGTTCTTTGGTAAAAATGACGATGATAGGAATGTGGGGTAATTATGACCAACGAAGAACTTGTGGAACGTCTTCGTAGTGAGACATGTTCTAAGGCTGATATAGAAGAAGCTGCTAATCGAATAGAAAAGATGAACTACTTTCTTCGACACAATGCTTTTGCCGAAAAGCAATTTGGTGTATACTTCATTTGTGGTGCAGCAGGCGAGAAAGATAAGAATGGTGTTCCTGAAGAGGTGTATATCTGTCCTGCTTATGGATCAGATGTATCATATGTGTTTACTCGTGGCGGAACATTCGCACCGGAGTGGTAAATGACTGATAATACAAATTCAAAACTATTCAAAGAGTTTCATAAACAATATGAACATGCGGATTTTGTAGATGAGCTCCTAAAGCATTTACGTCAAGGATTACGATATCTCGATATGCGCCAAACTCATTATATGGACTTCCCCATGGATAAGGAAATGTATACGTTTTTGATCGATCTGATAGAAGAGAAATATGGAAATGAACATTGATATATATTGTTAATGTATCATTGCTCGCTAGATCCAATCGTGAGTATTGGTGCTGTGAATATGTTATCACTTACATCGGCTCCGCTGATTGCCCTGCTAGTGACTCCGAATTACGTATAGGTGAAATAGATGGTTGCTCTTAAATTTATGATCATATGCTTGGTGGCTTTGACAGTGGGTTTGTTCATTGGGTTTAATATCGAAATGTTTTCAGGTCCCACTCCATCTGAAGTTTATATGAAGGCATGTCGTGATGCTGGTGGTATTCCAGTTATCGTGGCAAGAGGATCTAATGTCTGTATCAATCCTGGTGCTGTCATAAAGGATATGGGTAATGACTGATTATACTAAACTCAGCGATGAAGAACTTTCAGTTCAGTTTGAAATTCTCTGGGCCAGGTATATGTATTACCAGGCTGCTGAAGGTAATTGGAATCAAGAAACAGAGGCTCGTGGTAGAGCTACTAAGCAATACTGGGAATGTTTAGCAGAATGCAAGGAACGTGGGCTTGAGGTGTATTAGAAAATATAACATAAGCTCAATGCTTAATCCTCTGATCGCCATGCCGAAAGGAGCGAAGATACTCAAACTTGCGAATAAAAAGTCAAACCCCTTTATTTGGGCAGAGGTGGATACTTCGAAACCGATTGTAAAAAGATTAGTTCGAACTTTTGAGACTGACCAAGAATTGCCAGATGAGCCAGGTCTCTACTTGGGCACTGTGGAGGTTCTTGGTATGATCTTTCATTGTTTCGATGGTGGAGAGCGAATGTAGACCGTCTCTATATAAATACCTTGTCTTAGTATAAGGAGATAATTATGACTGTTAGTAAAAAAGAAATTGTAGAACGTATTGATGCTCTAAAGAAATGGCAAGAACTTAATTCGGAAAAAATTAATTCTGAACCGTTCGTTGAAGGATATAATTCTGCTGTTAACTCTGAAATTCTATTTCTTACTGAGCAATTAGGAGCTATACTAGAAGTATCTGAAGATGTGGTAGAAACGAAACGTCCTTCTAGATCGAGAAAGACTCCTACTCAATAAAAAGGATTGATTATGAGCGAAAAATTGACAAATGATGAAAGAAAAAAATACATAGACCATATTGAAACGCTTCAAGAAGAAAATGCATTCATGAAAAAGGTTCTAAAACACATTTTTCCCGAAAAATCTGATGCATACTATCTTTGCGGAGAAAAAGGTGATAAAAATGAGCTTGGGCTTCCGGAAGAAGTTGTAATTTGTCCTGCGTTTGGTAAACAAGAACTAGTTACATACAAAAGGCAAGAAGGAGAAACCAATGGCTAAGGAAAAAAAGTATACTCAGTCGAAGGTTTTTGAGTTTAAACCCGCTGAAAACATCACCGAAGCCGAAATTATTGAATTATCCGAGCTAATTCGCATCGGAGTAAGCGGAGAGATCCTAGATAAGGCCTCTCCAAACCTAAAAAAGCACTTTTTTGAGGTAAAAGACAAAAAAGCTGCGTAATTAGTGGAGTATTTGTAATGAAATTGATTGCTGCGATCGTTTATATGTGCATTGCTGGTGTTTGCACCGAACAGCACGTCGAAATCGAGCCCAAAGCATGCAAAATTGGCACTCTTCATGGTAAAGTAATGGGAACTGACGCCAAATTTGGTGTTCGATGCCAGGGATCATAGTCATGAGTGCTAAAATTATCCCCTTTCCTAAAACGCAAAAGCAGTTAGAAGTAGAAACTATGAAAGACTTTGTTAATAAAGCAAAGACTGTGATTGCTCAATCTATTGCTGAAGACATGAAGCGTTATGATGTCCCTAATGTTTTTGGTGTTCCGGTTGAAGATCCAAAAACTCGTGGCCAATACCAGAATATTTTAAAACAGTTTTTAGATCCTGAAGATTATATGGATATTCTTTGTGGAATTATGGACCGAGATCATTATGATGCGCTTGAGCGTCCTCTTCAAAAGATTATCGATGCATACTATTCGTTCCCAAAATGAGTGAAAGAAAAAGAGTTTTTCTAGAAACTCTGTTCATTTTTGGGTTTATAACAATTCCCTATTTGGATGCAATATATATAACACCAGGTATTAAAGAATCTGGTATTCGTATGGAAATCCAGTGCCACGATGACCCTAAAAATTGTTGGATTCAAAACAAGGACAAACGACATGCATGATTGGCAGTATACTAATCAGTTTTTTCTCGAAGGCAGAAATCATTATGATTCGGGTGGATCAATTAAAGATTGTCCATATAACTATTTAATAGTAGATCAGAGTAACGAAAAACTCGTGCAGTCTGAACATTATCGAGAAAGAGAGTGGTATGCTGGGTTCCATCAAGCATTTTTAGATTCTCTCGAAGCCAAAAAAATCGCTTGACTTTTTAAAAATACCGAGCTATACTATGTTTATGATGGTTGATGTGAAGGAGATGTGTTATGGCTCACGAAATTGAATTTGTTGATGGTATCGCTCAAATGGCATATGCTGGGGCTGTTCCTTGGCATGGTCTAGGCGTAAAGGTTCCGGCTGATCTTACGCCGGAACAGATGCTCGAGGCTGCTGGTTTGGACTGGGTGGTGCAGAAGTTTCCGACTTTTGCTATTCTCGACGAAAATGATCCGGATAGCGTAATCGAGACAAAGCAGTCTGCTCTTGTTCGTATGAAGGATAAGAAGCTGCTCGATGTCGTCTCTGACGATTGGAACCCTGTTCAGAACGCCGAGGCTTTCGACTTCTTCAACGAATTCGTTATGGCTGGCGATATGGAGATGCATACTGCTGGCTCTCTGAAGGGCGGACAGATCGTTTGGGGTCTTGCCAAGGTTAAGGAGTCATTTGAACTCTTTAAGGGCGATCAGATCGATTCCTATCTTCTGTTCTCTAATTTCCATAAGTATGGGTTTTCTACAGACGTTCGGTTCACTCCGATCCGTGTAGTTTGTAATAATACTCTTACCTTGTCTCTCAGCTCGTCGGTAGAACGGATGGCTAAGATTTCTCACCGTAAGCAGTTTAATCCTGCTAACGTAAAGGATATGCTTGGTATTGCTACCGATAAGCTGCAGAAGTATAAGGAGATGGCTCAGTTTCTTGGGTCTAAGAAGGCTAAGACCGAGTCAATTGTCGAATACTTTGAGCGTATCTTTCCGCTTGCTGGTGCGACTACCGAAGATAAGGCAGAAGGTAAGCGTTCGAAGAATGCCAATATTGCTCTTGGTATTCTTGATACGCAGCCTGGTAGCGAGTATGCTCAGGGAAGCTGGTGGCAGCCGTTTAATGCTGTTACTTTTATGACCGATCATGTTCTCGGTCGTTCAGCTGACACTCGTCTCCAGTCTGCTTGGTATGGTTACAACAAGGGTCTAAAGACAAAGGCTCTTGAACTCGCTGTTGAGATGGCCGAAGCCGCTTGACTTTTAATAAAAACTAAGTTATAATTCTATATAACTTGGAGGATAACATGGCTCGTCGCGCTGCTCTTATTAAACGTAAACCGAAGATTACTCGCACGACTCGTTCGGAGCAGTATATCATTAATAAGAAGCATCTGGGCGACGAGCCAATTTTCACGAAGCCTCTTACAAAGGTAGATTACATCTACGCTCTGAATTGGTATAACTATATGTGCACCAATACAGAGGCCAAAGAATATATTGTAGAATATCTTAAAAATCTTGGCCGTGTGCTCGAGGCTAAACAGTTCAAGTCTGTTCCTGACAATCTTGTGCCGACAACTGTGGCATGGATTTGTCGTATGTTGTCTAAAGGATATAAACTTCCTACTGATACCGCTGAATATATCAATCAACGCATCAAAGAAACATATAAATACATTCAGGAACCCAAGGAAGAAAGTAGTAAGCCGACGGTTTCTATTCAAGATCGCATGCGCGAGCGTACACACGATATTCTCGGTGAAATTGAGGGAATGATAGACGACTACATCTACAATAATGTAGAATTTTCTCTTTATGAGTGGCTGCAGTCTAATAACATTCCTGCCGCCTATGCTACTTCTATCATCTCCAAATTTACCCCAGTCTTAGACGAATTGCTGCAAGCATATGAGGGTAAATGTGAACAACTCAAAGAAGGTTATCGTCATCTCAAGAAAACCGAGATCAAAAATCTCGTCACATTCTACAATACTCTCATCGAAGATGCAGAGAGATATTGTTCGAACACGAAAAAAGTTAAGAAAGCTCGTAAGCCAAGAACGATCTCGGTCGAAAAGAAAGTCAAGAATCTCAAGTTCCAAAAGGAAGATGCAACTTACAAACTTGCTTCGGTTAGTCCAGAGAAAATTATTGGTGCGCAGGAATTGTGGACGTTTAATTCGAAATACAAAACTGTCACGGTATTGCGTGCGATCGATCGTGGCGGGTTACAAATTAAGGGAACTAGCATTACAAACTTTGACGAAGTTAATTCTATTACGAGATCTTTGGGGCGTAAAGACCCGAACGAAGTGGTCAAGCGCATACTTGAGGGTGGAAAACTTGTTCTCCGAAAAGTCCTTGACGATTTCAAGACGGAAAAGCCTCTTGCGTATCGCATCAACGAAAACACTATCCTGTTGAGGATTATATAATGAGCGATCTTAACGAAGACAAAGTCTATGACTTGATTGTTGTAGCAAGATTCCTGCTATGGTATCAGAAGGAAAATCCTGATGCTGTGTGGGGAGGAGAAAAGATTGAAGAAGTAATTGATTCTTTCTCCAGTTTAACTGGATTCGATATTGCTTTGTTACAGAATATCGCATCCTTTCAAAAGTAAAGGAAAATAAGATGAACAAGATTATCTTATCAACCGTTGCTGCCATGCTTATGGGTGGTAGTGCATTTGCTGGCGACGTTATTGCGCCTCCAGTTTCAAAGTATGTAGAAGAAACTCCTCTGCCTCCAAAGCGTCCTACCAATTTTGGTAAGACTGACAATCAGAAGGTTGCACAGAAGGTTCAGGAAGTAACCACAAGGAAGTAATTATGAAGAATATCATGTATAGCGTGATGGTTGCTTCAATGTTATCTGGCTCTGCTGCTAGAGCAGAGCCAGAATTGAAGTGCTATGAAAATAAAGATTTCATGAAGATGATCGACGATAAGAATCTTTCTACCATTTATAATGGTTTCAAGGATGATAACCGAGTTTCTGAGATCATGATGTCGAAGGAAAGATATATCTACGTTGTAGAATATGACAAGGCGACTGATGGTAATGCTTTTGCTGCCAAGCAATATTGCGTTACAACAATACTAAAAAACGTAACATTCAATGAATCTGCTATTGAATATCTTTACCAGCTTCTGGAAAAAGTGAGAGGACAAAAGACATGAGTATTCTTGGACCAGATGGTGGTTTAACTTTTAGTGTTACAGGTAAACAGAATAAAGATCCAATCACTGACATTCGAATGGTAATGTTTCCTAAGATGATGGTTCATCCAGAAACTAAACAGATGGTAATGGTTCCTATGCAGGATCTTCAATATCAACGTCAGGGTTCTACAGAATGGTTTTCAGTGGCCATTCACGAAACTGATAAACACGATTTTAACCCGGAGTATAAAAATGAAGAAGTATCTACTAGTAATTCTAGCGGGGTTATCCTTTCTTAGTTTGGTTGGCTGTTCAGTACTCGGAACAGTCGTCAAGTGCTCTGTACGGGATAGTAGTAATAGACCGTGCCAGTGAAGGGCCAGAGGGAATACATGGACCGGAAATCGAAGATTTTGAAAATTCTGTTGACAAGTAGCGTTTTTACGCTATACTATATGAATATGGCAATGGCAGCGGATGATATATCATGTGATAAGAAGACTAGCGATAGCCATATCATCCACTGTAAAACAAAAAAGGTGATGGATGTTTCGTTGGTTTCTATTAACGGCGGTGAGTGTAACTCTCCTGCATTCCACTGGCATGGTAGCGGTGAGTTTTCCATTCCAGGAACTAAAGAATGTGGCTACGTTGGAGCAGTCACATTATCAATCGACGGTCACAATAAAACCTTCGCCCCATTATAAATAGAATTGCCGAGGTCGTTGAGAGACGAAACATAGGTTTCTTGGACGTGGGTGCGATTCCCACCGCCTCCACCATAGATACATTAGGAAAGACAATGTTTTAGAAAAGTTCTAGCACCAAGTGAGTTCTAAAACATAAGAAGATCATTGCTTCAGCTTGCCGACTAGACTAGTGTATCTATGATGGGGGCGAACAGGTTCGACGGGATACA
>Ga0208482_1000610_pt1 | contig 10833 bp, 21 predicted proteins | sample LakMenEpi26Sep10_FD_150737 | JGI IMG/M metagenome (GOLD analysis project Ga0208482, IMG submission 150737) | Freshwater microbial communities from Lake Mendota, WI - 26SEP2010 deep hole epilimnion (SPAdes) | ecosystem: Environmental > Aquatic > Freshwater > Lake > Epilimnion/Euphotic zone ... | reverse complement strand
TTTCAGCGTTCACCGACTTAGCGACATTTTTCATACAATATTACTACTGTAAGCTGCCTTTGACAGCCGACCGCTCTACCACTGAGCTACTTGGCATTTTATGTTTATAAAGTTTCATTTTTTTTAAACGTTTTACAACTGCTACATCACTACATTCAAATATATCAGCAATTTGCACGTTTGTCAATTTTTTCTTTAGATATAAATCTTTTAAATCATATTTTTCCCAATCTACTTTTTGGGCTTTTTTAGCTGCACAAGATTTTGAACAGGTAATTAAATAATTGGATTTTAATTTATTACATATTGGGCAATAAGTTTCTTTTTTTTGTTTAAACCTGTCGCCTACAAATTTTGGAAATTTTTTAGGAATTTTAATTAACCCCGCATGGAATTCTCTATGACAATTAGAACACAATAAAATACAATTTTCTAACTCTTTTTTAATTAATTCCCATTTTTTAGGATTTGCCCTAATCCCCGCAATACCGAAGTTTTTTTTATATGGATCTAAATGATGGAGGTCAAAAGCATCATGACATTTATTATAGCTACAAATAGCACATTTCCCACCGAAACCTTCAACAATTGCGCTTTTACTTTCTCTACGCCATTTTTTAACTCTTTCGGAACTCAAACTCATAATATGATATTACATTTAATGTAATATTATTGACACTAGTTAAGAGTTATAGAACCTTAACATTCATATCTTTACAAATTTCTTTTAAAGTATGATAAACATAAGAAGGAATTCTCCAACGCAAGTCGTCGCACAAATCATTAATTTTAATCCAAGCCATTCCCACAAGACCATATCTTAGATGATAGTAAATTTCAACCAAACGATTCCATCTTTTATATGGAAAATGACATTCGGTTTCCCTAACGCATTTACTCATTGATTCAATCAAATTAATTAATTGCTGATCTGGAGCATCAGTTTTAACAATACCATAATTAATACGAATATTATTCATAATGATATGATATTTATTATTGATATCAAAATCAAGTTTTATCTCACATTTACAACCTTTTTTGTTTTCTCCATAACAATGTTCTGAATATCATCGTTTTTTTCTTCATCTAATTCTTCTATATCTTTTTTATTTTTGATACCACGAACCATATAAACAATAATTGTATCAACAATTTCTAAAAGAAGGGCAAGCGCAAAACAAATTATAGCCGTGATTTCAAAACGTGTTAACGCGCCAAAAGCAAGTTGAATAACATTTTCAGTAGAGAATTTAACATATTCTGGTTCAACATCTAATTTTGAACTAACTGTATTCACAGCTGTATTTAATTTAACAACCGTATCAGCTAACTCATCATAAGTTTTAGCTTTATTAACTTCAAATATTAATCCTTTATTATTTTCGGAAGAAACTAAAGTGTCAATTGCTTCAATTCCTTTTTGATATGAAGCTAATTTTGTTTCGTAATTTTTATTTAACCTTTCAATTTCTCTTTGTTTATTAGATTCTAATTCTTTCTTTTTTAATGTAACTACAGCTTCTATTTTTCTTACCTCGGCTTCAAGTTCTTTTGCTTTTGGCCCAATACCAATTTTCCCACTGGTAGTTCTTCCAGAGACGCCTTGCGTTTCATCTATGTATGTTTGTTCAGCGTTAACAACTTCTTTTGCCAAATTAGATTGTTGGGCATTAAAATCTTGTTCAACTTTTGTTAGCGCGGCATTATGTTCTTTATCTAATTTGATAATATTATTATTTATTGCAGAACGCGCCTCTTTATCAAAATAATTGAGTTTCTCAAGAACTTCAAATTTTGTATTTACAAGAGATTGGCGGATACTTGTCTCAGAATAAAAACCAATAAAATCAAATATAGTCGGAAGCATACTAATAGCAATACAAAGAATCGCAATATTTAATGTAAAGCTTTTGCGGCCATACATTATAATTTTTATGCAATATGGTAACCCTACAACGGCAACAGAAGCCAAAAATACTAAAAAAGCGTTCCAATCAACTAAAATAAGGCTTAACGCGTGGTAGGCAAAAGCCATAGCTACAAACATAACTATTCCATAAATAGTATTTAAACCATTTGCGGCAGTTTTATTATCAGTTTTAAAACCAAATAATGTCGGGAACTTTTCATCCCCTTCTTGGTGTTGATTAATCATTTATATAATTACACAATAAATTATAAAAAATGCGGGATGTCGGAATCGAACCGACGACTTGACTTTGGAAGAGTCCAGTTTTACCACTAAACTAATCCCGCTAAAAAAGATAGCAGACCATTTCTGATCTGCTATCTTGTCTTGAATGGGTCAAGAAATTAGAAAGCAAATCTTAGACCAAGGCGTGTCAATACTGCCCCATTATGGGACTCGGATTGTGGAGAATACAACCAGCGAGCATCACTAAAAAGCGCAATATTTTTAGTCATACGGTATTCTAGTCCACCACCAACAGTTCCAACTCCGACACTATCACCACTACCATACAATTTACCAATTCCAGCCGTAACGTAAGGAGCGAGATTCCAAGAACAAATTGGGTAACGCAAGAAAGCATTTCCAAAAGTTCCCCATTCTGTAGCATCATTACGAGCGGCGAGACTTTGTTCGACACCAAGACCAAAATATTTCAAGAAGAAATAATTGATCGCAGTGCCACCGCCCCACCCTGGATTCCCACCTTTATAGAAACCACCCGTTCCATACAGGTCGAGTTGAAGTTCGTAATCATCGAAACGACATTCTGGTTTAACTACATTTTTTGTTACTTTAAAATCACTACCGGCAACAGCAGTTGAAGCCATTGCAAGAGCAATTACCATTAGTTTAACATATTTAATCATAGTCTATTATCTTAGTAAATATTGAATTGTTTGTCAAATGAATTTTTTGGGGTTGCTCGAAGGGGCTCGAACCCTCACCGACAGGATCACAACCTGTAATGCTTACCGTTACACCACAAGCAACATTAAATGGTACTGGATACTGGAATCGAACCAGTGCTCGGCCCTCATCTAGGGCACCACAGGTATAAGCTGTGCGGTGCTTCCAATTACACTAATCCAGTTTTTTTTAAATTGAAATTCTGAAAAGTTTCGCTTGGTCGTCGGGACGATATTCAAGAGTACGAAGTTTCGGTTCGTCCGTAACCATTTCTTGTAAAAATTTTTGGTTAAAAAGCAAATGAAGTTCATCAATTTGTGTTTGCAAATTTTTATTTTCTTTGTTAACAGATACGATAGCCAAAAGACAAATCATAAAGCCAAGTGACATAATAAATGCGAAGTAAATATTCATGTTATCTTTCATATTAAGTATATTATAGTTTTTTGAATTAAAAGTCAACGTCTTTTTGTAAAAATAAGTGTAAAAGTATGTGTAACTTTTATGCTAACATATGAAAAAGAGAACTAGTAAAATTTGGACACTTCCAGAAAAAGAATTTGTTCAATTAATTAAAAAATCTAAAAGAATGAAAGATGTTCTAAGTTATTTTAATTTAAAAAATAAGGGTGGCAATAATAAAACAGTAAAAGAAAGAATTCAATTTTTAAATTTAGATACTTCTCATTTCCTTACATCTGTTGAATCCTCTTCTTATTCTAGAAGATTAACTTTAGAATCTTTTCAAGAAAGATATTTAACAATAAATTCGAATAAAGTAAGAAAAGATATTAAAAAATATTTATTAAAATTTCACTTATTAAAATGGCGCTGTGATAATTGTAATAACAATGGAACATGGAATGGTAAAAAATTAAGTTTACAATTAGAACATAAAAATGGAATATCTAATGATAATCGTTTAGAAAATTTATGTTTTTTGTGTCCAAATTGTCATAGCCAAACAGACACTTTCGCCGGAAAAAAGAAAAAATAAAGCTGCCCTGCTACGACTCGAACGTAGAAAAACACTGGTTCAAAGCCAGTTGGGTCTACCAATTCCCCCACAGGGCAATAAATTAATTTACAGCAGAATAATCTTTAAGTGCCCTACCAAGGGCGATACGATTCCCCAATTTACGATTCCATTGATCCCGCTTGCTACAATAAGCGATTCCAGTCGAATCTTTATTTTCTGGGCTCGTCAACTCAATACGAGTAAAACGCTCAGAAAGAGGTTCTTGATTTTTTGAAGATTTCGGCCCGAAAGGAAGATTATGATTGGTAAAACCATGAATTACGCGCACTTTCCATCCAGCACGCCGAAGTTGATGAATTGTTGGAGTATTACGATTATTAAGGTTTATTGCGTCATTCATACAATAAATATATACTTTTTTAAAACAAAAGTCAAATTAAATTTAACAATATAATGTATAAACTGCCCACCATGGGGGATCTGGTAATCCACCAGCAGGAGGGTTGCAAGGAATGCTACTTGGATTGGCTTCTAATTCCATACCGTTAGAGGAAACTTTTGCGCTTGGAGGCCCTTTGCCTTGAGATAGGTCCTCGTCGTTACATTCACATTTCACTTCTATTTTATAATCTTTTGACATTCTTAATTCGTAACATGGCGGGTTTGGCTTTTGAGCGTCAAAACATAAATATTGACTTATTTCTGGTTCATTTGCCCAATTACTAAGCGCTTTATTAAAATCTTCTCGAATTTTTTCTTTTACTTTTTCCGCGCAATGACTGGATAGATCTCCATCAAAATTATTCATTACTACCATTTCTAAAAGTTCTGTTGATGCCCATAAACTTCCGTTACCGTGACCAACTGTTGATCCTGGTGGCCCAGCTGGAGTTTGACTTTTTCTTGTACATTTTTTACACCCCCCTGAAGATCCGCTTGTTGCCATAATATATTTTATTACACTTAATATAAATTAATTTTAATAAAAAAATAGCGGGAATGGGATTTGAACCCATGCATGGAAGCTTATGAGACTTCTGACTTAACCACTTGTCGATCCCGCAATTAAAATTTGGTGTTTTTTTCGCACTTTGGACCAGTTCAGAGTTGCGCCCCTGCTGGCATTATTAAAGACTACTCTTTAATTCAGAACACCTAACCATTTATACAAGAGTTTTGGCCCATATAGCCTTGGTTAACCCAGAACCCACACTCTTCTTTTTTGAACTATTTGTCTTATTCACTATGGAACCATATGGCTTCGAAGCCGCCAAGCATGATAAGCTTGGCACATACGGAGGTAGAGTTGCATACCTTATCTAAAGGCGATCCCTATTTTACTGGTTGTACATCGCCACACCACCATTGTTAGCATCTCTGCTCATAGCGAGCGGTTTGCTAACAAATTGTTTTCAAAGAACTATTACTTTTATACACCTATTTTATTATTTTGTCAAGAGTTTTTTAAAAAATTTCTAATAAAAACATATTTTTAGTGTAAATTAAATTATGTCAACATCAAAAACATCGGGCGGTTGTAAAGATTGTACGCGAATAGGGCGTTTACTTCCTACAAATAATTTTGCAGGCGCAAACGTCCCGCCTCCGATCCTTCTTGGTGAAGATATAAATGGGGAGTTTACGGCTAATGCGGGGGCTTTTGGATTACATTTAGTACAGTTAGAATTTTTAGACGAAACTGATAGTGGAGACCCAAAAGATCTTGCAGATCATGCGGTTGTAAATCTAGTAAATGCCTTTGCAAAGCTAATTCAAGATTTAGTTGAGCAGGCAAAAAATGACTTAAATGTTAATCTATGTTATGAACTGAGTTGGCCAGCAGGAGCGACGATAACAATTAAGTCTACTTGTAATAATAAAGATATTAGAGAGGGAAGGGGCCCAGGATCATCAGATGTGAATATTGAATTAAATGGTCCGGCACAATTTAAACAAGTTTCCTGTGGTACCTTCAGTTAATTTTTTTATTAAAAAAAATAGATTTTATATGTGTAATATTTAAATATGGCTACCGGTAGCCCCTGTAAAAAATGTAAAAGAGATTGTATGGTTCCAGGATTACTTGTTAATCCAGTAGGGGTTATCCCACCCATTTTTATAGATTACTCATCTAATTATCCAGTAGCGGAAGTATTTGTACAACCATATTTAGATTATATAAAAAATGGGATTCAAAATAATGGATTTTGTAATGGTGATATATCTGCATATTGCTTGCAAGCAATCTTGGATGCTGTTAATGATAAAATTAAGGAGATCGTTGATATTGCTATTAGTAGCCTATCATTACTTTTTGGGAATTGTTATTATCTGTGGATTGATGGAGGGATTGCTATAACGGCAGAATGTCAATGTAATGACGATGACATTTCTAATGGTAATGGCCCAGCTAGCGCAAAAGTTGATGTAGGGTATAGTGGCTATTTAATTCATAAAACGGATTGTGGGAGACCTGCATAAATATAAATTAAAATAAAATTTCTAATCCAGTTTCTCCATAGTCTGGCATTCCTACATCCATAGAATGTTCGCTAATATATGGTTGGGCTACTTTACCTTTAATGTTCACTGTTTCTGAAAGCGGATAGGTTGCAGAAATGATATGTTTACCTTTTGTAAATTGTTGGCTACTATATTTTGTTCCCGTAACTTCTCCTTTTACTTGTATTTTCTCTAGATGCTCACATCCAAATAGAAAAATAAATAAAAATAATAATAAGTTATTGATCAGTATTAATTTCAATTCCATTTTCATCATAACAAATAGAATATTCTACATTTTCTTTTTTATTCCAGTCTATCGAGTCAAAATTATCACGATATTGTTGTGAAAAACAATTTCTAGGTTTATCGCCCTTTCCAGCTTGGCAAGATTTATTATTACATTCCATGATTATTTAAATTTAGGCACATTTTTAAAATTTAATCCATTTGCGTCTTTTTCTGAAAGTGTCGGCATATTTACACCCCAATCTATATTTAACACTTCATCATTCCATTTAATAGTGTATTGATCTTCTGGGGCATAATAATCAGAACACTTATATTCTACAATTGTATTTTCAGATAATGTTAAAAATGAATGCCCGAAACCTTTTGGTACATACAGGATAACCTCATCATTTAAATTAAATTTAAAATGTTTTCCAAAAGTTGGAGAAGATTCTCGTAAATCAACAATTATGTCTAATATACCTCCATATAGACAATGAACTAACTTTGCTTGTGGATTTTTATATTGATAATGGATACCCCTAATAACATCTTTTTTTGAAAAACTAAAATTTTCTTGAACCCATTGCGGACAGTTTTGTAATACAGCTTCTGATTCTGAATCGGTAACAGTTCTATAAATATCTCTATTGAATTTTTCTACAAAGTATCCACGATTATCCTCATATTTTTTTAAATGAACTAAAAAAGGTTCTTCCATAATTTCATTATAATAAATTTTTAAATTGATTTAAAATAAAATTTGTTGTAATATATTAATGTTCTTTGAAATTTTGGGCGTGTACTGGTTTCGACATTTAGTTGAAATTAAAAGCGCATGTCGAGGTTAATCGATGGCCTCGTAAAAAATCGATTAAAAATCAAACGCAGAAGATAATACTGATGCAATCTTGGCAGAAGCTGAGTACATCTTCAATAACTCCGACGAGTTTCTCGGCGGCGTTGAAGAAGAATACTTGATGGCTGCCTAAGAACCAATGTCTGGATCCTATTAAAAGCATTGGACCTGCAATAGGTTTACAAAGTCAACTTAGTTATAAAAAAATAATTGTTGGGTGTAGTATAGAACATTTCATCTATACAGGCAGACTTAAAAAGACAGGTTAGTGTACCGTAATGGCCTTTAGTCAATCAAACATTAAACACACTAAAACATGTAGACCTTTTAATGTAAATTAAATGGACAGGGGTTCAACTCAATGGGTTGACTTAGCAGTGATGCTTCGATTAAAACTGGATGAATTGCTGGAAAGCTAAATCGTAAAATATGATATGCCAATCAGCAGCCAAGCTAAAAATACATTTTTAGAAGGTTCAGAGACTACTGGAGAGGTTAAGCCCTCTTAATAACCAGATTAGCGTCCAGCTCTGATTTAACCAATCAGATGAAGATATAGTCCACAATTTAAATATTCATTAATGAATATGCTAAGAAATTAGCTTTTAAATTAGCCCCTCACGTCCACTTTTTTTAATAAGATTAATAAAATCTAACATCTGTTGATGAGTAAGTATTCCTTTAGCGTAATTTATATTACGACTAACGTATTGAATATTACCTCTTATATATCCCTTTGATGAATTAATTCTATCTATTGAAGCCATTTTATATGAAATTGTAGGATTAGGATTTGCAAATCCAATTGGTAAAGTTAATTTAATTTTTGTGTATGGGCAAATCCCCCTACTTTTTTCCCAAATTTCTTTTAAATCTTCTATTGTTAAATTGCATGGTTTTCTGTTAGGTTTATTTAACATTGTTAATATATATTTAAATGGGCATTTAGCGTCTTTTTTAACATATCCACGATTTAAAATTCCTTCTTTTTGAAATTGAATGGCACGCTCTTTCGCTAAAGCTCTTAATTCTGGAGTATTTCTACGACAACCACATCCTTTTGTCTTACCTCTACGAATATCACCCCAATTAAATAATCTAATCACTCCACAGATACACTGACATTTTGTTTTACCTTTGGGAAATATTTCTAAAACAGTTAAATACCCAACTGTTTGACCAATACAATCTTTACGTTTCATGTAAATAATTACATGAAAATCTAATCAACTCCATTAATTATTTAATCAACTCCACTTTTTTCTCTATCTTTTCCCCCTCAAACTCAAATACAGCAATTTTCTCACCTTTATCATTTGTATAATTATACAAAAATTCCATATCAGTTATTTGAAGCGCCTTACCGTTTATCTCTGTAAAACCTAATTTCATTACAAATATCTTACACCTAACCAGTAAATTTTATCAAGAAATTTTCTCAATAAATTAATAGGCGCTAAAATAATATTATTCTTTATAAATTTCCAACCTTTAGTATAGAAAATATATTTGTTATACCAACGCTTGCGGCGCTCCTCATGCTTTTTCATGGTATTTTTTAAATCAATAATACGCACGGTAGCGTCAATAATTTCATAGGAAAGAACTTCTATATTTTCAAGCTTGCCATTCGTAAATTTAGCAAGATAATCTATTGTAACGTCTTTTGCTTTATCAGAAGATTCGTCTTCATGAATGGTTTCATAGAAATAAAAATTTAGAACCCCATGAAAATCGGTAGGTACGACCTCTTCCTCAATAACGTCCATGTAGCCTTTCAAAAAGGCGTTATCATCATCTTTCCACTCGTATTTTCTTTTACGCCAGTATAAAACTCCATCTTCATTCAAATAATAAAGGTCTAGTAAATTTTCTAGATCTTTAGTTTGAAATTCTTGATCATATGGGTCTGGCAAAATATCTACAACTTCCAATGGAAGTGGAAGCGGATAGTTACATTGAATTGAGTCGAACATTCCCATTATTTATTTTCCTCCCATTCTGGCAAATCAACAATTGGTAAAAAATATTGATCGATTTTTTCTTCAATTCTATTAAACCGAAATTCATTAGACATTAATACCCCTAATTGAATTATAAGGATAGATAAAATTGCAAACATTGTTACACGATCTTCTTTCATATTAATGAGTTCCATTCTGTTGTTGTTTACTTTCACCTTCAATTATATTCAAATCTTCGAACGTTCTTTCCTCAGATTCATCTTCCACAAAATCAAGATGACTATTTTCTGGTAAAACGAATCCAATACTTTGTAAAAATCTTTCAAAGGCATAAAGATGATCTTCGATGGTCGCCTCTTCACTGATTTCCATGCTTACATTGGGATAATTACTATGCGTTAAATCGCTCATATTTTGAACGACTTTATAACTATGAAACCAATGAAGATCTTTCTTATTTTTGTTTATCATAATATTTTAATGATTGTTCAAGAGTATTTGAGATAACGTCATTCACAGATACATCTTTCTCACAAGACTCTTGAATGAGAAAGAGTAGTAATTCTTTCGGCCAGCTATCTATATCTAATTCCATTTTAACAAATGGTTTTAAAGTAATGCTCCCGGTTTCTTCATCGAGATCTAAGGAAAGTTTTTGACCTTCTTCCCATCCAATTTCTTTAATTTCCTCGTCCGAGAACTGAATGAACAGTTCTGTTTTTTCTTGGACTTTTTTATATTTTTCCATACCTTATTATCTATGAATTTTGTGGCGCTGTCAATAAATATTTATCGCTAATTTGTATTTTATAATGTCTATAAAAATATAGTGTTTCTTTTATATCTAGTTGATTATGAAGCTCTTGCCAAATTAAATCAATTAAAAGAGCCGCGACATCTTCGTAAAGAAAATACCGATCTGATAAAAGAATGGGCTCAAGTCCCACGTTTTGACTGGCAATTTGCTGCAAGTATCTTTCGATATTTTGGCGCGCGGCTTTCCATTTTGGGTCGAGCGTTTCAATTTGTTTTTCTTTGAGGAGTTGGTTCCGAAAATTTGGGTCGATGGCATTTTTTAAATTATTTATTAATTGTTGATAAAGATTTCTTGTTTGTTCCATATTTGAGCTTTCCTATTTCGAAAATAAGCCTTCCTACGTATAAACTGTATTTTTGATACATTCTATTATTAATTTTTATTAATTTAAATTCCCAATGTGTATTCCACCACATAAGAATGTGATACCCCAAAATATCACAATGTTTAAGATTAATTATTTTAGTCATGCGGCAAAAGATATTTAAACAATTCAATACAATTATAAAAATGATCACTTGATTGCCAATCACGTGCATTTACGTTTTCTTCATAATATTCCTCATGTTCTTCCAACTTATTCTTGAGTTCGTTAATCTT
>Ga0208482_1000604_pt1 | contig 10874 bp, 10 predicted proteins | sample LakMenEpi26Sep10_FD_150737 | JGI IMG/M metagenome (GOLD analysis project Ga0208482, IMG submission 150737) | Freshwater microbial communities from Lake Mendota, WI - 26SEP2010 deep hole epilimnion (SPAdes) | ecosystem: Environmental > Aquatic > Freshwater > Lake > Epilimnion/Euphotic zone ... | reverse complement strand
TCGTATGGTCTGCAATACGGCGTGCCAATGCGTGCATTCATCGAGGCTTTCGTCAACACGAGGTTCGAACCAGCCGGCATGACCGACGACCCAGATATTCGCATGGCATCTTCCATCGTCGACTATTTGTTCCGTCGCTTGGCTGTTGAATATCTAACCGCTGACGAACGTGCAGAGTTGGGCATCTACACCCGCGAAGAGCGCTTGCAACCAACGTTGCCTGGTGTTGAAGAGTCGATCACTCAGACGACACAGGGCACCGATGTTTTCGCAGACCCGAAGACGATTCCGTCGGCAAGCGAACTCGTGGCACAAATTGACGCCGGTACATTTTCGGCGCCACCAAGTCACGGTGCTACAAAAGCAGCAGGCACAGGCATGATCTGCTCGTCGTGTGGTTCAGCAAACATGCAACGCGCAGGCGCTTGTTATGTCTGTGGTGACTGCGGTTCTTCAAGCGGCTGCTCATAAACATTCGAGCAATTGCTCGTAATTAACTTGGCGTTCGCCCTCATTTTCGGGGCGAGTTATCGGGTTCTGGCTAGATTTAGCGCGTGAGCACGATGCGTCCGAGTGTTGAGGTTGCTTGGTTCGCTGCGCTGTGCGACGACGACTACGAATTTTTAGGAGTTGCTGACGAGGATCTGCAATCGTCGTGGCTGCATTGCAGCGACATAGTGCGCAGGGCTGAGCTAAACAGATTCGACAATGTGTTGTTGCCATCTGGCTACAGCCTCGGTATCGACGCGACTGCATTCTCGGCGGCGATCGCAACACTTACCAATGAGATTAAGTTGTTGCTCGCCGTGCGCCTTGGTGAACTGGTCGTGCCGCAATTGGCTCGACAAATCGCAACACTGCAACAAATTGCAAATTCACGGTTGGTGATTAATGCAATTTCTTCTGAAATGCCAGGCGAGCAACTTTCAAGCGAATCTCGTTACCGACGCACCACAGAATATTTGTTTGCGCTCGGTGAACTACTCGAGGGACGCGCCGTAAATTTAGAGGGCGAATTTTTGCAGTTGAAGATTGATCCACCGCGAATTGCGAGCCATGGCATGGGTTGCCCGCCAATTTATTTTGGCGGACTATCAGAAGCGGCACGCGATTGCGCCGCAGCCAGCGCCGATGTTTATTTGATGTGGCCAGATACAACAGCAAAAATCGCGTCAGTTGTTCTAGATCTGACGCAGCGCGCTCAGCGACACGGCCGACCGATGAGTTTTGGTTGGCGTAGTCATGTCATTGTGCGCGAAACCGAACGTGAAGCTCGAGAAGCGGCGCGCCGCTTGTTGTCGCGGCTCGACCCAGTGACTGGTGATGCGATTCGAGCAAAATCACTCGACTCAACTTCAACAGGCGTCAATCGTCAAAGCGAACTGCGAAGCTCGTCTGATGATGAGGGCTACATCGAGCAGAACCTATGGACTGGTGTTGGGCGAGCGCGAAGTGGGGCGGGCATCGCAATTGTCGGAGACCCAGATCAAGTTCTGGCGAAAATAAACGAATTGGTTGATGCTGGCGTTTCAGCCTTTATTTTGTCGGGATACCCACACCTCAAAGAGTGTGACCTTTTCGCCAAATATGTTCTGCCAAAAATTAATCACGGCCCGCTCACCCTTGCCCACACCGCAGTCACCCTCGACTAATTTCGAGTTGCGCGATTTCTTGAAATTTAATTCAGGCGGCAGTTGACGCGTTTGATGCCGTTAATGAAACTGCTTTGTAGATATGCAGGTTCGCCTGTGATTGTCAGATTTGGCGCGCGGCGGCGAATCTCGTCGAACATCACGGCGATTTCGCGTCGGGCCAAGTTGGCGCCAAGACAGAAGTGTGGGCCGCCAGCACCAAAGCCAATCTGAACTGGCTGAGGAGTGCGCGTGACATCAAACTTGAACGGGTCCTTGAAGACTCGTTCATCGCGATTGCCTGAGTTGTAAAACAAAACGACTTTTTGTCCGGCATTCACTTTGAAACCGTTGATCTCGGTATCGGCAGTTGCAGTGCGACGAAAGTGAATAACCGGTGTAGCCCAGCGAACAATTTCTTCGACAGCCGTCTTGGTGTGTGTTTCGAAACTTTCGAACCAAGTTTTGCGTTGATCAGGGTTCTCGGTCAGCGCAAACATGCCGTGGGTTATTGCGTTACGCGTTGTTTCATTGCCAGCAACAACGAGCAAAATAAAGAAACTGCCGAACTCTTGGCTCGTAAGCCGTTCGCCATCTACGACGGCGTGCATCATCACACTGGTTAGGTCTTCGGTCGGTTTGGCGAGCCGTGCCTCGCCGAGCGCCTGCGCATACGAAAACATTCCGATTGCTGCTTCCATCAGTTTTTCAAAACTGCCACCAAAGTCAGGGTCGCCTGCACCCAAGATCGTGTTTGTCCATTCAAAAATTTGTCGTTCGTCTTCGGCTGGAATGCCCATCATCTCGCAGATAATTTGCAACGGAAACTTGGCGGCGACCGCGTCAACAAAGTCGAACTCTTTGTCGGCAAATTCATCCAAAACAGAGTCGATAATTGTTCGGGCCTTGACTTTTACGTATTCTTCGATGCGCGTAATCTCGCGCGGTGTAAAACCTTTCGAAACAATCGAACGCAAGCGAAAGTGTTTCGGGTCGTCCATATTGATCATCGAACCGAAAAACTCGTTCAGTTCTTGCGATAGGTCGATTATGTTCGAACCTTTGCCGCTGCAAAATAGTTGCGGGTTTCGGCTGACATGCCAGATGTCGTCGTGGCGGGTGAGTGCGATGTAGCCCGGGCCTTTTGGCGCAATCGCTAATTCCATCTCTTCGAAAAAACGGAAGGGGTCTTCGTTGCGCAGTTTGGCAAAAGCCGACTCGCGAAAATCACGCGGACCGCGCCAAAACTCTGGTGCAGACAGATCGATGTCTTCTAGGGGCACATCGAATAACTGCATCTCCAGAGATTAGAACTTGGGCGCTCAATTCTCTGAATCAGACCCCTGGCTTCACGGTGTGTTGCATTAACGGCTAGGGTTTTGCAACGCTAAAAGTGCAAAGTTGAAGGAGCATGAGTCATGCCAGAAGCAGTCATTGTCGCAACAGCCCGAAGCCCGATTGGTCGCGCGAATAAAGGTTCGCTCACTGAATTGCGTCCCGACGACATGTCGGCGCAGATCGTGCGCGCGTTGATGGCCAAAGTGCCGCAACTCAAAGCCGACGATGTCGAAGATTTGATGATGGGATGTGGCCAACCTGCAGGTGAAGCCGGATTCAACATCGCTCGCGTCGTAGCCGTGCTCGCCGGACTCGACAATGTTCCTGGCGTCACCGTGAACCGCTATTGCTCTTCGAGTTTGCAGACAATTCGCATGGCAGCGCACGCAATCAAATCTGGTGAAGGCGACTGCTTCATTGCGGCTGGCGTCGAAACAGTTAGTCGATATGCATCAGGCGCAAGCGATATGGCACCGAACGCAATTTTCAAACCATCGGGCGAGCGCACAAAAGCGCGCGCAGCCGGCGGTCAAGGTGTTTGGGCGCCAGCATCGGGTTTGCCAGACATGTACATCGCGATGGGTCAAACAGCAGAAAATGTTCGCGAGCTCGAAGGCGTAACGCGACGCGAAATGGATGAATTCGGCGCACGTAGCCAACAGCGTGCGGTCGCAAATCAAGAAAATGGTTTCTTCGAACGCGAAATCACTCCACTCACTTTGCCAAACGGCACTGTTGTTGCCAAAGACGATGGTCCGCGCGCAGGCACAACGGTTGAAGGGCTCGCAGGTCTGAAGCCTGTGTTTCGCCCTGATGGCGAAATCACCGCAGGCAACGCTTGTCCGCTGAACGACGGCGCCGCTGCAGTCATGGTGATGAGCGACACGAAAGCAAAACAACTTGGCATTAAGCCGTTGGCACGAATCGTTTCGTCAGGTGTTTCGGGTTTGAATCCAGAAATCATGGGTCTTGGTCCAATCGAAGCATGTCGTCAAGCCCTCAAGCGCGCTGGCATGACAATCGATCAAATCGATTTGGTCGAAATTAACGAAGCGTTTGCCGCTCAAGTTATTCCATCAGCAAAGCATTTGGGTATTCCGATGGAGAAATTGAACGTGCACGGTGGGGCAATCGCGCTCGGTCACCCTTTCGGCATGACCGGTGCACGCATCATGGCAACGCTGATCAACGGTTTGCAACACACTGACAAGCGTTTTGGTCTCGAGTCGATGTGCGTTGGCGGCGGCCAAGGCATGGCGATGATTATTGAACGCTTGAAGTAAGAAAATTTCGCGCGCTAACGCGCAGTTTTCAAATTTCTTAAGTGCATGATGCCGGCCATTCCGGCGATCGCTGCGATGCCAATAGCAACTGCAAAGAATGTAACGAACGCGCCGTAGGCACCATAAATTGTTGGCGCAATAAATGCAGCCACCATTTGACCGAACACGTTGACCGCACCTGAAAGACCTTGTGCGGCTGAAGCCCGACCAAGTGGCGCCGCTTTTGCGATTGCTGAAAGGGCTGCTGGCATCATCGTTGCCTGCAAAATGCCCTCGAAAAGACCAACGCCAAGAATTACCCACGGCTGTTTGATGACACCGTATGAAATAGTCAACAAACTGATTGGAATTATCAGCCAAAGCACCACAGCAATTGGCGAACGCTTGTCGATCAATTTGCCGGCCCGGGCCGAAAACAAAATGAACGGCAAACCATAAACAGCAAACGTCAAACCAGTCATTGCATTGTTGCCGCCTAAGTCATCCAAGAAGCGATCCCAGAGTGCGTCAAACATGCCAGTCGGAAACGTGACCGCGAGAGTCAAAATCAAAGCAACGCGCACACTGCGAATTCGCATTAAGTCAAAACTGAGGCGCTGCGATTCTGTAGTTGAAACGAGTTCTGGAAACTTTCGCGGGCTAATTATGAACAAGGCGATCACAGCGAGCGCCCCAAACAGCAAAAATGTGGTATCCAGTCCAAATGGGCCGATGATTAGCGAGCCGATAAGTGGGCCAGAAACAAAACCGCCAATTTCCATGCCAGCAACTGCACCGAGTCTTTCGGCACTGCGAGTTTCGTCTAGATGAGCCGCCAACGCACGCACCGCCGGAAACGTTAAACCGATTGAAGCGCCAACGATGCCACGACCGATAATGAAGATCAGTAGCGAGTCGCCTAGTGCAAAAATTATCGAGCCAAGTGCTGCCAATCCGAGACCGAACTGAATGAGTTTCTTGCCGAGTCCGCGATCAGCCAACGGGGCAACAAATAATTGAACAAGCAGCCCCATCGCAAAGCCAGTGCCTGCGATCAGCCCTAATGCCGAATCGGCATATTTATATTGTTCTTGCAGCTCTGACATTGAGGCGAAAACCACACTGTTAGCCGACGCTGTTGCAAAAACACTGAACAACAACAGAAGCAAATCAGCGCGTTGGTTTTCTTTTGAGGTCATAAGAGATTTATCTAGAAAGTTCGTTGATCACAGAGTCGAAAAATATCGGCCAATGATGCATTGCCCAAGCATCAAATTCTACTTCGCATAGACCAACGCACGAGATGTTGCTAGTCGGATCGTGCCACAGAAAAGAACCAGTGCCACCAAAGTGACCGAACGTCGATGCACTATTTCGCGATCCCATCCAGTGTGGGTGTTTTGTGCCGTGTACTTCCGGTCCGAAACCCCAATTACACGGATCAAATCTGCCAACTCCAGGCACGACACCTTCGAGTTCGGCAAATTGTGTTGTTGTCGCAACGCCTGCCGTACTAGTTGAAATCAGTCGAGGGTTGCGCAATTCGAGAGCAAACTCAACTAAGTCGTTAACACATGAAACAACGCTATGCGCCGCTGAACCGTTCAAAAAACTTTTGTTCATTCCGAGTGGCTCAAAAATTGCTTCACGCAAAAAATCAGTAAAGCTAATTTCGCTTACTTGTTCGACATGGTCAGCAATCAATTCATAGCCGGTGTTCGAATAAATCCGTTTGCGACCGGGCGTAACTATCGGCACCGCGCCGTCGAAACTGTAGCCACCAGCATGTGACAACAAGTGGGCGAGCGTGCAATCTTGTTGACCGACTTGTGCATCGAGACTTGTTGATCCGTCTTCAACGGCGATCAACGTCGCCCAGGCAGTTATAAGTTTCGAAACTGAAGCGATTCGCGAGGGTCGAGTTGTATCACCAAAAGTATGTGCAACGCCACGGCGATCAATGATGCAAATTGAAGTATTGCTCGCTGGCCATTCGCGAACGAGATCGAACGCCCGCATCGGGCTATTTTGCTGCGCGAATTAATTCGGCAACGCGAAATGCCAAGTCGAGTGACTGGCGAGCGTTTAGTCGCGGGTCGCAAACGGTCTCATAACGCGTGTCAAGATCTTCTTGACTTACCGTCTCAGCACCACCCAAACACTCGGTGACGTTTTCGCCTGTCAACTCGATATGAATGCCACCTGGCCAAGTGTTTTCGGCGCGGTGCGCCAAGACGAAACCAGTGATTTCACGAATGATGTCATCAAAGTGGCGAGTCTTGCGACCGTTTGTCGCAGAAAATGTATTTGCATGCATCGGGTCACATGCCCAAACAACAGGGTGACCAGCATCGCGAACTGCGCGCAACAGTGGTCGCAATCCAGATTCGATCTTGTCGGCGCCCATTCGAGTGATCAATGTCAGGCGACCAGGTATGCGCGACGGGTTCAATACCTCGCACAACGAAAGCACAAAATCAGTCGTCGTATCGGGTCCGATTTTGCAACCGACGGGGTTGCCAACACCACGCAAAAACTCGATATGTGCGCCGTCGAGTTGGCGAGTGCGCTCACCAATCCACAACATGTGCGCCGAACAGTCATACCAGTTGCCCGTGAGCGAGTCTTGACGTGTGAGCGACTCTTCGTATCCAAGCAACAAAGCCTCGTGGCTTGTGTAGAAATCAACTTCATGCAGTGCACTGTGGCTTTCGGTGTCGACACCGCATGCACGCATAAATGCGAGCGCTCGTTCAACTTCACCCGCAACTTGCTCATAGCGCTGACCTTCGGCGCTCGTCGTCACAAATTCTTGGTTCCATGCATGCACGCGATTCAGGTCGGCAAAGCCTCCCTTGGTGAACGCGCGTAACAAGTTAAGGGTGCTAGCTGATTGGTGGTAGGCCTGAACAAGTCGTTGCGGGTTTGGCACCCGTGATTCGCCGTGCGGCGCTGGGTCGTTGACCATGTGGCCGCGGAACGACGGCAGTTCGACGCCTCCAATTTTTTCGGTGTCACTCGAGCGGGGCTTTGCGAATTGTCCGGCGATGCGGCCAACTTTTACGACAGGCACACCCATTGAATATGTAAGCACGAGGGCCATCTGCAGAATCACACGCAGTTTCTCGCGAATATTTACCGCTGTGAACTCTTCGAAACTCTCCGCACAATCGCCGGCCTGCAACAAAAATGCATTGCCACTTGCAACTTGGCCAAGTGATGCGAGCAACGATCGCGCTTCACCCGCAAAAACAAGCGGGGGATACGAACTGATCTGCTTTAGCGCCTGCTCGAGATCATTTTGGTCGGGCCATTTTGGCTGTTGAGCAGCGACGTTGTTCTGCCATGAAGACGGGGTCCAACGGGTACTCATATTTATAACCCTATTGCCAGGGCAAGCCTCAGACGGTGAGAATTTCGCCGGCGTCGTCGCGAAGCGTATCTACAGCGCGGCTTACGAGGCGACGTGCTGCTTCAGCGGTCACGCCGAGTTCTTCGCCAACTTGACGGAAGCTCTTTCGCTCGCCATCATGCAAACCAAAACGTGCCTCAACTGCATAGCGAGCACGCTCGTCGAGTGTGCCAAGCAAGCGGTCGAGCAAGTTCGTGTCAACCATGCCCATGACGGCATCTTCTGGGCTGATGTCTTCGTTTGGTACGAGGTCACCCAAAGTTGCATCGCCATCTTCGCCAATTGTCTTGTCGAGCGAAACTGGTGTCGTTAAGCGATGCAATTCTGCGTTCATCGCACTCAAACCTTCGGCATCGCCCGAACCTTGACGCAATGCTGCACGCAATGTTGCCGAGCGATCACCAGGAATTCGAATGAGACTTGCTTTTTGGTCAAGCGCACGACCAATTGCTTGACGAATCCAGAATGTTGCGTAGGTCGAAAATTTGAAACCACGACGCCAGTCGAACTTGTCAACTGCATGCTCGAGGCCAAGATTGCCTTCTTGAATCAAGTCGAGAAGATCCATGCCCTGTGGCAATGGATAACGACGCGCGATCGAAACAACCAATCGGAGGTTTGAACGAATGAAACGATCTTTGGCGCGGGCAGCATTGCGCATGTCGGCGCGAATCTGGGCACTGCGTTCACCTTTTTCGTGACGCTTCTTTGCCTCACGACCGGCTTCGATCGCTTTCGAGAGATCGCGTTCATCTTCGGCATTGAGCAAAGCAACTTTGCCGATTTCGTTCAGGTAGATGCCAATTGAGTCAGACATGGGGGTTTTGATTCTTTCTATATGGGGGGTATTCGGGGGACTTGTTACATTAGGGCATCGGCACAAATAGGTCAAGAGGTTAGTGAAAACTTTCATAATTTTTTAAGCCAGGTTTTATAAGCCTTTTGCCGGGTTGATTATGGGTAGGCGGGCGTTTGACTCATACACTTTGATAGTGCCAATGCGTGTCGGACTGTTCGGGGGAACATTTGATCCGCCCCACTTGGGCCACCTAGTTACGGCCGTAAATGTCCGACATGTGCTCAAACTTGACCTTGTCATCTTGATGGTGGCTAACGATCCGTGGCAAAAGCACGGCACTCGTGAGGTCGCTAGTGCCTCTGACCGGTTGGCGATGGTGCAAGCCGCAATTGATGGTGTTGATGGATTACTTGCGGGCGATGACGAAATTACTCGTGGCGGTCCGAGTTACACCGCCGACACGCTGACTGCATTGCACGAGCGATACCGCGATGCCGAGATTTTTACAATTGTTGGTGATGATGCGGCCGCCAAATTCGGCTCTTGGCAACGGGCTGACGAAATTGCCAAACAGTCAACTCTGGTTGTGGTTGACCGACCCGGCTCGCCGTTATTGCCACCAAGCGAATTTGATTGGCATCGTGTCGAAGTGCCGCGTCTCGAAGTGAGCTCGAGCGATCTTCGCGCGCGATTTATCGACGGTCGTCCACTCGAATATCTAGTTTCTGATGCAGTGATGCAAGTTATTGCTGAGCGCGGATTGTACGGTTCGAACAAGTGACGGCGATTCCGCATCGACAAAAACAGCGCGCGATCGTTGCGCTTTGTTGTGGTGTTGCCGCAGCATTGATGTTGCCGGCCGGACTCGTCGTTGGCTACAACTCAGTTCTTAACTCTGGCAACGGAACAAATGTAAACAATGTAAAGACTCTGACTATTCCGAGCACGCCAGTGGCACTGTTGGCAACTGTCAACTCGTCAAACGAAGTGACTTCTATAAATGTGATTGCGCTTTCTGGCAACAGTTTGGGTGGCACGATAATTTCGCTTCCTGCCAAGTCGATGGCAGAAGTAGCCGAAGACGAAGATGCGCGCCGAGTATCAGACTCGTATACGGGTGGTGACGCTTCGGCTTTTGTTGCCGATGTCGAAGGTTTACTTGACGTCTCGATTTCAACTGTCGGCATCTTGAAGCGAGCAGATCTGATTGAACTGTTTGATCCGATCGGTCCTGCCGAGATTCTTCTAGATTCTGATGTTCGCAACACCGAACCTGACGGTGCGCAGCGCACGGTTGCAAAGATCGGTCGAGCAACAGTTGAGACTGCAACACTTGTTGACGTTTTGCTGGCGCGCCAAACCGACCAAGTTGAAGCCGATCGCTTCAATCACCAAAAGTCTGTGTTGACCGCGATTGCAAATACTGTTGGTCTTGGTTTGAAACTTGAGCCTGCAGTAAGTACCGCCGAGTCGCCAACTGATTTCAAGTCAGTTTTTCAGCGACTCATTTCGGGACCAATTCAAGTTTGGCAATTTGCGGCGAGCGCCGTGCCTGCGGGTGATTTGAATCCCAATTCAATAGATATGTATCAACTCGACACTGCTGAGGTGACGATGATTATGGCCAGCGTTGCGCCAACATCGAAGACCGGGTCAGATCTCACGGGGCAGTTGTCGGTGCAGATCGATAGTCCATTCAACAATGCTGTTGTCAGTCGCGAGATTGTTCGTCGGTTGATGGCTAAAGGTCTAAACATCGCCCTGGTGCGTGAGGTTCCCGGGCCACCGCAAGAAGTTACGCGCGTGCTTTATGTCGACAGCAATGTTTTATCGGGTGTTGAAGATCTGGCCAGCTTTATTGGTGAAGTTTCTGCGGGTCGCACCAATGAGCGGGCGCAGGGCATCGACCTGCAAATTGTCATAGGCGCAACTTTCGCTCAGTTTCTTGAGAGCAATCCAGAGATTCCGACTACTACCCTGAGTAACGGCGACGAATGACAGACTTTCAAATTCAACCTGAGGCATTGCAGATAGCAAAGATCGCCGCACAAGCCGCCGATGATAAACAGGCCACCGACATCACGGTTTTAAATGTTGGCGAAGTTCTTGCAATCACTGATCTTTTTGTTGTCGCAAGCGCCGGCAACAAGCGACAAGTGCGCACAATTTGTGACGCGATCACCGACGCCGTGCGCACGCAAACCGGTCGGTCGCCGTTATCGAGCGAAGGTATGTCGCAACAACAATGGATTCTCATCGATTACGGCAGTGTGGTCGTGCACGTCTTTGACGACGACACCCGCAGGTTTTACGAAATCGAGCGGCTCTATCGCGACGTGCCACTTGTCAGCTGGCGCCTCGTCAGTTAATTGGCTGATCGGGTAGCGTAAAGAAGTCGTTTGGGGCTATAGCTCAGTTGGTAGAGCGCTTCC
>Ga0208482_1000601_pt1 | contig 10892 bp, 8 predicted proteins | sample LakMenEpi26Sep10_FD_150737 | JGI IMG/M metagenome (GOLD analysis project Ga0208482, IMG submission 150737) | Freshwater microbial communities from Lake Mendota, WI - 26SEP2010 deep hole epilimnion (SPAdes) | ecosystem: Environmental > Aquatic > Freshwater > Lake > Epilimnion/Euphotic zone ... | reverse complement strand
CGCCCACTCACCTTCGTCACCCTCGCTGAAAAGCGGGGGTCCATTCTTGACTTTCATTCTTGGTTTTCAAGGCTCCAACCATTGATGATTGGCCAAAGATCTTGCCACTCGGGATTGGATTTTACAATCAAGTCAAGTTTCCAAGCTCGCTTCCATTTCTTTATCGCTTTTTCACGGATGATCGCAGATTCCATGGATGGGTGCTGCTCAAACCATACCAGTAAATGAACATGGTATTTTTTGCTAAACCCCTCCATTGCATTGGTTCGATGCTGCCAAACCCGATGAACCAAATCACTTGTAACACCTACATAAAGCGTGCCATTTCGCTCACTGGCCAATAGATATATCGCTGGCTGTTTCATGACTTTCTGGTTCTCTGGATTCCCTGCTTTCGCAGAGAATGACGGAATGAGGGCATCCCCGCACCTTCGTCAACCTCGCAGGTCCCTTTTTATTTTTTGTTTTTCAGGAATGGCTTGGCATTGAAGCACAAGAAGTTTTGTCTGGTTCAACCATGTGAAGGCCGGCAAGCATGCCACACCCTGCGTTGATATCCTGCCCGCCACTATAACGCCTGACCACAGGTTGACGAAGCTCTTCATTAAGAGCATCACGGAAGGTATTCAGCTCTTCAGCACTCGGTTTTAAAAACACCCCTGTGGGATCGTTGACATCAATTAAATCGATTTTCACGGGCATTCCCGCAGTCAACCTAGCGATTTCCTTGGCATCTTCAGGCGAAGTGTTGATTCCAGACATCATCGTCCATGCAAGCATCATTCGAACTCCGGAATATTCTTGATATTCCCTAATCGCACTCATAAGTTCTTCAAGCGAGTGCGTGTTTTCAACAGGGAGAAGCGACTTGCGTTTTTCAGAATTAGCAGAGGTTAGAGAAACAACAAGCCTATATGGTTGTTTCTCACGGGTGAATCTTCGTATGCCAGGAACCACACCAACGGTCGAGATGGTGATATTGCGAGCATCTATGGCCAAGCCACATGGCTCACGCAAAATCGTTGCAGCTTGAATCACTTTGTCGTAATTCAACATGGGTTCGCCCATGCCCATGAAAACCACGCCTCTTACTGGATAAGAAGAATCTTTACGGATTTGAATCACTTGATCGACAATTTCCCAAGGCTGCAAGTTTCTGCGAAAGCCCATCTTAGCCGTGGCGCAAAAAGCACAACCCATGGCGCAACCAACCTGGGAACTGACGCAAACAACATATTTTTCCTGCCCCTTTACATGCAAAAGAGGTATGCGCACGGTTTCAAAAGGCTCATCCCCTTCGCCTTTGAAAAGGTACTTGGTAAACCCATCGCGCGGGGAAACTTGTTTATCGATCAGCTGAAGGGTTGGAATCCGGGTGGCATTTTCAACTTTTTTAAGAACCCGCCAAGAAGTTTGCTCCATTACTTTGGGAACTTCATCAAGGGCGTTTCTAAGAATTGCAGATTGCAGTTTACCTGCAAGCTTGGGGTTAACCCCAAAAGGCGCAAGCAAAACTGCAAGCTCTTCGCCTGTATGGTTCTTAAACAAAATGGTTGGAGTTGGTTCCATGTTTCTATGCTAGTGGTTAAAATCTAGGTGTCATTACCCTTAACACCATTCTTTTCGAAAATACGACCAACAAAACTTGTGTAGTTCATATTATAACCTCTAGTAATATACCGGAGGGCATACTAAAAGGCCCATTTATCAATCAACATAACTGGAGGATTATCCATGTCCGCAAAAGTAACTATGCCTGCCCCTGATTTCGCAGCCACCGCTCTGGTTGGTGAAGAATTCAAGAACATCAAGCTTTCCGATTACAAGGGAAAGTATGTCGTTCTTTACTTTTACCCACTGGACTTTACTTTTGTATGCCCTACCGAAATCATCGCATTCGATGAAAAACTCGCAGAATTCAAAAAACGCAACACCGAAGTTCTTGGCGTCAGCGTTGACAGCCAGTTCTCACACCTTGCATGGAACAAATTGGAACGATCCAAGGGTGGCCTTGGTGGCGTGCGCTATCCCCTTATCGCAGATCTTAACAAAAACATCGCAAGATCTTATGGCGTGCTTTTGGAAGATGCAGGAATTGCTTTACGCGGTTTGTTCATCATCGACAAGGAAGGCATTGTTCGCCATCTTTTGGTCAACGATCTGCCTTTGGGCCGTAGTATTGATGAAGCCATTCGCGTTCTTGACGCCTTGCAATTTGTAGAAAAACATGGCGAAGTTTGCCCTGCCAACTGGCAACCAGGTGAAGCTACCATGAAGCCCGACCCTAAGGGTTCACAAGATTATTTCCAAAAGGTCAAGTAAGCGCTTAATAGTTTTACCATGGGCATGAAGTTTACCCTTCGTGCCCATTTTTTTTACTTTTTAGGGTGAGAGAATCATGGCAGCCCAAATCATCGACGGCAAAACACTTAGCCTTATCATCCAAGCTGAACTCGCACTTGATGCCTCAGCTATGCTCAAAGAAACAGGCGTAAAACCCGGCCTAGCTGCAGTGCTCGTTGGCGATAATCCTGCAAGCCAGGTTTATGTTAGAAACAAACAAAAGGCCTGCGAGAGAGCTGGTTTTGAAAGCTGGCTCTACAAACTCGACGCCAATTCAACTCAAGAAGATCTTCTTAATCTTATATCAAAACTTAATCACGATCCTAAAGTTCATGGCATATTGGTGCAACTCCCCCTGCCTAAACATTTAAACACTGATCTCATCCTTGATGCAGTAACTGCGCTCAAAGATGTGGATGGCTTTGGCCCAGAAAACCTTGGGCTTCTAACTTCAGGCAGACCACGGCTTCTTCCCTGCACTCCGCATGGCGTTCTTGTCATGTTGCAGCGCTATAATATCCCCGTGGCAGGCAAACATGTTGTTGTTCTTGGCAGAAGTACCATCGTGGGTAAACCCATGGGCCTGATCCTTTTGCAAAATGGCATCGATGCCACGGTCACCATCTGCCATAGTAAAACTGCAAACCTTAAAGAGATTACCAAACAGGCAGATATCCTTGTAGCGGCAATTGGCAGGCCTTGCTTTGTGACCGCTGACATGGTGAAACCAGGCGCTGTGGTTATCGATGTTGGTATCAACAGGCTAGACGATGGCAAACTAGTGGGCGATGTTGATTACGAACAGGTTTTGCCTTTATGTGGTGCAATTACCCCCGTACCAGGCGGCGTTGGCCCCATGACTATCACTATGCTTCTCCATAACACCTTACTAGCAGCCAAGTTACAGTCAAACTCTTAATTGGCTTGGGAACTTATAATCTGCCGAAGAGCGCTAGCGCTTTTCCTACCTTTTTGTTTACAATCCCTCATTGCTAAACCAACGGATCAAACTTTAATAGTTGATCCAACAGCAAGGGAAATAAAAGCATGATGATTCTATCTCCTTACATTCTGACACTAATGCAATTGCTAATGACAACTTCGATGCAGCTTCAGTTGGAAGATGCGCCCAAGAAAGTCGGGCCTCTTCCCAAGCTTACCAGCGACAGCAAACGCGAAGAAGCTATTAAGCTGTATGGCTCTGGGTTGCTTTATGAAAAAGAAAATCGCCTGCTCGATGCCTTAAGGTCTTTCGAAAAAGCAATGGAATTAGACCCGGGCGCCCTTTCGCCCAGAAAAGCTCTCATCCCCATTTACATGTCCTTGGATCGAATTGAAGATGCGTTGGTTCAGTGCAGATATGTTTTAGAGCGGGATGATTCAAGCTTGGAAACATTCGCACTCTATGCCAAGCAACTTGCAGCACTCGGAAAAATCGAAGAAGTCACCGAGATTCTTGAAAAGCTTATGAAGAACCCAGCATCGAAAGATAAACCTGAACTGCGACTTCAAGTGCTGAGAGAACTTTCGCTGCGCTACGAGCAAGCTAGCAATTGGGAAAAATCCGAAGAGAAAAGCAAAGGTGTTGCAGACATTCTTGAAATGCCCTCTGCAGAAGAAGTACTCGAACTTACCGAAGATTCGTATCGAAAACTGAAAGCAGAAAATTACGAGATGCTGGGCAGATTGGCCCTGAAGCGCAAAGACACCAAAACAGCCATCGAATATTATTTAAAAGCTCAGAAGCTCGATATTGTACGATCAGGAAGGTTAGGGTTAAACCTCGCCCAAGTTTATGCAAGTGAAGGAAAAAACGAAGAAGCTCTGCTTCGTGTTGATGAGTTTTTACAAACCCAACCTTTAGGCACAGAGGCCTACGAATTAAAAATCTCTCTACAAAAGAAGATGGGGAAAAATAAAGATGTCGTTCCGGAAATCGAACTCGCATCCAGCAGAGATAATCACAACAATTCCCTGAAACTAATCCTCGCACGGGAACTACGAATCAATGGCCAAGTACCACGAGCAGAAGCTATTTACGAGGAAATTGCCAATCAAGCTCCATCGACCGAAGTGTATCACGCCTTGTTTGATCTCTATCGCGAAAACAAAGATTCAGGGGCTTCTCGTGCCTTAGCTAGGCTTGAATCTTCCATCCAAGCCGTTTCGCGTAAAGGTGGTATTCCACCCGACCCTTCCCAAGCAATGCAAGTCAAAGCCATGCTCCTTGCATTAAAAAAAGACCCGGAGATGCTTCGGAAAATTTTAGATCAAGCCTACAATCAACTTGTCAAAGGTGGCAAAATTGGATTGGAAACCAAAGTTGCATTAGGCACACTGGCTTCCCGAGCATCTGAACTAAAAGCAGGCGAAAAACTCCTGCTCGTTTCCCTTTCCGAATCCACACTTAACCCCGCAACAGAATCCGAAGTCTATTCCGGGTTGCTCAGAATCTACCGCATGGCTCACAAGTATCAAGAAATCATCAACATTTGCAAAGAAGGCCTCGATAAAGCCAAAAATACCAGCAGAGTGCTTTTTCATGTAGAACTGGCCGGTGCTTACACCCACCTCGAAAAAGATGTCGAAGCCCTCGCTGCAATCGATCTCGCAATCAACGAATCTCAAGATCGGGAAAAACTATTTTCCAAGCGCTACCGTGCCAGCCTACTCGCGCAAATGGGAAGGCATCAGGATGCCGAAAAAGAAGCTCTCACACTCTTGCGTGATTACGACCAACCAAACGAAGTGCGAGATATTCGCTACACACTCAGCTCCATTTATTCAGGTATGAAGAACCATGAAAAATCTGAGGCACTGTTGAAACAAATACTGGAGGCGGATCCTGCAGATGCTACTGCAAATAACGATCTTGGTTACCAATGGGCAGATCGTTCCCACAATTTGGCAGAAGCAGAGAAATTAATTCTCAAGGCTCTCGACCTCGACCAGAAATTACGAGACACCAGTAACAGGCTGACCTTTGAAGCAGAGAATGCCGCTTATATTGATAGCCTTGGTTGGGTTATGTTTCGCCAAGGAAAATTGAAAGAAGCACGCCAAGAGCTTGAAAAAGCCTCTAATCTTCCTGAAGGATCGGATGATCCTGTGGTCTGGGATCATCTGGGGGATGTATATTTCAGTCTCAAAGAAAAACAAAAGAGTCTGGAATCCTACCTAAAAGCGATAAACCTTTATCAGGTTGTTCGCACCCGCAGAGATGCAGAGCGGGTTAAAGATATAAAACAAAAGATTGAATTACTGGAACTCGAGCCTTCTAAGAAGTAGAATAACAACTTGTTGTTTTACTTAAGGCTGCGCTTGAAATAGCGCATGTAAGGAGGTCGAGGCAATGTCAGGCCACTCCCATTGGGCAAATATTAAGCACTATAAAGGTGCAGCAGATGCCAAACGAGGCAAAGTATGGAGCAAGCTTAGTCGATTAATCATCATTGCATCTAAAGCAGGCGGTGGCGACCCCATAACGAATCTCAAATTACGCTACGCAATCGATAAAGCCCGCGCAATAAGTATGCCCAAAGATAACATCGAACGGGCTATCCGCAGAGGTACGGGCGAAGCAGAAGGCATCACCTTTGAAGAATTGGTTTATGAAGGATTTGGCTCAGGTGGCACCGCCATCGTCGTTGATCTTCTCACCGATAATCGCAACCGTAGCAATGGCGAAATCAGAAAGATTTTTGAAAAAGGCGGAGGCAACATGGGTGCGCCAGGGTGCGCTGCTCATTTCTTCGATCGCAAAGGGGTATTTGTCATCCTTGCAAAAGGCATTGATGAAGACACCCTGATGTCGCTTGTGCTCGATGCGGGCGCAGATGATATGAAAAACGAACGAGGTAGATTCACCGTCACTTGCGACCCAGCTAGCTTCCAAAAAGTTCAGGAAGCACTTGCAAAAAACAATATCACTACCGAAACTGCGGAAATCACCATGGTCGCTAAAATGAATGTGGATGTGGACGCAGAAACCGCCAGAAAAATTACCAAACTTCTTATGAACCTAGATGATCATGATGATGTGCAGAATGTTCACTGCAATGTGAACATGTCTGCAGAAGTTTTGGCAGAACTCGAAAACGAATAATAATCTGTCACCCAATAAAAACGGATCGGGCCTACTTTCGGCTCGATCCTTTTTCTTTTAAACTAATCTCTAGCTGATAATATCGTGAACCACATTACCATGCACATCAGTCAGGCGGAAATCACGCCCATCCACCTTGAAAGTAAGTTTCTGATGATCCAACCCAAGTAAATGCAGCATCGTTGCATGAAGATCATGCATGTGAACACAACCATCAATTGCATTGAAACCAAAGTCATCGGTTTTGCCATGCGTGTATCCGGCCTTCACCCCGCCGCCAGCAAGCCATACCGTAAAGCCATTGGGATTATGATCACGGCCTGTACCATTGCGTTCGGAATAAGGGGTTCTGCCAAACTCGCCACCAAACCAAACCAGAGTATCTTCGAGTAACCCTCGTTTTTTAAGATCGCCCAAAAGAGCAGCAATCGGCTTATCAACTGCTTTGGCATGATCAGCATGTTTGGGAAGATTGGAATGCTGATCCCAAGCTGGATTATTGGTGTTATCGCCGTAATTAACTTGAATATAGCGTACATCCGCTTCCGCAAGCCTACGAGCCATCAAACAAAGCCTGCCATAATTATCAGTCGTAGCATCCCCGATACCATAATCTTCAAGGGTGGACTTGGTTTCGCGGGAAAGATCCAAAACCTCTGGGGCGAAGTTTTGCATTCTCCAACCTAGCTCGAAAGAATTCAGAGTGGCTTCGTAATCTTTATCCGCCTGACTTTTAACAGACTGCTCTGCATTAAGAGAACGAAGGAAATCAAGGTACTTTCCTTGATCCGCTATTTTCATGGAAGGATGATAAAGGTTCTTGATGGTAGCATCCTTGGCGGTGATGCCCGCCCTACCCACCGCAGTGCCCTGAAAGACCGTTGGTAAAAAAGCATTGCTGAAATTCCTGGGCCCACCATTACCCATTGAGGGGCACAAGGTGACAAAGCCAGGAAGGTTTTTATTTTCGCTGCCCAAACCATAATTGACCCAACTACCCATCGAAGGGCGGATCAAATTAATCGAACCTGTATGCATGAATAAAGTTGCAGGGCCATGGGCAACCCCTTCCGTTCTCATTCCATGCAACATGCAAAGATCATCAATATGGGTTGCAACATTTGGAAAAAGATCGGAGACATGGCGGCCCGTTTCACCATACTGATTAAACTTCCACAATGATTTCATCACCCGATGCTTGATGACCGTTCCTGTTTTGGCAAGCACCCGTGCATCACGGAACTCTTCCATATCCCCATCGCGTTTTTCAAGCAAGGGTTTGTAATCGAACGAATCAACCTGACTAGGCCCGCCCTGCATAAACAGGAAAATAATTCGCTTGGCCTTAGGGGTATGATGAGGTTGCTTGGGGGCTAATGGATCCATACTCACCTGAGTGGCAGCCTTGGCTTGTGTGCCAGCAAGGCCCAACAATGCTAGGTTTCCGAAACCACAAGAGGTCGTTTCAAGAAATTTTCTTCTATTGAACATGTGAAAGTTCCTAAATACTATAAAGCCTGCCCAGCAATCGTATGGCTTATCTTAATGTAAATATCGGAAATCCAGAGTGCTAAACATGGCTTGAAAGACTAAAGGCCATGCCTGAGCTTTCTCTTTTTCGGATTTTTCCTGTAAAAACGACAAAACTTTAGCTTGTTCTGCGGGGCTTGGTGCCCTTCCCAACACTTGAAAATAAACGCTCTCAATTTTTTGCGTTTCAGAAAGGGTACTCTCTTTAAGTAAATGTAACGCAGCTTCACCCGATTTTTCGATGATGAAGGAATTGTTCATCAAATACAAAGCCTGGGGTGCAATGGTACTTACATTGCGCTTTCCAACCACCAAGTTAGGATCGGGAAAGTCGAAGACTTCAAAAATCTCGGGCAGATTGTTTCGAAAAATCGGCGTGTAAACACTGCGCCTGTAATCCGTAAACTTATACCCGTATTCACTACTGGTACCAGGATTTATCGTCGAACCACCCATCGCCAAATCCAACTTTCCCGATACCATCAAAATAGCATCTCGGATCGATTCAACTTCCAACCTTTTGCGATTCATATGGCTAAAGGATTTATTCTCGGGATCTTTCTGCTGGGCCAAGGTGCTTTCTTCAGAAGATTGCTTGTAGGTTTGCGAAGTAACGATCTTGCGAACTAATTTTTTCGTTGACCAATTATCCTTGATGAATCCCGCTGCGAGAAAATCAAGAAGTTCAGGATGGGTAGGCGCTTCGCCAGTGGTGCCAAAATTATCGGTGGTGCGAACCAACCCAGAACCAAGCAGCCAACTCCAAACTCTGTTTGCATAAACCCGGGCAGTCAAGGGGTTGGAATCATCACCAAGCCAAAGGCCAAATTCTTTGCGACCACTTTCATTATCAGGAATATTTGGTGAGTTGATAACTTTTACTGCAGATAGAAACCCGCGTGGAACCAAGGCGCCTGGAGTATGCACATTTCCCCGAATACAAATGTTAATGGCTGCTGGTTTTTTCTCATCTTCAACAGACATCGCAACCGGCCTGACTGGCCCTTTCGCTTTTAATTCCTTTAACTCAGTTTCCATTCTCTTGAGTTCTTTTGCATCGACTGTTTCGCCCTTCGCAGGGGCTTTTACAACTTTTTCAGTTTCCCCCACAGGTAGGAATTGCAACGCATCAACCGTTACATGCCCCTTGGTATCCATGTTGGAAATCAGAACAAAGTTTTGCCCGGAGTTTTCAAATCTGAACTGCCCAAGACTAACGAATCTTCCATCGATTGGCGGATTCTTCTGCATGTCAACATGCACTACCGTTTCGCCATCCCAGTGGAAAATAGTAACAGGGACATCATTAGCCCTTGTAGGCCCCGCTTGATAAGCAAGCAACACTTCGTACTTGCCCGCCTTGGAAAATTCTGGAGTGAAACTAAGCGTTAGTTCGCCTTTGTTTTTGTTTTCATCATGCAGGTAACCCGTACCAATAAAGAAATTACTGAACTTGGAAACAGTCCACGCGCCTACTCTCTTGGCCTTGGTATCATCAATCACGATGCCATCAAGATCTTTCGGGTCGATGATCTTTTTTACTACATCCCCCTTAGAGGTAGTCTTCTTCTTGAGTTCCTTGATTTTATTATCTAGAAGTGCAACCTTAGCATCGTGCTCTTTGATTTTTTTCTCAGTTTCAGCATCCACAGGAAGCTTGCGATCAATCCATCTCGAAACATTGTCGTGAATCAAAGTCTTGGTGCTTTTGAATATGCCTGCTAAGGCGTAATAATCATGGGTTGGAATGGGATCGAACTTATGATCATGGCATCGTGCACACCCAATGGTCATGCCCAAAATAGCTTTTCCGAGGGTGTCAAGTTGTTCATCAATAACATCCATCTCCAGAATTTTTTTATCTTGTCTTTCGAAGTTGGTGGGGCCCAATGCAAGGAAAGAGGTCGCAATAATGTTATCCGCTTGTTCACGATTATCCTTGGCAGGAAGAAGATCTCCTGCTATTTGCTCAAGTAAAAATCGATTGAAAGATTTATCGCTGTTAAAAGCTTGGATGACATAGTCACGATAACGCCAAGAATCTGGGAATAACGCGGTACGCCCTCCCCCGCTAGATTCTGAAAAGCGTGCAATATCCAGCCAATGCCTGCCCCATTTTTCGCCAAAGTGCTGCGACTTAAGAAGATTATCCACTAACTTTTCATACGCATCAACGCTGGTATCTGAAAGAAAATCTTTCACTTGATCGGGGGTGGGGGGCAAACCAATCAAATCAAAATACAATCTTCGAACCAAAATTGCTTTCGAAGCTTCGGGCGAAGGGGTCAGGTGATCTTTCTCTAACCGAGAAAGAATAAAATTATCAATTTCGTTGCGGCCAAGATTATTTGCTATCACAGGAGCTTTAACATTAGCAATGGGAGCAAACGACCACCAGTTTTCTCCCTTCAAAGGCTTCTTCTCAGTCTTTGCAATGTCAGCATTTTTTTTAGTTCTAGGATCTGGAGCACCCATTTTCACCCACTGGGTCAAATCTGCAATTAGCTCTGCAGATAATTTCCCTTTCGGGGGCATCTTCAAATCGCCATCGTATAGAATTGCTTTTACCAACAAGCTTAATTCAGGTTTTCCAGAAACAACAGAAGGCCCGGATTCCCCACCGCGCGCAACGCCTTCCTTGCTATCCAAGGCCAAGCCACCTTTAACTTTTTTATCAGCTTCACTATGGCACTTGATGCAATTCTCAACCAACGCAGGTCGTATTTTTTTTTCGAAGAACTCCAAATCCCGTGAATCTTCTGCCTTTAGATTTTGAAAGGCGAAAGCTATAACACCCAGTGCCAAAACTGCAATGCGCCAAGATATTTTAAGCAAATGATTATTCATAGTAATAAGCAAAAATGGCAGGTGAAATCTCGAACACTAACTCCATTTTGCTTCAAATTCGACACTT
>Ga0208482_1000599_pt1 | contig 10900 bp, 9 predicted proteins | sample LakMenEpi26Sep10_FD_150737 | JGI IMG/M metagenome (GOLD analysis project Ga0208482, IMG submission 150737) | Freshwater microbial communities from Lake Mendota, WI - 26SEP2010 deep hole epilimnion (SPAdes) | ecosystem: Environmental > Aquatic > Freshwater > Lake > Epilimnion/Euphotic zone ... | reverse complement strand
AGGATCGTGCCCAGGCCTGTCGCGGCGCGTCAATCCAGTTGGCTGCGCGGGGAGATTGACGTGGCTGGGGGGCCAGTTTTCGTGTCGCCGCCTTGGTTTCGCTTGGCCACCTCGGATCTACCGGTGATCATGCTGGCCGTGACGCCCGCGTCAATTACGTTGGCAGGCCGCTCTGATCACTGGAAACCCTTGCAGCAGCTGCCTTCTGCCGGTAGCTCTCGCCCTTGATCCCGATGATGTGGCAGTGGTGCACCAGCCGGTCCACCGCCGCCACGGTCATGGATCCGCTGGGGAAGATGTCGTCCCACTCCCGGAACGGTTGGTTGCTGGTCACCAGCAGGGATTTGCGCTCGTAGCGGTGGCAGATCAGCTCAAACAGCACCGAGGTCTCCAGCTCGCTGCGGCGCACGTAGGAGATGTCGTCGATCACCAGCAGGCTGTAGCGGTCCAGCTTCTGCAGCATCGCCGGTAGGTCGTAGGCCGCCTTGGCCTTCTGCAGCAGCTGCACCAGCGTCGTGGCGGGGAAGAAGCGGCACACCTGATCTTGCGCCACCATCGCCACCGTGATGGCAATGGCCAGGTGGGTCTTGCCCACGCCGCTGGGGCCAAACAGCAGCAGATTCTCCGCCTGCAGCAGCCAGGTGGTCTGCCGCGCCAGGCCCTGCAGCTCCTGCCACTGGCGGGGATCGAGGTGCTGGTGGTCAAAACCCTCCAGGCCTTTCTGCCAGGGGAGATGGGCACCGCGCAGCAGCCGCTGCTGGCGGGCGGTCTGCCGCTGCTCCAGCTCCTGCTCACAGAGGGCATAGAGGAACTGGCCGGGGCTCCAGCCCTGGACCTCAGCCTGCTCGGCCAGCAGCTGCCAGTGGCTGCGGAAGCGCGCCAGCTTGAGTTGTTTGAGCAGCAGCGGCAGGGCCGCTTCCACCGCCGCTGAGCGCGGCAGTGGGGACGAGGTGGTCATAGGAGGCCAGCAGGTGTTGGGGGATGACGGGATCAGGGAGGCCCGGGCAACGGGGCGGCACCCGGAAGCGCTGTTGCAATCCAGATAGGGACAGGGTTTGGCGGTGTTGGGCCTGCTCCAGGAAGGCGAGCACCAGCTCAAAGGAGGCCACCCGCACCGCCACATACAGGGCCTCGACCATCAGCCGGGCGGCGCCATCGCGGTCACCACCGGCCAGGAGTTGCTGCCAGAGGTCCCACCAGCGCGCATCCGGAAACAGGTGGCGCTGATAGCGGCAATGGAGCAGAGCCCGGGGCTTGGCCCGCAGGCCATCGATCAGGTGCTCCAGATCAATGCACCAAGCCCGCTTCTCGCCAGAGGCGCCATAGGCGCGGGGCAGCTGGCACACCCAGTCGCTGCCCAGGAACACCACCAGCCGGTCGTGGTGCAACCGCACCGTGACCTGACGGCCGATCAGGGTGGGCGGCACCGAGTAAACGACCTGTCTCACCTCGATCGTGCTGGTGCTGCGCACCCGGACCGTGAGCCGCTCGTAGTCGGCAAACCGGAAAGCCGGCAGGGGACACAGGTGTTCCAGCTCCTGCTCGTAGCGCCGCTGCCGGGGGGCATTGAGGGCGCTGAACACCTCAGCGAGCAGCTCGCCGTATTCAGCCGGTTCCTCGAAATCGCAGCTGCCGCGCAGGATCAGCTTCTGCTCCAGCCGCCGTTTCACGTGGCCATGGGGTGCCTCGACGATGCCGTTCTTATGGGCCACGCCGCGGTTGTTGCGGCTGGGGGAAAGGCCGTAATGGGCGCAAAGCGCCTGGTAACGCGGGGTGATGTCGAGGGCGTAGCTGCCATCGCGGTTGCGGCTGGCGGCCGAGAGCCGATCGGTGCGCAGCTCCCTGGGTACCCCACCGCAGGCGGCCAGGGCGTTCTGCAGTCCTTCTGAGAGGGCGACGAAACTCTCGCCGCCGTGGATCAGCTGCCCGTAGGCCCAGCCGCTCCAGGCCAGGCGGTAGTGGAACAGCAGGTGCGGGAACGGTTCACCGCGCAGGGTGATCACCACCCGTTTCACCCGGGTGAAATCACAGAAGCCGATCTCACCGGGCTGATAGGCCAGAGGGAACATCACCTCGGGCGTTGGGCCATGCAGCGCCTTCCAGTGCTGCACCCGCCGCTGCAGGGTGCGTTTCACCAAACTCCAGTCCTGATCGGGCTTTTGCTCCTGCAGGTGCTCCAGCAGCGTGGTGGGCGTCAGGGCCGGATGACGTTCAAGCAACGGCAGCAGCAACGGCTCCCACACCTCGGCCAATGGGTCAGGTCGGCGTCTTGTGCGGGATTTGGCTGCTTTGGGTTGGAGGCGGCCTGAGTCAATCCGGCGGGCACTGCTCACCGAAATGCCCGCCGCAGCGGCAGCCACCTCCTGGCGGCTGCCGGCTCGTCGTTTGGACATGTACAGCGCAATCTGTTGAGCGGTGAGGGGAGCAGGCATGGCCCGGTGCCCTGCGCATGGCATCCGGTTTCAGCAGTCCCCTCAGGAGCGGTCAACCTGTTTGGCGCGACCCCTCAACTAGATTGTCGTCGGACAATGTGTGCCCTTGCCCAGCCACGATGCGCTGATGGTGCGCTCTGCACTGCAGGAGCTGAGGTGTAGAGCGAATGGTGAGTTCTGTCTCCCAAGGAGCTGTGTAGTTACATTACAGTATCTCCACGCGAATCAAGCCAAGTTGATTTGTCCAGAGGTGCAGAGAATTTGATTTCGATGGCATTTGTGCTGATGTGCACAGAGAAGATCCGACGGCTCCTTAGTCTCTTTTTTGTCGTTATTTCTGCCTGTCAATGGCCAGAGGTGGCCTTTGGATGGATTGCAGAAAGACTGTGCAGCTTGAATGGCTTATTAACTGGCTGCGGTATAATCACGTGCATATGCCATACACACCCTGTACGTTGACAGGATTCGGATCATTCCTGAAGTTCTCCTTTAAAGGAGTCCATAGCTAAGATCGGTATTCATGGCGAGAAAAAGTGTTCCGGCATTGTGTGAATACTGGCTGGGATGTTTGCTGGCTATTCTAGATCTGAGCCATAATTCCTTTGCTTACAGTGAAGATATCATTTCAGTGGTTATGGAGGCCAAGGCTTGAATTGTGTTGTCAGACGCTTCTGCCAGCCTGAGAGCATTCAACTTGTCTTCTATGCTTACTATTTCAGTATGGTTGACAGAATTTGAGTCTACACGTAGTCTAAAGTGCTCAAGGTATCCAACCAGATGCTTTGTAGAGATAGATTCCAAAGCGCCTCTGTAGTCTTGGTTTGAGCCAACAAGCTTGGAAATCATTGAGAAGATTGGTCTTCTTGCAAGTTGATAGCTTTTATCGCTATTGCCAATAAGGAAAAGGATGGCGTAGATACTTGCGTCTAGATTATCAGAATTGAGCTTTTTCTTGCTGTTCTTCTCTTGTTCTGATCCTGAAAGAGATAGACATGACCTGGCATGCTGGCTGTAGTTATCAATGATGTCTCCAAAATAGTGATCAGTTAGATTTCCCGAAGTGTCAGTTTCAATTGACTTGGAATGTATGGGAAATCCAGAGGTTTCCCAGAAGGCCTGAAGTGAGCTAATGCTATTGAAAGCCTTGATATAGGAACCCATTGGATCTTGAATCCAAGGTTCAATTCGCTCACGAACTGAGTGCTTCAGAGCAGAGAGTGCAAGCGCTTGAGTTTTCCTAGTCGTTAACAAAAGGCTGCATGATTTGAAGCCCCTCTGCAGCTCATTTAGAATTCCTAAACATGTTACTCGATTATGTGCGATCTCCGAAAATACTTCACTACTTAAAATAACTAAGATTGGGCTTGTCCGCTCCACTTCTTCAGATAAGGCTAGTAGATAATCACTCGTACACAGAGACCTTGGCACCCGATCCAGAAAGAAATGCTTGGGTATAACTGAGCCTGGAATCAAGGCATGCTGGGACCCAAATAGACCGGTCGTAGGGTATAAGATACTCTCACGGAGAAGGCAATCCCGATTGCGGTGTAAGTGATTCTGAACAGAGGTCGTTCCAGTCTTATGAAGCCCAACATGTATCAGGAGATCCATCTTAAAATGATCTTATATTGACAATGGCAGACATAGGTATGCTGCATAATGTGACCATGGGGGCTGGCTTAGTGATCATATGCTCAAATTGCAATCTCCCTCTAATACAGCGAAATGTCGTGTCAATAATGTGTCTGATTTGACCTTGAGTTGTCATTTGCTATTCTATCCTCGATCTGAAAAAGAATAAGCAGTGTTAGCTGTCTCCACTCGGTATCTCTCAAGATCACTACTGGCAACTTCTAGTTCTAGGCTTGCACAACTAATTGAGAACATGCGTTCAAAAGCATGAGCAAAGGTTCCGTCAACTTGCCCGTACTCTTTCTCGAAGTATTCTTCGCTAAACAGCATATGCATTGGGATTAGGGCCTCAATGCGTGACCAGAACATGGAACCAGCTACGAGTGGCAGCTGGTTTAGTTTGTATACAGGTAGTCCTAGTCGTGAGGCTAGCGAACATACGGTATCACAGTTGGCTCCAAAAAACTCAGTCATCTTAAGAATGTGCTCTTCGGGCAAAATAATGCCGATCCCGGTATTGCTATGCAACGCCTCAATGATGGACTCGGTTTTCGCAGGATCAAGCAACCCACTGAACAACTCGTGCCTCCAAGAGTCTCCATCCTCACGATGCTTGGATTTCTTTGTATGCAGTTTGCAGTAGACTCGGATGCCGGTCCTAATCAGAAAATCATAAATCTTACAGAAGGGTAAAATATCTCTTCCATGATTCTCAGTTGCAAATACAACTGATCTAAGGTTCGCATTGCGAGATTCGAATACATTCCTGCACGCTTCAACCTTCTCCGGCGGAGTGGTAACAACAAACCAGATCCCTTGAAGAATCGGTATGCGCTGCCAATAATCAATTATCTCGTGAAGAATCTCTGGGTAAAAAGCATGAACTACTATGGCAATCTCTTCGGGCATTGGAAGTGCATTGTCAGGATCCGTTCTGCACTGGTTTCGATACTTGAACCGAATCCGCGCCATACGCAAGGCTTCGAGGTATCCGTATCCGTAGCGTTGATCCGGCTCGAGATGGGCGCCTTCTGCCCACTCATTCCAGGCATTGATGAATAACAGACCATTGCTGCCATGGGCAAAAACAGTGTCGTTTAGAGCATTCAGGGCCCATTGCTGAAAACTTCTGGGTGAAGAGTTGATAAAGATTGTTCCATTTGTCTTCTTGCGAGCTGTATTATCCCATCCAGGGTTTATGCAACGGTAAATAGGATATCCAGGATGAGGAAGATGTTCGCTTCGTTCAACATATGCCGACCAGTCGAAAATCTTGCCCTGGAAATCCGGGTTCAGATCGCTTACTGTTTCGGTGACGAGATGAGGAGTCGCGCCTTGATAGCCGTTGGGAATATTCGGTGAAAACTCTGTGCCAGCGTCGCAACCGTATGTTGTTGGATGGTCGCATTCAAATGATTGGGTATAAACGAGGTGAAGGTCGCCTATACCATTCTCAATGCACCATTCACGCCAAATTCTGGTGGTTGCGACTGGATCAGGAAGGAGCGAGGGTCTGTACATGAGAAGGACGGGTTTTCCTTCAACTCGCAGGTATCTAGGATCTCGCAGATACTTGGCAATATACTGAATGAATTCAAGGTCGTCCTCGTGAGAGTATGTCTGGGCTAGTAGAATATCGCTTTCTTTGCCATCCCATCTCCTTGTCCAGTTCTCATTGGCCCAACACAGGCAAAATCCGTGATCCAGTGTCTTGTCGTTGAAAAACAAGTCGATTGGTTTTTCAAGAAGAGTTTTGCCGTTAAACCAATAGAAATAGAAGCAGAATGCGTCTATTCCATAGTTTTGAGCAAGCTTAACCTGTCTTCTTAGGATTTTGGCATCATCAATTATGTAGTATCCGAGCTCGCTTGGTTCGTGCGGTTGGTAATGTCCCTTGAACATTGGCTTTGCAGGCTTTACGTTAGTCCATTCCGTAAAGCCTTCTCCCCACCATTCATTATTCTCGGGGATGGGGTGATACTGGGGCAAGTAGAATGCAACGGTTCGGTAGTCGCCAGTTGTGAAATGCTGTCTGGGTCGCGCCGACTCGCGAACGTACTGAATATCAACTTTCCGCTGGTATGCGTCTTTTTCAGTTGTTGGCAGTGGGCAGGCCATACGCCCTTCCCTTTTGCCTTGCACAATATAATGGTATAGTGGATTGACTTCTGCGCCCGCTACGTCGGGATATTGATTGAGATAGAATTTTGTGCTGAAGACTGGACATGGGTCAAATCCGGCGTGCCATCCGGCAACACAGTAGTGGACGACAAGCTCATCTCGTTCCAGTTTGCCGATGGCTGGAAGAAGATGTTGATAGCTCTGAATATACCAGTCGTTATCGAAATATGAGCTACTTCGGATTGCCGCAGCGTCGCGCTGGCATTCGTCCGATGCTCCCTCAGAGGGTTTAAACCCTTCAAGGTATTGGAGTGCGTGCTGGATCAGGCTTGTCGGATAGGGAGGCTGATGCTGAACAATTTCTAGGGCGCAACTCAGCCTCTCCTGCTCAGTTGTGGCGGACTTCAGTCTCTGTAGCGGGCTGTTAGCCATGGATATGGATTTGAGTGTGTGCAGAGAATAGAGATACAGATGCAGATACAGATGTCTGGTCTAGCTTGTTAGGCCCGAGCTGGTCGCAGGTTGTGCAATACCAAGCCTTTCACCGCTGTATCCACCACGCTCACGCACGTGATGACACCAGCTCTGATGCTCAAGGTACCAACTCACGGTTGCGGCGAGGCCCTCGTCAAAGCTATGCCTTGGCTGCCAGCCCAGCTCGGTGCTGATGCGGGTGGGATCGATCGCGTAGCGGCGGTCGTGGCCCGGGCGGTCGGTGACTGGCGTGATCAGCTGGCTGTGTGGTGCACCGCCAGGACTTAGCTGGTCGAGTTGCTGGCAGATCGTCTCCACCACCTGCTTGTTGGTGCGCTCGCCGTGGCCACCCACGCAGTAGCTGCGCCCCACCTGTCCCTGGGTGGCTGCCAGCAGCAGGGCATCGGCATGGTCTTCCACATAAAGCCAGTCGCGCACGTTCTGGCCGTCGCCGTACAGGGGAATCGGCTCGCCGGCGGCGGCCTTGAGAATCACCACAGGAATGAGCTTTTCCGGAAATTGCCAGGGGCCGTAATTGTTGCTGCAGTTGGTGAGCACCACCGGCAGGCCATAGGTGTGGTGCCAGGCATTCACCAGGTGGTCGCTGGCGGCCTTGCTGGCGGAGTAGGGGCTGCGCGGGTCGTAGGGGGTGGTTTCCGAGAAGCGGCCCTCGGCTCCCAGGGAGCCGAACACTTCGTCGGTGCTGATGTGGTGGAAGCGGAAGAGGACCTGGCGTTCTTCCGGCAGCGCCTGCCAGTGGGCGCGCACCGCCTGCAGGAGATGGAAGGTACCGGTCACGTTGCTGTCGATGAAGGCGCCGGGTCCCTCGATTGAGCGGTCTACATGGCTCTCGGCTGCCAGGTGCATCACAAGGTCGGGGTCGGCCTGGCGCACCGCGGCGGCGGTGGCCTCGGCATCGGTGAGATCCACCCGCAGGAGCTGGTGGCGGTTCTGCCCATCGGCAGTAAGGCCCCCAGGACCGAGCTCCGCCAGCACCCGCTCGATGCTGGTGAGATCACTGGCGTAACCGCATTTGTCGAGGTTGAACACCAGCGCGTCGCTCTCCCGCAGCAGGCGGCGAACCACCGCCCCGCCGATGAAGCCGGCGCCGCCGGTCACAAGAATGCGCTGGCGGCCGGCGAGCAGGGTCTGGACGTCGGGAGGTGGTAGGTCAGTCACAGAAACGTGTTCAATTTCAGTGGGGCGGTGCGCGCTATCAAGCGGTGCCAGAGGTTTTGTCGTAACCGACTTGAGCGAATCAGCCTGAATCCATGCTTCAGGCTGAAGAAATCAGCGTCGCCTGGAACGAGGTTACGCTCAACTGATCCCTACCAGCAACTGCCGCAGCGCTTGCCGCCAGGGGGTTGGCGCGAGCTCCAGTGCCGCTCGGCTGGCCGAGCAGTCGAGCAGCGAGTAGCTCGGGCGCTCCGTGGGCGTAGGGAATTCCGCGGTGGTGAGTGGGTTGACGTGGGCCTTGCGCTCCACCAACCCCAACTCTTCCCCCAATTCGCCCACCGCCACGGCCACGTCGTACCAACTTGCTGCTCCCGCATCACTCCAGTGCAACACTGCCGGCAGCCCGGCCGTGGTGTCCGTCGCTGCAATCACACGCCAGCATGCAGTCGCCAGGGTTTGGGTGCTGGTGGGGCAGCCCACCTGGTCGGCAACCACCCCCAGGGACTGGCCGCTGGCGCCGCGCTCCCGGTGCAGGCGCAGCATGGTGAGTGCAAAGTTCTTGCCCACCGGCCCCATCACCCAACTGGTGCGCAGGATCACGCCCTGGCCGCTGCTGCCCAGCACCTCCTCCACCGCTTCCTCGCCGGCGGCCTTGGTGCGGCCATAGGCCCCCAGCGGATCGCGAGCCTGTTCCGGGCGGTAGGGGCTGCCCTGCTGGCCGTTGAACACAAAATCCGTGCTCACCTGCAGCAGCCGGCCCCCTGTCTCCAGCAGCGCTTGCGCAAAGGCTCTCGGTGCGCCGCCGTTCACCGCCAGGGCCAGCTCCGGTTCGCTCTCGGCCTTGTCCACCGCCGTGTAAGCGCCACCATTCAGCGCCCAGTCGGGCCGGAGCTCCAGCACTGCGGCCCTGCAAGCCTCGGTATCAGCCAGATCCAGTGCCACCAGGCCCTCACCACCGCCGCGACTGGTGGCGATCAGCTCAACCCCTTCAGGCACCTGCTGGCGCAGGGCCTGGCCCAGCTGGCCGGCGGCACCGGTGAGCAGCACCTTCATGCGAACACCTCCCCGGCAGCCGACGCTTCGGCAAAGCCCGGTGCCACGGCATCCTTCTCCGCCAGCAGAGGCCCGCTGCCGTTCAGGCGATCCAGCGGCCAGGCGATCGCCAGGTCAGGGTCGTTCCAGCGCAGGGATCGCTCGCAGCTCTTGCTCCAGAAGCCGCTGGCCTTGTAGAGCACCTCGGCTGTGTCGCTCAGGGTGAGGAAGCCGTGGCCGAAGCCCACCGGCACCCACAGCTGCTGCTGGTTCTCGGCGTTTAGTTCGGCGCCCACCCACTGGCCGAAGGTGGGGGAACTGCGGCGCAGATCCACCGCCACATCAAAGATCGCCCCCACCGGGCAGCGCACCAGCTTGCCCTGGGGCTCCGGCTCCAGTTGGTAGTGGAGGCCCCGCAGTACGCCCCGGCAGGAGCGGGAATGGTTGTCCTGGGAAAAGCTGATGGCCGCTCCCACGGCGTCGTCGAAGCGGCGCTGGTTCCAGCTCTCGAAAAAAAAGCCGCGGTCATCGCCGAACAGCTTGGGCGTGATCAGCAGCGGCCCCTCAACCACCTGGCCCGCGGCCGTTCGCAACTGCTCAACCTGCATGGTGTACCTCCAGACTCTGTTGCAACGCGGCATGGTCGCCGTCGCCCTCCTGCAGAAGCTGCAGGAGGTAGTCGCCGTACCCACTCTTGCGCAGCGGCAGGGCCAGCCGTTCCAGCTGCTCGCGGCTGATCCATCCCTGGCGCCAGGCCACCTCCTCCGGGCAACCCACTTTGAGGCCTTGGCGGTGTTCCAGGGTGCGGATGTAGCTGGCGGCCTCGTGCAGCGAATCGCAGGTGCCCGTATCAAGCCAGGCCATGCCCCGACCCATCAGCTCCACCCGCAGCAGGCCATCCTCCAGATACATGCGGTTGAGATCGGTGATCTCCAGCTCGCCCCGGGGTGAGGGCACCACCTGACGGGCCCGTTCCACCACCGTATGGTCGTAGAAGTAAAGGCCGGTCACCGCGTAGCGGCTCTTCGGTTGAGCCGGTTTTTCCTCCAGGCTGGTCACCCGGCCTTCCCGGTCAAATGCCACCACCCCATAGCGCTCGGGATCGCTCACCGGGTAGGCATACACCGTGGCCCCAGCGGCGTCGCCGTTGCTGGCAGCCAGCTGGGGTACCAGATCATGGCCGTGGAAGAGGTTATCGCCCAGTACCAGGGCTGCCGGCGCTCCGTCCAGAAAGTCGGCACCGATCAGAAAGGCCTGGGCCAGGCCATCCGGACTGGGCTGTTGGGCGTACTGAATGGACATGCCCCAGCGGCTGCCATCGCCAAGCAGCCGCTCAAAGGCCGGCTGGTCCACCGGGGTGGTGATGATCAGCACCTCACGGACCCCCGCCAGCATCAGCGTGCTGAGCGGGTAGTAGACCATTGGCTTGTCGTACACCGGCAGCAGCTGCTTGCTCACCCCCTGGGTAATGGGGTGGAGACGTGTGCCGCTGCCGCCGGCCAGGATGAGACCTTTGCGATCAGAAGAAGTAAATGATCGCGCGGAATTTTGCGCGGAGGTTGAAAGAATTGGTGACTCCAAGACAAACGTATCACCGTCTTGGCTATTTAACCACGCTGTCCTGACTTCTACCAGTATCAGAAGCCACCTAAGAGTTTGCGGGAAAACCGCCTGAATGGCCGCGCCTTTCCCTCCCAGAGAGCTGATCGCGCTCCGTTCGGGCTGATTTTCAGCATGTCAGCGGCCCAGAACGCCCGATTTCATACGGTTGGCCCCGTTGGGCCTCCCTGACCGCCGCCGTCTGGCCACACCTCTGGGCAACCACCTGTTCATGCCGCCGCCATTGCCGGCCTGAGCAGGTTGCCCAGACGGATCAGGTTGTAGGCGATCACTTGCAGGCCAAACACCGCACTCACCTTTGCGGTGCCGCGCAGCTAGGGAGACTCTGGGTAACGAGCCCCGAAAGCGTGACTAAAGTCGTAATTTGCTCAGAGTGAACAATTTTGGGCGGATCTGAGCCTGGATTAGCCTGA
>Ga0208482_1000592_pt1 | contig 10944 bp, 7 predicted proteins | sample LakMenEpi26Sep10_FD_150737 | JGI IMG/M metagenome (GOLD analysis project Ga0208482, IMG submission 150737) | Freshwater microbial communities from Lake Mendota, WI - 26SEP2010 deep hole epilimnion (SPAdes) | ecosystem: Environmental > Aquatic > Freshwater > Lake > Epilimnion/Euphotic zone ... | reverse complement strand
AGCATCTAAATTGGTCATGCAGAAATCTTGAATCTTATGCAGTGCGAGCGTCCTCGCTCGCTGGAATATACAGTTTAAATGCACAACAGCTTATAGCAATTCTAAATTCTTGAGCAAAAGGGAATAAGCCCCCCCAAACCCCCCGTGCACGCAGGGCTTAGAAATAATACTTCTGGCTGTTTCATGTCAGTTGTACGTTATTATAAACTATTGGGGATTGCTATATCAATTATTTACCCTGATTTTTTCTTTTTCTAGGCTCAATTATATTAGGATCAACATTATAGCGTTTTGCTGCTTGGGATATATTAAAATATAATAACGCATCATCACCTAATTTTTTCTTCTCCGTTGGTTGACTGAGAATTATCCCCAAAAGTTTGATAATTTCTGAAGCAACAGCTTTAGCTAATAGTGGCGGAACAGAATTTCCAACTTGTCGAAAACCGTGCCATTTTGTCCCTTGAAATCTAAACCAGTCGGGATAGGAATGTAAGCGGGCGGCTTCTCTTACCGTAATACATCGAGGGGTATAGGGATGAATTGGACGGGGGGAAGTAAAGGCGCCTCGGTTACTGGGTGTTCCGGCTCTTAAAGTATTACATAAACCTTGGGGATGGAGTTTATGAAATCGACTAATTTTTTCGGTTTTCCCCCATTCCGTGGCTTCAAATCGTGCGGTAGAGGTGGGAGAATGTTGCGATCGCAAACTACAAGTTAACAAATTTTGATCGAAAATTCTAGGATAGGAAAAATTATCCTTAACCGCAAGTAATCCCCGCAATAATTGAGCATAAAAACTTGATTTTTGATATTCCGCTAAGGTATAATCTTTTAAGAATAATTCAGGATATTGTTCAATAGTGGGTAAATCTCCAATGGCATCCCAAACCGTCGGACAGGGAGATAAGTTATTTAATTTATTATCAATTCTAGGATTAACTTTTGGGGATTTTGTGATGGGTTGAGGATAACCAGGTAGGGGTAAACCTTTTCGAGATCCTAGAATAAATAAACGTGATCGATCTTGAGGGACACCATAATAGGAAGCATTTAAGACTTGATAGCTTTCTATGACTTGATAACCCTGATTTTGCAGCTTATCAATAATCTCAGTAATAAATTGTCGATGTTTTCCCACCGTTAAACCTGGAACATTTTCTAAAACAAAATATTTCGGTTGTAATTCATCAACTAACCGAATAAAATGAAACATTAAACTATTTCTAGGATCATCAAAAGCTCGTTTTCCCATTAACGAAAAACCCTGACAAGGTGGCCCCCCAAACACCACATCAATCTCTCTATTTCCAATATCAGAATCCTGTCTAATTTCTAATCCTGTCAGGGTTTCAATGCCTTGACAAAACACCTTCCAAAAGGGAAAATTATATTCATGGGTAGCACAATGAATTGGGTCAATTTCCACGGCGGCTAAAACATCAAATCCAGCCTGTTCAAAACCGAGGGTCATACCTCCCGCACCCGCGAATAAATCTATAGCAATCGGTCGTTTTTGAGTCTTCACAGTCAATTATTTTTACTTAAAAATGTTAAATTAGAGTCTAGTTTCTTGTGACCACAGGCTAAGATATACTAACATCATGCGACCAAGTTTTGATCACTAGCCCGGTAATTTCTTGCCCTAACCAGGGAGTATTAATAGAGCGAGATTTGAGGGTATTGGTATTAACAACCCAAGAAGTCTTAGGATCAAATAATATCATTTCTGCGGGTTGATCCGGTTGAATAGAATAGGGAGTTTGTTGTAAACAAATAGCCGGGTTACTACTTAAAAATCCCCATAAATCTAAGGCTGACCATCGCCCAGACTCAACAAAAGTTTCCCATAATAGAGGTAATGCTAATTCTAACCCAATCACACCCGGCGGCGCGTCGGCAAAGGCAACGGTTTTTTCTTCATAACAATAGGGGGTATGATCAATCGCGATCGCATCAATAATTCCCGTTTCCAGTCCTTGAATTAAAGCCTGTTGATCCGATGGATTTCCTAAAGGTGGATCTACTCTTAAATTAGGGTTGTATGGGAGAGGAATAGCATGAATAATCGTTGAATCTTGATCTTCTAACGGTTGATTCCAAATCCGATTAATAGATGTGGTATTTAATAATAAGTGTATCCAAGTTGTACTGGCGGTAATTGGTAAATTACGAGCTTTAGCTTGGGCTATTAATTCTACACTTCGCGCCGTAGAAACCCGCATAATATGAATAGGAGTTCCCGTTACTTCTACTAATTCTAATATTGCGGCTAAAGCTGCGGTTTCAGCAAATTGAGGAATTCCAGGTAAACCACATAATATAGAATCATTCCCCTCTCGCATGACTCCATTAACCGCTAATTGGCGATCGCAAGCATATAAAGCCAAGGGTTTATTTAAAGGTTTTAAATATTCTAATATTCTTCTTAATAACGCTAAATTTTCCAGAGGTTTACCATCAGCAAAACCCACAACACCAGTATCCGCTAATTCACTTAATTCCGTCATTTGTTGACCCGCCACATCTTGAGTTAATGCGCCCCAAAGATATAATTTTGGACGCTGAAACTCAGAATTGAGAATAGCAACTTTTTCAGATCGTTGTTGTAATAATGTCACCGTTGCCGGGTTATCAATTGCTGGAATAGTATTAGGTAAAATCCCTAATCGAGTAAATCCTCCAGCAGCAGCAGCATTTAATAAAGAATTTAAGTTTTCCCTTTCTTCAAATCCCGGTTCCCCACTCTGACTATATAAATCAACTAATCCCGGCCCTAAAATCAACCCTTTACTATTAATAATAATGGTATTTTCAGGATAATCATTAATTTCAGATTCAATAGTTTTAATATAACCATCAATCACTAAAATATCAGCAATTTGATCCCGTTTAGAAACCGGATCAATCACACGAACTTGCTTTAAAAGTTGACAATTCATATTCGCTATATCAGGTGTTGGTTTTAGGGTGCAGTAGAGACGTGCCACGGCGCGTCTCTCTCCACACAGTCAACCTATAACGCTCCCGCCGCCGTTTTATCGAGAATACTACCCGATAAATGGCTAGTAATATTATCAGCTTGTAACACAGGTAAACCCTCAATTCCTTGGGGATAATCAATTACTGTCACCGCCCCATTACCTTGTTTAAAGTTCCAAAAATGATCCGGAGGCAGATTAAATAATTGACACAAAAGGGCTTTATTAATGGCATCATGGGCAACCACTAATATAGTTACATTTTGGTGATTATAGGTTTCAACAATCTGCTTCCACGCAATTAAAGAACGTTGCCAAACCTGTTGTAAATTCTCACCTTCAGGCATTTGAACCGTTTGCGGTGCTATTTTCCATTCCCCTAATAATCCGGGGTAAAATTGTTCGATTTCCGCCTCAAATTTACCTTCCCATAAACCATGACTAATTTCACAAAATTCCGGTTCTAATTGTAACTCTATCCCCGGATGATTTTGTAATATAATTTCTGCGGTTTCCTTGGGACGCGCCATGGGACTCGTTACCGCAAAATCAATTTTAATTTCTTTGAGAAATTCCGCCGCTTTGCGAGCTTGTTCTCGACCATTATCATTCAAAGGAACATCAATTTGTCCCTGGAATTGACCCATGCGGTTCCATTCCGTTTCCCCATGTCTAACTAATAATAATCGCGGCCCTTGATGACCCGGACGCACAGAAGGTAATTTATGACAAACGTGGGTTGTTAAGTTCATCGACTCTAACTGTACATCCGCAGGTTTCGGTAATTCTCCGGGGATAATATTAGTAAAATTCAAAATACTAATCCCACAGTTAGACTGTTGTACACTTTGATAAAATTGAGGTTGAATTCCTAAAGCCGTCGCAATTAAACAACGATTAATTCCATTATGAGCTACTAATAAAACCGTTTGATTTTGATGACGGGCTAAAATTTCCCGCCAAAATTGTTTAGCCTGTTCAAATAATGCTAATACGGGAAAATGTTGTTTTTCCCCTTCAGGAGTTGAAACCAGCATCGAAAACTCATGGGGCGAGTCGTGCCAGGTCTGATACTCTTGGGGAAACTGTTCCATCACCGCTTGACGTTCCATCCCCGCCCACAGGGGAAGATCAATTTCCATTAACAGGTCGCTGGGCTCTACTTTAGGGGGGTCAGACAGATAGGTGACGATGATTTGGGCTGTTTGTTTCGCCCGTTGCAAAGGACTGCAATAGAGAGCGTCAAACTTTAAACCATTCAAGGCATCACCGACTTTCTGAGCGGCCACAGAACCTTTCTCTGTTAAAACAGAGGCATCCAAGCGACCTTGAATTCGACTTTGGGCATTATAGGTACTTTGACCATGACGGACAAGAATTACACGGGTCGTCATTGTTAAATTGAGGAGTGGGAATTTTGGACTCTGGACTGAACCGAATTTAAGCCAGATGTGATTGTACCGCGTTTCGGACAGCATCGGTTAAAATATTGAGTCTATGGCTCCAACTCGGCAATATTTTATTCTCAAGTTTTGAAATCATGACACCCAAACGCTGGATTTTAGCAATTTTAACCTTATTAGCAATTAGCTTTTTGGGTTTATCGTTACTCAATAGTTGGACTCAACCCCAAATTCAAAGCCGTTTAGAATTATATCAAACCAATTTACTGCTTCATGCTTCCCAATGGCAAGGTAAGGGAACAGAAGCCGATAATTCAATCATATTACGCGATAATTTAATTGGTAAAACTCCGGTACAAGAAGCCCTTAAACAATATCAACAAGTACAAGAATCTGCTGCAAAAAACTTAGCTAAATTTCAAGAAAATAATGAACAAATAGCGGCAAGTTCTTTACAGGAATTAGAACAACTGAATCGAGATTTACAACTGAGAATCGGGATTTTAAAAACTCAGTTAGGATCTACTGACCAAGCCATAGAAACCTGGAAGACTTTGGTAGAAACAACCCCGGAAAAACTTCCTGCATCCGGGGATAAAAATAGTATAATCAAAACCGCAAAAACAGCACAGGTGTTAATCGGATTATGGCAAACTCCCGCCCGATTATTCCCCGATGCCGAACCAATTTTACAAAACTATTTAGAGGGTTGGTTTCGTTATCAAGCCTTAGTTAAACTCTATACGTTACAACAGCGTCCAGAAGCCTTAGTAACTTTAGAAACCCAACAACAGGAACGCTCTGAACAAGCAATTTTTAAGTTAATGGTTGTTAGTGCTATTCCCGGTATAGGATTAATCCTGGGATTATTATTAGCCATTGTTTTAGGAATTCAATTAATCTTTAAAGGTAAGGATTCTGTTTTAGCCACTAATATGGATGTGGCTTGGTTAATTCCTTGGAATGGGGAAATTATCTTACAGGTTTTTGTAGTGGGTTTTTCTTTATTGGGGCAATTCTTTATTCCCCTAACTTTAAGAGCGGTTTTTCAAGGCTTAAATCTTCAACCCAGTAGTTTTGATGTCAGGAGTCAAGCGGTTTATATTTTAATCACCTATCTATTATTAATGGTAGGAGGATTTTCGGTTTTATATTTCTCGATTAAATCCTATTTCCCCTTACCAGAAGGTTGGTTTACCTTCAAACTCAAAGATAATTGGTTTGTTTGGGGTTTGGGGGGATATTTAGTCGCCTTACCTTTGGTGATTTTAGTGTCTTTAATTAATCAGAAATTTTGGGATGGACAGGGAGGCAGTAATCCTTTATTACCAATTGCTTTAGAAAGTCGAGATAGTGTGGCTTTAGGGATATTTTTTATCACTGCATCCATCGCGGCACCGATCTTTGAAGAAACTATGTTTCGAGGATTTTTATTACCATCTTTAACCCGTTATCTTCCCCTGGGAAGTGCGATTCTTTTAAGTGGATTTCTCTTTGCTGTGGCGCATTTTAATGTTTCGGAAATTTTGCCGTTAATGACGTTAGGAATTGTTCTGGGGTTTGTGTATACGCGATCGCGCAATTTATTAGCACCAATGTTCATGCACGGATTATGGAATAGTGGCACTTTATTGAGTTTATATGTTTTGGGCAGTGGCGGAAGTTAGAAAGATAAAGCCCAAGTTTCTGGCCGATAAAAAAAGCAAAATTCCTGAATAAAATTAGAGGCTGGAAACGACGAAAAACAAAAGAAGTCAACATTCAGATCAATAACTGTAGAGGTGGATTCAGCTTAAATGAATTGCAATACACTTACAATGCAAACAAATTGAAATTCAGATCGTGTAGACGTGATGATTCGTCAAAGACACAATCAAGAATTATTGAATTTACGAGTTACTTTAGTCATTAACTGTACTAATTCAGTCGGTGATTATCAGAAACTTAACAATCCTCTACTGGGTAACTTATTCAAAAGCAGAAAATTTAGCAACGGAATTGTTAAACTGAATCTAACAATTTTATAGCAATCCTATTTGAGTTATATCCAAGATTTCGGCTTAAAAGTAAACACCGGCTGTTTCATATAGCAATCCTATTTGAGTTGTCATATTTTTTCAAATTTAACCCTGACGGTAGGGGTAATTCATGAATTACCCCTACCGCGATTGATTTAGGATTGCTATATATCAATCCGCGTCAAGATTGTAATATTTTAATACTTATATGAAACAGCCAGAAGTATTATCCGGTCTTCCCTGTTCCCTTAAATACTATCTGAAAAAGAAACAAATTGAAGTTGCGCGGGAGAAACTCCTTTGACTAAACCTAAAACATTCCCGGTTTTAGCTTCTGTAATAACTGTCACCGATGCTGATTCAATTTGAAAATCCAAAGTTCTAATCTGACCCAGAGGCAAAGGGCCACTACTATCATAATCTCGGCGATCGCCATAGGTAATGGTTTTTTGAGTTAATACAATATCATTAGCCGTTAACCCTCCTGTCAACCCAATCCTATCCCCTTGGGCGCTATTGTAATCGAGGATAAAATCAGAGGTAATCTCGTCGAGACCATCAACATTACCGCAACCACAGTCCACTGGCGGAGGAGTGGCGGTATCGGTGCGTAGGACAAATACATCCGCACCTTCACTACCCCAAAGCCGATCCACGCCCAAATCACCGATCAGGGTATCATTTCCCGCCCCACCGACTAAGGCGTCCTCCCCTTGACCCCCTCGCAGTAAATCATTATCTGCATCCCCAAACAGATAATCATTGCCCAAATTACCACTGAGCAGATCATCCCCCGTACCCCCATAAAGCACATCGGAGTCTTGACCCCCCCACAGGGTATCATTTCCCCCTTGACCTTCGAGGGTGTCATTTCCCTGATTTCCCCTCATTGCTTCTGAGTCTGTGGAGCCCCGAACATAATCATCTCCCCCCAAGGCGGCTAACCCATTGGGATATTTAGAGATCCCTAGGGGGTTACTTCCGAGGACTCCGGGGGCAATTTCAACGGTATCGGCATTTTCCGTTAATAAAAATAGCCCTGATTTCATATCTCCAGGGGTTAAAGGTTGGGAGATTACCGGAATACTGGAAATATCTTCCCCGACTTGTCTCGGTAACTGGTTGCTCACGGATTCTGTTTCTGATGAGATGGATTGCATATTGTTTGATTTGAGTTAGATCATCAATATTATAGGACTACCCAATTTAGAAATTATTTTATCCCTTGTTGATTAAAAATTTTATATCTTCCCCATTACCTATTCCCCATTACCTATTCCCCATTACCCATTACCCATTACCCATTACCCGTTCTCTATAACGGCACGAAAAACCCCTATAATTTAAACTGGATTGAACAGATTAATATTCAAGGGTCATAAAAGAGGTAATTAGATTATGAGTTATGATTATGATTTGTTTGTGATCGGTGCAGGTTCCGGTGGATTAGCTTCTTCAAAACGGGCGGCATCCTATGGGGCAAAAGTGGCGATCGCTGAATATGATTTAGTCGGAGGAACCTGTGTAATTCGGGGTTGTGTTCCTAAAAAATTAATGGTTTATGCCTCTCAATTTTCCTATATGTACGAATATGCTCAGGGTTACGGATGGGGAGAAGTTGAACCTAAATTTGATTGGAATAAATTAATTACTGCTGTTGATACGGAAGTTAAACGGTTAAGTCAACTGCATATTAGTTTTTTGGAAAAAGCTGGAGTTGAACTGATTTCTGGTTATGCTAAATTTATTGATCCCCATACGGTAGAAGTGGGAGACAAAAAAATTACCGCCGATAAAATTTTAATTGCCGTGGGAGGAGAAGCGGTTAAACCCGATATTCCTGGTATTGAACATAGTATTACTTCCCGGGAAATGTTTTTACTCCCAGAACAACCTCAAAAATTTGCCGTTTGGGGTGGGGGTTATATTGGGGTGGAATTTGCTAGTATTCTCAAAGGATTAGGTAGTGATGTCACCCAAATTATTCGCCGAGATTTAATTTTAAATGGGTTTGATGAAGATATTAGAAATAATATTCAAGAAGGCATGACCAATCATGGTATTCAATTCTTAACCGAAAAAGTAATTAAAAAAATTGAAAAAACAGATGCTGGATTAAAGTTGTCTTTTAAGGGGAAAAACTCAAAATCTATAACCGTAGATGCCCTACTTTGTGCCACCGGACGCCAACCTAATTTAGCCGGATTAGGGTTAGAAAATGCCGGGATAGAAATTAATAAAAAAGGCGCAATTGTGGTGACAGCCGATAGTTGTACCAATCAACCTAATATTTTTGCCGTGGGAGATTGTACCGATCGGATGAATTTGACCCCGGTGGCGATCGCCGAAGGACGAGCTTTTGCCGATACGGAATTTGGTCATCAACCCCGATTTATTACCCATGAAAATATTGCTACGGCGGTTTTTTCCTATCCCGAAGCTGCTACCGTGGGATTAACAGAAACCCAAGCGCGGGAAAAATTTGGGGATAATATTAAATGCTACACGGCCCGTTTTCGTCCGATGTTCCATAGTTTTACCGGATCGGAAGATAAGGTATTCATGAAATTAATTGTGGAAATAAATACTGATCGGGTTTTAGGTGTTCACATGGTGGGAAAAGATGCGGCGGAATTAATTCAAGGGGTGGCGATCGCGGTTAATATGGGAGCGACCAAAAAAGACTTTGATAATACCATGGGAATTCACCCCAGTAGTGGAGAAGAATTTGTCACCCTTTAAACAATTACGAATTAAGAATTACGAATTAGGAATTAAGAATTTAAGAGTTGATAACTCGTAATTTGTAATTCGTAATTCGTAATTTATTTCTATTTCTGCCATTTCCTGCTAATATGGCTAAATCAGTTTCTCACCGTTGGGGAAGTTGCCCGTGCGTATTCCACTCGATTATTACCGAATATTAGGCTTACCGATTCAAGCAACTCCAGAACAACTCAAGCAAGCGCACCGCGATCGCACTTTGCAACTTCCGAGACGGGAGTATTCTGATTTAGCGATCGCCGCCCGCAAACAGTTGATTGACGAGGCCTATGCTATTTTATCGGATGCCGATCAGCGAAATGCTTATGATATGGGGTTTCTAGCCAAAACCTACGAACCCGAATCAGAAGTTAAAACTCCGGCCTTCGGGAAACGGGTCACCCCCGAATCCACCGCCCTCGAGCCCGTGATCGATGCCCATACCCCCAGTATTGAGATCGAAGATCGACAATTTGTGGGAGCCCTATTACTCCTGCATGAGTTAGGGGAATATGAATTAGTGGTGAAACTCTGTCACCCCTATCTAAATACGGGCAGTATTGGCCTCAAAGATGGCCGTTTTGGGGAAGCGTCCCTAATTGTTCCCGATATTGTTTTAACCGTCACCAGTGCCTATTTAGAACTGGGTCGAGAACAATGGCAACAAGGACAATATGAAAATGCCGCTTCTTCCTTAGAAGCCGGACAGAATCTATTATTAAGGGAAAGCTTATTTGCCAGTTTAAGAGGTGAAATGCAAACGGATCTCTACAAACTCCGTCCCTATCGGATTTTAGAATTACTCCAACTCCCCCTAGAAAAAGCCGCAGAACGTCGCAAAGGACTGCAACTCCTCCGGGAAATGCTCCACGAACGTAGCGGTATTGATGGTCAAGGGGATGATGGGTCAGGTTTAGGCGTTGAAGACTTTCTGCGGTTTGTGCAGCAACTCCGTCGCCAGATGACCACCGCCGAACAACAGGGGTTATTTGAAACCGAAGCCCGTCGCCCTTCGGCCGTTGCCACCTATTTAGCGGTTTATGCCTTAATTGCTCAAGGATTTGCCGAGGCCCAACCCGCCCTAATTCGCAAGGCTAAATTAATGCTGATGCAGTTGGGGCGGCGACAGGATGTGCATTTAGAAAAGGCTGTTTGTGCCTTATTGTTGGGGCAAACTGAAGAAGCCAGTCGTTCCCTAGAATTAAGTCAGGAAAGGGAACCCATTGCCTTTATCCGAGAAAATTCCCAAAACTCCCCCGACCTGTTACCCGGATTATGTTTATATGCGGAAAGCTGGTTACAGGATGAGGTGTTTCCCCATTTTCGGGATTTGCTGGATAAGTCGGTATCCTTGAAGGATTATTTTGCCGATCCCCATGTCCAGGCCTATCTCGAAGCCCTACCCAATGAAACGGGCAGCCCTTCTAATGAGTGGGTGGTAGTGCAACCAAGACGTCCGCCGACAAACCCAGGTTCTGGATCAAAGTCCATGACCCCAGCCCCCGGTGCAACGGAAACGAGTCCTCAACTCACCCAGGCTTCTTTAGACGCTTTAACGGCCACTTTAGCCGCTAGAAATATGGGGGTATCGAGTGCCAATCTCCAAGAACCCTTAGCCCCCTCCCAACCCCCAGCCAGTGTTCGGACTGCGGTAGAAACGGGTTCTACGGCAACATCTTTGCAAGGAAATCACAAAATTCCTGAATCTTCCCGTCGCGGTGCTTCCGAAACTTCCCCACAACCGCTCCCAGACCCGGCGGCGTCGGCTAATGTCCCTCC
>Ga0208482_1000588_pt1 | contig 10984 bp, 9 predicted proteins | sample LakMenEpi26Sep10_FD_150737 | JGI IMG/M metagenome (GOLD analysis project Ga0208482, IMG submission 150737) | Freshwater microbial communities from Lake Mendota, WI - 26SEP2010 deep hole epilimnion (SPAdes) | ecosystem: Environmental > Aquatic > Freshwater > Lake > Epilimnion/Euphotic zone ... | reverse complement strand
AGACGACGAACCTTCAGTGCCTTTCCGTAGTACGCGTCGAAGTATCCAGCCGACAGTGCATAGGTGCCGAGCATGATGCGGCGCTTCACTTCGGGACCGAATCCCTGCGAACGAGTCGCTGCGTACATCGCGTTGAGGTCTGGTGCATCCACGCGCAACCCGTAGCGCACGCCGTCGTAGCGGGCGAGGTTGCTGCTCGCCTCTGCTGGCGCAACCAGGTAGTACGCGGTCAAGCCGTACGACAGCGACGGCAACGTGATGTCGACGATCGTTGCTCCCGCGCGACGCAGCGTCTCAAACGCTTCGTCGAGCCGCGCAAGCACTTCCGGCTCACAACCCTTCGGCAGATCAGTGATGCGGCCGATTCGCATGCCCTTCACACCGCGATCCAACACTGCGGTCAGCGATGGAGCGGGCTGCGGAAGCGACGTCGAGTCGCTCTCGTCATGACCTGCGATCACTTCCATCATCAATGCAGCATCGGCAACGGTGTGCGTGAACGGTCCGATTTGATCGAGGCTGCTCGCAAACGCGACGAGTCCCTGTCGGCTCACGACGCCGTATGTCGGCTTCACACCGACGAGACCGCACAACGCAGCCGGCTGACGGATGCTTCCGCCCGTGTCGCTGCCAAGGCTCGTTGCCGAGAAGCCTGCAGCCACAGCAGCGGCACTACCACCGCTCGATCCACCAGGAACGCGCGACGTGTCGAGCGGGTTGCGCGTTGGTCCGAAAGCAGAGTTCTCCGTGCTTGAGCCCATCGCGAATTCATCGAGGTTCGTCTTGCCGACGAATACCGCACCTGCCGCGGCGAGTCGAGTGACGACGGTGGCGTCGTACGGTGGCTTCCATCCTTCGAGGATCTTCGACGAGCACGTCGTCGGTACACCGCGCGTGCACATGTTGTCCTTCAGTGCAATCGGCACTCCAGCGAGTGGGCCGACGGGGCGACCCTGTGCGACCGACTCATCGATTTTCTGCGCGGTCGCACGAGCAGCTTCCGTCGTGACGAGGTTGAAGGCATGAACCTCGCCTTCGCGTGCATCAATGCGGGCAAGGTGTTCCTCGAGCACCGCGGTCGCACTCTTCGCGCCACTCGCAACCTGCTTGGCGATGTCCACTGCGGTCTGGAACGCCACCATTACTCCTGAAAACCGATCGTCGGCGGCACACGGAAGCGACCATCTTCAGCGGCCGGAGCCGCGGCGAGAACCTCGTCGCGATCAAGACCGGGAAGGACAACGTCGTCACGCAGCACGTTCTTCAATGGCAACGGCTGGGCAAGCGGAGCGACATCGGCGAGATCCAACTTGTCGATGTCGCTGAAATGATCGAGCATGCCTGCGAGTTGGGTGGTCATCACGTCGAGCTCGTCTGGGTTCAAGTCGAGACGGGCCAAACGGGCGACCTTGGCCACCACGTCGCGCGACAGTCGAGCACTCGGATCGGGGGTCGTCACAGGCCTTCAGGCTATTGGCGACTGAGGCTGAAGAGCACTGCAGATTCGGGCACGATCGCGGGTGGCTGAAGGCCGATGACCTCAAGGTCAATGCCACGCATCGTCACCGACGACGTCACCCACTCAGGTTGGCGTCGCGCCATCCCACGCACACCACCCGCAACATCAACGACGCTGACGCAATAGTGCGCGTCGGGATCGAGTCCTGCGAAGCGCATGACATCAGGTGTCTGATGCTGCTCGGTGCGCAACTGGGCATATGCAAAGAGCGCTTCAGCGCGATCACTTGCGATCACGCCGTAGGCCAGCGCCGACGGATCCACGAGCGGTTGTGCAAGGTCGCAATACACGAACGTCCCCGAATGCAAGAGTTCCCGTGAGCGCTTGTACAACGCAACGATCTCGCTCAAGGTTTCAAGTTCTTCCTCACCTGCATCGACGAGATTCCACTCGATCCCCAGGTGACCGAAGAGCGCCGTCAGCCCCCTGAAGGCGATGCTGTGACGACGACCGGTGGTGTGTGCGACGCGGGAACCAATGTGGCTCCCGATGAATTCAAGTGGAAGCGTGAGTGACAACCCTCGGAGGATCTCTTGGCGCTCGAGCGCATCGATCGTGTCACTTGCCCACACGCGATCGACGCGGCGGATCATTCCGAGATCGACCCGTCCACCACCCGAGGCACACGACTCGAATTCGACTCGTGGGTGGCGTGTGCGCAGTTCGTCGATCAAGCGATACACCGCGAGTGTCTGGGCATGGGTGCCCGCCGCCCCATCGAGTCCGCTTCCCGCGACGTGGGCTCGGTTCATGTCCCACTTCACGTAGGCGATGCGGTTGTTCGACAACAGCGCATCGAGTTGTCCAAGAATGTGATCGAACGCATCGGGAATCGCGAGATTCAACACGAGCTGGTTTCGTCCACGGATCGGTTCACGATTGCGATCGACGAGCGCCCACTCTGGATGCTTTCGGAACACGTCGCTGTCCTCGTTCACGCACTCGGGTTCGACCCAAATGCCAAAGTCCATTCCAAGCGATTCCACGTGCTCGATGAGCGGGGTGAGTCCCTGCGGGTACACGTCACGAGAGACGACCCAGTCACCAAGCCCACTCCGGTCGTTGCGGCGCGAGCCGAACCAGCCGTCGTCGAGGACGAAGCGCTCTGCCCCGACTCGTGCACCACGACGCGCGAGGTCGAACAGCACCTCCTGGTCGTGGTTGAAGTAGACGGACTCCCACGTATTGAGCATCACCTTTCGCGGCGAGCCAATCGGTCGGCTTGCACGCACGAACCGATGAAGGTTCGCCCCAGTTCCCGACAGACCCTCGGATGAATACGCAGCAATCACTTCCGGCGTTGCGTACTGCTCACCTGGTTCGAGACAGATCTCGCCCGGGTGAAGCAACTCTCCGAGCTGCACGCAGCGTCGACCGTCTGGCAGGTGTTGAGCCCAGAGTGAATGGTTGCCACTGTGAGCGAGATGCGTTGTCCACACGTCGCCGCGTTGATGGCTGACTCCGGACCGTGCGAACCACAGCGACGGTTGACGCTCGTGCGACGAGCGACCGCTACGCGTCTCGAACACCTGACTGCCAACGAACGGCATCGATTGAAGGTGAGACTCGCGTGCCCAGCGCCCCGCGAGAGACAAGACGTCACGTGCGGTTTGGTCGATCGGCAACGTCACACCGAACGTCGTCAGCAGATATCTGGTGGTTCCACGGTTGACGAGCGTCGCCGAGACGACGAGGACCCCCTGACGAACCGTCAACGTGGTCTGCACCTCGAGTTCAGCGACGTCATCTCGAGAGATCGTCGTCAGTGACGCAGACGTGAGCGTGACGTCACGAAGTGCAAACACAGGCGCCCAGTGACGTCCCCCTGGGCGATGCCCCTCGAACCCGGGACGAGCCATCGAACCACTCGAATGCAACGTGACGAGCGTGAGCGGCGCAACGACATCGAGTCCGCCATGTTCGACGGGGCGCTCGAGCGAAAGTCCTAGTTGTTCGAGGTCCTCGGTCGAGATCCGACCGAGCGAACGACCCCAATGCATGACGGCGGGAATGCCGTGCCTCAAGTCAACGACGACGGAGAGTCGGTCGTCGCCGATGTGAGCAATCGACGGATGGGACGAGGAATCGGACACCGCTGCGCACGGTACCTTGAGAAGCGCACTATGACGCACAGTTCCGGAGCGACACCGTCAAACCCTCGGTTCGATCCATCAACTGGCGCGCTCGTCCACGTCGTAGGGTCGCGCCAGAACCGTCCCAACCTGCCGAGTGCAGAGTGTCCGTTCTGCGTCGGTGGGCTCGAGGCGCCAGAGCCGTATTCGACGAGATGGTTCGCGAACCGCTGGCCATCGATGCCCGATGACCGCTGCGAAGTCATCCTCTACTCCGATGATCATTCGGCGCGGTTCGTCACCCTGGGTGTTGAACACCTGAGGTCGATCATCGACTTGTGGGCCGAACGCAGCACGGTGCACTACGACCGTTCAGATACGTCCAGTGTCCTCATCTTCGAGAATTCCGGTCGTGACGTCGGAGCCACCATCGACCACCCACATGGCCAATTGTACTCCTTCGACCATGTTCCGCAGAGAACTGCACGACGAATCGAATCTGGGTGGAAACCATCGACTGACCGATCACTGCTCGTCGGCGAGCACGCTGGTTTCGTGACGTGCGTGTCGGGCGCCTCGCCATTTCCCGTCGCTCTCGAGATCGCGCCATTGGACAGGGTCGGCAGGCTCGCCGATCTGACGGATGATGCCCGACATGCACTCGCACACTCGATGCGCGATGCGCTGGAACGACTGACGACATATTTCGGGGAGACACCTCCCTACATGTTGTGGGTCAACCAGCGACCGAACGGATCGTCCGACGCATGGTTGAACGTCGAGATCGTCTCACCATGGCGCGCGCCAGGCGTCATGCGATACATCGCTGCAGCCGAAGTCTCGACGGGCGAATACTTCAATCCGCTGGTGCCGGAGCAACTTGCTCAGGCTCTGCGGGAGCGCCTCGCATCGCCACGATGACGACGACCGCACACGCGAACACCACGAGCGACACCCACTGATTGAGGCGCAGTCCTCCTGCGTAGTGCGCAGGGTCGATGCGAAGCCCTTCGATGAAGAAACGAAACGCCGTGTATCCGGCGACGTAGAACGCAAACAGTTTTCCGGGACGCATCGGCACGCGTCGATCGAATGCGAGCAGTGCAAATCCCAGTGCCGCACAGAGCAACGACTCATAGAGGAAGGTCGGATGGAAGGTGGTGCCAGGTTCGAATCCCGCTTTCACTGCAGTTTCGTCCGACACGCTCAGTGCCCACGGGAGTGTCGTCGCGCGTCCGAAGAGTTCTTGGTTGAACCAGTTACCCCAGCGGCCGATCGCCTGTGCGAATGCAAGTCCTGGTGCAACGGCAGTCAACACATCTGCCGGACGTAGACCCTTCTTCTTCGCAACCATCACTCCGACGACCGTGCCGAGGAAGATCCCGCCCCAAATTCCGAGACCGCCCTTCCAAATCTTGATCGTGTCTCCGAGATTTCCCGAGAAGCGATCCCAGTCGGTGATGACGTGATAGATCCTCGCGCCGATGACACCCGCAGGCACGCCCCACATTGCGACCGCACTCATGTCATCGCGCGTACCGGTCCCTTTCGCCTCGAGGCGCCTGCCGCCCACCCATACCGCAACGACGACGCCAAGTGCGATCATCGCGCCGTATGCATTCAAGGTCAGTGGACCGAGGTCAAGACTTCCACTCGATGGACTTGGAATCGTCAACAGCATCGTTAGGACTTCGTCACCTTCCGTGCGAACTCGACAGCGCGTGAGTTGATCACGTCCTTTTCGAAGTCCTGAGTGGCGACGTGAAAGCTCTTTTCCAGCATGATGCGCTCGCACGATCCGCCGTACTGCGCGGCGAGGAAATCACCCTGCTGCGGGTCGACGACGTGATCGTTTCGCGAACTGAACAACATCATCGGCACCTTGATCGATGAATACGAACTGGACAGTGGGCCGACACCATCGACCATCAACGACGAGAGCGCGCGAAGCGGTGTCTCCGGATAGGAACTCTCCTTCACGTTCGGGTCGGCGATGTCACTTCCGATACCAGGAAACACTTCGGTCCCAGCATCGATCATCCCCTTGATCGCCCCCATCATGTCGTCCCCGAGCGGTTGGGTCACCGGGTTGATGCACACGATGCCAGCGAGATCGGCATGCTTTGAAGCGAGCCACAGCGTGAGCGCACCACCCATCGAGAGTCCCGCAACGACGACCTTGGTGCATCGCTTCGACAACTTCTGGTACGCAGCTTCGGCATCAGCCGACCAATGCGACCACCGCTTGTCGAGGAGATCCGAGACTTCCGTTCCATGACCTGCGAGCCGAGGCATCTCGACATTGAAACCCGCGTCTGCGAACGCCTGCGCAAGTTCCCGCATCGACGACGGGTTGCCGGTGAATCCGTGGACGACGAGTGCGCCGACGTTCGATGTTGTCGTGTGCGACCATTCCTCCGCACCTGGAATCACTTGCGTGGACATGCTTCCCCCTTGTGTGACGTGACCGCCACGCTAGTTCAGGGTCAAAAACGCGACCAGAGCACGTCGCGTAGGGCTGGTTGAATGATGTGGTGACTGCACAACGCCGCGAAGTCGATTTCTCGGCCTTCACCGCACTCGCTCCGGTCGTTGCGCTCCTCCCCGTCTGGCTCGTCGCAATTGCAATCATTTGGATCCCCGTGAACCAAGCAACGCGGGTGTCGTTCGTGATCTTCGCGATCCTCGCATTCCTCTGCGGGGCCAGTCTCTTCTTTCGTCCGGTACAGCGTGCGATCTTCACGCGCGTACTCGGCGCACGACGTGCGAATGCCGACGAACTCGTGCGGCTGAGTGAAGCCTGGAACGTCGTCGCCGAAGCACACGGAATTCCCCGCCATCGATTCGTCCTCGCGGTCGTCGACTCCGACGATCTCAATGCGTTCGCTTGTGGCGGACATCTTCTCGTCGTCTCGTCATACGCAGCGAGAAACCTGACACATGAGGAACTGACTGGCGTGCTCGCTCACGAGTTGAGCCACCATCTCGGGAGCCACACCGTCGGTCTCACATTCGCTCAGTGGATGAGCCTTCCGATCATCGGGCTCGCGCGCCTCGGTACGACGCTTCGTGACATCAGCAACAGGATCGACCACGTGCTGCGTCCGGAGTATGCATCGATTGCCTTCGTGATGCGCATCGCCACGTTCATCCTGACTGCGATTTCAAAGGTCTTCTACAGCGGACTACTCATCGCTCATGCGTTTGGCAATGCCGTCGGTCGCGGAGCTGAGTACGCGGCAGATGCGCGAGCGATGCGCATGGGATTCGGAGAGCAGTTGCTCGGCGCACTCAAACGATTCATGAACGAACGCCATGTCGAAGAGGCTCACGGCCCACTCGCCGGTGCGCTCGCATCTCACCCACCCGCCCGACTGCGCACGCAACGCCTCGAGGCACTGTTGATCGGTGAAGTCCATCGCAAGTCGCGACACGACAAGAACCCCTGAACGCACCGCCGATAGCGTGTGGAAAATGAGCGTCGTCGCGGAGACCGATCCATTCCTGCTCGCCGCGTCAGGCAGACCAGCGCCGCACACACCCGTGTGGTTCATGCGCCAGGCAGGTCGAAGCCTCCCCGAATATCGCGCGATTCGCGGCTCGGGAAGCATCCTCGACGCCATCAAGAACCCGCGTCTCGCCGCGGACATCACGATCCAGCCCGTCACTCGCTACGGCGTCGACGCAGCGGTGTTGTACAGCGACATCGTCGTGCCAGCACATGCGATTGGTTTTGGTATCGACGTCGCACCCGGAACCGGACCCGTCGCAGAAAACCCACTTCGCACGCGCGGTGACGTCGCGCGACTCCGACCCTACGAACCCGACCTCGATGCGCCGTATGTCGGAAAGACGGTGGACATCCTGGCGCGTGAGCTGTCGGTCCCGATTCTCGCGTTTGCCGGTGCGCCGTTCACGGTTGGGAGTTACCTCATCGAGGGCCGGCCAAGCCGCACACATGAAGTCACGCGTTCGCTGATGACCCAAGAGACGGCGGTGTGGCACGACGTAATGGAACGACTCGCGGGACATGCGATCGAGTCGATCGCGAGCCAAGTCGAACATGGTGCACGTGCATTCCAATTGTTCGACTCGTGGGCTGGATCCCTGACCGTCCAGGAGTACCGCTCATATGTCTTGCCTCACTCGAAGCGGATCTTCGACGAACTCCACGATCGATTCCCCCGTGTCGCTGGCATCCACTTCGGTGTCGGTTGTGACCACCTGCTCGAAGCCATCCATGAATCCGGTTGTGATGTCGTCGGTCTCGACTGGCGATCACGAATCAGTGATGCTCGTCGCAGACTCGGAGACGACCTCATCGTGCAAGGAAACATGGATCCTGTCGCGGTCCTCGGCGACATCGACTCCGCTCTCGCTGCTGCGGACAACGTGCTCGAGGACAACGCCGGGCATCCGGGGCATATCTTCAACCTCGGTCACGGCGTCAAGCCCGAGGCGAACCCCGATGCACTCGCGGCAGTGGTCAAACACGTCCACGAAAGAACCAAGAGGGAGGCGTCATGACCAAGACCGGCGTCCTACTCATGGCGTATGGAACGCCGCGTAGCCAAGACGAGATCCTGCCGTACTACACCGACATCCGCCGTGGACGTGCACCGACGCCGGAACTCCTCGCCGAATTGACCGCGCGCTATGACGCAATTGGTGGCATTTCGCCGCTCGCCCAGCGCACCGAATCCCAACGCGATGAGCTACAACGCCAACTCGACGCACTCGAGCCAGGCCGTTACTCCGTGCGACTCGGACTGAAGCATGCGCATCCGATGATCGAGGAGGCCGTAGAAGACTTCGCACGTGACGGATACACGGACCTCGTTGCGCTCGTCCTTGCGCCACATTTCTCGTCGTACTCGATCGGCCAATACGTCGGTCGCGCACGCGAAGCCGCCACGCCGCACGGCATCACGGTGAAAGGCATCGAGTCGTGGGCGACCGAGCCAGCGTTCGTCGAGTTCATCGCGTCCGACATGAAGAAGCGTCTTGCGTCGATGCCGTCTGACACCCGAGTGCTGTTCACGGCACACTCACTTCCCAAGCGCATCATCGATGGCGGCGATCCCTACCCGCAGGAACTTCGCTCAACGGCAGAAGCCGTCGCCTCCACAATTGGACTCCGCGAAGGAACGCAGTGGTCGATCGCCTGGCAATCGGCGGGTCGGACTCCAGAACCATGGATCGGTCCAGACATCCTCGCCGTGATCGACGAGTTCGCTGCAGCAAAGTCGACGTCTGCAGTGCTCGTGAGTGCGTGCGGGTTCGTCGCCGACCATCTCGAAGTCCTCTACGACCTTGATATCGAGGCGAAAGCGCACGCCGAGAAGCACGGGCTCGCCTTCGATCGCACCGCGTGCGTCAATGATGACTCCGAGGTCATGCGGGCACTTGCTCGTCGGGTGACCGCCATCAGCGCATGACCACGAGCGGCGTAGACGAACAACACGTCGTCGTCATCGGCGCGGGGATTACTGGTCTTGCCGCGGCAGCGGAGTTGGCACAGCACCACCCACACCTTTCCGTGACGGTGCTCGAGCGTGACGACCGAATCGGTGGCGTCATCCACGCTTCTCCGTTCGCTGGGATTGCCTCCGTCGACGAATCGGCGGACGCATTCCTGCTTCGTTCACCAGCTGCGCTCGAGCTCGCCTCACTCGTTGGTCTCGGCGACGACCTCGTGCACCCCGCCACTGGTGAGGCCTACATCTGGCATGACGAACTGCACGACATTCCCGCCAACACCGTCCTTGGCGTGCCCGCATCGTTGCGATCAATCTGGTCCACCCCGCTCTACTCCCCGCGTGCAAAGTTCCGCGCGTCACTCGAGCCCCTCCTACCGCGGCGCGTTGGACGTTCGACTCCGTCTCTCGGAGGGGCAATTCGTGCGCGATGCGGCGATGAGGTGCTCGAACGAGTCGTCGATCCTCTCGTCGGAGGCATCTACGCAACCGACACCGATGCATTCAGCGTGCACGGCATGCCCCAACTCGACGAACTGATCTCGGGTCGCCGAAGTTTGATGGCAGGAGCACGCAACATGCTGGCGACACGACGCGACGCCGGTCCCGTCTTCGGTGCACCGCGCGCTGGTATGTCTGCCCTCGTCACGGCAACGGCTGAGTTCGTCCGCTACAAGGGCGTATCGATTCGCACGAACTGGCACGTCGAAGAGATCCGTCGTTCAAGCGGCGGCCGATACGTCGTTACGGGGAATCACGGCGAGCTCGCAGCCGACGCAGTCGTCGTCGCAAGTCCGGCACGACACTCCGCGTCGATGATCGAAACGCTGAGCAGTGACTCGGCAACGATGCTCGCGCGACGCGAGCACGCCAGCATCGTGATGGTGACCCTTGCCGTTTCGCGGTCTCAGTGGCCAGAGTGGCTGAGCGGAAGTGGTTACCTCGTGACCAAACCGAAGCAGACTGCGATCACTGCAGCGTCGTTTGCATCCAACAAGTGGGCGCACCTTCAGAGCGCGAACGATGCAATGATCTTGCGCGTTTCCCTTGGCCGCGACGGAATGCCGATGCACCATCACGATGATGAGACGCTCGTTCGACTCGCACTTGCAGATCTCAATTGGCACCTTGATCTCGATCTCCAGCCACACGCCCAACGCGTGACGCGTTGGGTCGAGTCATTCCCGCAGTATCGCCCGGGACACGAATCTGACATCGCTCGACTCGATCAACTCCTCCATCGCGATGCTCCAGGCGTCGTGCTCGCCGGTGCGAGCTATCGGGGAATCGGTATTCCCGCATGCGTCGCCGACGGACGCCGTGCGGGAAGAATCGCCGCACAAGGCGTCTCCGTATGAAGCCACACCGTTTCCCGGCGCTCGCAGCAGCGAGTCTTGCGGGGGCACTGGTCGCGTTCGCACTCCCGCCATGGGGCTGGTGGCCGCTCGCCCTCGTCGGCGTTGCACTCTTTCTGCGACTGACGGTCACGATGACCGACGGTTCGTCACGCATGCGCTTTGCGATGGGCTTCGTCTTTGCCATCTCATGGTTCGCGCCCGGAATGGGCTGGATGTGGTTCCTCACCCCTCCCGGATACCTGATTGCCGTCGTGCTCTTCTCGTCATTCCACGGACTCGCGTCGATCGTCGGAGCGCGATCACGGTTGCCCATCGTTGGCATCGTTCTCGCTCACACGCTTGCAGAGACCTTGCGCATGTCATTCCCCTTCGGTGGAGTCCCGCTCGCCTCGCTTGCGATCGCAACGGCGTCGTCCCCACTTGCATCACTCAGCAGCATCAGCGGTCCGCTGTTTGTCACGCTCGTCGTGTGGACCCTCGGCGCGATCGTGGCGACATCGTCGCGCGTTACCTGGATGCGCAACGCCATTAGCGGGTTGTCACTCGTTGCTGCACTCC
>Ga0208482_1000585_pt1 | contig 10992 bp, 9 predicted proteins | sample LakMenEpi26Sep10_FD_150737 | JGI IMG/M metagenome (GOLD analysis project Ga0208482, IMG submission 150737) | Freshwater microbial communities from Lake Mendota, WI - 26SEP2010 deep hole epilimnion (SPAdes) | ecosystem: Environmental > Aquatic > Freshwater > Lake > Epilimnion/Euphotic zone ... | reverse complement strand
CAAGGAGAAAAAATGCAACAAGATTCAGTTAAGTCTCGCAAACGATTCAGGTGGCTTTTGCTTCCGATCATTACGCTCATCGCGCCGACAACAGCAGTCGCGTCGGCGAGCGCACCGAAAACACCCCGAGCAAGCATCGTTGAAGCGGCGTGGCTCGAAGCAAATCTCAATAAATCAAATGTTCGAATCATTGAAGTCAGCACTGATCCAGGCGTTTACGAAAAAGGCCACATTCCAAATGCGGTGAAATTCGTTTGGCATACAGACTTCGTTGACCCGGTGAATCGTGACATCGTCAGCAAAGCGCAATTCGAAAAACTTGCGCGCGCTGCCGGCATCAACAAAGACACACAAGTTGTTCTCTATGGTGACAAAAACAATTGGTTCGCCGCATGGGGCGTATGGATTTTCAAAACATACGGTCACAAGAGCATCAGCATCCTCAACGGTGGACGTGACAAGTGGGTGAAAGATGGGCGAGCGCTCAACGCCGCAGTGCCGACTTTCGGTGCGGGCAACTTTGTTGCAACTGCAGCCAACACTGGTTTGCGTGCTCTTCTTGGTGATGTTGTAAAAATCGCCAAGAAAGAAGACAAGACCACAAAACTTGTCGACATTCGATCGGCCGATGAATTCAACGGCAAGATTTTTGCACCAGCAGGTTTTCAAGAACTTGCAATTCGTGCCGGACATATTCCTGGTGCGCAAAATGTTCCGTGGACAACGGCAGTCTCGCCAGACGGCACATTCCGTCCGGCTGCAGATCTCAAAGTGATCTACGACAAAGTTGGCATCAACGGCAAGAAAAAAGTTATTGTCTATTGCCGAATCGGCGAGCGTGCTGCGCACACTTGGTTTGTTCTGAGTGAGATTCTCGGCTACGAAGTCAGACTTTATGACGGCTCATGGACCGAGTACGGCAATTCAGTAGGCGTTCCAATCAGCAACCCAGCCGGCACAATCTGGGGCAAAGGTTAAATAAATGTTGTCGAAAAGAACTTCTGCTGCAGTTTTGATTCTTGTTGCAATCATTGCTGGAGCATTAGTTCTTTCGACATCGAGTGTTAGTGATTCGAGTCGCCCGATCTCCCTGTTAATTGGTGCCGCTCTTGGCTTCGTGTTTGAGCGCGGAAGATTTTGTTTCTTCTGCCTCTTTCGCGACGCGACCGAATCACGACACACACGTCCGCTGTTGTCAGTCGTAACTGCAATCGCAGTTGGTGCGATCGGCTACGCGGTGATGTTTGGTCTTTATCTTCCAAATTCAAAAGGCGAGGGGCTTCCGCCTGGCGCGCACATTGCGCCGGTCAGCTTGCCGCTAATAGTTGGTGCGGCCGCATTCGGGCTCGGCATGGTTTTGTCGGGCGCTTGCATCAGCGGTCATCTCTACCGAATCGGTCAAGGATATTTGCGGGCGATCCCGGCGTTGATTGGCTCTTTGATCGGGTTCGGGCTCGGGTTTTTCACTTGGAACACGCTGTTTCTCGAGCAGGTGAGCGAAAGCCCAGTTCTTTGGTTGCCTCGTTGGCTCGGCTATTCGGGTTCGCTCGCACTCGTGCTGTTTGTTTTGGCAGTCTTGGCGATTTTTTTGTTGCGGGTTAATCGTCAACCAGCAGATGAACCAATTCAGCAGCCGCTTCAGTCGCAAAAAGTTGGCGAACAAATCATTGATGTTCTTTTCACTCGCCGTTGGACGCCAGTCGCCACAGGCACACTCGTCGGGTTAATCGGTGTAGTTGCCTACATCCGAACAACACCACTCGGGGTCACATCTCAATTGAGTTCTATCAGTCGCAGCGTTCTCGACTCGCGCCAGTTGTTGCCCGAAGTTTTGCACGGCATCGACATGATGCGCGGTTGTGTCGCAATAGTTTCTTCGACAATCAGCAATAACGGCTGGCTTGTCATCGGCTTTGTCGCTGCATCGCTCGCTGCAGCAGTTGGCGGCGGTCGATTCAAACTGCAAGTTCCAACACTCGGCAATTCGGCGAGTGCTTTGCTCGGTGGTGTGTTTCTCGGTTGGGGTTCGCTCACCGCGCTGGGTTGCACTGTTGGTGTTCTTCTCTCGGGCACTCAAGCATTTGCCGTCTCTGGTTTCGTATTTCTCATCGTCGTGTTTGCAACTGTCACGCTCGGCGTGCGCTTGCGACTACACCAACTTTTTGGGGCCTGAATTTAATTTTTAGATATCGGCCAGAATGTGTTCGAGTTTGAGTTTTGGTTCGTCAACTTCAAGGCGTTGCAATCGATAGCGGTTTTCAAACAGCGCCACCAGCGCATCGTCGCCACGCTTCAAAATTCGCACGCCACCGATCTGTCGCAAGCGGTCGGCACTTGCCTCGTCGGTAATTCGAATCGCCTGATATGACAGCGGGCTTATTTCGGTGGGCGAGTTGAACTCGTGTTCAAGGCGATGTGAAAGCACTTCAAACTGCAATGCTCCTACTGCGGCCAAGATCGGGTGCGAATCGCCGACATCTGGGTCGCGCAAAACTTGCACCACACCTTCTTCGTCGAGTTGAGCCAGCCCACGACGAAACTGTTTCACGCGCGAGTTGTCAATCGGCCGTGCAGTCGCATAAACCTCTGGGGCAAACCTCGGCACTGCCGGATATTCAACATGTTGCGAGGCGTAAAGCGTGTCGCCGATCTTGAGTCCGGCGGCATTGATTAATCCGATGATGTCACCAGGAAACGCATCTTGAATAATCGTGCGATCTGAACCAAAAGCCGACGTCGCGTATTTCGTGCTTAAGACTTTGCCTGTTCGCGAACAAGTTACGTCCATGCCGCGTTCGAATCGGCCAGTGCACACGCGTGCAAACGCCAGCAAGTCGCGATGTCGTGGGTTCATGTTGGCTTGAATCTTGAAGACAAACGCCGAGAACTCGTTATCAAGTGTTTGTGGATCACCAGCAATGTTTTGTCGCGCCACCGCAGGCGGTGCCAAGTCGATCACAGCGTCGAGCAACATTCGCACACCAAAATTTGTCAGCGCAGAGCCGACAAATACGGGCGTCGTCACGCCAGCCAAAAATGAATCTAAGTCGACGTTGGCGCCGATCGCATCAAGCAACGAGCAACCTTCAAGTGCAGCCGTCCACGCTTCGCCTTCTTCGATGGCTGCACGATCGGTCGGCACGATTTCTTCTGGCGCCGCTGAACCGCCGCGCGCTGTGCGAGTGAAGCGAATAAATTCTTTTGTTCGGCGATCAATCACACCGCGAAAATCTCCGGGAATACCTACTGGCCAAGTCGCCGGCGTCGGTCGCAAACCGATCTGCTCTTCAACTTCGTCGAGCAGTTCGAGCGGGTCGCGACCAGGGCGATCGTATTTATTGAAAAACGTCAGCACCGGCAAATTTCGCGACCGACAAACTTGAAACAGTTTCAGAGTTTGCGACTCGATGCCTTTGGCGATGTCGAGAACCATCACGACGGCGTCAACTGCAGCTAAAACACGATACGTGTCTTCAGAAAAGTCTTTGTGGCCAGGGGTGTCGAGCAAATTAAAAACGTGATCCCGATACGGAAACTGCAACACGGTCGACGAAATCGAGATGCCACGTTCGCGCTCGAGGGCCATCCAGTCAGACGTTGACGCGCGACCGCCAGCGCGAGCCTTTACAGCACCAGCTTCTTGCACCGCGCCGGCATAGAGCAAAAACTTTTCGGTAAGCGTCGTTTTGCCAGCGTCAGGGTGAGAAATAATCGCAAATGTGCGACGGCGTGCAGCCTGAAAAATTACGTCGTTTTCGTTGCTCATCGCCAAACTTTCACTTCGATATTCTACTTCTATTCAGTTACGCGTTCGCATGGGCTGACCTGCGATAGCTGGTGATTAGATTCGGGTTAATCTTGACAAAGATGTCTCGCTTTAACGAACAGTTAGAGAGTTTTAAGAAAGACGGCACACTCACTGCCGATCAGGCCGACTCATTGCGCAACGCAACTCGGTTTCCGCTCAACTCGTCTGAAATTGTCGCGATTCTGGGCGGCTTTTTCATTCTCGTCGGCGCACTTTGGCTGCTTGGTCCGTTGTTTCAAGATGTCAGTCGACTGATTGTTGTCGGCATCTTTTATTTAATTTCAGGACTCTTGGCGTTCGCGTTCCGTTCGCTGATCAAAAAACCACAATTCGCCAACGCGGCTGAAGTCGTCGAAGCACTCGCAGTACTGTGTTTCACCATTGCGACTGGCGTCGCCATAAGTTCGCTCAATGCTGATACTGAAGTTTCTGTATTCATTGCGTCAATCCCGGCTCTGGGTTATGGAGTCTGGCGATCAAACCTCAGAAGATTCTCAAGTTCACTAATCATCTCGATCAGTTCAGTGGTGTTCACGCTTTCAGGTTTAGAAATCAGCAACATCAATTTAGATAGCGCTGGGTTTTGTTTGGTCGCCGTTGCCGCACTGTTGCTCTGGTGGGCGCAACGACCAAAAGTTGTCGGTAAGTTCACGTTGCGTTTCTTCGGTTCACTCGTCTCATTAATAGGTCTCACAATTCCGCCATTTGGCGACATGTCTAACCAAAGTATTTCTAATGCCATTGGCATGATTTGTGCTGTTGTGTTTTTCGCTTATGGCGTTAAAAAGGTTTTCCCTGAAGTTGTGGCGATTACTGCTATCGGGGTAGTCGTTTCAGAAGTCAAATTAGTCACAGAGATTATCTCTAATTCAACTCTGCAGGGTCTCGCAACTTTGATCACCGGCATTCTCGTACTTGCTCTCGCGCTGCGCAATCTTCGTCGCCCTAAGTCTGTAGGTTCTAGTGAGTGAAATCATTATCTCGTAAAATAATTGCCGCTGTTGCGGTGTTGGCGATTGGCGCCGTCGCTGGTCCTTGGGTTTACATCAACCTGATTAAAGACGATGCGCCCGAGGCATTGACGCTTGAGCCGTCAACTACAACTATTGCGCCAGAATCATCGACAACTATTGCTGTCGAATCAACAACAACGATTGCACCAGCGAGCACCATTGACGGCGAATGGAAAGTAGTCGCCGAATCAATCGTCGGCTATCGCGTCAAAGAAACTATCGTCGGTCAAAAAACAGAAGGCGTCGGTCGCACTTCAGAGATTATTGGTTCGTTGACAATTGTCGATAAGCAAGTCACCGCAGCCGAATTCACAGTTGACATGACGACACTCGTGAGTGACAGCACCCGTCGCGATCGACAAGTCAACACTCGCATTCTTGACACGGTCAATTTTCCGACTGCGACGTTCACACTGAAAGAACCGATCACACTCACACCTGAGGCGCTGGCCGGCAGTGACTTCAGTGTCGACACAACCGGCACGCTCACATTGCGGGGCGTTACAAAAGACATTGATCTCACGCTTATCGCGCGATTAGTTGATGATGTGATTGAAGTGAATGGATCAATTCAGATTGTGTTTACAGATTGGTCGATACCAGACCCGAGTATCTCGTCAATTATCGTTGTCGACCGCGGCTTGCTCGAGTTCTTGGTTCGCTTTAAGCGCTAGTAACAGTCACGTAGATGCCGCCGTTTGTTTCGGTTGCTTCGTAGCGAACCAATGGTCGGGTAGCTGGCCCAGCAATAACTGCACCAGTAGTTGGCTCAAATTGCGAACCATGCAGTTCACATTCAAGAATTTTGCCAACGCGTGCAACCGGGAAGCCCGCGTGTGTGCAATTTACGCGAAGTGCAGTAATGCCAGCATCGGTACGAGTCAAAACGACGCCAGTTAGGCCACCGTTTGGTGCAGGCACATCTACGACTTTGGTTTTGCCAAGTTCAAGGTCGGCGCTTTCGAGCGCACGCACCGTGGTTACTTTGCTTGTTGCTTCTCCAGGGGTTCGTCGCCACACAAGTTTGCCTTTTGCGGTTCGACAAACAAAAGTGACGCCATCAACAGTGCGTTCGCGACCTTTAACTTTGCACGGTGCGCCAGCACTAATCGCAGGCGTTGCAGCCGATGCCCGATCGCCCGTAACCAGCCACACAAAAGAGGCGACTGTTGCCGAAAGAAATGCACGTCGTGAAGATTGACTCGTCATAACCAAAGATTCTAGAGATTTTTGTTTAGTTTGCTTCGGCAGCCAGAGCCAGCCAAGTTTCTTCGGCACTGTTCACTTTGGCTTGAGCCTTCGCGAGTTCTTCGCTGATTTTCGTCAGTTTCACATGATCACTTCCGGCAGCCGACATTTGTGCAGTCAGTTTTTCGAGTTCGGCAGTTGCTTTTGCGAGTGTTGTCTCAGATTGTGCAAGAAGTCTGCGCAATGTACTCGGGCTCTTTGTTGATTTTGATTTCTGTTTTAGTTCTGCTGCTGCCACATCAGGCGTGCTAATCAATTTTCCACGTTGGGCACCCGACATTTGTTCTGTTGGCGCCGACTTTCGTTGCTTCAACCATCCTGCGACTCCGCCACGCACAACTGCCGCGCCGCCGACACCGTCAAGGGCCAACACGTCGACAACGGTGCGGTCAAGAAAGACTCTGTCGTGACTAACTACAACGACGATGCCAGGCCATTCATCTAAATAGTCTTCGAGCGCGCGCAGAGTGTCGAGATCTAAGTCGTTTGTCGGCTCGTCTAATAACAAAACGTTGGGCTGTTCAATCAGCGTCAACAAAAGTTGCAGTCTTCGTCGCTCGCCACCAGACAATGTCGAGATCGGCGCGTGCTGCGTGTCGCCATCAAACCAAAATTGTCGCATCAACTGATTGTCTTCAATCGATGGCTGACCTTTGTCTCCGGCAACTGCTTCGCGCACGCGCTGATTTACGTTCAGTTCGCGCCCGAGTTGGTCGTAGTAACCAATCTTCACAGTGCTGCCGATATCTAAGTGTCCGTGTGTTGGTTTGAGTCGACCAGAAATCAAATCAAGCAGAGTGCTTTTGCCCGCGCCGTTTGGTCCAACGATGCCGAGGCGATCGCCCGGTTCGAGTTCATGATCAAACGCGTTCAACACCAGCGCACCCGCATCGCCATTCGCGCCAGCGTTCGGTCGTGCCGTCGGCCACGAGAAAGCCACACCGTGCAACTCGACGCCTTTCGAACCAAGTCGTTGATTGCCAAGCGACAAACCGATTTCGCCAGACCTTGCAGCTGCTTCGGGCCGGCGATTTACAAGTTCGGTCGCTGCAGCAATTCGTGCTTTTGGTTTCGTCGTTCGTGCTGGTGCGCCGCGACGCAACCACGCAAGTTCGGTGCGCGCCAAGTTTTTGCGTTTCTGTTCGGCGGTCACGGCTTGTTCTTCGCGTTCAATACGTGCGGCGAGATATGCGGCGTATCCAGAACCATCACTGCGTTGTGCAGGCATATGCAGATATGCCTTGCCGCGATCAATTTCTAAAACTTTTGTCGTCACGCGGTCGAGCACGTGGCGATCGTGCGTCACCAAAATTAGTCCGCCGCGAAAGTTCGCCAGCCACTCTTCGAGATAAGCGATCGCATCAAGATCTAAATGGTTGGTCGGCTCGTCGAGAATCAGTGCGTCCCATTCGCTGACGAGCAATTTGGCCAATGCAACTCGTTTTTGTTGTCCGCCTGAAAGTTCGTTTGTTTGGGCGTCAATTAGTCCAGACATGCCGAGACGATCGAGCATCGCTTCGCCGCGCCAGTCTGCAGAAACTGCGTCGCGCACCGAGCCACTTGGTAATGCAGGTTGCTGGGCGAGAATTCCGATTCGTGCGCCGCGTCCGTATCGCACAACGCCCGAGTCGGGTGCGTAGTCGCCGCTCAAGATGCGCAACAAAGTGCTCTTGCCGCAACCGTTTAATCCGACGACGCCAATTCGATCGCCGTCGCTCAAGGTCAACGAAATGTTGTCGAACAATGGTCGGTTTGGCCGCGACGCCTTTAGCCCTTGGGCGTCAATCAAAATCACAGCCTCTCAGGCTATAAGTACTAATCGTCTGGTGCTGGTCTCAAACGTGCAGATTGTTAATCTATAAAAGTGAAAGTTTCGCTCGATTACGACTCGTGCCACGGGCATCAGATGTGTGCAATTGCCGCACCAGACGTCTTTGGTAGCGATGAAATTGGCAATGCAAAAGTCTTGATCACCGGCGAAATTCCAGCAGCGCTTCACGCCAAGGTGCGTCGCGCAGAATCAAATTGTCCTGAACGTGCAATCACAATCACCGAATAGAGAGATCATGACCGACACACAAAAACCAGTCAAAGATATGACAACTGATTACGACATCTTTGATCCAGAGTTCGTGAATAACCCGTATCCGGGTTATAGCGAGATTCGCGAGTCGCAGTGTCCGATCGCGCACACCGATCGTTATCAGGGTTCGTGGTTGCCGACCCGTTATGACGATGTTGTGGCGATCGCCCAAGAGTATGAAACTTTCACGTCACGTCAAATCTTGGTGATGCCACCCGCTGAAGGCCGCGTCGAAGGCCCATATGCGGCGGTCGGCGCACCGCCGATCACGAGTGATCCACCAGATCATCACTGGCATCGTCGATTGATTTTGCCGGTGTTCGCACCGCAGGCCGTCGCAAAATATGAATCAAGCACGCGCGATTTGTGCAACGCGTTGATCGACGAGTTCATCGACAAAGGTGTGGCCGACGCGGCGAGCGATTACGCGCAACATATTCCGGTGCGGGTGATTGCAACGATGCTCGGCGTGCCACTCGAAATGGAGCCCGAGTTCACCGATTGGGTGCGGGGCGTTCTCGAAAATATGACTGACGACGAGTGGCGAATGCGATCGTTCAGAAGCATCGTTGAATTTTTTATCGGACAAGTAGAGGATCGAAAGAAGAACCCTCGCGAAAACGATTTAATCACCGACTTGATGAACGCCGAAGTCGAAGGCAAAAAAGTGCCGATCGAATATGTACTCGGTGTTTGTCAGTTGATGTTGGTTGCTGGCATCGATACGACGTGGTCGGCGATTGGTTCGTGCATGTGGCACATGGCCCAGCATCCCGAGCATCGCAAACAGTTGCGCGAAAACCCAGATCTTTGGCCAACCGCAGTCGAAGAGTTGCTACGTGTTTATGCGCCAGTGACCATGGCGCGCATCGTCGATCATGACATCGAGTTTCAGGGTTGTCCGATGAAGGCGGGCGATCGTGTGTTGATGGCGTTTCCGGCTGCGAATCGTGACCCGCGACAATTTGAGAATCCTGATGAGGTGATTCTTGATCGTCAGAACAATCGACATGTTGCGTTTGGTTCGGGCATTCATCGTTGCGCAGGCAGCAACTTGGCGCGACTCGAATTGCGTGTTGCTTTGCAAACTTGGCTTGAGCGAATTCCTGAGTTCGAGTTGGTTGACCCGTCGTCAGTTACTTGGGCCGGCGGTCAAGTGCACGGCCCTCGCAAGTGCATGGTGAAGTTCTAGCTCTAGTTCTAGTTTTAGCTCTCGTTGTGTGTGGCTAATGAATAGGGCGAAGTTTTGGTTTGCGGTGTTGGTGACAGCGGCGGTATGTGCTGGGGCGGCATTGGCTGGCTCGACATCAGTCGTGAGTGCAGCAACAACAGGTGGCAAATGCAGCAAAGTCGGCCAGACGCAAAAGACAAAAGGTGTCATATATATATGTAAGAAAACTGGCACAAAGTTGGTCTGGGCAAAGAGCGCAAGCTCGTCTCGCGCAACACCAATAACTGCGCCAGCTACAAGCACGACAACTGCACCAGCGTTAAGCAATACGCCAACAGCAGAGTGCAAACTTCCTGTGGCTGACGGGCGCGGCGATGTTTCGATTGGCGGATGGCCGCGAATCACTGAGCGCTCAAAAACAACCGGCAAAGTTGTCGCCACTGTGATCATGGTCGACTTCTCAGACGCTCCAGCCACGATGACACCTCAAGCGGCGTTCGCAAAAATCAGCGGAGCAACTGCGACATTTAATGAGGTCTCGTATGGTCAGTTGAACTACGAATTTAATCCGCAATATAAGTGGTATCGCATGAGCAAGCAATCAACGCAATATGCTCCGTTGACGCAATCGTTCGTCACGCATCGCGCGTATATCGCCGAGGCTGCGGCGCTTGCAGACTCTGAAGTTGATTTCAGTTCGACCGACAGCATTGTGATCTTGTCAAACCCAGACGCTCGCGGGCTGGGCATGGCAGGCCCGGCTTTTGCTGCAATCAGAGGCAACGGTATAACACTCGACGGAAAATATATTTCGAACGGCACGACATCGGCATACGATCTCAATTATTGGAAGTCGATTTGGTTGAACCACGAAATCACTCACACGTTGGGTCTCGCCGATCTCTATGCGGCGACGCGTGAGAACTCTGCAAACAATTACGACGGTCATCGTTATGTCGGCGAATTCAGTTATATGGGTTTTTCAAGTTTTGAAGGCAACGCGCCGAGCCTGTTTGCATTTGAGCGATGGAATCTCGGGTGGATAGACGACACGCAAATCATTTGCTCTTCTGCAAAACAGATTTCTCAGTTGATAACGCCCGTGCAGTCGGCGGGTGGCATCAAGGCAGTTATCGTGCCGCTAACTCGTACCAAGGCACTCGTTGTCGAGAGTCGGCGCGCGATTGGTCTTGATAGCAAAATCGCAAAAACTGGTGCGCTCGTCTACATAGTTGATTCAAGTTTGCAGTCGGGTTATGGCCCAGTGAAGATTTATCCGAGTTCGGTGTCGACTGACCCGCGATATTTGCAGGCACCGCGCGCAGTTGGCGAGAGCGTCACGGTTGAAGGCATCACGGTGACTGTTACGAGCGCGACGAGCGCCGGCGACACCGTCTCAATCACGCGCCCATAAATTTTTAGCCCGAAGCGTTGTTTTATTTCTGCCGCTTAGACGTCTAGGCGCACACTTATTTATTGGTGCCCTGATGTTGTAATGGCAGCCTGTACATTTCGTCATTTGTGCGGTGCCGGTTCGATCCCGGCTTGGGGCTCCGCTAAAACGAACGATGAGATGCTCGAGTTACCTCTTACTTAGGGTTGACGGCCTAAGGACATTTCTAGTAGTCAGAGCCGGCAGGGAAACCTGCCGGCCCTGTTTTATTTTGTC
>Ga0208482_1000584_pt1 | contig 10997 bp, 9 predicted proteins | sample LakMenEpi26Sep10_FD_150737 | JGI IMG/M metagenome (GOLD analysis project Ga0208482, IMG submission 150737) | Freshwater microbial communities from Lake Mendota, WI - 26SEP2010 deep hole epilimnion (SPAdes) | ecosystem: Environmental > Aquatic > Freshwater > Lake > Epilimnion/Euphotic zone ... | reverse complement strand
CGCCCCGGTCTCGTCCATGTGAATGTGCGACCAGTTCGTGCAGATCACCGACTCTGCTTGTTGCAACAACGATGCGAGCGCAAGCACATTGGCACCCGTGCCGCCGTACACAAACAGCGTGCGCACGTCACGCCCAAAGAGTTCGTTGAACGCCGCTTCCGCACGGCGCGTGAACTCATCCTGACCATAGGCGAGTGCGTGCCCCGCATTCGCTCGCACCAGAGCGTCGAGCACGAGGGGATGGGCGCCTGCCGCATTGTCTGACGCAAACATGTGCGCTGGGGCAGCCGGCATCACGGGCTTTGAGACAGCCTGACGCTGCGAATCTGCACGCGCCATGTCATTCATACTAAGTTTCGTGGCGGGAGTTTCGTCATGACGAAATCAGCGGGATCGCAGCGACCACGATGTGAGTGGTGCCGTACGCCGTTGCCTACCCGGGAAGGCGTGGGGAGACCACGCCGGTTCTGTTCGCAAGCCTGTCGCCAATGGGACTGGGTCGCTCGGCAGCGAGCCACCGAGCTGCGCCTCAGCGAAGACGAACTGGTGATGACCCGCCAGGAGCTGCACGCGCTGCGCGACCAGATCTACGTCTTGAAGTGTGCAATCGATGATGTTGAGCGAGATCTTGATCCAGGCATCGACCCGACCACGAGAGACTTCAGGGCAGCGCTGAAATGGCTGCTCGAGGCTGCCAAGCCCGTGGTGGCCGAACCCCTTCGTCCTAGTCACCGCCCATAATCATAGTTATGTAAAGTTGAGAGAGACCAATGAAACCAGGCCAAAACAGCGCGCGTGCCGACAGCCCTCTCCCGACGGCAGCTGGTGTGCATGTCGCATCACGTGGCGGAGCCGCCACAGAGCCGTTGCCGTCGGCGCCTGAGCTGCCAGCACACGGCTGGTCGACCGCAGAAACGCTGGAGCGACTCGAGGCGCTCCGCCGCAATGACGTGCACTGGAAAGACGGCCGGGTCTTCTCCCTCGCCTATTACGCCTCAGCCGAGGCCCATGAGTTGGCGACGGAGGCCTACCGCAGGTTCTCTGGCGAGAACGCCCTCAACGTGGATGCCTTCCCGTCGCTGCGCACAATGCAATCCGACGTGCTCTCGATCGTCGCCGGCTGGCTTGGTGCACCCGCATCGGCTCGGGGGTTCTTCTCAAGCGGCGGTACCGAGAGCATCCTCATGGCGGTGAAGGCTGCTCGTGACCAATTTCGTCACGACAAAACCCGGCCGAATGTCGTGCTCCCCACATCCGCCCATGCGGCGTTCGAGAAGGCAGGCGCTTACTTCGGTGTGGAGATGCGCCGCGTGCCGGTCCGCGACGACTGGCGTGCCGATGCGTCGGCGATCGCACGGGCGGTCGACGACCAGACCGTCATGTTGGTCGCCTCTGCCCCGCAGTATCCGCAAGGTGTAGTCGACCCGGTTGGCGACGTTGCGGCTGTCGCGCTTGAGCGCGAGGTGAACTGTCACGTTGACGCGTGCATGGGCGGGGTCACGCTTCCCTACCTGGCACGGCTCGGCGTGCAGGTCACACCATGGAACTTTGTGGTCGATGGTGTGACGTCGATCAGCGTCGACTTGCACAAGTTTGGTTACGCGGCAAAGGGAGCCTCGGTCATCATGTATCGCACGAGCGAACTGCGGTCACATCAGGCGTTCGTCACTGACAACTGGCTTGGAGGTCTCTATGGATCTTCGGGCATGCTCGGCACCAAGTCGGGTGGTCCGATCGCTGCGGCGTGGGCCGTGCTGCACCATCTCGGTGACGACGGATACCTTCGGGTCACTCGCGAGGCTCGCAACACGGCCATGGCGATCGCTGAACATGTTCGCGCACACCCTCTGCTCACACTGCGTGCTGAACCCGACACCACGCTGGTGTGCATCGGTGCTGCCGCTCACAACACAGCGGCGGCACACGCACCCGGCAATCTCGACATCTTTGCCGTCGCTGATGCGCTCGCTTCTCGAGGGTGGTACGTCGACCGCCAGCAGCCTCCTCCGTCGATTCACCTCACGGTCAATGCCGTGCACGCAACGACCTACAAAGACTTCCTCCGCGACCTTGACGCGGCGGTCGCCGAGGTGTCTTCACACAGCGCCACTGGGCGGGCCGGCGCTTACGGCACTATCGACTGACCGACGGCCGCCCCGCGGCTGATCGACGGCCACACCACTCGACGCCGCGCCTGTCGAACTACTCCCCTGTCTCGCCGTCCACCGCTTCACGCAGGAGGTCCGCGTGGCCGTTGTGCCGTGCGTACTCCTCAATCATGTGCACGAGAATCCAGCGCAACGATGGTCGCTCGCCGCTGGGGAACGCTCGCTTGGCAAGCGCACCCAAGGGGTCGGCTGCGGCACCAGGCGCCCGAGCTCCAGCCGCGAGCAACGCCTCCTCGAGCGCGGCGCGGCACCGCTCGACTGATGTCGTCCATTGCGCGCGCAACTCATCGCCCGACATGGTGTGCGCGGAGTCCCACTCCCAGTCGGGTGTCGCCTTCCAGTCGACCGTCGACCAGGGCGGCATGCGTTCACGGTCGTGCAGCGAACCGATGAACCAATGGTCTTCGACGTACGCCATGTGCATGAGCAAACCGCCGAGCGTCATCGAACTCGCGGCAGTGGTGCGACGCAATTGTTCAGTACTGAGGCCGCGCGTCTTCCACTCGAGCGTTGCGCGGTGAAACTCGAGATAGCCGAGCAATGTTTCAAGTTCGCCGACGGCTGGTTCTGGCTCAGGGCGACCCTGTTCGTCAACGCTCACCACGCCTGAACGCTAATCAGCGCTCTGTGCAAATGCGTAGGCGCACATGGCGCGCGAGGTGTCACGAGCTGCCGACAGGGGTGCCCTACGGTGAGCATATGGATCCACGCATCACCAAACTGCGCACGCTGAACATCTTCGCCGGGCTGCTTCACCTCGCGTCGCTGATTGCAATCCTCGCACTCGCAACTGACGTCTCACTTCCCGTCAAGGCGACGTACCTCTCTGAAGCCCCCGGCACCGGTAACTTCTCTGACCCCGTCGATCTCTTCGGGCTGAACATCTCCTACATGGTCGCGGCGTTCATGGCGCTGTCGGCGTTCTTCCACTTCCTCGTGGCCTCCCCCGTCGGATTCCCTCGTTACGCAGCTGGGCTCGGCAAACACATCAACGTGTTCCGTTGGGTGGAGTACTCGGTCTCGTCATCAATCATGATCGTGCTCATCATGCAGCTGAACGGCGTTGCTGACTACGTCGCCTTACTCTCCGTGTTCGGCGTAAACATGAGCATGATCCTCTTTGGCTGGCTGCAAGAGCGCTACACGACGCCCGGCGACGGCGACTTGCTGCCGTTCTGGTTCGGCTGCATCGCTGGCATCGTGCCGTGGATCGCTGTTGTGATCAACCTGTTCTCGCCCAACGGGCCACCCAACACCGAGGTGCCGGGATTCGTCTACGGCATCGTGGTATCGCTCTTCATCTTCTTCAACATCTTTGCCATCGTGCAGTGGCTGCAATATCGCGCCAAGGGCAGATTCGCCGACTACCTCGTCGGTGAGCGCACCTACATCGTGCTGAGTTTCGTCGCGAAGTCGGCGCTCGCCTGGCAGGTGTTCACCGGCGCGTTGATTCCGCCGGCATAACTCCAGTCGAAGTTGGCGTGACGCCCCGAAGTATGGTGGGGCGAGTGCCCCGCACGATCGCCAGTACCCACACCGGGAGCCTCCCCCGCCCCGACGACCTCATCAAGACAATGTGGGCGCTCGGCGATGGCGTACCCGTCGACCAGTCGGCTCTCGAGGCCAAGTTCCACCTCGCCATCGACGAGATTGTCCGCAAACAGGTGGCAGCGGGCATCACCGTCATCAATGACGGCGAGATGACCAAGCCGTCCTACGCCACGTACGTGAAGGACCGACTCTCTGGTTTCAATGGCGAGAGCATCCGCAACTACCACTTTCAGGACTTGGTCGACTACCCGCGTAGCGCTGAAGCAGTGAACGAAAACCCGGGGCGCCAGAAGCGCAATGCCCCCGCTTGCACCGGCCCGATCGAAGTAATCGACCGCCGCTCAGCGGTTCGCGACATGGAGTGGCTCGCCGCAGCCGCCAAAAAGCACGGACACGACCAGATTTTCACAAGCGCCGCATCACCTGGCGTGATTTCGATCTTCTTCGCCAACCAGTACTACAAGACGCAGGAAGAGTACGTGTTCGCCATTGCCGAAGCGATGCGCCACGAGTATGAGGCAATCGCCAACGCAGGTGCCGTCGTGCAGCTCGACTGCCCTGATCTCGCGATGGGCCGGCACTCGGCGTACGCCTCGCTCTCGCTTGAAGAGTTCCGCAAGACCATCGCTTTGAATGTTGAGGCCCTCAACCACGCGGTGCGCAACATTCCCGAGCAGCAGCTACGCATGCACTTGTGCTGGGGCAACTACCCCGGCCCGCACAACCACGATGTGCCAATCAACGACATCATCGACATCGTGTGGAAGGCCAAGCCACCAACGGTGCTCTTTGAAGGCGCGAACCCGCGCCATGCGCATGAGTGGTCGGCACTCAAAGAGTCGGGCGTGCCGTCGCACAAGACCATCTGCCCCGGCGTCATCGAGCCACAGTCGAACTACATCGAGCACCCCGATCTCATCGCCCAACGACTTGTGCAGTGGGCCGAGGTCGTTGACCCAGAGCGGTTGATGGCCGGCGTCGACTGCGGTTTCTCCGTGCACGTTGGCATCAAGAACATCGACCCCGACGTGGTCTTCGCCAAACTCGCCTCGCTCGCCCAGGGTTGCGAGCAAGCTGGCAAACAACTTTTCAAGTAGCGCCGCAAGCGCCATCCGGCGCAGGCCGCGCATCGGCTGTCGGCCACACAACAGAAGACCCCGGCCCACCGAAGTGGAACCGGGGTCTCCGTTACGCGAACCGAAGTTCGCGCTTGCGTTCTTCAGGTCGTGCGACCCGAACGACGTTGTTAGGCGTTGTCCTTTGGCTGGTAGAGCAGGCCGATGAACAATCCGTAGATGAGGTGCCAAATGAGGATGCCCGCGGGGAGCTTCCAACCATCAGGTCCGTCGAAGAGGAAGAGGCCGTAGCCCTGTTCCGCCACGTATGCGTACGGCACGAGCAAACCGGCGCTGATGATCGTCATGACCACGCCGTATGCAAGACCCTTGGCCACGTGACCCTTCAGCGGAATCGCCTGGTGGGCGAAGATGCCAAAGAGCATCGCGAACACGATGCCGTTCACGAAGTGCAGCGCCTGACCCGAGAAGAACAACCAGCCGGCATTGGTGCCTGCGATGGTGAAGTCCGGGTTGAAGTAGCTGCCCCAGCTCGGGCCGTTGATGCCCAGTGCCAGCGCACCGTTGTACATCGGCCACGGCAGCGTCGGAAGACCGACCGCCGGGAAGACGTACCCGAAGTACGTGCCCAATTGCGTTGCAATCACACCGATGACGGCGAGACCGCCGACAGGGTGAGCTGCAACCCAGTTATGCCAGCGCTGTGAGGCGCGAGGCGCTAGTGATGCCATGGTGAATTACCCCCAAGTGATGAGTGGTACCAGCGGATGCCGGACCATTCACAACAGTACGAAGTGGCGAGGGACCGTGTGGCCGTTGTCACCAGATTGCAACACTCCGCAATCGGGGCGGCATCCCGAGCGCCCGGACCGCGCCGGGACCCATAGCCCTAGCGGACGCCTCACAACGCCCACGCCGCGCCGGGACCCAGAGCCCTAGCGGGCACCTCATAAGGCCCGGGCCGCGCCGGGACCTATAGCCCTAGCGGGCCGGTGGCTGGTAGTCGATGTTGCGGTCGACGTTCATGTACACGTCGATGCCGATCGGATCGGTCTGTTCTTCAACGAGGTGTCCAAGCAACCCCGCACAGCGTGCAAGCAACGCCACCCCGCGCAGCACGCCCATTGGCAGCTTCAGGTCGGCGAGCACCGCACCGCACACCCCTGCCCCGTTCAACGGCAGGCGCTTGCCGAGCACCGCAGGCGCCACTCGTCCGAGTGCGGCGAACAACTCCAGATGCGGTCCGTAGGTGCCGTGCTCTTTGGCGAGGGCAAAGAGCACCGGGGTGCGCGGGTCTTGCACCTTGTGCACTGGGTGCCCGAGGCCTGGCACGAACTTGCCCGCAGCCTTACGCGCGGTCATCACACGGGTAGCGAGTTCATCCCACCCCGCATCTGTTGTCGGCAGCGAGGCGACACCGGCGAGTTGCTCCGCCAAAAAGTTCGCGCAATCTTCGGTAACGCCGAGGAACCGAGAACCACCGCCCAACAACCCAGCGGCAAGCGCACCCTGGAGCGAATCGGGTGCGCTCGTGTACGTGAGTCGTGCGGCGATTGCGGTCGGGGTGAAACCGTGGTCGGCCAGCGCGGTGAGCACGGCTTCGAACATGACGAGTTCTGACTTCGTTGGTCGTCGCTTTGTGATGAGCCAGAACGCCAACTCACCAAACGACGTCTTGCCGAGCAACTCGCTGGCCAGATCGTGACCGAGCAGCGTGATGGTGTCGGCGTTCGACGTGCCGAGCCCCGTGCGGTAGGTGTCTTTGGTCATCGTGATGCCCTCTCGTTCGTCTTACTTCGCCGGCTCCGACAGCCAGCGACGAATCTCGTCAGAGTGCTCACCCAACTGTGGTGGCGGTAATTCGTAGCGCAATTCAGCATCGCTGAAGTCGATTGGGTTGCGAATCAGCGTGACCTCGCGGTTACCTTCGCCCACTTTCACGCGCGGTGCAAGACCGAGGCGTTCGGCGAGCTCAACGCCGTCGCCAATCGAGTTGATCGGCCCGCACGGCACACCCACCTTGTTGAGCGCGATGAACAAGTCGTCGGCCGGCCACTCGGCGAGTTTTTCCAAGAGGAAGGGTCGCAACTCTTCGCGATTCTTCGTGCGGTCGGCGTTGATGCGAAAACGCGGGTCATCGGCGAGGTGCGCGATGCCGAGCACCTCGCAGAGCGAGCGGAACTGCTTGTCGTTGCCCGCGGCGATGATGAGGTCGCGATCTTTGGTCGGCATCGCCTCGTACGGAAACAGCGACGGATGCGCATTCCCCATGCGAAACGGCACGACTCCAGCGGCGGCATACGCACCTGTCTGGTTGACAAGCCCCGACATCGCCGACGACAACAGGTTCACCTCCACGTGCTGGCCCTTACCGGTGACTTGGCGCTGGTTGAGCGCTGCGAGCACGCCGATCGTGCCGTGCAGACCGGTCATCACGTCGAACACCGAGATGCCGGCGCGAAACGGCGGACCGTCTGGTTCGCCGGTGAGGCTCATCAACCCCGACACCGCTTGCACGATGAGGTCATATCCCGGTAGCCACGCGCCTTCGGCAGTGCCAAAGCCGCTGATCGACAAGTAGATGAGCCGCGGGTTCACCTTGGAGAGCGACTCATAGTCGAGGCCGAACTTCGCCATGCCGCCTGGCTTCATATTCTCGAGGGCGATGTCGGCACGACGCGCCAGTTCAACTGCGAGTTCGCGGTCTTCGGGCTTTGAGTAGTCGAGCACGATCGACTTCTTGTTTCGGTTGATCGACATGTAATACGTGGCGACGCCATCTTTGGTCGGAGGCACCCACGTGCGCGTGTCGTCACCGGCAGGGCCTTCCACCTTGATGACGGTGGCGCCCATGTCGGCAAGCAGCATCGAGCAGTACGGCCCGGCGAGCACGCGCGAGTAGTCGGCGACGAGCAGACCCTCAAGCGGGCGTCGTGCAGCGCTCACGCGACCAACCGGCTTTGACCGAGGCTCAGCGGTAGTTGTTGTTGCTGGTGTGGTCGCCCGCGAGCCAACGCTTCAGCGTCTCGTGGGCATCCTTGCGGCGGTCGGCGTTGATCTTCTCAGCTCCCGGAGCATCGCAGGTGAACTCGAGCAACATGCCGTTGGGGTCTTCGGTGTAGAGCGAGCGGCAATACCCGTGCTCGAGCACGTAGGTGCCTTCGGGCTTCCATTTGGCGTCTTGCAAGCGCTTGTGGATGGCCTCTTGCCCGTCTTTGCTCACGTTGAGCGCGATGTGGCGGAACGGCGACGGAGTGAGCGGCGGATCGAATTCGTCCTGGTCTTTCTTGTCGGCGAACTGAAAGAACGCAAGCGCGCTGCCATCAGGCATGCCAAAGAAGCAATGGCAGTACACGCGAACCGCGCCGAAGAGTTCGTCGGCCTCGGACCACGTCGCAACGAGCGGAAGACCCACGATGTCTTCGTAGAACTTGCGAGTCGCCTCGAGGTCTTTGGTCAGGTATGCCGTGTGGTGAAGACGGACGGGTGCTTGAGTCGCCATGATGATCCCCTTTTCTTATGCCACCAGAGGGTTCTGGTGTCGCTGCCCTATTCAACCACGCAGACTCGGTACGGCCATAGCCCAGGGATGCTCGCGTCGGCCCTCGCTACGCCACGTTGTGTATCACTCGCCGCGCAAGGTCGGGCGTCGCTCACTCCATCACATCGTGGGTGGGCGCGCGCAGGGGCGAATCCTTCTGCACGGCTTCCAGCACGTCGACGGGCAAGCCGAGCGCCTTCGCTTGTCGAAGGCTCCGGCGCCCTGTCAGACAACGGAGGAGGTCAAAATCAGCCACGCCCACACCAAAGAGCGCCGAGTGGCTCCCTGGCACTCGCTTCTCTGCCCATACACCAAGCCATGCGAGTGCCGCCCCCACCGCCAGCGAGTCGCGTGCACCGGGCTGAGCGACTGCGTTTCGCAAGTCATGCTCATGTGTGACGGCATCCATCGTCATCTGTGATCGTGCCATCGGCGGAATATGCGGAAGTATCGGGTCGAAGCGCGGTGCCAGCTCAGCGAGTTCGTCAGCGAGTGTCAGTAGCGACTTGCCGCGATGACGCTCAACCTGCGCTTGTGTCCACGCATCGCTGGCCACACCTTCCATTCGTCCGTTCACGATGTCGTCGGGCACGCCCAAGAGATGCGACGCGAGTTCACGCACCGTCCACGACGGGCAGTGCGGCACGGTACGGTCACCGATCGGCTCAGCCACGGTGCGAAGCAACGCCACCACTCGGTTGCGCAACTCCATGTAGGCCAGCGACACCGTGTCGTCAGGCAGGAGCGACGGCAACATCATCCCCGTGACGTCATCCCCGCAAGGTGCAGCCGAGCTTCTCAGCGGCTGTGATACACGCAGCCCGCGTTGAAGCAACTTCGGCGTCGGTGAGTGTGCGGTCAGAAGCACGCAATCGCACCCGATACGCAAGGCTGCGCGACTCATCGGTGGAGGTCTTACGGAACACGTCAAAGAGTGCAACATCCTCCCCCAGCGCTCCACTCGCTTGGCGCAACGCGCGCTGCACTGCCGCTGCCGTCACCTTCGTCGGTACGGTGAACGCGAGGTCGAAATCAGTCGAAGGGAATCGACTCACCGGTTTGGCCAGCGGAACTTTTGGTGATTCACCAAGCAACACCGATGCGTTGATCTCGAGGCACGCCACCCGTTCTTCGATGCCGTACTTCGCCAGCACCTGCCGGTCGATCTCACCTACATATCCGAGCACCTGTTTGCCACGCGCGAGTGATGCGCTGCGAGTGGGGTGATACCCCGACGGTACGCGTGCCTGATCAAGTTGCGCACCAACACCGAACACGGCGACGATCTGCGACCACCAGCCCACCGCCACCGACGCATCAGCGCCCACTGCCATGATGCAGAGTTGCTCCGTTTCGTCGGGCAGCGCATGCGCCGCGGAGTCCGCCGTGCGGGTACCTGCGTCGCCCGCACGGGCACCTGCATCGGTCGTGCGGGCGCGATACACATGCCCTAGTTCGTAGAGCGTGATGTCGTTCGCCCGGTGCGACACGTTGAAGGCGACAGCCTTCAACATGCCCGGCCGCAGCGACGTGCGCAGAAGGCTCTCTTCGACGACGAGCGGGTTCTCCAGTTCAAGCGCGGCAGCTTCGAGCGCCACACCGGCACGCTCGTGGTCGCCTGGTGCCAAGAACGGATTCGGCATCGCTTCGCTCGCCCCAAACGACAACACGAGATCGCGCAGCGCACGGCGTCGCTGCTGCAATGGCGACAAACCGCCAGGTTGGGTCGACTGCGACACTTGTTTGCCGAGAGCGTCGTATCCAACGTGACGTGCCACCTCTTCGACGAGGTCGATTTCATCAACGCAGTCCGGTCGCCACGACGGCACCTTCACGCTGAACCCTGGGCCCGACGCAACCAATGAGCCCTTCTTGGCCGTGAACTTCTTCGGCGTGCAGGTGAAGCCGATCCTCGTGAGTCTCGTCGACACGTCTTTGGCGGAGAGGTTCGTGCCAAGCACTCGGTTGACTTGGGTCACGCGCAGCGGCACCGTCGGCTGCTTGGGCAAGTGTCGAGTGCGCGCATCAGCGGCCCCAGCATGTACCACCAACTTGGGGCACGACTCACGCAGAATGGCGGCGAATCGTGCAATCGAATACTCAACTCCGAGCGGGTCGACGCCGCGCTCGAACCTGGCGGACGCTTCGGTTCGTAATGCCAGTCGCTGACTGGTGAGGCGCACGCCGTTGGGCTCAAACCACGCGGTTTCGAGCGCAATCTCCGTCGTCGCATCGCCGATCTCGCTGTTTGCCCCGCCCATCACGCCCGCGATGCCGACGGCACGGTCGTCGCCATCGCAGATCAACAAGTCATCGGCGTCGAGCGTTCGCTGTGTGCCATCGAGAGTCGTCAACGCCTCCCCCGCCTTGGCTTTGCGAATGCGAAACCCCGAGGCAACCTTGGCGGCGTCATAAGCATGGTTTGGCTGGTTGGTCTCGAGCATCACGAGGTTGGACGCATCAACCACGTTGTTGATCGGCCGCATTCCGGCCGCCAGCACTCGCCGCGCCAAGTGGTCGGGTGACGGGCCGACGACGATGCCACTCATCACGGTGACGTTGAAGCGTGCACACGCCTTTTCGTCGACGATCTTTACCGACATGCGGCGAGCCGCACCCTTCTTTGCGGCATCCCCTTTGGGCGGTGTGAACTTCACCCCG
>Ga0208482_1000581_pt1 | contig 11023 bp, 7 predicted proteins | sample LakMenEpi26Sep10_FD_150737 | JGI IMG/M metagenome (GOLD analysis project Ga0208482, IMG submission 150737) | Freshwater microbial communities from Lake Mendota, WI - 26SEP2010 deep hole epilimnion (SPAdes) | ecosystem: Environmental > Aquatic > Freshwater > Lake > Epilimnion/Euphotic zone ... | reverse complement strand
TTCAGGGTTTATGCCGGCTTCTGGTCGGGTTCCGGTTTGTACCTCGACTTCAAGATGGTGGTGGGTGATGCGGATGAAGCATCAACGACCTCTTCAACAACGGTGACGGCATCGACGGAAGAATCAACGACTACTTCGGAGTCGACCTCATCCACTGCTGAATCCACATCGACAACGGTCGGATCCACGTCTACTTCTGCGCAGTCACCTTCGAACACGACAAGTTCAGGTGGTGGCGAAAACGTAGTGACCGGAGTCTCCGTTACGCAGCCAACACCGCAGGTCGTGGACGTGGTTGCACCGAACATGGTCGAAGCACAGGTCGTTCCTGCACAGGTAACGGTCATCGAATGTGACTCTCTGTGCACCGACCTTCTGGCCATCAAGGGTGGAAAGCCGGATGGAGATGTGTACGTCCGAGTGGGATCGAATGAATGGCAGAAGCTGGAGCGAAACGCCGACGTCACATCATTTGTCATCCCTAATGGAATTGCAAACGTTCAGGTCAAAGTCGTCGATGGCGACTCAACCTCGTTGCTCTTCGGACAGGTCCAGACGACTGGACTTGATTCACAAAGTGGTGGGAATGCCGATGGTGGCTCAACAACTATCTGGTGGCTCCTCGGAGGCCTACTGCTCGTCATCCTTGCTGGAGTAGTTCTTCAGCGACGACAGGCATCCTGAACCATCTTCGTGCTTTGAGGTTGCTGCGGTAGCGCCAGTGGCCAAAGTGGGATCAAGCGGTAAAGCACGTCGCAAGAGCGCACTTGGCGCTCTTGCGATATTGCTTTCACTTGCAATAGTTGGCTGTTCGTCTTCGTCGTCACGTGCTCCGATTTCGGCCGAGTCGGTAGCCACGAACCTTCAGCCACCGAGCGATGGGTACTCATTTCCGAACTTCTCTGCGAAGAAGTCATCTGAGGAGTTCTCGTCAGATGACCTGGCTTACATGTTTGGCTCGGAAGCGTGCACGGGTGGAGTCGTCAGTCCGTGTGAGCCAATCGCCGAGGCGGCGGTGTGGGCGCAGATGGTCAACCAAGCTCGACAGTCGGGCCATTGCGAGGGGATGGTTGTGAGAGCCGCAACCAGATTCCTCGCGGGGGAGTCCCCCCGGACTGTTGACCTGCCAAACGAAGGGCAAGTGACGCAAGAGATCATCCGGTCGTTCGCCACCCAGTTCTTCGACAACGTCCAGGATGAGGCGAATAGATGGGCCGAGTCTTCTGTCTCAGAAATCGTCGGCGAACTGACCGCATCGTTCAAGCGTGGTGCACTCGATTACACGCTCGGGATTTATACCGAAGATGGCGGCCATGCGGTCCTTCCCTACGCAGTCGAAGCCGTTGATCCCACAACCGTGAGGATTCATGTGTATGACTCGAACTGGCCTGGCAAGGACAGATTCGTTACTGCCGACCTCGGCAATGACTCATGGTCGTTCTCCTTTTCGGGGGCTGATCCAGCATCAGATCCCGAGATGTGGACGGGAGGCAACGGGGACCTTGACATGGTCGCATTCAGGACCCGGCAAGAGGCAACGTGTCCGTTCTGTCCGAGCGGAGGGAAAGTTCGCAATTCATTTATCGTCATCCGATCGACGAACAACGACTGGAGTATTCGCACGCCAGCAGGAACGTTCACGCCACTTGGTCCCGATGTTGATGGAGTGCAAGCCTTTCCGATAAGGAGTGCTTCCGGTCTTGAGCCAAGCGACTATGTCGTTTACTACGACAATTCCGATCAGATTTCGTTGAAGTTCCCGAGCCCGGTTTCTGCTTTCGTCGTGACGAAGACTGCAATCTCACAGATCTTGTCAAATGTGAGTGACAACAACGAGGTACTTGTTGGGTCAAACAGTGTGTCGGTGAGTGACGAAGACATCCAGATCACCGTTGCTAAAGACGATCTCATTGCGTCCGTCACCTCTGCCTCCTCGGAGGTTCGAATTGATGGGTCGACGCTGACTGCATCAGGCTCGACCTCAGGTGGACGAGAAGTCGTAGCAGTGGTGGATCCAGTGACACCCCAGGTCGAGATTCGACCGTTGAGCAGTGGATCAGCAACTGCTCTCATCGTGACGAAGGTTGCATCTGACGACGTCGTTGCTGCCACAAGAGTTGATGCGTCAGGACAGGTCTCGATCCAACCACCAACTGACCTTGATCTCAAGAATGTGACTGCAGTTCTTCCAGATTCCCTCGAATCAGTGGGGCCAAAAGGTGGATTAACCCCTCTCACAGAGCGAACGCTCGGTGTAGGAAGTTATTCAGCTGACACTTCGTTCACGGCAAGCGGTCTCGTGGTCCCAGTTACTACAACCTCAATTCAGGTCAGAAACACAATTCCTGAAACGACAACATCAATTGCACTTGCACCACTCGTGACGGCGACTGTTCCAAAGTCATCAACCACGTCAACAGTTCCTGTCACGACCACTTCATCAACGACGACGACAACAACCACAACCACTACGACAACCACGACGTCGACAACGACCACGACCACGACGACGTTGCCCCCACCTCCTCCTCCAGATCCCACGACGACAACGTCGACTTCGTCAAGTACGTCGACGACATCGTCGACCTCGACCACGACCAGTACATCGACGACATCGTCTACCTCGACAACGACGACGACATTGGCGCCCTCGGCGCCAACGATCACCTCGACGACTGGTGGTGACACCACATTTACATTTGCCTGGTCTCCCGGTTCTCCGGACCAAGGGCATTATCAGATTTGGTGGGGAACTGATCCAACCTGGGCTAGCGCATACTCGTATACATCAACGAGCGCAACGTCATATACAGCTACGGGTTTGACGAATGGTGCGACGTATTACGCGAGGGTTGCGAACAGGGACTCGACAAATTCCAGCACGATTACACCGTTTAGTTCAAATGGATCTGCGGTCGTGGCCGCAACTCCGAGCGCACCGTCGACGGTGAGCCCAACTGCGGGTAACTCACAAGTTTCATTGACCTGGTCACTTCCTGGATCAGATGGTGGCGCATCGATCACCGATTACCGAGTTCAATATTGCACTGCTGGAACCTGTACGACCTTTGTTGATGGCGTAAGCACGAGTCGAAGTGCGACTGTCACCGGCTTGACGAACGGTACTGCGTACACATTCCGAGTGGCCGGAATCAACTCGTCTGGCGTTGGCTCATACTCGGCAGAGTCGGCGTCGTCTACACCCTCAAATCCACCAACCATCACATCGGTTGTTGCCGGCTCAAATAGGTTGACGTGGTCGTGGACTGCTGGGAGCCCTTCCAACAATTTGTGGGATGTGTGGTGGGGAACTGATTCAACGTTTGCAACTGCGTATTCATACACATCGACTGGATCGACGTCATACACCGCAACTGGTCTTGTAGCTGGGACAACGTATTACGTTCGAGTGGCTGAACGGAATAGCGGAAACACGGCAAACATCACCGGCTTCAGCACGTACAGCTCTGGCGTGCCGACTAGTTAGCTCTCGGGATTGAGGCGTGCAGCCTTGCTGATCGCGGCGAAGATCGGTACGTATCTCGCCTGAAGTGGTGCCTCAAGTGCAGCGAGATTGAGAAATGCAAGTCCGATCGGCATTGCCATCATCACACGGGCGAGAATTTCTGTGTCGACATTCTCATGAATGTCCCCAGTCTTCTGAGCAGTTTCAATGACGTCGACATATTGCTCAAAGAAAGAGACCAGAAGGGGCTGAATGATGCCCTTCATCTCGTCATCACGCCATGCCATTTTCATTGCCTCGAGAAGGAGTTTCTGGCTTTCGGACGGTTGAGCGGAATCTGGATCGAATGGGTTCAGCGCCGCGACTGCAAGGGTCCATGGTGTCGTGTCGGTGCCAAGCGACTTGGTGCTTCGAAGCTTCTGCAGCAACTCCGCGTTCGTCTTCTGCTGGTTGGCAATCGAGTACTGGAGGGCGGCGCTAAAGAGGTCTCGCTTGTCTTTGAACCACGTGTAGATCGATCCCACGGTCAAATCTGCACGTTCTGCAATGTCGACGAGACGAGCATGTTCATACCCGCGCTCAGCAATCTCTGAAATTGCCGCCCTCAGAAGATTGTCTCTGCTTTCCAGCGCCCATGGTCGTCGATCCCTTCCGTCGATCCGGACGACACGATTCGACTGCTCGCTCACGTTTGCCCACCACAGGAGTCAGCAACAACCTTGGTAATCCCGTTCGCATCCAAACCGAGCCGAGCGAGGATTGCATCCGGCTTGGAATGCGGGATGAACTGCGTTGGAATGCCAAGCACGTGCACGCTCGCATGTTCACCGCCTGCTGCGTGATGCACGGCATCTGCCATCGTCATTCCGATTCCACCATCGCGAATTCCATCTTCGATCGTCACCACGACGCCGTGCTTGGCCGCATCGTCGATCATGTCTTGATCGAGTGGCGCACATGAGCGCACATCCCACACCGCCGTTGGAATTCCGCGCGACTCGAGGGTCCGTGCTGCATCGAGTGACGCGGCCACCATCTTGCCGACGGCGAGGATGCAGGCTTTCGCATTCGACGGCGAGACGAGCTTGCGGGCCTTCACGCCACTACCGACGTCAGCATCGTCCACGTTGCGCGCAGTTCCTTTGGGGTAACGAATGACGACCGGACCTGCGTCCAGCATCCCGATTGCGTCGGTCAACATCTGGCGCAGATCCTGTGCGCTCGATGGTGCGAGCACGCGCATACCGGGAACCTTGGCGAGAAGCGCCATGTCGTAGATGCCGTGGTGGCTCGGGCCGTCATCACCGGTGATTCCTGCGCGGTCGAGACAAAACAGCACGGGGAGGCGGTGGAGTGCGACGTCGTAGACGACTTGGTCCCACGCGCGATTGAGGAACGTCGAGTACAGCGCGACCACGGGGCGCAATCCGCCAAGTGCCATACCCGCGGCTGCGGTGACCGCGTGTTGTTCGGCGATGCCAACGTCGAAGAAGCGTTCCGGAAAGTGCTGCTCAAAGGCGATCAAACCCGTCGGTCCCGGCATCGCAGCAGTGATTGCCATGATTCGTGAGTCGTTCTTGGCGAGGTCGATCAAGGTGGTGGCAAAGGCCTGTGTGTAGCCCGTCGGACCGGCCTTCGGTGGGCCGACGGCGGGATCGAACACGGGTGCGTCGTGGAGGTGCTTTTCGTCGTCGTCCTCGGCTGGGAGGTAGCCGCGACCCTTCTGGGTGATCACGTGGATCACGATCGGTCCCTCTTCCACTCGTTGACTCGCAGAGTCGAACGCGTGCTCGAGGGCTTCGATGTCGTGACCATCGATTGGGCCGATGTAGCGAACGCCAAGCGCTTCGAAGAACGCAGGTGGCTGGAGGAACTCGCGGACGCCTGCCTTGATGGCTTCGAGTCCGCGTTCGGCCTGCGGCCCGATGAGTGGGAGTTCCTTCAGGAACTTCTCGAGCTTGCGCTGGCGGCGGACATAGACGGGATTGAGTCGAATGTCGGTCAACTTGTGCGAGAGCGTCTCGGTGAGTCGTTCGACGGGACCGGTGTTGTTCGTCGGTGCTTCGATGTTGCCAGCCTGGGTGAGGTTAGAAATCGTCGGTGCATACGATCGACCGTTGTCGTTCAACACGATGATGACTCGCTTGCCGCTGTGGCCGAGGTTGTTCAACGCCTCGTAAGCCATGCCACCGGTCATCGAACCGTCGCCGATGACGGCGACGATGTTGCGGAGATCCTTGCGTTGGCCCGAATCTCGGGCGACTGCGAGACCGTAGGCGTAGCTCAACACGGTGGAGGCGTGGCTGTTCTCGATGAAGTCGTGCTTGCTTTCCTCGCGGCTCGGGTAGCCGGAGATACCGCCCGCCTGACGGAGTTTGCTGAAGCCAGACTGGCGGCCAGTGACGATCTTGTGGATGTAGGCCTGGTGTCCGGTGTCCCACAGGATCGCATCCTTCGGGGATTCAAATACTCGGTGCAGCGCGAGCGTCAGCTCGACGGCGCCAAGGTTCGATCCGAGGTGGCCACCCGTTTCGGCGACGGCGTCGACTACGAAGCGACGAATCTCGTCGGCCAACTCGGTGAGTTGCGCGCTCGACAGACCTCTGAGGTCACTGGGTTGCGTGATGTCGGCGAGCGCCATGGCTCACCACGCTACCTGCGCTACAACGCGGGGTGAGAAGCCATCCTCGCATCAAGTCGGCGGTGATTCCAGCGATGAAGCCACGTGCCGATCACGAATCCGACGGCGAACACGATGAGGCCGCCGAGTCCGTCCAACCAGAAGTGATTCCCGGTGACGACGATGCACAGGAGCGTCGTTGCCGGATAGAGGAAGAGCATTGTTCGAATCCACCGTCGCCTGGCGAGTGGCCACATTGCAAAGACGCACCACGTCGACCAGCCGATGTGCAGTGATGGCATTGCTGCGTATTGATTCGACAGTGTCGCGCCTGGGCCCTCGTTGAACGCCCACGGTCCACCGAACTCGGCGATCGTGTCGACGAAGCCGAAGTTCTCCGCTCCGTTGTAGTTGCGCAATTCATGCTCGATGCATGCACCGCCGTGACCAAGGTCCGGGCATGGTTCGTCGAGGAGGCGGGGTGGCATGAGCGGGAAGAGGACGAAGCCGATCAGCGCAAGTGCCGTCATCGCGGCGAGCGTGTTGCGCCACTGGCCGAACACGTCAGGACGCTTCTTGAACAGCACGAGGAAGATCGCAAGGGTGACGAAGAAGTGAGCCGTTCCGTAGTAGGTGTTCATCAGCTTGATGAACCACGTGTGTGGCAGGAACCAGTCCTGGATGGTCTCTTCGTGATACAGGCCGAGCGCTCGCTCGATGCGGATGACGCGCACGGCGTTCGTGAACGCGTGCAGGGGAATCTCTACGCCACGAACGAGTGCCGAACCGAACTGATTGCGGATCAACGTGTAGAGCGCGTAGAAGGCGCCAACAATGAGGAGTTCTTTCCACCACAGTGTTCGATGGTGGCGGGGAACGGCGACGACCGTGGGGGCAGCGGACGTGTCGTGCACGTCATTCATCGTATTGGTGAACGTGTGCTCGACTGAGTCGCCCCAGATGCCATCAGTAGGCTGATACGCATGTCCGTGACCGAATCCCCCCTTGTTGACCCAGACGTCATTTCGCGAGTGCTCGCCAAGGGCCGCAGTACTGGAGCCGACTTCGCAGAGATCTTCGTCGAGGACAAGCGTTCAACCTCTGCCGGCCTCGACGACAACAAGGTCGAGCAAGTCAACAGCGGGCGTGATCGTGGCGCTGGAATCCGAGTGATCGCGGGCGAGACGACGGGCTTTGCGCACACCTCTGACTTGAGCGAGCGTGGGCTCATGGCGGCGGCAGAGGCGGCCGCACAAGCTGCACGTCAGGGCGACGGTGGCGTGCACAAGGTCGCGCTCCAACCACTTCTTCGTCATCCGGTGAACACCGTGCGCACGCTGCCCGACACCGTCGCCAAGGCGACGAAGGTCGAGTTGTTGATGCGCGCGAACGATGCAGCGCGCTCGCTCGACTCCGCCATCGTGCAGGTCTCGGCCGGTTACGGGGATTCGATCAAGCGCATCCTCGTGGCGAACTCAGAAGGTGTCTTCAGTGCCGACACCCAGGTGCGCACGTTGTTCCGTGTGAGCGCAATCGCCAACGGCGATGCCGGAATGCAGACCGGCTATCAGTCGCTCGGGCACACGATCGGATTCGAGGTGTTCGATGACAATGACGTCGAAGAATTGGCGATGGCTGCTGCGCGCCAAGCGCTCACCAAGTTGAAGGCACGACCTGCACCGTCGAGCGCGATGCCAGTCGTGATCAAGCAGGGCTCTGGTGGCGTGTTGTTCCACGAGGCATGTGGTCACGGTCTCGAAGCGGATCTCGTCGGCAAGGGTGCGAGCGTCTACCGCGACAAGGTCGGCCAACTCGTCGCGTCGCCACTCGTGACGGTCGTCGACGATGGCACGATGACTGGTGAGTGGGGAGCGATCGGCATCGATGATGAGGGTCACCCGACGCAATCGAACACGTTGATCGAGAACGGCATCCTCACCGACTACATGTGGGACTACATTCGCGCGCGTCGCGAAGGCAGGCGCCAGAGTGGAAACGGTCGGCGTCAGAGTTATGCCGATCTTCCGATGGTGCGAATGACGAACACGTTCGTCACGGCGGGCAGCGAAGACCCCGACGAGATCATTCGCGCGACGGAGCGTGGCGTCTATGTCGCCAAGTTGGGCGGCGGCCAGGTCGACACCGCAAGCGGAGACTTCGTGTTCGGCATGGTCGAGGCGTACCTCATCGAAAATGGCGAGATCACCGAGCCATTGCGCGAGGGCAACTTGATCGGGAACGGCCCACAGGTCTTGAAGGACATCGATCTCCTCGGCAATGACTTCGCGATGGGTGGCCCCGGCACGTGTGGCAAGGACGGCCAGGGCGTGCCGGTCGGCGATGGCTGCCCGACGCTGCGTGTGAAGTCGATGACGATCGGTGGAACCGCCGCATGACGATCGGCGTTCCCGAACTGCAGGAGATTGCCGATCGCGTCGTCGCGGCTGCGAAGCCGGGTGAGCAGATCGAGGCATACGTCAGTCGCGGGGGAGAGACCGCGATTCGTGTCTACGAAGGCGAGGTCGAGCACTTCGTCTCCGCACAAAGCGAAGGCGTCGGCATTCGCGTCATCCGCGATGGTCGAACGGGTTTCGCCTACGCGGGCACCCTCGATCCGTCGGCGATCGCCGAGGTGCTTGCCGATGCACGTGACAACGTGGCATTCGGAACCCCCGATGAGTTCGCGGGACTCGCCACGCCGGATGGCGTCGAGCAGATTCCCCAGAAGTTCTGGGACGAAGAACTCGCCAACTATCCGACGCCTGACAAGATCGCACTCACCAAGGAGCTCGAGCGTCTGACGCTTGGGATGGACTCGCGAGTGCGCGTCGAGGAATCGAATTACGACGACGGCTGGGGCGAAGTAGCCGTCTCCACGACGACGGGCATTCGCGAAAGCGGTCGCGGAAACTCCTGTTATGTCTCGGTGTCGACGCTTGCCGACGACGCAGAAGAGACCCAGACCGGATTCGGCTACTCGGTCGGTGATTCGCCGAAGGAGTTCGATCTGACTCGCGCCGCGCGAGAAGCCGCCGAACGCGCGACACGACTCCTCGGTGCATCCAAACCGCCGAGCAAGCGCACCACGGTGGTGCTCGATCCGTTCGTCACGTCACAGTTCCTCGGTGTGTTGTCCAGCACGTTGAACGGTGAGAACGTCGCCAAGGGGCGCAGCCTGTTCGCCGATCGACTTGGCGACACGGTGGCCGACCCGCGCATCACGCTCGTCGATGATCCGACCAATCCGCTCGCATACACCGCAACCGACATCGACGGGGAAGGCCTCGCAGCGCGACGCAATGTCTTGATCGAGGGAGGCGTGCTGAAGAAATACGTGCAGTCCTCCTACAGTGCGCGTCGGATGTCGACCGTCAGCACGGGTAACGCCACTCGCGGCGGATTTGCCTCGACGCCAGGTGTCGGCTGTCTCGCGATGCAGCTGGTGCCTGGAACGAAGACCCAAGCCGAGTTGATCGCCGACGTCGATGACGGTGTGTTGATTCAGATGGTGTCGGGTCTGCACAGCGGCGTCAATCCGATCTCCGGCGACTTCTCGACGGGAGCATCGGGGATGATGATTCGCAACGGTGCACTCGGCGAGCCGGTTCGCGAGTTCACGATCGCGAGCACGTTGCAGAAGATGCTGCTCGACATCGTCGCGATCGGCGGAGACGTCGATTGGTTGCCGTCACGCGCTGCAGGGCTGTCGCTCGTCATTCGTGACGTCACGATGAGCGGTCAATAGCCGAGGCTCCAGTGCCCATCCTGCACGCACTCGTCCTTGGAATCGTCCAGGGTCTCACGGAGTTCCTCCCGATTTCGTCGAGTGGACACCTCGAGCTCGTTCCGTGGTTGTTCGGATGGAACGACTTGGCGGACGAATCCGTTGCCAAGGCGTTCGATACTTCGCTGCACCTTGGCACGCTCGTCGCCGTGGTGTTCTACATGCGCCGGGATCTCGGAAAGTACGTGTCCGGCGGTGTGAGCGCACTGCGACGTCCGAAGCGCGCGTCGACGACGGGTAAGGCTGCGTGGCTGTTCGTGGCCTCGGCGATCCCAGCGGGTCTCGTCGGTCTCGTTGCGCAGGACTGGATAACCGAATCACTGGGCGGTGCAGGTTCGATCGCGGTGTCGCTCATCGTGTTCGGTGGTGTGCTGTGGTGGGCGGACCGACGAGCAGGTGAACGCACCGTCGAGGAATTTCGACTGCGCGACGCCGTGTTGACGGGATGTGCCCAGGTGCTTGCGCTCAATCCCGGAACGTCGCGATCGGGGATCACGATCTCGATGGCGCGAGTCGTCGGCTTCAGCAGGGACGCCGCTGCTCGCATCAGCTTTCTCATGAGCATTCCGGTCATCGCTGCGGCGGTCGTTTTCCAGCTTGGCTCACTCGTGAGCGATGGAATTCCGGACGGACTCGGCGCGGCACTCGTCGTCGGGGTGGTTGCTTCCGGAGTCTCGGGTTGGTTTGCGATGTGGTCGATGATCCGCATCCTGCGCACGCGACGATTCACCGGCTTCGTCATCTATCGAGTCGTGGTCGGTGTTGGTGTGCTCCTTCTCCTTGCGACGTCGTTTCGCTAGTTCGCGATAGCGAGGACGGCGAGTCCGACCGATGCTGCATCGGCGACCGCCACGACGCGGTCCTGCGGCACGGCGATGAGAACCGAGCGTGAGTCTTTGACGACGTCGATGACGCGAGCGCCCTCGACGAGGAAGGTGCCGTTGGCCATCACGTCGACGATTGCCCCAGGAGCAAGTCGCTCGGCGAGTGGTCCCGCGTCGATCGTCAGCCCTCGCCATCCGTCCGGGATGATCGTCTCGTCACCATCGCTCGTGTTCGACGTGGTGAGGACGTCACCTGGATCGAGTGAGTGTGTCGCGACGAGCCCAGTGATGTCATTGACTGCGGACACCACACGGAATCGTCGCGGGAC